>ENA-OQJN01000088-OQJN01000088.1-human-gut-metagenome-genome-assembly--contig:-NODE-88-length-46230-cov-10.005249_pt1 | contig 46230 bp, 39 predicted proteins | sample MGYA00242610_ERZ504777 | MGnify/ENA primary metagenome ERZ504777 (study PRJEB26092, sample SAMD00036350) | human gut metagenome | host: Homo sapiens | study: EMG produced TPA metagenomics assembly of... | reverse complement strand
ATCTTTTGGACGCACAAAAGTCAAAAAAACGTCCAAGAGTATCCAAGTATATAGAATCCGGGAAAGCCCATTTTCCAAGGGTTTACAAGGATATACAAGAGTTAGCTTAGCAATCAAAAAAATTCCCGACGATGAAGTCATTGGATAAAAAAGACCAATAAAATCAAGGGTTTGCGGACTTCCAACTTGTATGGTACGACAGGAGTACGACAAAATAACCTATCTTAAAGGGTTAAAACAAACGATTTTAAATTAAAATCGAGTCAGTTCAAGTTCATATTTTGTACTATAAGGACATTTTTCTAAAAGAAATTTTAGAGGAATGTCCTTTTTTGTTATGGTCAACGGAACAAAATAAGAAAATGGAGGAAGTCAGTATGAACAGTACAGCGTTAGGAGCAGAAAAAGAAAATATTAACTTTATCAGTGAAGCACATGAGAAATTCTACTATGAAAAAATTCAGAAAGTTAGAGAAGCAGATGTATATCACAAGGCACTTTGCTATTGCATTGGAATGAACGAAGATACACGAAGAAATGTGGATAGAATTTATAATTTCAAGACTGGATGTGTAAAACCGGAGTGCCTGCATGAAGGCTGGCAGACCAGTGGAAGTGCAAAGGTTGTCAGAATGGCATTTAATCTGTATTGCAATGGTACACCGAGCGTGGATGATGAACAGGACACAGAGGAGCAGGTGGATGAGTGCCGGAGATATTCAGTAGAGGATTTGTTCTGCTGTTGCTATGCACCATATTTCTGGCAGGCAATACAGATTCGCTATCCGGAGTATGCCACATACAATAAAAATTTGTATGCAATGTTTGGAGGAAATGATTGATGTTAAAGATTCGGTTGATGGGAACAAAAAATGATATTACATGGTTCAAAAAAATCATGCAGAGACACCCAAAGGTAGAGGTTCTGGAAATGTCAGACCTCTATCCCAACAAGGGAACAGATAAATATTACAGATCGTATGTAGAAGTAAAAAAGAGCAATGTAAAAGAATAATAGTAGAATTTGGAGGAATTTCATCATGTGTAAAGTTATAGTAATCGGAAACCAGAAAGGTGGAGTTGGAAAGACCACCACAACAAGTAATCTAGGTATTGGACTTGCAAAAAAGGGGAAAAAGGTGCTTCTGATAGATGCGGATGCACAGGGAAGCCTGACAGCAAGTTTAGGCTTTCAGGAGCCGGATAAACTGGATGTATCTCTTGCAACCATTATGGCGAATATCATCAATGAAGAAGATATGGAGCCAGATTATGGCATCCTAAAGCATGACGAGGGTGTAGACCTTATGCCCGGCAATATAGAGTTGTCGGGATTGGAAGTATCACTGGTAAATGTCATGAGCAGGGAACTTGTGCTTCGGACTTATATAGAACAGCAGAAAGAAAGGTATGATTACATTCTGATTGATTGTATGCCTTCCCTTGGCATGATTACCATAAATGCCTTTGCAAGTGCCGACAGCATCCTTATTCCGGTGCAGGCAGCATATCTGCCGGTAAAAGGTCTGGAACAGCTTATAAAGACCATAGGAAAGGTAAAAAGGCAGATCAATCCAAAATTGGAGATTGAAGGTATTCTGCTTACTATGGTTGATAACAGAACAAATTATGCAAAAGACATCAGTGCATTGGTTGTGGAGAATTATGGTAGCAAGGTAAGAATATTTGAAAACAGTATTCCGATGTCGGTAAGAGCTGCGGAGATTTCTGCTGAAGGTGTCAGCATTTATGAGCATGATCCAAATGGAAAAGTAGCGAGTGCCTATCAGTCATTGACAGAGGAGGTGCTTGCAGATGAATAAAACAGGAAGTGCCGCAAAGGTAAAACTGAACAGCTTCGATGATTTATTCGGAGATGGACAGCCACAGGCAGGAATAGAGCAGGTACAGGAAATTGCATTATCAGAACTGCATGAGTTCAAAGGTCACCCATTTAAGGTACTGGACGATGAAAAGATGCAAGAGACGGTGGAGAGTGTCAGAGAGCATGGCGTGCTGATGCCGGGTATTGCAAGACCAAGAGCTGAGGGCGGCTATGAAATTATTGCAGGACACCGAAGGAGACATGCGTGTGAGCTTGTAGGACTTGATACAATGCCGATGTTTATTCGTAATTATACGGACGATGAAGCCACGATTATCATGGTGGACAGCAATATTCAAAGAGAAGATATTCTTCCAAGCGAAAAAGCGAAGGCATATCGTATGAAATACGAAGCCATGAAGCATCAGGGAAGCAGAGCAGGTGGACTTACGCTGGACGAACTGGGAGGAGCTGCAGGAGAGAGTGCAAAAACTGTTCAAAGATATATATGGATTTCACGATTATCGGAACCGTTGCTTGATATGGTGGATTCGGGGAAAATAGGCATTATGCAGGCGGTGGACATCTCGTTTTTATCAGAGGATGCACAGCAATGGGTATTGGTTGCCATACAGGACACCAATGCTGTCATAACCAAACAGCAGAGTGCCATGCTGAAGGAAAGTGACAAAAAAGGAGAGTTGACCTTTCCAATGGTGCGTATGCTTCTGGAGAAAGAAAAGCCAGTAGAGCGTAAGGTTGTTATAAAAACAGAACGCATTAACAGTTATTTCCCGGATACATACAGCACAGATGATATAGAAAAAATAATATTTCAGCTATTAGATAACTGGAAAAATACGCAGTAGGAAGGAGGAGACGAGAATGGGAGAAATTTTGCAGCTAGACTATTATTACGGAATAGAAGCGGAACAGTTCTCATTCTATCGTGTTCCACGCCTGCTGATAAAGGACGAGAGATTTAAGAAGCTGTCCAGTGATGCAAAATTATTGTATGGACTTATGCTTGATCGTATGTCGCTGTCTATGAAAAATGAATGGTTTGACGATGAAAATCGTGCATACATCATTTATACCATAGACAGCATTATGGAGGATTTGGGATGCGCTAAGGAAAAAGCTGTTAAGGTATTGGCAGAGCTTGATTCTGTAAAAGGAATTGGTCTGGTAGAAAAGGTGCGCAGAGGACTTGGAAAACCGGATATAATTTATGTGAAAAATTTTGCTTCAATTTCAGAGCAGATGGACGAAAAAGAGCCTGCTAATGCTGATGAAATCACAGAAGTCGGAAAATCGAACTTCAAGAAGTCAGAAAATCGAACTTCAAGAAGTCAGAAAATCGAACTTCTGGAAGTCAGAAAATCGAACTTTCGGAAGTCAGAAAATCAAACCTCTGGAAGTTCGGAAATCGAACCTCAAGAAGTCGGAGAATCGAACCCTAATTATACTAACTATAATCAGACTTATATGAATCAGACTAATTATAACCATACTGAGGAGAGTTATAACAATCCTATCAATCAATCTGCAACAGAAAAGCCACAAGATGATGTGATTGATTCGATGGATGATGCACAGGCATACATAGAACTGATTAAAGAAAATATCAATTATGATCATCACATGAAGTATGATGGTTATGGTGAAAAAGAACTTTATGACGAATTATTTGGGATAATCTGCGAAGTAGTGTGCGTAAAGAGAAAATCAATCCGAGTTGCAGGTGAGGATTATCCGTATGAGCTTGTAAAATCCAGATTCTTGAAACTGAACAGCAGTCATCTGGAATATGTGATTGGTTGCATGAAAGAGACAACGACAAAGATTACAAATATCAAAGCGTATATGATAACAGCACTTTATAATGCACCAACTACGATAAATCATTTCTATCAGCAGGAAGTGCAGCATGATATGTATGGAGGTGGATGGCATGAAAAGGGTATTATTTAAGGTGATTTTGCCGCTGGCATTTGTTGCAGTATGGCTGAATATGTGTTACTGGATATGTCTGGGAGAGAACGGAGTAAACTGGTTTCAATTCTGGATTATGAGTGGATTTCCATTCGGCATACAAAAGATGCTCGTACTGCTGATACCTCGCAATTTTGGAATTGCAGGGAGCATTGGAGTGTTGGCACTTGACGCAGTCATAGGCGGCATGATCGGAGTGATTGTCCTTGCAATAAAAATTATTGCAATCATTAGGGAAGTAATCAATATCATAATGGAACTTGCAGGAAAGAGAATTTCTTGCTGAACAGGAGCAGGTATGAAATGAAAGTTTTTATACCTGCTTATTTTATAACTTCTGGTCACAGCGTCCAGAAGTGGAAAGGAACTGATATGGAATCAATGAGAGACACCAAGCGTATCATGGAGCGTGAAATCAAAAAAGGAAGCACACCATTATCTTTTGAACAAATGGAGATTGATACAAATAATTATCAAGAGATTACTTCTGTGGAGAAGCTGACACAGGTATTGCAGTACCTTCACAGGGTAGGCAATTACAAGTCTTTAGCGGGAAAAACGGTGATCAATAATGTTTACACTTTTATGCGTGGAAGGACACCTGATTTTACCAGAGCAAGAAGTATATTTGACCGGGAAAAGATATATCATCAGATGCTCCGGCAGGAAAGAAAGATGAAGCCTACTTATGAGGGAGACTGCTATATCGAAACAGCAAAGTGCTATTTTTCATTGCCGGAGAAATGGGAAAAGCATAAAATGATATATCTGAATAATGATGCGTATGGTTTTATCCTGTCGAATAAGTATATCTTGGGATTGTATAAGTATTGCAGGGAAGCAAGGCGGGATATTGCAATGGAAACTCATGAAATACCGGAGAATACAAATACTGTTGTTCAACGGCTGATAAACATGGAAAATCTGGAAGTGTTATCACATTGTCTGCTGCTCGATGATGTATGGATAGAAGATAATCTGATCGGTGCAAAGATGTACACGATTTTCAAGTTAGGAATTTCTTCTCAAAGCACAGCTTTTCTGCTATAATGGGCATTAGCTTATTATGTCTGGAGGAAATGAATATGTGCGATGAAAATATGAATTTAGAAGAACAGGTTACTGAGCCTGTTGAGCCAAAGGCGGAAACAGAACCATTATTTGAGGAAATGGTGGATTTTGATACATTCAGCAAGTCAGATTTCCGTGTTGTAAAAGTAAAAGAATGTAGTGCTGTGAAGAAAAGCAAAAAGCTGTTACATTTTGTTTTAGATGATGGCACAGGAACAGACAGAATTATTCTCTCTGGAATCCATGCATATTATGAACCGGAGGAACTGGTCGGAAAGACATTACTTGCAATTACAAATTTACCACCTAGAAGTATGATGGGAATTGATTCCTGTGGTATGCTTTTATCCGCTGTTCATACAGTAAATGGAGAGGAAAAGCTTAATTTAGTTATGCTGGATGATGCAATTCCGGCAGGTGCAAAGCTCTACTAATCAAAAAGAATATAGAAAAATATACAGCGTTAAGGCAGATATGAGATCGAAAGATTTTGTATCTGTTTTTTTATTGCAACAACTTCTGGTCACGGCGTCCAGAAGTGGAAAGGAAAAGGAAATGAACAGAAAAGATGTGAAGAAATTATTGCTTGCTGTTATTGCTGTGGTAATTGTGGCAAAAATAGCAAGAGACATTATGAAAGCGAGAAAGCAGAAAGAAAATATTCCTGCTGATATATTCGAGGATTTTTATGAGGAAGAAATGAACTGGTGGGATAAAGACCTTGAGGAAGGGGAGGAGCAGTAAGTATGGCAATGAAAACACAGCTTCACAGGCTGTTGGTTCCACCCTAAATCAAGTTGGTGCAGATAAGGAAGGAGGTACACCGTGCAGGAGGAAACAACACAGAAAACCATTGCTCTTGCAATCAAGACTTCCAAGCTGACCGCAAGCGTTTTGCAGAAGGCGATGAAGATGTATCTGGAACACCAGAAGCATAAGGAGCCTTCCCATGGGAAAATTCCGGTAAAGAAGCTGGTCGGTCAGGGAGAGGGGGCAAAGTCCATTGAGGTCACGGATAGTAACATCAAGTCTTTTGAGCGTGTCGCAAGAAAGTACAACATAGATTTCGCAGTAAAGAAGGATAAGACCACGGAGCCACCAAGGTATCTTGTATTTTTCAAGGGCAAGGATGCCGATGTGATTGCACAGGCATTCAAGGAATTTGTAAAAGTTAATGAGAAAAAACAGCAGCGTCCGTCACTCAGACAGAAATTGAAAGGACTTCAGAAGATCATTGCACAGAATAAGAACAAGGAGCGCAGCAGAGAGAAAAATAAAGACAGAGGACAGAGCTTATAAGCAAGGTCATTGACGGAATTGTAAAGGATTTGCGGTCGATTTCAAAAAACTCTCAAAAGAAAAAGCAAATGGGGTAAATAAAAAGCAAATTGCCCTGAAATGCGCTCCCTATGTGATCTTCGGGTATGTTCTGAATAAGGTTTCATGGCTGTATGGACAGCAGGCAGGTGATAATACATTACAGAATGTGTTGGACACAATCAATGGGATTGGAGGTGCGTTCCATAATCCGCTTCCGAGCTTTCTGCCAAGAGATTTACTGGTAGGAGTAGGATGCGGAATTGGATTTCGTATGGTAGTTTATTATAAAGCGAAAAATGCAAAGAAATTCCGGCAGGGAGTAGAATACGGTTCGGCAAGGTGGGGAACTGCCAAAGACATAGAGCCTTATGTCGATCCGGTATTTGAAAACAACGTGCTTTTAACGGCAACGGAGCGTCTTATGATGTCCGGCAGACCGAAGCAGCCGAAGTATGCAAGGAATAAAAACATTCTTGTGATCGGCGGTTCCGGTTCCGGTAAGACACGTTTTTTTGTGAAGCCGAACCTTATGCAGATGCACAGTTCCTATGTGGTCACTGATCCGAAAGGCACTGTGCTGGTCGAATGCGGCAGGATGCTGTCTGAGAATGATTACCGGATTAAGGTGCTTAATACCATTAACTTTGCAAAATCTATGCATTACAACCCTTTCGCTTACATCCGGAGCGAAAAGGACATTCTGAAACTCGTAAACACAATCATTGTAAATACCAAAGGGGAAGGACAGCAAGCCTCTGAGGATTTCTGGGTAAAAGCTGAAAAGCTCTATTACACGGCACTGATCGCATATATCTGGTACGAAGCACCGGAGGAAGAACAGAATTTTTCCATGCTGATTGATCTGGTGGATGCCAGTGAAGCAAGGGAAGATGATGAAAACTTCAGAAATGCGGTTGACCTGCTGTTTGAGGAGCTGGAGCAGAAGAACCCAAACCATTTTGCGGTAAGACAGTATAAGAAGTATAAACTTGCCGCAGGAAAGACAGCAAAATCTATTCTGATTAGCTGTGGTGCAAGGTTGGCACCATTTGACATCAAGGAGCTGCGTGACCTGACTGCTTATGATGAACTGGAGCTTGATACATTGGGTGAGAAAAAGACAGCACTGTTTGTCATTATCTCCGATACCGATGCGACATTCAATTTCATTGTAAGTATCATGTATTCGCAGTTATTCAATCTGCTTTGTGACAAGGCAGATGATGTATATAACGGAAGACTGCCGATCCACGTCCGGTGCTTACTGGACGAGTTTGCAAACATCGGGCAGATTCCACAGTTTGAGAAGCTGATTGCTACTATCCGTAGCCGGGAAATATCAGCTTCTATTATTTTGCAGTCAAAGTCACAGCTAAAGGCTCTGTATAAGGACAACGCATCGACCATTGAAGGAAACTGCGACACAACCCTGTTTTTGGGAGGAAAAGAGAAAGATACTCTGAAAGATCTGGCAGAAATCCTTGGGAAAGAAACGATTGATCTTTACAATACCTCGGATACGAGAGGTACGAGCCAGTCTTACGGTCTGAATTATCAAAAGACCGGAAAGGAGTTAATGAGTCAGGACGAGATTGCGGTCATGGATGGCAGCAAGTGTATCATGCAGCTTAGAGGTGTAAGACCATTTTTCTCAGATAAATTTGATATAACGAAGCATAAGCAGTACCCGCTGTTATCCGATTATGACAAAAAGAATGAATTTGACATTGAAAAATACGTGAAGAACCGCAACAGACTTCGTTTTAAGAGGAATGATGTGGTGGATGAGGTATGCGATGTCGGAGAAATCACAGCTTAACTTCTGGTCACAGCGTCCAGAAGTGACTTTACAACTAAATATTGGAACTATTGTTATGGGAGTTTTTCTGAAAAATCACAAATCAGAACAGCTCCCTTTTTCATTTAATTTCAAGCAAAAGGAGACAAACAAATGGGCTTTTTTACAACATCAGTAACAGGACTTAAAACAGTAGTAACCGCTATCGGAGCAGGTGTAGGCGTGTGGGGAGTTATCAATCTTCTCGAAGGATACGGAAATGATAATCCAGGTGCAAAATCACAGGGAATCAAGCAGCTTATGAGTGGCGGTGGCATCATTATTGTGGCACAGACGGTAATCCCACAGCTTACCACACTGTTCTCATAATTCATGGGCGGGATCATTGATAAGATTACTGAATTCATAAAGGAACTGTTGCAGGGATGGGTGCTGACAAACTTTGAAACCATGTTTACCGATGTCAACGACAAGGTAGGCACGATTGCAGGGGAGGTCAGCAAAACTCCCAGCACTTGGAACTCCGGTATTTTTGACATGATAAAAACCCTGTCCGATAACGTGATGATCCCCATAGCGGGCATGATCATCAGTTTTGTACTCGTCTACGAGCTTATTTCTATGGTCATTGACAAGAATAACCTGCATGACTTCAATACAGCCATTTTTATTCGCTTTTTTATGAAAGCGTGTATTGCAGTCATGCTGTTAAGCAAGACTTTTGACATTGTCATGGCGGTATTTGATGTGGGAAGCCATATCGTAAATTCTGCCGCATCAGCGATTACCGGAAGCACCAGTATTGATGTTTCAAGCACGCTGCAGACGATGTTCAATGAGCAGTTTTCGGAGATGAGCATAGGCGAGCTGTTAGGACTGGGGATGGAGACCATGATCGTCAGTTTATGTATGAAAATCATGTCAGTCCTTATCACCGTCATTCTTTATGGGCGAATGATTGAAATATACCTTTATGTATCAGTAGCACCCGTTCCCTGTGCAACCGTAACCAACCGGGAATGGGGAACGATAGGAACTAATTATTTTAAGGGACTTTGTGCCCTTGCATTTCAGGGATTTTTTATGATGGTGTGCGTCGCAATCTATGCGGTGCTTGTGGCTGGTGTGGCAGTGTCCGACAACCTGCATACGGCACTCTGGTCTGTGGCGGCATATACCGTGATTTTATGTTTTTCCCTGTTTAAGACAGGTTCGCTGTCAAAATCTATCTGGAATGCGCACTAATGGAGGAACGATATGGCAATATCCGTGCAGGTGCCAAAGGATTTGTCCGGTATCAAGACAAAAGTGGCACTGAACTTGACAAAGAGACAGATCATCTGTTTCAGCGGTGCGGCAGTAGCCGGGATACCCTTGTATTTTTTAACCAAGGGATTGATCGGAACATCAGCCGCATCACTTCTTATGATGGGAGCAATGCTTCCATTTTTCTTTTTTGCAATGTATGAGAAAAACGGGTTTCCGGCGGAGAAGATTTTGTATTTTATGCTCCGGCAGAAGATACTCACACCGGGCATAAGACCATACCGGTCGGAAAATTTATACAAGCAGTTGGAAGAAAAAGAAAAATTACGAAGGGAGGTTCGTTATCTTGAAGAAAAAGCAAAAGGCAGAACCGGAAAGCCGCAGAAAAAGCAGTTATCAGGGCAGTAGCAGGAATAATAGCAAAAGCGGTGGTCTTACCTTTTCAGAGAAGAAGCGTCTTATACAGTTGAAACATATTTTATCGGGAAAGAGCAATGAGAAAGAAAAGCCGACTACCGCACAAAAGACGATTACTTTTGAAAAGATGTTCCGTGACGGTATCTGTCAGGTCAGCCACCGTTATTATACAAAGATGGTGGAATTTTTTGATATAAACTATTCGCTTCTGGAAGTGGATGAGCAGGCGGATATTCTGGCACAGTACAGTAAGCTCATCAATTACTTTGATCCGTCTGTGAAGTTTGAACTGGTGCTTTTCAACAGGCAGGTCAACGAGCAGATGCTTACGGAACAGTTTGACATTCCGTGGCAGGAGGATGATTTTAACGACATTCGTGAAGAATATACGGAGATGTTAAAGAAGCAGGCGGCAAAAGGAAACAATGGCATCATCAAATCAAAATATCTGATTTTTGGTGTGGAGAGCAATGGCTACAAGGAAGCCAAGAGCCGCCTTAACAACATTGAAAAAGATGTCATACGGAACTTAAACAACATAGGAACCCTTGCGAGGGGACTGGACGGAAAGGAAAGACTGCGCATCCTGCATGAATATTTTAATCAGGATACGATGGAGCCTTTCCGTTTTTCATTTAAGGATTTGGCAGAATCCGGTAAGTCGGTCAAGGACTATATTGCCCCGCCGGGATTTGATTTCCGCTATCCGAACCGCTTTAAGTCGGGGAATATGTATGGCTGTGTGTCCTATCTGGATATTATCGCACCGAAGTTTACGGACGAGCTGATCAAGCATCTTCTGGATATTGATGCCAACCTTACGATTTCCATGCACATGCAGACGGAAGATCCGGTAAAGGCAATCAAGAAGTTAAAAGCGGTTATTTCCAATATCCAGAAAATGAAGATTGAAGAGCAGAAAAAGGCAGTCCGAAGCGGCTATGATATGGATATTCTTCCAACAGACATCGTGACTTATGAAAAGGACACGCTGGAATTTCTCGATGATTTGAATACGAGCAACCAGAAGATGATCAACATGACATTCCTTATTACCTGTTATGGCAGAACCAAGCGGGAACTGGAGAGCTTAATGCAGAGGGTGTCCGGTATTATTCAGCAGGCAAACTGTGACCTCAGATGTTTACAGTATTTACAGGAGCAGGGCCTTATGGCATCTGCACCGATTGGGTGCAATGAAACCGGAATTGAGCGTACCCTTTCCACAAAGAGTACCGCAATCTTAGTACCATTCTGCACACAGGAATTGTTTATGCCTGCACCGGCAATCTATTACGGGTTAAATGCACTCAGCAACAACATGATTATGGCAGACCGCAAAAGGCTCCGTACACCAAACGGAGTTATCTTAGGTACTCCCGGAAGTGGTAAGAGTTTTAGTGCAAAGCGTGAGATTTTAAGCTGTTTTCTTATCACAAAGGACGATATTATCATCTGCGATCCGGAGGGCGAGTATTTTGCGCTAGTGGCAGCACTACATGGACAGGTGGTAAAACTTGCCACCAATTCCAAAGACTATCTGAACCCTATGGATATACAGTTATCCCATAAGGGGGATAAGGAAGCGTTAAAGCTGAAATCCGATTTTATTATTACTCTGTGTGACCTGATTGCAGGCGGCAAGGATGGATTGCAGAACGATGAAAAAGGTATCATCGACGAGTGTATCCGTCATATTTATGATAAGTATTTTGAAAATCCGGTGCCGGAAAATATGCCGCTGCTGGAAGATTTATATGATGCCCTGTTAGCACACAAAAATCCAAAGGCGGAGCGTATCGCAAACAGCCTTGTGCTGTATGTGCATGGTTCCCAGAATTACTTCAACCACCATACCAACGTAGACAGCGGCAACCGTATCATGTGCTTTGACATCAGAGACTTGGGAAATCAGTTGAAAGAGCTGGGTATGTTAATCGTGCAGGATGCGGTTTGGAACAGGGTATCGCAGAACAGGGAGCGAAAGATTGCTACCCGTTATTACTGTGATGAGTTCCACCTTCTTCTGAAGGAGAAGCAGACAGCTATTTATTCCGTGGAAATCTGGAAGCGTTTCAGAAAATGGGGCGGTATTCCGACAGGTTTGACGCAGAACGTGGGCGATTTTCTTCGTTCTGAGGAGATTGAAGGTATTTTGGGTAACAGCGATTTTGTGTATCTGTTAAATCAGAATGCCAAAGATCAGGCAATTCTCGCTGATAAACTGGGACTTTCTGATAAGCAGCTTTCCTATGTCACCAACTCCGAGCCGGGAAGTGGTCTGATACTGTTTGACAATGTGGTAATTCCATTTGTAGACAAATATCCGACAGACACCAAGACTTACAGAATTATGAATACCAAGCCGGAGGAATCGGTGCAGAAGGAGGACGCAGTATAAAATGGCAGAAAAAAGACAGAAGAAGCAGGCAGTAAAGGCATTTGAAAAAGAGACATTTTCCAAGGATAAGGAAGTGACTGGAGCAAAACACACAGAACACAGGCAGGATAACACCTTTCCTACGGAAAATCATTTTCATGCCAATGAGAAGCCTGTGAGCAATCTGCCACGGGATGCGAACCATGGCAGTCATAGAAGAAATGCAACTTCTGGTCACAGCGTCCAGAAGTCAGAAGCCGAAGCGGAAAAGGCATTCTTAAAGGAAAACAGCTTCATGCAGGACGAGCAGACTGATTTTGAGACTTCTTCTGACAGTACAATAGAAAACAAGGCTCATGTCAGGGACACCTACCAACGGTCTGAGGAAAAAGGAAAATATCACAAAGGGCGTGTGCAGAGAGAACACGCACACAGAGAGCGTGCAAAGTCAGAAAATACAAAGCAGTCCGATTATGGAGATTTCCAGACAAAGGATGCCACATTTTCGCAGGGGCAGGCGGAAAAATTTACCGACAGAAAAGTACAGAAGGCTTTTGATAAGTCAGAAAAGAACCGCCGGAAGTTACAGAAGGCAAAGGACAAGATGCCGAAAAAGCGGCAGTATGAGATGAAACGTGTCTTTGATGAACAGACCGGAAAAGCAAAGTATGTGGTGGTTCCGGTGGAAGTGGAGAAGCCATTCAAGCCGGACGGACTAGGAAAAGCTGCGGTTCACAAACTCCAGACCGAAAATATGTATTTTGTGCATCGTAAGATTGCAGAAACAGAAAAGGACAATTCTGCGGTTGAGGGCGCACACAAGACGGAACAGCGAGCCGAGGATATTTACCACTATATGAAGTATCACCGTAAGAGCAAGGCACAGAGAAAGCGTGACCGCTTAGAGCGATTGCACAAAAAACAGGTTACAGCGGATATGAAGCTGGAGTATGAGAAATTCATCAGTGAAAATCCACATCTAAAGGGCAACAGTCCAAAGAAGCAGTTGCAAAGGCAGCTACAGAAACAGCGCATCAAGCGTGAGTATGCCAAGGCAAGGCGGGTAGGAGCAGAAGCCAAGACTGCAAAGGAAACATTTACAAAGACAGCCAATGCTGCAACCGGGATTGCAAAGAAGTTACAGGAAATTGCCACGAAAAATAAAACACTGATTATCACAGTGGGTATTTTTGCACTTCTGCTCATTATGATCATGTTGGCACTATCAAGCTGCGGTTCCATGTTTACCGGAACTGTGACAACAACGATGGCAAGCACATATCTTAGCCTTCCGGCAGAGATTGATGCAGCAGATTTATCTTTTACAGAAAAGGAAATGGAACTGCAAAATAAGATTGACCGGATTGAAACTGATTATCCGGGATATGATGAATACAATTATAACCTTGGTGCAATCGGGCATGATCCGTACACACTGATCAGTTATCTTTCCGCAGTCCATACGGAATTTACTGCCGCAGGAATAGAGAGTGAGATTCAGGAATTATTTGATGCCATGTATTCACTCACTACCGAGGAAGTAGAGGAAACACGGACAAGGACAGTCACAAAGACCGGAACCAGAATAGTAACAAATCCGGACGGGACTACCCGTACCGAGGAATACGAGTATGAGGAGGAAGAAGAATATACCGTAACAATTCTTCGTGTCACACTTACGGTCACACCGCTTGAGAGCATTGTAGCCGGACGCATGGACAGCGAACAGACGGAAATTTTTGGAGCCTATACGGAGACAAAAGGCGGCTTACAGGTCTTTGCTTCTCCGGTTGATTATTACTGGTATTACTATATCAGCAGTTATTATGGCTACCGGAAAAATCCAAACACCGGAGACGAGGAGCTTCACAGGGGTGTTGATATAGCAGTACCGACCGGAACCATGGTACATGCAGCACATGACGGAATGGTTATGGAAGCGGCTTACGATTCCTATTATGGGAATTATGTGGTGATTACGGACAGCAAGGGATATACCACGAAATATGCCCACATGGACAGCCTGAATGTGTCCGCAGGGCAGAGCGTTAAAAAGGGTGCTAACATTGGAAAAAGTGGCAATACGGGAAGTAGTACCGGAATCCACCTTCATATCGAGTGTTTGTATAACGGGGAGTATTATAATCCGTTATTTTACTTTGAAGCAGGAGAGCAGACCATTTATGGAGAAACACCGGGCGGCACCGGAGGAGGAACCGGCAATGTGATACCACCGGAGTCCTATGACGATGCAACGGTGCAGACGCTTATGCGGGAAGCAAACAGGTATCTGGGAATGCCATACACCTTTGGAGGAACAGCTCCGGCAAGTTTTGATTGTTCAGGCTTTGTATGTTGGGTATTTACAAACAGCGGTGTACATAACCTGCCAAGAACCACCGCACAGGGCATTTATGACCAATGTACTCCGGTATCAGCGGCAGACGCAAAGGCAGGAGACATTATCTTTTTTACCGGAACCTATAATGCAGGACGTCCGGTTACGCATGTCGGTATCTACTGTGGTAATGGTACGATGGTGCATTGCGGCGATCCAATTCAGTACGCCTCAATCAATACTTCTTACTGGCAGAGCCATTTCTATGGTTTTGGAAGATTGAATTAGCGAAGGGAGGAATTATTTTTGTCAGTAGAGAGAATCAATTCACAGCTTAAAAAGGTCAGAGAACAGATAGCACAGCTACAGGCAAAGGAAAAAGACCTTGCAGAGCAGAAACAGATGGCGGAGGATGCCGAAGCCATGAAGATCATTCGTAAATATAAAATCTCATCTGAGCGTTTGCAGATGTTAAATAAGCTCAGTGAGGATGAAGTCAGAAATTTATTACAAAAACGGGAACAGGAAAAGGAGGGTTCGACCAATGAAAAACAGGAGATTATCGGCTAGGGCAGTTGTGTCCCTTATGCTGTCGGCAATGCTTTTTTGTATGCCGATGGGGGCATTTTTTGCCAACAGGACAAACACGATAGAGGTTCATGCGGAGGATAGTGCAGAGCAGAAAACAGAGAGTGCGGCAGAGGAAGGCAGTGCAGAAAGTACAGCGTCCGGTAATGATAATAAGGACAGTTCCGGTAGTGGAGAAAATCATACAGAGCAGTCCACGGAGAATACAACAGAAAATTCCACAGAAGGCACAACTGAGGAGACACAGCCTGCCGCAAAATGCACCTGCAAAGAAAAGTGCAGCCAGTATGCGGTGGATGAAGATTGTGAGGTGTGTGCAAAGAACTATAAGGAATGTACCTATATCAATCCGAGCGTAAAAATCACAATCAATACATCTTCTGGGTGGCATAACGATACCACTAAGGTGATAGTCAAAGTAGAAGATACGATAGTTTCCGGTAATTTTACCGTTCAGACAGTAAAGGCGAAAGTCGGGCAGAATGGAAGCTGGACAGATATTACCGAGGATATGTACATAGAGATTTCCGAAAACAGCACTATTTATGTGCAGGTCACAGACCAGAAGGGCAAGACCTATGAGAAAAATCGCTATATCAAGTGCTTTGATTTTACGAAGCCTACCTTAAATGCGGCAGTCAGCGATGGTCTATTGAGTATTCAGGCACATGATACGGATTCCGGTATCAAGGCAATCTATGTCAATGGCTATGAGTTTACCGACCATACGAATGGTGCTTTGAATATCCGTCTGCAACAGTTTGATGCAGGATATCAGTATTTCACGATTTCAGCCATGGATAATGCAGGAAATACCTCAGAAATCTATAAAACAGCCAATCCGTATTACACCGATCCGGAAAACAAGGACAGCAATGAAAAAGATCCGGCACAGCAGCTCCCGGTGGATGCGTCAGCAACCAAGCCTAGCTCTGCAACCGCACAGGTTACAGACCATACCAAGACAGACAGCAATGGAAATACTGTTTCCCAAACAGGCAGTGGAACAACTTCAAGCAGTACAGGAACATCAGCCAAGCAGTCCCCGAGTACGGGAGATACTTCTAAGGATACCGACCAGAGCAGTGACAGCCAGACTTCTGAAAAAGGCAAGGAATTTTATACAATCCAGACTGCATCAGAAAAGGTATTTTATCTGGTGATTGATCGTGACGGGGAAGATGAAAAGGTATATTTCCTTACCGAAGTCAGTGAAAATGACCTGTTAAATACCACAACGGATAACAGCGAGACACTTCCGAAAAATTCAGCGGCATTGGAATCTGCAATCCCTACCAAAGACAGCGCATTATCAAACAATAATGCTGATACCACAGGAGATAAAACACAGGGAGCAGAAAGTGTTGAGGACAGCACCGAAGATAGCACGGAAGATACAAGTGAGCCGAAAGAGGATACCGCAAAAGCAGATGGTTCCGGCTTTACATATATTTTAATGGGCATTGCTGCGGTAGCTGTGATCGGAGTGGTATATGTTGTGAAATCCAAGAAGAAAAAGGAAAACTTCATTGATGAGGATGAAGATGAGGACGAGCTTGACGAGGACTACGATTATGATGACGAGGAAGAAACCGAGCAGGATTCCGACGAAGCATTCATAAATGGTGGTGATGATACAGAATCAGTAGACACAGACGAGAATGACAATGAAGATAACAACAATGAGAATGATGAAGAAAATGGGGAGGAATAGAGATGGAGCTTGTAATTGCAGAGAAGCCGAGTGTGGCACAGAGCATTGCGGCAGTTCTTGGTGCCACACAGCGTAAGGACGGATATTTGGAAGGCAATGAGTATCTAGTATCATGGTGTGTGGGACATCTGGTAGAACTGGTACAGCCGGAAAGCTATGAGGAAGCATGGAAGAAATGGAGTTATGACAATCTTCCGATCATCCCACAGGAATGGCAGCATGAAGTGAAAAGTGATACGAAAGCACAGTATCAGATTTTGAAAAAACTTATGCATGATGACAGGGTGGATGCAGTCGTGTGTGCTACCGATGCCGGAAGGGAGGGAGAGTTGATCTTCCGCCTGACCTACAACATGGCAGGGTGCAGAAAACCGATGAAACGATTATGGATTTCTTCCATGGAGGAGAGTGCTATCCGTGACGGCTTCCATAATCTTCGTCCAGGCAGTGATTATGACAATCTGTACAAGTCAGCACTATGCAGGCAGGAAGCAGACTGGCTTGTGGGTATCAATGGCACTAGGCTTTTTACGGTATTGTATGGTGGCAAGGCATTAAAGGTCGGCAGAGTGCAGACACCGACACTTGCCATGCTGGTAGACCGTGAAAGTAAAATCATGAATTTCAAGAAAGAAGCCTATTATATGGCTCATATCATGGAAAATGGTCTGGATGCTGTATCGGAGCATATCAGTGATAAAACGGAAGCAGAGAGGATTGCAGGAGCCTGTGAAAACGGACAGGCTCTTGTCACTTCTGTGATAAAGGAAGAAAAGTGGGTGGCACCACCGAAACTCTATGACCTTACCACACTCCAGAGGGATGCAAACCGTCTGTTTGGCTTTACTGCCAAGCAGACATTGGAATATACGCAGAGCCTTTATGAGAAAAAGTTAGTGACTTATCCAAGAACAGACAGCCAGTATCTTTCCGATGACATGGAAGGTACTGCAAAAAATGTGATCGAAGCGATTTTCAATTCTCTGTTATTTGAACAGAATATCATGTTCAATCCAGATATTAAAAGAATTTTGAACAGCAAGAAAGTGACGGACCACCACGCAATCATTCCTACCATGGAGATCATCAAGCAGGACTTAAAGGCAATCCCGGAGAGCGAAATGAAGATACTTTCCCTTTGTGCAAACCGTCTGCTGTGTGCGACCGGGGAGAAGCACATTTATAATTCCACAAAGGCAGTGATTACCTGCAACAATACTGTATTTAAGGTATCTGGCAAGGAAGTGTGGAAAAATGGATGGAAGGAATTTGAGGATTTCTTCAAAAATTCCTATAAAACCGCAGAGGATAAATCGGATGCAGAGGAAGAAAAGAAGCTGCCGGAGCTTCGTGAGGGCATGATGATTGCAGTGGAGCAGACAAAGGTTTCCGAGCATTTCACACAGCCGCCAAAACATTACACTGAGGACAGCCTGCTGTCCGCCATGGAGAGAGCCGGAGCAGAGGATATGGGCGATGAAGTGGAGAGAAAAGGACTTGGCACACCTGCCACCAGAGCTGACATTATTGAAAAACTGGTAAAAGACGGATTCGTAAAGCGTGAGAAAAAGCAGATGATTCCGACAGAGGACGGAATGAGGCTGATCACGATACTTCCGGATGTAGTAAAATCTCCGAAACTGACTGCTGACTGGGAAAATGAGCTTACACTTGTATCCAAAGGAGAAGTTGCTGCAGAGCAGTTTATGTCTGGTATTGAAGCAATGGTAACTGATCTTGTAAAGACCTATCACAGCGTTAGTGATGAGCAGAAAGCCATGTTTGGCACAGGCAAGGGTGGACAGGAAGTGCTAGGCAAATGCCCGAAGTGCGGTGCTGATGTAGTCAGGGGAAAATTCGGAGCGTACTGTACCGGGAAGTGCGGTATGAATGTCGGCAAGGCACTTGGGGTAACACTTTCCGATACACAGGTCAAGAGCCTGCTTCAAGGGAAAAAGATACTTGTAAAAGGATTAAAAGGCAAGAAAGGCAGCTATGATGCGTACCTGATTCCAGAGAGTGTACAGGAATTTTCCTATACGAAAGATGGTAAAGAAATCAAGGGATTCCAGTATAAGTTTAAGATGGAATTTCCACCGAAAAAGGACAAATAGAAGAAAACTAGAAGAAAACAATTCCAAAATAATTTGTAAGATTTTGTCGAAAACTGTCATGTATATAGTGAAGGGAGGACTTTGGCATGAATAAGGAAAAAGAAATAGATATGCTGAAAGAAAAACTTGACTATTATACGTTGGTAGCAACCGATGAGGAATTTGATGCCGAGGAAGTTATAAAAATTGTAAAAAGGCTGGAAGAACTTGAACCGACAGAAGCACCGGAAAAATCTGTCGATGAATTTTTGGACGATTTCTGGAAATATTGCGAGGAACGAGAAAGGAAGGAAAAAATACTAGAAGAATTTCGGAAGCAGAAATAGCTGTATCTATGATGAAAAAAGTGTGGTATTATGAGAGAAAGAAATTTGCAAATCGTTGTTTGGCGATTTGGTAAATCCCAATAAATTAATTTTATAGGGAACAGAAAATTTGAATTTTACGTATAGAAAAAATAAGTGTTGACTCTCTCGTTACGTGACCCTTTAGAATAAAATTCGAAGGAGGCGTATGTCATGAAAACAGTAAAAGAAATATCAGAATTAACAGGTATTAGTATCCGAGCATTGAGATATTATGATGAAATAGGTTTGCTTGTTCCAACAGATAGAACAGATGCAGGATATAGGCTTTATGATGATGAGGCTTTAGAGAAACTAAGGGCAATATTGTTCCTGAAGGAATTGGATATACCACTTGATACTATTAAAGAGATGGTAAATGCTAAAAATTGTGATTATGGTGCGGTATTAAAAAACTACCGAAAAAACATTGTACAGAAAATTAACAGACTGCAAGGTTTACTTGGAGTTGTGGACGGTATGGAATTAGAGGGTGCTCCTATTAGTTTTAAGGCATTTAAGGTGGAGGATGCAGAGAAAGTAACAGAGACGATAGTAAGAAGTCAGGATATGGACGATTCTGTAATTTCCGAAATAAGTGAGCTGGTAAAAGCCAATATGGTTGATGGAAAAGTCGGTATTGAGTTGTTACAAATATATGGCAGTAGAGAAAAATATTTATGTGCCGTAGATGAAAGCCAACAGCATCCGGAAGTTACTGAAAAACTACAAGAGGAATTAAAGAATATCTATTTTTCGTTCAGGGATTCTACTGGAGAAAATAGTGAAATGTTGGAACTTGTAAAGCAATTGGAGAATAATACAAAGAAGATGTTCCGAACTGCAAATGCAAGGTATATTTTATTAAAAATAGCAGAGGGATATTTGGCAAATGATAAAACAGCACAAGTTCTGGATAGTCTTTATGGTGTTGGGGTAACTGCAACTATAGGAAAGGCTATCAATGAATATTATGGTGTATGATTTTAAGTCTTGAAGTGCACTTGAAAATTTCAGTTTGTCGGTGCAACACTAATACCACACATAACTAAAATAACAACACAGCGTCAGAGCGTATGGGAAAACCTGTACGCTCTAATTTTTTATCAAAAAATGGAGGAAAACACATGGAAGAAACAAATGTAACAATGACAGCAGAGGAAATGCAGGGTGAGCCTGCGGCAAAGGAAAATGAGACAAAGGCGGAGAAGTTTATCCGTATTGGCGAGTACCGCATGAATAAGGCGGTGGATGCCATTGGAAGATTGGAGAATCTTGCAAATTGAGGTTCCTATGAATATACACAGGAACAAGTAGACGCTATGTTTCAGGCATTAGAGGGGAGGGTTGCGGAAATTAAGGCAAGGTTTACGCCTAAGAAAACGGCTGAGAGTAAGACTTTCAGCTTTGGTACAACAGAATAGGAATGTAACGGGAAATAAAGGAAAGGCAGTCATGTAGTGTATGTGGCTGCCTTTTTGTCGTATCTATGACAGGAAGGAGAACTGCGTGAGAAAATATGATTTTATATCGGCTCTGGCAAAGGAGACAGCAGCCGAGGTTGTCAAAAATCGTGAGGAATGGATGAAATACCTTACTACAGCGGCGAGATTATACAAGTATCCGTTCCGGGAACAGCTTTTAATCTATGCACAAAGACCGGACGCAACAGCGTGTGCTTCCATAGAGCTGTGGAATGAGCGTATGCACTGCTGGGTAAACAAAGGGGCAAAAGGTATCGCACTTTTGGACGAGGATGATGCACATGGCAAGCGTCTGAAATATGTATTTGATGTTTCAGATGTCCATGCGGCAAGGAGAATCGGACGGTATCCGGAACTCTGGGAATTACATGAGGAACATAAGGAAGATGTAATTAAGCGTCTGGAGCAGACTTATGGTGCTACCGATGATAAGAAGCTGTTTGAAGAAAGACTTATGGAGATAGCTGAGAGGATTGCGGCAGATTATTATGAGGAATTGCTGCCGGATCTGCAGTACATGATCGAGGACAGTTTCTTAGAGGGACTGGACGAGCAGAATGTTGGTATCCGTTTGCGGGAGACATTATCGGACAGTATTTCCTTTACACTTTTATCTGCCTGCGGTGCAGATATGCAGGAGTATGGTTCTGAGTTTGCTTTTGATTATATCTATGAATTTAATTCCATGGATACCCTAGCAGTACTTGGAGATGCAGCCAATGAGCTTGCAAAACCGGTACTTTTAGAGATTGGAAGAACCATAAGGGCATATAACAGAAGCCACGAACAGGAACAAACAGAAAATTTAACGCAGAAAGGACTTGCAAATACTTCTAAAATAGACTACAATGCGTTAAAGCGTGAAAGCGAGAGCGGACATGAGGAATATATTGACAACAATCAAAACAGCGTAGAAAGGGGCAATAGCGATGAATCTGACATACGAAAAGAACGGGGATTATCTGATTCCGACATTACAGGCGGACATTCAGCCGGAGGGAACGGTAACGAAGTACGGAATGATGAGAGAGACTTATCTGAAGGAGAACCACAGGGGCGTGTACTCAGCGTTTCTTCTGAAAGGAACATTGAAAGAACACCTGCTGACGATCCAGAAGCAGGCAGAGGAGAGAATGGAGAAGCTGACGAGCCAGATGGCGGCAACCGAGGGAGTGACCGAACAACTCAAGGAAGCCGATCAGATGCTCTGGGTAGCGAAGATGAACAGCATTCGGAACCGAGCAGAGGAAGTGGTTCTGGGAGAACTGGTTTACAGTCTGTAACAGACACAGATGATCTTCTCCGGGGAGAAGCACCGGAACCCACCTTTACACAACTCAGCCTGTTTCCTTCTTTTGAGGAGCAGGTCGGAACAGTCGCAGCAGCGGAAGCAAGTATGAAATATACCATGCCCGCTGCTTTTTCTTTGCCACAGAATGAGCTTGAAACCATTCTTCGCAGTGGCGGAGGAAAACAGCACAGCAGAAAGCGTATCTTTGCAAAGTACACAGAGGGCAGAAATGCCGAGCAGATGGTGGATTTTCTGAAAAATGAGTACGGACAGACCGGAAAAGGTTTTGAAATCAATGGAAATCCCGTATCAGTGTGGTTCGATGAGCATGGTATGAGTGTCGGCTATGGAACACAGGCAAGGGAAACGCCGATTGTCACGATGGATTGGGAAGATGTGGAGAGCCATATCCGTTCTATGATCGAAAATGGTACTTATATGAGTGCCAGTGAAGCATTTCTTGTGGATACACAGGAGCGGAACCGTGTTGCCAACCAGATCTATTTCTTTCTGCGGGATGGCATGGATGAAATGCCGGAGGAGCTTGGATTAAAAGCCGGAAACTATCCGGAGAGTGAAGCAAAACTCATGGAACTTCTTTCTACCCATGAGGGCAGGGAGCAGCTTAAAAATATTTTGGAAGATGCGGCGGAACGTCTTGCATCGGGTGAAGCCGAATTAAAATGGCGGCATGTGAAATCACCGGAATATCTGTTATCGGAGATAGCAGACCTTGACAGAGAAAGGCTGGAATTTCCATTGCCAGATACTGTGGAAGTAGCACAGGAAGATTTTATTACACAGGATGAGATTGACTATGCACTAGGCAGGGGAAGCGGCTATGAGCATGGAGCTTTCCGCATCTATGAGTATTTCATGGAAGGACATGACCAGAAGGAAGCGGTAGCCTTTCTGAAAAAAGAATATGGCATTGGTGGTGGTTCCGGCGGACTGCCGGGTAATGATGATTCCCATAATGAACATGATGGAAAAGGTATCCGTCTGGAGAAAGGCAGTTATGGCAATCCGTATGCAAAAGTGCTTCTGAACTGGAATGTTGTAGAGAAAAGGCTTCGTGAGCTGATCAAAGAGGACAAATACTTATCTCCACAGGGAAAGGAAAACTATAAGGCTTACAAGGAAGAACAGGCAGAAAAAGCAAGACAGCGTGAGCTTTCTCGTCTGGAGCATGGACAGCGGTTAGAGTGTAAGAAAGACATTGATGCACTGATTGCTGAGAAATTCAATGGTTTTGTTCTTCCGAGGAATACCGCAGATGAGATCATAGATAAATATGGCATTGACTGTGTGGAATTTGTTCTTGCAAATACGGTTACGCATTTTGATTATGATGGTCGTTTTTCACGGAACAATAAGGACTGGGCAAAGGACATTGTTGCGGAAAATGAGTGGGAGAACAACGATCTGATTCTAAGCTCACATCCGGCAGTGCTGGACGGATTTACCAATCAGGCGAGAAGATATATCAATGTGATTCGGGAAAAAGAAAAGGAAGCACAGCAAAAGATCACGATTGATGGATATGAGTGTGTTCTGGTTGATGAGTGGGGCAGTGAAAAAGAGAAATATCTGCTTGGAAATGACATTGAGGACAGCAGTTTTTATTATGCACAGGTCAATGGGAAATCCTTTGAATACGACCATAAGCCGGAGCGTGGCGAGGTAGAAGATGATTATATCAATGCTTTGGCAGAGGAAGATATTGACAGGCACGAAGCAGAAGTGTTTTCACGCTTTGATGGGACGGATGGTATCGCTGAGCCGGATGAAACTGAGCCACAACAAGAATTTTCACAAGAGAAATCGCAGAAATTATCATGGCATGTGGTACATGATGCAGATGATGAATATGGAAATCCGACACAGTGGAGTGCCACCTTATCAGAGGGAGTATTTCTTTGGATTGATAAGGAAGTGGACGGATATGCTATTTATGATACGGCAGACACCACCCGTCCGGCATTGGAGACATTTTCGACTTTGCAGGAAGCAATGGACTGGGGGAATGAGCTTGCAGAAAGTGGCAGGGAAGCAGAGACGGAGTTCTCTGATGAAAGGGAACAGACCGAAGATGAACTGGACAACATAGACACGCAGGCTGCCCGTGAGCGTCTGGAGAATGGAGAAGCAGAGCAAGAGACTGAAGATATGCTGTCGCAGGTGCTTACCGGAGATTGGGAGCCGCTTACACCTTCGGCAGAGGAGAATAAGACTGTACAGGAAAGATCTGTGGCTGCACCGGATAAAAGCAACGCTGTCAATTTCCATATCAGCGATGACCGCTTGGGTGAAGGCTCTCCAAAAGAAAAATTCCAGAGAAATGTTGCGGCAATTAAGTTGTTGGAGCAGATCGAAGGTGAAAACAGATATGCTACACCGGAAGAACAGCAGATTTTATCCCAGTATGTCGGCTGGGGTGGTCTTGCCGATGCGTTTGACGAGAGCAAATCAAACTGGTCAGCAGAATATCACCAGTTAAAGGAACTGTTATCGCCGGAGGAGTACCGCATGGCAAGGGAGAGTACCTTGAATGCCCATTACACAAGTCCGGTCATTATCCGCCAGATGTACGAAACATTGGAGAAAATGGGATTTTCCAAAGGGAATATACTGGAGCCTTCCATGGGCATCGGCAACTTTTTCGGTATGATGCCGGATTCCATGAAAGAAAGCAGGCTGTACGGAGTGGAGCTTGACAGCATTACCGGACGGATTGCAAAACAGCTTTATCCGCAGGCAGATGTGCAGATCAAAGGCTTTGAAAAGACCGATTATCCGAATGATTTCTTTGATGTGGCAATCGGAAATGTTCCTTTTGGACAGTATAAGGTGGCAGATAAGCAGTATGATAAAAACAATTTCCTGATCCATGATTATTTCTTTGCAAAGACGTTGGATAAAGTGCGTCCCGGTGGTGTGGTTGCTTTTATCACAAGCAAGGGAACCATGGATAAGGCAAGTCCGGAGGTCAGAAGATACCTTGCACAAAGAGCAGATCTGCTTGGTGCTGTAAGACTTCCGAACACAGCATTTAAGGCAAATGCAGGAACAGAGGTCACTTCGGATATTTTATTTTTCCAGAAACGTGACCGCATGGTAGAGCGTGAGCCGGACTGGGTACATCTGGGAGAAAATGCAAATGGTATTGCAATGAACGCTTACTTTGCAGAGCACCCGGAGCAGATCGTAGGAAAGATGGAAATGGTATCCGGTCCCTATGGCATGGAAAGCACCTGCAAAGCAGATGATAGCAGACCATTTGAGGAGCAGTTATCGGAAGCACTGGAAAATATTACAGGACAGATTGATACGATTGATCTGGATGAGGAGCTTGCGGATGACATGAGCAGGCAGAGTATTCCTGCTGATCCGTCCGTCAAGAATTTCAGCTATACCGTAGTCGATAACGAGGTATATTACCGTGAAAACTCTGTGATGAAGCCTGTGGAAGTATCGGACACCGCAAAAGAGCGTATCAAGGGCATGGTGGCAATCCGTAACTGTACGCAGGAACTGATTGATATGCAGCTTGAGGAATACTCCGATGTAACAATCAAGGAAAAGCAGGCAGAACTTAATAGCCTGTATGATAATTTCTCTAAGAAATATGGTCTGATCAATTCACAGACGAATAAGAGAGCCTTTAATCAGGACAGCAGTTATTGCCTGTTGTGTTCTTTGGAAAAACTTGATGATGAGGGCAATTTCAAAGGCAAGGCGGATATGTTCACGAAGCGTACCATTAAAAGGGCAGAGGTTGTCACAAGCGTGGATACTGCAAGTGAAGCGCTGGCAGTATCTTTAGCAGAGAAAGCTAAAATCGACCTTGATTTTATGGGAGAGCTTACCGGAAAAGATAAGGATACACTTACTGAGGAGCTTCGTGGTGTCATTTTTCAGAACCCGCTTACCGATGTCTGGGAGACAGCAGACCAGTATCTAAGTGGCAATGTGCGAGAGAAACTTGCCATAGCAGCAACTTATGCGGAAAATCATCCGGAATATGCTCCAAATGTGCAGGCTCTTACTCAGGTACAGCCGAGGGAGCTGGACGCATCGGAGATTGAGGTACGTATTGGTGCCACATGGATTGAACCAAAGTATATCAATGATTTTATGCGTGATATTTTCCAGACACCGGAACATTTATTACGCAGGGATACGATAGGTGTGCAGTTTTCGGGTGTAACCGGAGAGTGGAATGTAAAGGGCAAAAATGCGGACTATGGCAATACGCTTGTCAACATGACATACGGTACAAGCCGGGTAAATGCCTATAAGATACTGGAAGATTCCTTAAATCTGAAAGACACAAGAGTTTATGATACCATTGAGGAAGATGGAAAGGAAAAAGAGTTCTTAATAAAAGGAAACCATGATTGCAAGCCAGAAGCAGGAAGCGATAAGGGAAGCATTTAAGGACTGGGTATTCCGTGATCCGGAGCGCAGGCAGACACTTGTGGCAAAATATAATGAGCTTTTCAATTCCACCAGACCAAGAGAATATGACGGTTCGCATCTGAAATTTCCGGGCATGACACCGGATATTGAATTAAAGCCGCATCAGAAAAATGCGGTTGCCCATGTGCTGTATGGGGATAATACCCTGCTTGCACACTGCGTTGGTGCCGGAAAGACCTTTGAAATGACAGCGGCGGCAATGGAAAGCAAGCGTCTGGGACTATGCCAAAAGTCATTATTCGTGGTGCCGAACCACCTGACTGAACAATGGGCAAGTGATTTCTTACGGTTATATCCAGGAGCAAATATCCTTGCGGCAACGAAAAAGGATTTTGAACCCGCCAACCGTAAGAAATTTTGTTCCCGTATTGCAACAGGTGATTATGATGCCGTTATTATCGGGCATAGTCAGTTTGAAAAAATCTCGTTATCACAGGAAAGACAGGCAGCCACAATCGAAAAACAGATTGATGAGATTGAGCTTGCTATTGATCAGGCAAAAAGAGACAACGGGGAGCGTTATACCATTAAGCAGATGGAAAAATCGAGGAAAGCATTGCAGGTGCGGCTTGACAAGTTAAATGACCAGAGCCGTAAGGATAATGTCGTGACTTTTGAGCAGTTGGGTGTAGACAGGCTGTTTGTGGATGAGAGCCACAATTACAAGAACCTGTTCCTTTATACGAAAATGAGGAATGTGGCAGGCATCGCACAGACAGAAGCACAGAAGTCATCTGATATGTTTGCCAAGTGCCAGTATCTTGATGAAATCACAGGCGGCAAGGGTGTAACTTTTGCGACCGGAACGCCAATTTCCAACAGCATGACGGAGCTTTATACGAATATGCGTTATCTCCAGTATGGTACGCTTCAGAAGCTGGGACTGGGACATTTCGATGCGTGGGCGGCTTCTTTTGGGGAAACACAGACCGCCATAGAACTTGCACCGGAAGGAACTGGATACCGGGCAAAGACAAGATTTGCGAAGTTTTTCAATCTGCCGGAGCTGATTGCACTTTTCAAGGAGAGTGCGGACATTCAGACACCGGATATGTTAAAACTTCCTGTGCCGGAAGCAGAATATGAAAATGTGGTTCTAAAGCCGAGCGAGCTCCAGAAAGACATGGTAGCGTCCCTAGCGGAACGTGCCGAAGCAGTCCGGGACAGGCAGGTACAGCCTTACGAGGACAACATGCTAAAGATTACCAATGACGGAAGAAAGCTGGCACTTGACCAGAGGCTGCTCAATGATATGCTTCCAGATGAGGAAAATTCCAAAGCGGCAACCTGTGTGGAGAAAGCCTATGAGATATGGGAGAACACCAAAGAGCAGAAGTCAGCACAGTTGATTTTCTGTGATCTTTCTACACCGAAAGGCGATGGCACTTTCAATGTGTATGAGGATATAAAAAATAAGCTCATGGAAAAAGGGGTGCCGGAGAATGAGATAGCATTTATCCATGATGCCAATACAGAACTCAGAAAAGCGGAGCTGTTTGCAAAAGTAAGAAGCGGACAGGTTCGTTTTTTATTAGGTTCCACCGCCAAAATGGGAGCCGGTACGAATGTGCAGGACAGACTGATTGCATTGCATCATCTGGATGTGCCTTGGAGACCTTCTGATGTAGGACGGATTTTGCGGACATTCAAAATAAAAAAGAATGTGGAGGTAACAGACAATGGCAAAATCATTATTTGAGGAACTGGGCGGCAAATACGAAAGGCAAGGGGATTATTTGATACCGTGCTTAACTGTACCCGCCGAAGAAGAACAGGCAATAGGCATCTGGGGGCAACGGCATTTAGATTATCTAAAACAGTACCGTAAAGTTACATACACCAATCTTCTTACAAGCGGCAGGCTAAACGCCTACCTTGCCGACATCAACAGACAGGCACAGGAACGCTTTGAAAGGCTCATAGAGGGTATGAAACAGGCACAGGGCATAACGGAACAGCTAAAGGCAGAAAACGCCTTAGAATGGACAGGATGCCTCAATAACATAAGGGCTTGTGCGAGGGAGATTGTGGAAAAGGAAATTATTTTTGCATAAACAGATGATTAGTGGCAGGGGGAAATCCTGCCGCTTTTTCTGCTTTAGTTTGTCAGCTTGACAAATAAAGGGTTAAGGAATATAATTAGATTCAGTATTATACAAGGAGTTAATAAATATGCGGCAAGGTATTCTTAAATAAACTGTCAATTTGATAGTGGGAACAAAAAGTAGCAGTCCCGTTTCACTTTTAATATGGGGCTTAGTTTTTTGTACCCAGTTTAAGAATACTTTTATCATGTAATTTTATATGCCCGAAAACATATAAGTGTTTTGGGGCTATTGGAGTTATTTACCCAGTGATAGGAGTATTTATCACTGGGTATTTTTATGCCCTTTTTTGGGTGTTGATAGGAGGAAAATCACATGAAAATAATTAACTTAGGCATTCTGGCTCACGTTGACGCAGGAAAGACAACATTAACGGAAAGTTTATTGTATACCAGTGGTGCAATTGCAGAACTAGGGAGCGTAGATGAAGGCACAACAAGGACAGATACAATGAATTTGGAGCGTCAAAGGGGAATCACTATCCAGACAGCAGTGACATCTTTTCAGTGGGAGGATGTAAAAGTCAACATTATAGATACGCCAGGCCATATGGATTTTTTGGCGGAAGTATACCGTTCTTTATCCGTATTAGACGGAGCAGTATTATTAGTTTCTGCAAAGGATGGCATACAGGCACAGACCCGTATACTGTTTCATGCACTACAGATAATGAAGATTCCGACAATTTTTTTCATCAATAAAATTGACCAAGAGGGGATTGATTTGCCAATGGTATATCGGGAAATGAAAGCAAAGCTTTCTTCGGAAATTATAGTGAAGCAAAAGGTTGGGCAGCATCCCCATATAAATGTAACGGACAATGACGATATGGAACAGTGGGATGCGGTAATTATGGGAAACGATGAACTATTAGAGAAATATATGTCAGGGAAACCGTTTAAAATGTCAGAACTGGAACAGGAAGAAAACAGGAGATTCCAAAACGGAACGTTATTTCCCGTTTATCACGGAAGCGCTAAAAACAATCTGGGGATTCGGCAGCTTATAGAAGTAATTGCCAGTAAATTTTATTCATCAACGCCTGAAGGTCAATCTGAACTATGCGGGCAGGTTTTTAAGATTGAATATTCAGAGAAAAGGCGGCGTTTTGTTTATGTGCGTATATATAGCGGAACATTGCATTTGAGGGATGTTATTAGAATATCTGAAAAAGAGAAAATAAAAATCACAGAGATGTGTGTTCCGACAAACGGTGAATTATATTCATCCGATACAGCCTGCTCTGGTGATATTGTAATTTTACCAAATGATGTTTTGCAGCTAAACAGTATTTTGGGGAACGAAATACTGTTGCCGCAGAGAAAATTTATTGAAAATCCTCTCCCTATGCTCCAAACAACGATTGCAGTAAAGAAATCTGAACAGCGGGAAATATTGCTTGGGGCACTTACAGAAATTTCAGATGGCGACCCTCTTTTAAAATATTATGTGGATACTACAACGCATGAGATTATACTTTCTTTTTTGGGGAATGTGCAGATGGAAGTCATTTGTGCCATCCTTGAGGAAAAATATCATGTGGAGGCAGAAATAAAAGAGCCTACTGTTATATATATGGAAAGACCGCTTAGAAAAGCAGAATATACCATCCACATAGAAGTCCCGCCAAATCCTTTCTGGGCTTCTGTCGGGTTGTCCATAGAGCCGCTCCCTATTGGAAGCGGAGTGCAGTATGAAAGCAGAGTTTCACTTGGATATTTAAATCAATCGTTCCAAAATGCGGTTATGGAGGGGGTTCTTTATGGCTGCGAGCAGGGGCTGTATGGATGGAAAGTGACAGACTGTAAAATCTGTTTTGAATATGGATTGTATTATAGTCCTGTAAGTACCCCCGCAGACTTTCGGCTGCTTTCCCCTATCGTATTGGAGCAGGCTTTAAAAAAAGCAGGGACAGAACTATTAGAGCCATATCTCCACTTTGAAATTTATGCACCGCAGGAATATCTCTCACGGGCGTATCATGATGCTCCAAGGTATTGTGCAGATATTGTAAGTACTCAGATAAAGAATGACGAGGTCATTCTGAAAGGAGAAATCCCTGCTAGATGTATTCAAGAATACAGGAACGATTTAACTTATTTCACAAATGGGCAGGGAGTCTGCTTGACAGAGTTAAAAGGATACCAGCCAGCTATTGGTAAATTTATTTGCCAACCCCGCCGCCCGAATAGCCGTATAGATAAGGTTCGGCATATGTTCCACAAGTTAGCTTAACAGCTTGCAAAAGTCATATAAAATGAGATTTGAAAGGATTAGAGACTAATTATGATGAAATGCGAATGGATATTGTGTCCTGTTTGTGGGAGCAAAACCCGTAATAAAATTAGGAAGGACACTGTTTTGGAGAATTATCCCCTTTATTGTCCAAAATGCAGACAAGAAAGATTGATTAAAGTTGACAACTTGAAGATAACTGTCATCAAAGAGCCAGACGCTTAAGACGCAGAGCCGATGAAATTGTGGAACAATTCACGAATCATCGGCTCTTTTTGTTTCGTATTTGAAAGAACAAACTCACCAAATAAAAAAACGATATTCGGGTGGGTTATTTTGTTATACCCTAAATTACCCTCTGAATTTGTTTTTAAATTTGGAGGGATTTTTTTATGTCCTTTTTTCGGGCAGTTATCTATCTGCTCATACGAAGCAAAATTTATCAATACATAGCATATCAGAGAACGGCAGGAAACCAGTTAAAAAAATTTCTGCCAGTGCAACGGTACTTCTCACCTTGAAAGTAGAAGTACAATCTCCATACAATAGAATTACTATTTCCTATAACCGTAAAGGTCACAGAGCCTTTGCGGTTTTTCTTTTGTCGATTTTTGTTGGAAAGTGCCGTAGGGCTGTTTCTGATATGCGGTGTCGTTCTCCGCCTCTCCATCTGGATTTTTTACATTTCAAAAATTCAGATGGGAGGTATTTATGGTGAAATATGCACCAAGAAAGGTATATATCAGAGAAAGTGGCGGCTATGTGGAATTATCCTACACGGAGTTCTGCCGTTGCAGGGAATCCGACCAGACCTATATGGACAAGCTGTTTATCCCCATTCAAGGCTGTCTGCTTGAAGTCGTGAGGGAGCAATACACAGACTTCTACCGTGACAAGGAACGGTGGCGTTATCTGCAAAAATTAGATACAAAGAATAGACTGCTATCTCTCGACGGATTTACGGACAGCGAGGGGAATCCTCTGGACTTTATCACTGATGAAGCGGTGGACATTGCAGAAACCGTTGTCAATGCGGTCATGGTGGACAGGCTGAAAGCCGCCCTGCCTTTGCTGTCGGATAGTGAACAGGAGCTGATACAGGCAATCTTTTTTGACGGACTTTCCGAGCGTGAAGTCGGGGCGAGGTTGGGCATAACCCAGAGCGTTGTAAACAAACGCAAAGCCAGAATCCTAATAAAACTAAGAAAGATAATAGAAAATTAAAATTTAAGGCGTTCAGCCCCCTTGTTTTTCCTTTGGGAAGATGAGGGGGCTTTTCTCTGCCCTCTCAATCAATTCTGATTGGAGGAAGTAAGAATGGCATACAACCACGGACGGGAGGACAGGAAATGGCGTATCTGGAAAGAAGCGGAGGAAAAGCTGCTGCGTGAGTGCGGCGTTGATGAAGCGACCATTGAGCAGATACGCATGGCGGACAGGGCAGACTTCAATTCCAACAGGCGGTTTTACCGATGGACGAATGACGTTGCGGAATATCTTGAGGACATGGCAGGCAGGGAGCGGCAGGCGGAAGTGGGTACGGTTGCGGAGTTACTGGAAGAGATTGAGAGCGAAAATCTCTATCAAGTATTAGTCACGGTGGACGGGCGTACCTTGAAAATCGTCCTGCTGAAAATGCAGGGGTATTCCACAAAGGAGATTGCCCCGCTTGTGCATTTGACGACTGGTGCCATCTATGCGAGGTTAGACCATCTGCGGAAGAAGCTGCGGAAAATTTTATAGCTTCTAAAACAGCCTGCCATCCTGCGGGCTACTGGGTGAGGGATGGAAATCCCCTCACTCATTTTTTGCAGGAGGACAACAGGATGGCATACAGGGTTAAGGCATACACGCTTCGGGAGGAATCCACGGAAAGCGGCACAAGGTATTTTATCAGCTTTAAGGACGGGCAGGGCAAATCCCACGAGTTGGAAGTGTCGGAACAGTTCTTTATGGAGTTTCGGCAGATGGAGCGCAGGAACAGGAATCTTTTCTAATGGGACGAGCGGCACAGGGAGTTTAACGAGGTATGGGACGAAACCCTTTACAGACGGGCGTTGCGTGTGCCTAAGAGCCTTGATGAACGCATGGTTGAGGAAGAACGGAATGAAACGCTCTATAAGGCGGTTGGGAGCCTTCCAGAGATACAAAGGCGGCGTTTCCTGCTCTACTACGAGTATGAGTTCAATTTTTACCAAATCGCCGCTATGGAGCATTGCACCGCTTCGGCAATACAGAAATCTGTTGCGATTGCAAAGGAGAAAGTAAAGGCGGAAATTGAAGAAATATCTCCAACCGTGACCGACACCGCCCGAAAAAGAAATCTGTTTTTATTTGTGTGGGATTGGCGGCATTACATACTCTCACTTTTTTCCGTGGGAGTAAATCTATTTTTAAGGAGGTCAACGCCTATGTGCAACGAAAACAAAGACACCGCCCGAAAGGAGGAAAGCCATGCAGAAGTTACAGACAGTCAACGCCGAAACGCTCCTTTATGAACCGCTTGAGAAACCATCCTTTGTGGTGGACAGCCTTATCCCGACAGGCTTATCGCTGTTCTGCGGCTCACAGAAGATAGGCAAAAGCTGGCTCATGCTGAAGCTATGCTTATGCGTGTCGCAGGGAATCCCTTTATGGGATATGCCGACAATGGAGGGCGATGTGCTTTACCTCTGCCTTGAGGACACGTTCTGCCGCATACAGGACAGGTTATTTCGTTTGACGGACGAAGCAAGCGGGCGGCTCCACTTTGCCGTGGCAAGCTGCAAGCTGTCAGACGGTCTTATCGTGCAGCTTGAAGATTATCTGAAAGATTACCCAGACAGCAGGCTCATTGTCATTGATACCTTGCAGAAAGTCCGTACAGCTTCAAAAGACAATGCCTATGCAAGCGACTATGGGGACATCTCCCTCATCAAAGACTTTGCCGACAGGCACTCTCTGGCGGTCATTGTCGTACACCACATCCGAAAGCAGAATGACAGCGACGTGTTCAACAAGGTGTCTGGGACGACAGGATTAACGGGGAGTGCGGACGCTACCTTTGTTCTGGAAAAGGAGAAACGTGCGTCTGACACCGCCAAGCTGTATGTGACGGGCAGGGACACGCCTTATCAGGAATACACGCTGCGTTTCCGTGATTGCCGTTGGGAGCTTGTGGAGCGGAAAACGCAGGAGCAGCTTGCGAAAGAAACGATACCAGATGTCCTTTTTCGGTTGGTGGATTTTATGAGGGATAAGGAAGAATGGATAGGCACGGCAACGGAACTGTTAGCCGCTATGGGGGAAACGGAAACCATACCCACGGTGATTACGAAATGGCTGAATGAATACCGCACCACATTTTTAAGCGAGAACCGTATCTGCTACCAGTACAGCCGCAGGAAAGACGGCAGGCGGATTGCCCTTGCAAGGAGGGCGGGTGACAGCGGTGATGGTGGTGACAGCGATATTAGGATACCCCCCCTGTTACTGTCATTGACGCTTAAAGCCATGTAAAGCTGGCGGCTCTGCCCTGCGGGTGACAGCAGTGACGGTGGTGACAGTGATTTTAGGATACCCTGCCGCTGTCATCCCTACGGGAGAACACCCCGTAAACGCAAAATGCAGGCGTGAGATTTACTCGCCCTTTTCGGTCGTGTAAAACCACCCCTGCGGTCAGAAAAATCATTCCGATTTTTCCGACTGCGTTTACAGGGTGTAACACACTACACTTTGCCCTGCAAAGTCGTGTGCCAGACGTTCCCTCTGGACTCCCTTAAGGCAGGGCTGTGCCCTGCTATCCTACGCCTTACGGCTTCGGATAAAAGAATGGCGGCATGACGGTGACGGCTCTTGCGAGGGGGGTATCCCAAAAACACCGTCATCATCGACATGACCGTCATGCAGGGGGTGAGGGTGACAGTTGCGGCAGTCGGCAGGGGGTATCCCAAAACTGCTGTCACCACCGTCACCGCTGTCACCCCAAAGGACGGTCACCCGCCGAAAGAAAGGAGGAATCCGCCTATGCCTTATGCAATCCTGCGTTTCCAGAAACGAAAAGCGGGCGGCGTTGCGGCTTGTGAACGCCACAACGAGCGGAAGAAAGAAGCCTACAAAAGCAACCCAGATATAGATATGGAACGCTCTAAAAACAATTACCATCTCATAGCACCACCAAAGTACACCTACAAGAAAGAGATTAACCGCATGGTAGCCGAAGCGGGGTGCAGGACAAGGAAAGACAGCGTGATGATGGTGGAAACGCTCATCACAGCTTCACCAGAATTTATGAACCAGTTACCGCCCGAAGAACAAAAAGCGTATTTCCAGACGGCTCTTGACTTCATTTCGGAGCGTGTTGGAAAGCAGAATATCCTCTCCGCTGTCGTCCATATGGACGAGAGAACGCCCCATATGCACCTCTGCTTTGTGCCGATTACGCCAGACAATAAGCTGTCAGCGAAAGCTATCTTAGGCAACCAGAAATCATTATCCGAGTGGCAGACCGCCTACCATGAGCGGATGTCCTCACGGTGGAATCAGCTTGAACGGGGGCAGTCCTCAATGGAAACCAAGCGGAAACACGTCCCCACATGGCTCTATAAATTAGGCGGCAGGCTTGATAAACAGTATGAAGAAATCGTGTCTGCCCTATCCGACATCAACGCCTTTAACGCAGGGAAGAAAAGGGATAAAGCGTTAGATTTACTCTCTGCATGGCTGCCAGACGTGGAGAAATTCTCTAAGGAAATCGGGAAACAGCAGGCGTATATCGACAGTTTGAAAGAGAGAATTGGGCAGGAATCAGACTATGCGGGGCGTATGCGTGATGAAAAGTACGAGCAGGAACTAAAGGTGCAGAAAGCGAATCAGAAGATATTTGAATTGCAGAGAACCAACGAGCAGATGGGGCGGCTGCTGTCAAAAATACCGCCCGAAGTGTTGGAAGAATTGCAGAAAAATCATAGAAGCAGAGCGAAAGAAAGGTAGATATGTGAATGAAGAAACAGGATTTTAAGGTGTTAAAGACCAAAGACTTGTACCCGTTCCCCGACAATCCGTTTCATGTGGCAGAAGATGAAACACTGTCAGAGTTAGCGGAAAGCATCAAGGAATTTGGCATTGTCACGCCGATAATCACACGCCCGAAAGAGGACGGGGACGGTTATGAAGTGATTGCAGGACAGCGGCGTGTCCGTGCTTCTGAACTTGCAGGGATAAATACCGTGCCTGCGTTTGTCCTGCCCTTAGACCGTGACCGAGCCATCATCACCCTTGTAGACAGCAATTTGCAGCGTGAGAATATCCTGCCATCGGAGCGGGCGTTTGCTTACAAGATGAAATCCGAAGCCATGAAGCGGCAGGGTTTCCGCACAGACTTAACCTCGTCACAAGTTGTGACGAAGTTGCGGACGGACGACAAGGTGGCACAGGGCTTCGGCGTGGGCAGGATGACCGTGCAGCGTTTTATCCGCCTGACGGAACTGATACCGCCGATTTTGCAGATGGTGGACGAGGGGAAAATCGCCCTCACGCCTGCGGTGGAACTGTCCTTCTTGAAGAAAGACGAGCAGGAAAACCTCTTTGCCACGATGGAGAGCGAAGAAGCAACGCCCTCACTCTCACAGGCACAGCGGATGAAACAGTTAAGCCAGAGCGGGCGGCTTGACATGGATACGATATTTGCGATTATGACGGAGGAAAAGGGCAACCAGAAAGAAACCTTGAAAATCAACACAAGCAAGCTGAAAAAATACTTTCCGAAGAACACAACGCCGAAGCAGATGGAGGAAACCATCATCAAACTTTTGGAGCGTGAGTTGCAGAGGAAACGCAACCGTGACAGCCGCTAATCTTCTTTTTTCGGGAAGTAAATACAGAGAGTTGAGGTATGGAGAATGAGAGAAATCCAGTATGAAATCGTAAAGGAAATCGCAGTATTGTCTACGGGCGACAGTGGCTACACAAAGGAAATCAATCTCATTTCATGGAATGGGAAAGAGCCGAAGTATGACATCCGCAGCTTTTCCCCGAACCGTGAAAAGTGCGGCAAGGGAATCACGCTGAACGCTGATGAAGCGGCGGCACTCCTTAAAGCATTACAGAAAGAATTAAACAGCGAGGATTAATGGTATCTGATTGGCAGGGCGGGGACATTTCCAAACTCTTCCCTGCCCTGTCTGGAAAGGAAGATTTAAGTATGGGCGAGGATAAGAAAGCAGATAAAAAGAGAAAGCGTATCGTGCCAAAAGCACCAGTGCAGATGATAATCAGCCGTGAATATGTCGGCACACAGACCGTTACAGAAGCGTTTGTCCCGATTATCTCCGAGGATATTCGGAAGAAGATTGCCGAGGGCGACACCTTCGACAATGAGGGGCTGTCCGCTTAGAATGTACGCAATGGGACATGAAAACAGATAGGACAGATACGGAGGTTTTACAGTATGGCAGGAATCAAAGAAGAAAAGAAAATCTATTTAGTCGGCATTTATTGCCGCTTATCTAAAGACGATGGTACGGATAACGAGAGTGCGAGCATTGCGACACAGAAATCCATCCTCACGGATTATGTGAAAAAGCAGGGATGGCACATAGCAAAAACGTATGTGGACGATGGTTATTCTGGTACAAATTTCCAAAGACCAAGTTTCCAGAATATGATAAAAGACATTGAAAGCGGTCTGATAAACTGCGTGATTACGAAAGATTTATCCCGTCTGGGGAGAAACTATCTTGATTGTGGGTTATATCTGGAAGTTTTCTTCCCAGAGCATAACGTGAGGTATATAGCGGTCAATGACGGCGTAGATACCTTGAATAAATCTGCTATGGACATCACGCCTTTCCGCAACATTTTAAACGAAATGTATGCCGCTGACATATCTGTTAAGATAAAATCGGCATATCGGGCGAGGTTTCAACAGGGGAAATTCATGGGAACTACCGCCCCTTATGGCTATATCAAAGACCCTGCCGACCACAACCATCTGCTGATAGATGATAAAGTGGCACATGTTGTAAAAGAGATATTCGACCTTGCATTAAAAGGGAATGGAGTTGCCAAAATTTGCAGACATCTTAATAAACAGCATATCCTACGCCCTGCCGCTTATGCGGCGGAGCGTGGCGAAACAGGCTTTGAACGTCATTTTGAGGGGAACGAGGACAAACGCTATATTTGGAGTGGGAACAGCGTGAGGAGCATTTTAAGAAGCCCGATATATGCGGGAAATCTTGTAGGCTACAAACGGATTGTCGCCAATATGAAAAGCAAGAAACGCCCCTCTAAGCTGCCCGAAGAATGGGAAGTGATACCCAATACCCATGAGGGAATAGTCACGCAGGAGGAATTTGATATTGTCCAACAGCTTATTACAAGTCGTAGGCTTCCACAGAACAAGGGAGGATTTGTAAATATTTTTGCAGGCGTTATCAAGTGTGTGGACTGCGGATGTGCTCTGCGGGCAATGAACGTACACAGGAGGAAACGCCCAGAGATTATCGACTGTGTACAGTATTCATGTAATAATTATGCAAGAAACGGAAGAAGCGAGTGTAGTGCCCACAATATAGAAGCAAGGGATTTATTCAATGCCGTTCTTGCCGACATCAACTGTTTTGCGGATATGGCAGTGAATGATGAAAAGGCGGTCAGGGCCATAGAAAAGCGGCTCACGGAAACAGACCAGAGCAGGGCGAAAGCATTAGAGAAAGAACGTAAGAAGCTGAACAAACGCCTTGCGGAACTGGACAGGCTGTTTTCCTCTCTCTACGAGGATAAGGTCATGGAGCGTATTACCGAGCGGAATTTTGAGATGATGTCGGGGAAATACCAGAAAGAGCAGCTTGAAATTGAAGCAAGGCTGAAAGAGGTGACGGAAACTCTTAATGAAAGCTACGAGAAATCACGGGGAATCCGTGACTTCCTCGCCCTTATCCGAAATTATCAAGGCTTAAAAGAACTGGATGCAACAGTTATAAACGCACTCATAGACAAGATACTTGTTTCGGAGCGTGAGAAGATGGCAGACGGAACAGTGAAGCAGGAAATCAAGATTTACTATAAATTCATCGGCTTTGTCGATGAATTACATATCATACCTACAAAACGGTGGGCAGCAATGCCCGCTAAAAATTGTACGGTGTGCGGCGTTGAATATGTCCCGGGCTCTGGTGCATCAAGGTATTGTCCTGCTTGTGCCAAGAAGATACGGAGGGAGAAATCAAACGAGAGCAAACGCAGGAGCAGAGAACAGAAAAGGATAGCATGTATGAACTGTCCGCAAAAAATGACCGACTGACATTGAACAGCAGGAGGGAAGAATCTTACGACAGGGCAACCAGAATGATAAGGTCAAGATATTTCGTTATGTTACGGAAGGTACATTTGACAGTTACTCATGGCAGCTCATTGAGAATAAGCAGAAATTCATCGGACAGATTATGACCAGTAAATCCCCGGTACGAAGCTGTGAGGATGTGGATGAAGCGGCACTTTCCTATGCGGAGGTCAAGGCACTTGCCACAGGCAATCCCTATATAAAAGAAAAGATGGATCTCGATATTCAGGTATCAAAGCTGAAACTGATGAAGGCAAACCATACCAGTCAGAAGTACAGGCTGGAGGATAACATCACACAACATTATCCGCATCAGATCGCCATTTTCAAGGAGCGTATCGAAGGCTTTACCGCTGATATGAATAAATATGCGAAAAATAAGCCGGAGGATAAGGAGCAGTTCTTTATGCAGGTGGGTGGAAAATCATACACCGACAAAAAGGAAGCTGGAACTGCAATCATAGCCATGTGTAAGGAGATTAAAGGCATCAATGCCAGTGCGGATGTAGGTGAATATCTTGGATTTAAGCTGAATGTAACCTTTGATTCTTTTAACAATAAATTTGTGATGAATGTCAAAGGAGCCATGAGCCACCCGATGGAAGTCGGCTCTGATCCGCTTGGAAATATCACAAGAATCAACAATGTACTGGAAGCCATGCCTTTACAGCTTGAGGAAGCACAGATGAAGCTATCCAATGTGAAACATCAGCTTGAAACAGCAAAAGCAGAGGTAGACAAGCCATTTCCACAGGAAGCAGAACTTGCCGAGAAACTGGAGCGTCTGGCAGAGCTTAATTCTTTACTCAACATGGATGAAAAGGGCGATGATGCGATTGGCATGGATGACGAAGCCATGGAACCGGAAAAACCACAGGAAGATGTGAAAAAAGTGGATAACCGGGAGGAAGTGGTTGCGGATATGCCAATCAAGCAGAGCAATTTGGAAAAAGCAGCACCAGAAGGAGAACGCAGACTTGCAGACCGACCTACAGAACGGACTTCATTGCAAGAAAAACTCGCAGCAATGAAGGCAAGGGTGTCCGGGACACCTGCAGGAAGGGATGCAGTGGATAAGGCAAAGGGGAAAGATCAGATTTTATAAAAAAAGTTTTATTCCCAACTTTATTCCCAACCTGTCAGCACTATTCGGGTTGGGAATAAAAGCAGGATTATTAAAAATGTTATAGCAGTTGATGTAAAGGCAGTCAGTGGTGGCTGCCTTTTATCGTACAAAATGGAGGTCATTTATGGCAGAAAATAATACAGAAAAACAGCGTGTGCAGGAGCTTACGGATAAACTGGAGCAGGGATTGCAGGATTTATTCAACAGTGACAGTTACTGCAATTATCTTAGAACGATGTCAAAATTTCATAATTACAGTTTTAACAACACGCTCTTAATTGCGATGCAAAAGCCTGACGCTACGTTAGTGGCCGGATACAAGGCTTGGCAGAAGAATTTTGAGCGTCATGTAAATAAAGGGGAAAAGGCAATCCGTATCCTTGCACCTGCACCCTATAAAATCAAAGAGGAACGGGATAAGATTGATCCGGTTACACAAGAGTTGTTGCTTGATAAGGACGGAAATCCGCAGAAAGAGGAAGTCGAGATAACAATTCCGGCATTCCGGGCAGTATCCGTTTTTGATGTGGCACAGACAGACGGAAAGCCGATACCGGAACTTGCGGCAAAGGAGCTTCTTTCAGATGTGGAAGGGTATCAGGATATGATTCGTGCAGTAGAAGCCATTTCACCAGTACCGATTGAACTGGAGGAGATAGCCGGAGATTCCAAAGGCTATTATGATAGGGAAGCAAAGCGGATTGCGGTACAGGAAAACATGAGCGAGAGCCAGACCTTAAAGACAATGATCCATGAGGTGGTTCACTCCAAGCTGCATAGCAAGGAAGTGGAGCAGGATGAGCAGATGAAAAAAGACCGCAATACCAAAGAAGTGGAAGCTGAGAGCATAGCTTATACAGTATGTCAGCATTTTGGTATAGATACCTCTGATTATTCTTTTGGGTATATTGCAGGTTGGAGCAGCGGAAGAGATACCAAAGAACTTAGATCTTCCATGGATACGATACGCAGGACAGCTTCGGAGTTGATTACCGGGATAGAGGAACAATTACAGGAATTACAAAGGAACAGGGAAGTATCACAGGAACAGACAAAGGAAAGTATTCTCCTCATACAGAATACTGACCTTTCAGAGTTCAGTCTGCTTGATGTATATGGCATGGACAGACCAGAACTGATGCAGGCATTGTCAGAAATGACAGACGATGACAAGTTGAGCATACAGGCATATTTGGAAAGCAGGGGTGCATGGACAACGGAAATCGGCAATCAGGATTCCAGAGAGTACGGAGAGTATCATCTGGATGTGCGTTATAACACGGATACAGATGAGCTGATTGATATGAAGGAGAGAAAGGCGGTCTATGATAAGGCAATGGAGCCGATCAATGCCGATGATGTGGTTGTTAAGTTCGCTTCCATTTTTGAAAGCGAATGGGAGGTTTTGAAAATCACAAATATGTTAAGGGATGATGTCGGAAAAATGCTTAAAGATATGGCTTCTCTTGATGAAAAAGAATGGGATGGCAATTACCTTTCATATATGGAAAAACAGGGAGCGGAAATCACATTACTTGCGTCCAGTAGTAAGGAATTAAATGGAAATATGTCGGACTTTTGGGATTATGAATACGATTTTGATGCAGGTCTGACGGATGCGGAGGAATTGTCTGTCATGCAACAGGCAGAGCATATCATTAACCGGTTGGAGCATGGACAGCCTGCCTTTTCCGATGATGAAAGAAATCTGATTGTGAATTATGCGTATAAGCTGGGGGATATGGAGAAAACAAGGGAGCTTGCAGAACATATCTATGCACAGGAAGTGGATGGAAATCAGGATGTCGCATTAGCAATGATTGATGCACAGGCAGAAATCGACGCACTTCCGGATAGCATGGTCAGCATATCCGAAATGCAGGAATATGGCTATACGTGGAATGAAATGCTTCCGTTGACGCAGGAGAGAGCATTGGAACTGTTCGATGGTGACTTGCCTGTGTATCTTCTGCATACGGATGGTTCAGAGACTACCGTATCCGACAGAAAACAGATTATGGAACATGACGGGATGTGCGGAATAGAAAAAGGGGACTGGCAGAATGAACGGAAACTTCGCATGATGCAGGAAGAATTATCAGAGAGTGATTCCAACAGGGAAGCACAGCTTTTGTATGGAAATACCGATAAATATGGAATTTTCCAGTTAAAGGATGATCCGGAACTGGATAAGTTCCGTTTTGAGGGAACGGAAAGCCTGAAGCGTATGGGAATAACCAAAGACAATTTTGATGCGGTATTGCCGGAAAATTATAAACTGGTGTATTTGGGCGAATTGTCAGAATTGCAGGGACAGACGCAATCGGAAACACTGGAAGCAATCTATACAAAGTTCAATATTGACCATCCGGCAGATTACAAGGCACATTCCCTGTCGGTCAGCGATATTGTGGTATTACATGAGAACGGGGAAAACACCGCACACTTTGTAGATTCTTTTGGATTTACAGAACTGCCGAAGTTCATGCTGACACTGGAGGGCAAGGAAAATGAGATAGAGACGGAGCTTGCGGTTCATATCGCAGACCGTTATATCCTGATGCATGAATGTGATGAGGGATACGATTACTCCATTCTGGATGAACAGTACCATTTGCTGGATGGCGGTGTCTACGATAACCCGGATATTACCATTCGCAGGGCAATGAATATGGTGATTGCAGATTTGAAAGAACCGAGATTTTCAGTTGTGACTGAGCAATATTATCGTGATGAGTATTTGCAGGGCGAAGTATATGCTGGTTCAGAGGTTGAAATTGTAGATTATGAGGAACTTTCGGAGAAAGCCGAGGAAGTGGAACAGGCAGATTTGGAAGCAAAGCAGGCAGAATTTAGAGAGAACAATCCGGATGTGGTTGCAGATTTCCGGGCAAGGACGGAAGAATTGTTTCATAGTCTTGACGGACAGAGTGCAGATGATATTGAAAAGACGGTATATGCGTATGTGCAGTCGCAGATAGACGAGTATGGACTGGATGCACAGATTGTTGATGTGGTGGTATCCGGAAGCCGATGCAGAGGTATTGAGCAGGAAAATTCGGATTTGGATGTAGTTGTGGAATACACAGGCTCAACCAGAGAAGATGACCTTTTCAATATGCTACATGAGGACAGCATTTATATCGCTGGTATTCAGGTGGATATTAACCCGATTACAGAGAGCAGAACCGGAACATTGGAGACTTATCTTCCGGAGGTGGAAATTTACCTGCAGGAGAAGGCACAGCAGGAGCAGATCAACAATCAGCTTGTCACGCAGGGGAGAGAATTGGTGCAGGAACAAAACGCACTTGTATCAGAAGAAAAAGAGCTTTCTGAACTGGAAAAAGAGCCTGTAATTGAACCAGAGACAGTCCATATTACATTTACGGTTGCTGAGTGTGGAGAATTTCACAATATGGGTGAATACCATGAGGGCATTGAAACGATAGAGGAAGCTATGAAACTTTACAATGCCATTGATCCTTCCCGTATGCATGGGATTCCTTCTATTGGTGTAAATATGCACATTGATGGTACAGAAGAATGGGAAGATGAGGAAGCAGATATTGTCAGAGGGAATTGCATAGATGTGGATTTTCTGAATTACACACCAGAGCTTCGGGATACTCCCACAGTGCAGGATGCACTTAAAAAACTGCTTGCGGCATATCCGGAGAAAGAGGTCAATGACCGGGAGACAAAAGAAACGAAGATACAGACGCTTGCGGCAGAACTTGATCAGTTATCCTATGATATTGACACTTTTGAATATAGAGACTCGGTACCGGACAGGGAAGCACAGGTTCAAATGATTGCAAATGATATAAAAAGCGGTAATGTGAAGCCATTACAGATTTTTTTGCAGACATCTATTGATGAGGGATTTGACGAGGACAGCGAAAGACAGGCAAAAGAGCTGATTGCTAAGCTGGCAGAATATAAGCCGCTTGCCAAGATCGAGGAGTTGGAGGAGCAGAATTATAACATGATTGATGACAGGCTCAACAATGGCGTGGAGAAATTCAATCGTGAGGAAGAAATGAAAGAACAGGCGGAAAAGCCGCAGGTTCGTACTTCCTTAAAGGAGCGTCTGGCAGCTAAGCAGAAGGAAGTGGCACAGGGCAAGAAAGATTCCAAAGAGCAGGAAAAATCAAAGAATACACACAGGGAGATGTAAGAATATGAATAATCCATTTACAGTTGAAGAAACCAATTTGATATGTATTTTCCATAGTGACAGCAGGGCAAAGGTTATAGAGGGCATTCATAAGGCAATGAAACATATCGACGATGATGAACTTTTAGAATTGTCGATGCGTGTGGCAGGAAAACTGGAAAGCATAGGTGATGAAGAATATGCCGGATTAGTGTTGGAAGCGGCAGAATAAAAATATGGTAGTCATTAGGTGCACCTTTTGACTACCGTTTTTTATTAAAAATTAAAGAGGAGCCGGATCACTCCGACTCCTCCAAGTATGTGTCCGCAAACACATACCCCAATTGTTATCTATAATATACTATAGGCAGGTAAAATATGCAAGCATTATATGGAATTTTTTAAGATGTTTAAGCGAGAGAACAAATCAGGATGAATCGAAATAGCTGAAACATTCGGGTTTACAGAAGATTCGTATTCTCTTGTAATCTTTTCAAATTCACGGATGAATGATTTGATCTCTGTTTTAGAGACTTTCAGTAATTTTAAGTAGTAACAGATAAGGATGATGTAATCGCCGATTGTTTTGAAATTTATGTATGGCATCCCCATTTCTAAAATCAGGCATTGTTTCATTGGTCTTGAAGGGTCCATTTTTTTGAAACGGGTATCATATACCACATCGTTGTGAGCAATGGCATTTCTTAAATCTTTTAAGGCATATACATATTTATAAAGTAATTCCCGGTAAGTATCACTTGATAGATTGATGCCGATTGAACGGGATACTTTTTCACGCATATCAATGGTCAGGCATGAAAGCAAATATCCAAAATCGCCCATAGTGAGAATTTCAAATATTGCCCATAAAGGAACTTCATTGTAATTGACATTATTATAAAAATGAGTGATTTTCGGATTCTCTTTTCGGTATGCTGCAGCAATGGCATTTTGTATGGAGCCTTGAAGATTTAGTTTGTTGTTCTGGTATTTCTTCTTTATATCCTCACGAGTTCCGGCAGGAGCATTCTTGTAGCTGCTGATTGCCTTATCGTACATATCATAGATACTGCTGGAATCAATTTCTGACATAATGGTGTTCAAAGCAATATTTTTTAGAGCAGTTTCTATAAACATCATTTTTCCATATAAAAGAGATTTTAATTTTGTATCATATTGTATGGTTGCGTTAATCTCATTATATGAAGTGAATGGAAGTCTGTTAGAGGAAGATACAAAAAAACGGTATCCTTTATATCCGTGAAAATATCCGGTATTGATTAGTTGTTGCTTTTGTGAACTCCCTGAGATGGAAATTCCATTATCCCTAAGATGTCGCATTAAAGCATCGGGTGATTTATAATCTGTATTTGCCATAGTCTCTCCTAAACATTTGTAATAATAAATTAAGTATAATACATGGGTTTAACATTAACAAGCTACAAGATGGGATTATTCTTTTTCCTAGACTGTTCTGAGGTAAAATCGGGCTGTGTCTGACCGAGGTATTGGCTCAAATTTTCCAGTTTTCGGTTTAATGATTGAACCTCTTTTTCACAATCTTTATAGGTGGAAGTCAGTTCATTTTTCTGTTTCATCAGTTCCTGATATTCTGCTTTTAGCTTATCAACATTCAATCCTTTTAAGTTTATCCCAGTCTGCTCAAGTACACGTCGTGCACCGCCATATAGAATGAGCTGGCTTTCGTATCGGCGGAAATATGCGTCTGGGTTCTTTGACTTTTTGTAGGCGATGTGATAGGAGCGGTTGGTTTTGTACTGCTCGGCATATTTGATGATTTCTGCAAGGTCTTTCATGCGGTGTTCCAGTTTCACAACGCTCTGTTTGGCAGATT
>ENA-OQJN01000087-OQJN01000087.1-human-gut-metagenome-genome-assembly--contig:-NODE-87-length-46672-cov-5.082222_pt1 | contig 46672 bp, 52 predicted proteins | sample MGYA00242610_ERZ504777 | MGnify/ENA primary metagenome ERZ504777 (study PRJEB26092, sample SAMD00036350) | human gut metagenome | host: Homo sapiens | study: EMG produced TPA metagenomics assembly of... | reverse complement strand
CAATTCGAAAAAAAGGGAATTGATACACTGAAAATTGCAAGAAAAGTACATAACAATCTGGAATCCAAAAGCCTTGGAGCTCTGTGTGAACATTATCAAATTGTAAATAATGCGGCACACAGGGCTTATCACGATGCCCTTGGCGACTGCAAAAATTTATCATATGCTGGCACATTATTTTGAACCGGCAGAACCCCAATTATTTGAGCCGGAGCAATTGCTGTACCGTCCAAAAAAGGTGCAGCCAATCACTCCGAAACAAAAGAATTATTTGGATACACTTCTTTTGAAACATAGAATCATTCCCCAAAAAAAGATTGAGGAATTGACAAGAAGTGAAGCGTCCAAAATGATCGACCGGATTATCTTACAGTATGGAAAATAGAAATTTAAACTATTCACAGATAAAAAAATGAGATATACGAATGCTTTTTGTGGTATGATAGTCAGGCAAAAATAAAGTGGTAAGATGCTGGGGGGACAAAAATAAGGAGGAACAGTATGAAAACAACAATAACAGGTCTTACAGAGCAAGAAGTAAAACAAAAGCAGGAGGCTGGTCAGGGGCAGGCGATGCCTCAATCCATTACAAAAACAACTACACAGATATTCAAAGAAAATATTTTTACACTATTTAACCTTCTAAACTTTATTATTGCAGTTATGCTTTTTGCAGTAGGTGCATATTCCAACATGGTTTTTATTGCAATTATTCTGATAAATATAGCGGTTGGGATTATACAGGAATGCAAGGCGAAAAAACTGGTTGACAACTTATCGATATTGAATCGTCCGCATATTAAGGTGCTGAGGGACGGAGAAGAAAAAACAGTAGAACTGTCAGAAATTGTCTCAGATGATATCCTCGCACTGGAAAGCGGACAACAGATCTGCAACGATGCGGAAGTGATTTGGGGCATGATCGAAGTAAACGAGTCGTTGCTTACCGGCGAAAGTGATGCTGTAGTAAAAGAAGAAGGCGGTGAACTATATTCGGGAAGTTCTGTCATTTCAGGTAAATGTTATGCAAAAGTTACACATGTCGGAAGTGAAAATTATGCTACAAAGCTGGCAGAGGAAGTGAAAAAAGAGAAAAAGATAGAAAGTGAGCTTTTGGGCTCTATGCAAAAGGTGACAAAGTTCACGAGCTATTTAATTGTTCCGCTCGGTGCATTGCTGTTTTTGGAGGCATATTTGCTTCGTGGCAGCTCTTTGGAAAATTCAGTGGTAGCTTCATCCGCAGCTCTTCTTGGTATGCTTCCGAAGGGGTTAGTTCTTTTGATATCTGTATCACTTGCGAATGGTGTCATTTATCTGTCGAAGAAAAATATATTGGTGCAGAATATTTATGCATTGGAGACGTTGGCGCATGTCGATGTGTTATGTCTGGATAAAACAGGAACACTCACCGATGGGAAAATGCAGGTAAAAGATCTCGTTTATCTGGAAAATAATGCAAAAATGCAAGATGGTGGTATGACGAAACAGATGGCGGAGCAACTGTTACATGCCTATATAGCAGAAAGTGATGACAACAATGTGACAATGCAGGCGCTCAGAAGTAAATTTTCTTCAGCCAGCAATTTTTCAGCGATACAAAAAATCGCATTTTCATCTAAGAGAAAATGGGGTGCAATCTGTTTTGAGGGGATTGGAACGGTCTTTATCGGTGCGCCGGAGCGAATTTTAACGCAAGAGTACAAAGCGGCAGAAGAGATGCTCAAGCAGGGATTACGAGTAATCGCTATGGGCTTATATAGGGGGAAATGGGAAAATGAAGAAGAACTTCCGCAAGGTATAGAACCACTATATCTTATTTCCCTGGAAGATGGTATTCGAAAAAATGCGAAAGAGACATTGGAATACTTCTACAAAGAAGGGGTAGATGTCAAGGTAATCTCAGGGGATCATGTAAAGACGGTCTCTATGGTGGCGAAAAAGGCAGGTCTTCATACGTGGCAGAAGGCTATAGATATGTCTGAATTGAAGGGAACAGTTGATTATGATGAATTATGTGAAAATTATTCTGTATTTGCACGAGTGACACCGAAACAAAAGCAGCAGCTTGTCATGGCACTCAAGCGAAAGGGGCATCATGTTGCAATGACCGGAGATGGCGTTAATGATCTTCTTGCACTTCGCGAGGCGGATTGTTCGATAGCGGTCGCAGAAGGAAGCGATGCAAGCAGACAGATTTCGCAGATTGTACTGATGGAGTCTGATTTTACGCACTTACCTCAGGTTGTTCTGCAGGGACGAAGGGTAATCAATAACGTAACAAGAACAGCAGGTGTCTTTTTATTAAGACAATCTATTCTGTTTTGCTTACTATCTTTTGTCTTGTGATCAATATGCCGTTTCCGTTTATTCCGATACAGATCACATTGATTGATGCTGCTATGGAAGCATGGCCATCTTTCCTTACAATCTTTGAGTCAGACACAAGAAAAGTAAAAGGACGTTTCTTGAAAACAGCAATTTCAAATGCGATGCCATTCGCACTTGTGATAATCGGTATGATCATGTCTGTAAGATTGTTCTTGGATCTTCCGACACAACAGGCGCAGACAGTCATGTATCTGTTACTCATTTTCACAACTATGTCAGCAGTGATAAAGAGTTGTATTCCGTTTACGAAATTAAGAACTTTTATCTGCGTATCAATGGTCGTTGGGACGTTTGGAGTATTATATATACTTCCGTTTCTTTTTCATCTGTCAGCTATGACTGCGGGAATGCTTAGCAAAACACTGATCATTTTCGCTGTAGGACTTATTATTTTATTCTTGTTGTTAAGAGGTCAAAAGCTGTCAGCTCATAAAATGGAATAGGAGGCGTTTTTATGGGCAAAGAGGAGCCTAAAAAAGTAAAAAAACATATTTGCGCGGGTCTGTTGGCCCATGTGGATGCGGGAAAGACAACACTTGCGGAAAGTATATTATATTTAAGTGGGAACATTCGAACACTTGGGAGGGTGGATCACGGCAGTGCCTATCTTGACACGTTCGAATTAGAGCGTTCAAGAGGAATCACAATCTTTGCAAAACAAGCTGAAGTTACATTAAAAGACAAAGTAGTAACGTTTTTAGATACTCCGGGACATGTTGATTTCTCGGCGGAGATGGAGCGTACGCTTCAAGTGCTGGATTATGCAGTGCTTGTAATCAGCGGCGCGGATGGAGTGCAGGGACATGTTCAGACTCTGTGGCGTCTGCTAAAGAGATATAAGATACCAGCTTTTCTCTTTGTTAATAAAATGGATCAGCCAGGGACCGACAAAAGAGAACTGCTTACAGAACTTCAAAAGCGGTTGGATCCATCCTGTGTCGATTTTACCCTTCCGAAAGATTCCGATGCCTTTTTTGAGGCAGTTGCCATGTGTAATGAGAGTCTATTGGAAAAATATTTGGAAGGAGAGGCAATTACAGAGCAAGAAATTTGTACTGCAATCCAGAGAAGAGAAGTATTCCCATGCTATTTTGGTTCTGCGTTGAAGTTAGAAGGAGTGGACACTTTTTTGGATGCACTGGATCGCTATACGGTCTGTCCTGTGTATCCGGAAGAATTTGGAGCAAAAATATATAAGATTTCAAGAGATCCGCAAGGAATGCGTCTCACGCACATGAAAGTTACAGGCGGTACATTAAAAGTGAAGATGCTTTTGAAAGAAGAGGAAAAAGCAGATCAGATTCGAATTTATTCAGGGGCTTCTTATCAGAGTGTCAATGAAGCAAAGGTGGGGGGAATCTGTGCGGTCACGGGACTGTCCAAAACCTACTCCGGTGATGGTCTTGGTGCAGAAAAGCCTGCGGCTGCCCCAATGCTTACCCCGGTATTAAATTATCAGATTCTGCTTCCGGATGGATGTGATGTGCACGGAATGTTCTTGAAATTAAAACAGTTGGAGGAAGAGATTCCGGAACTTCATATTGTATGGGATCAGCAGTTCAATGAGATTCACGCACAGGTGATGGGAGAGGTGCAGATTGAGATTTTAAAAAGTGTGATTTTGGAACGGTTTCAGACTGCGGTCGAGTTTGGTGCCGGAAATATTGTATATAAAGAGACGATTTCTGCGCCTGTGGAGGGCGCCGGACATTTTGAGCCGCTCCGTCATTATGCGGAAGTACGTCTGCTGTTAGAACCGCTCCCACAGGGATGCGGACTTGTCTTTGAGACCGACTGCAGTGAAGATATCTTAGACCGCAACTGGCAGCGGCTGATATTGACACATCTAGAAGAAAAGGCGCATCGTGGTGTCCTGACCGGGTCTGAGATTACTGACATGAAAATTACGCTGATTACCGGAAAAGCACATCAAAAACACACTGAAGGAGGCGATTTCAGACAGGCAACTTACAGGGCTGTCAGACAGGGCTTAAAAAAAGCAAAGAGTGTTTTGCTTGAGCCGGTATACGAATATCAATTGGAGGTCCCGACGGATCAGGTCGGACGTGCGATGGCAGATTTGCAGAGAATGTCAGCTGCATTTGATCCGCCGAAGATGGAGCAGGATATGGCCGTTTTGACTGGCACAGCACCCGTTGCTGCGATGAGAGATTATCCAAGAGAGGTCGTTGCATACACGAAGGGGGTGCGGCAGGCTGTTTTGTACATTGAAAGGATACGAACCGTGCCACAATACCGAGGAAGTTATTGCAGCTTATGGGTATGATTCAGAGGCAGATACAGAAAATCCAACTGGTTCCGTATTTTGTTCGCATGGCGCAGGGTTTTACGTTGGCTGGGATCAGGTAGAAGACTATATGCACACAGAAAGTCGGGAAAAAGCAGTTGAAAAAGAAAAGCAGAGAAATAGTTATGAATTGCCTCCGGTCATCGATGAAGAAGAGTTAAAAGCGATTTTTGAGCGAACATATGGACCTGTCAAAAGAGAACGGAATGTTTTTTCAAAGCGTGTGCAGGCGCCTGAGACAGTCATAAGACGTTCGAAAAAACAAGTGAATGAGAAGGAATATCTGCTGGTAGACGGATACAATATCATTTTTGCGTGGGAAGATTTAAAAGAATTGTCGGAGATTAACATCGAGGCTGCAAGGATGAAACTGATGGATATTCTGAGCAATTATCAGGGATATAAGAAGCAGACCTTGATTCTAGTGTTCGATGCCTACAAAGTACCGGGAAATGTAGGAGAAGTACAAAAATATCATAACATTCATGTAGTGTATACCAAAGAGGCAGAGACAGCGGACCAGTATATTGAGAAAACAGTGCAGGAGATCGGAAAGAAATATCATGTGACTGTGGCGACATCGGATGCGTTAGAGCAGATGATCATTCTTGGGCAGGGTGCACAACGAATTTCAGCTAAAGGGCTTTTGGAAGAAATTTTGACAGTCAATCAGGAGATTCGAAACGAACACCTGAACCGCCCACAGAGTGCATCGCACTATCTGTTTGAAAGTCTCCCAGAGGAGATGGCAGAACTGATGGATGAGGTACGGCTTGGAAGATTGGAATTTGATGAGATAGGAAAGAGACATGAGGAAAAAACAGGGGCAATTGACCTGACAACAGGCAATGAGATGAGAGCGATTGTAGTATTTGCACTGCCTTTGATTGCAGGCAATTTATTTCAACAGTTATATAATTTGATGGACACGATGATCGTGGGGAAATTTATCGGTGCAGATGCGCTGGCCGCAGTCGGTTCTTCGTATATGACGATGAACTTTCTTACTTCGATCATTATCGGACTTTGTATGGGGAGCGGGATTGTATTTTCCTGGTTTTACGGCTCAAGACAGAGAGAAAAGCTGGAACAAAGTATGTTTCAGTCTTTTCTGTTTATTTTGGCGGTTACTGTAATGATCACGAGTGCAAGTCTTGTATTTCTTGATCAGCTGCTGTATCTTTTGAATATCGAATCGAGTATCTTCCAGATGACAAGAGCATATTTATTTATCATTATCTGTGGTATGGGATTTGTGTTTTTATATAATTATTTCACTGCGGTACTTAGAAGTATGGGAAATTCGTTTACGCCACTGATTTTTTTGGTGATTTCGTCGGTGATCAATATCGTATTGGATTATATATTTGTAGTTCCGTTTCAGATGGGAGTATCCGGAGCAGCTTATGCCACGGTCATCGCGCAGGCAGTATCGGCAGCAGGAATTGCAGTCTATACACTGTGGAAGATAAAAGAGGTAAGTATTTCCAAACGGATGCTAAAAGGCGAGAGAGAATTGTTCTGTATGATCGTGAATCAGTCACTTTTGACAAGCGTGCAGCAGTCGATTATGAATTTTGGCATTTTGATGGTACAGGGTTTGGTGAACAGTTTCGGCGTGATTGTCATGGCTGGTTTTGCAGCTGCTGTGAAAATTGACAGTTTCGCATACATGCCGGTGCAGGATTTTGGGAATGCATTTTCCACCTATGTGGCACAAAACCGTGGAGCAGGAAAGATGGAACGTATTGAAAAAGGGAAAAATTCTGCATTGAAATTGATTGTCGGTTCCTGTGTGGCTATTTCCACGCTGGTCGTCCTGTTTGCGGGACCTCTCATGCGTTTATTTATTGATGCATCTGAGACACAGGTCATTTTCGAAGGAGTTCGCTATTTGCGGATTGTATCTCCTTTTTACTGTCTGATCGGATTTTTATTTTTACTGTATGGTCTTTACAGAGGAATTGGGAAACCACAGTTTTCTATTGTATTGACGATAATTTCGCTGGGGACACGTGTCCTTTTGGCATACGTCCTTTCTGCAATCCCGGCAGTCGGAATTGTGGGTATCTGGTGGGCAATCCCAATTGGGTGGTTCCTTGCAGATGCAGTCGGGTTTCTCTATTATCATTTTATGAAAAAATAGATATTTTTCAGGAGCCGCACATATACTACTATAAAAGTATATGTGTGGCATTTTTATGGAAAAGAAAACATTCATAAATCGCATGGCAGATGCGGCAAATATGCCGAAAGATGTAGTGCTGGGTGTCCCGATTCTCACCATGACCGGACAGAACGAAGTGAGTGTGGAAAATTATAGAGGTATTATTGAATACACCGACTTATTAATTCGCATACAGACAAAAATCGGTCAGATTAAAATTATTGGGAAATCACTTCAAATTGACTATTACACAAACGATGAGATGAAAATTACCGGTCGTATCACTTCAATAGAATATCATTAAGGGGGATAAGGCGTGTTAAATACAATCATTCGATATATACAAGGGTATCTGCTTATACAGGTAACCGGATATTCCCCGGAGCGATTCTTAAATTTGTGCAGCCGTAAGCAAATCTATCTGTGGGGGCTTGAGCCAAAAGAAAACAGCTATGAGATGTTTATTACTATCCGGGGATTTAGAAAATTAAAACCGATCCTGAAAAAGACAAGGACAAAGGTGACGATTTTAAATCGGCTTGGACTGCCATTTTTTTTTCACAGATATCGAAAACGGAAAGTGTTTTTTTTCGGGATACTCTTTTGTTTGACATTCATTTATGTCATGTCTTTATTTGTATGGAATATACATATCGAAGGAAATTTCACAAGAACAGATGAGGTCATTTTGGAGTTTCTGGAGTCCAAACACATTAAACACGGAATGTTAAAAAAGAAAGTGAATTGTGAGCGTATCGTAAAAGATATCAGAAAAGAATTTGATGATATCGTGTGGGTGTCCGCATATGTGACCGGAACCAGACTGATGATTCAGGTCAAAGAAAATACAGACACATTCCCGATGGAGGCTGCAAAAGAAGAGCCGCCGAATGACATTGTGGCAGACAAAGACGGACGGATTACTAGTATCGTCACAAGAAATGGGGTTCCTTGTGTCAAGCCGGGCGATGAAGTAAAAAAAGGGGACATATTAGTCTCCGGAAAAGTCGAAGTAAAAAATGATGCAGGGGAAATTGTCAATTACCACTATCAGAATGCAGATGCAGATATTGAGGCGGAGACTACTTTGGAATATGAAAATGAGCATTGTTTCTCTCACTCGGAAAAAAAGTATACCGATGTTAAGAAAAAAGCTTTTTATCTCAGAGTTGGAAACTATTTGGGCACTTTGGGAGGGTGGAAGAACCGCTATCAGGAAGCAGAGATTTACACAAGTGAGAGGCGCTTAAAAATCGGGGAACATTTTTATCTTCCCATATCCTGGGGAATCAGAGAAATCCGCCAATACGAATCAAAAGAAAAAGTATACACGCAAGAAGAAATGAGGATACTTTTAAGTGAGGAGTTTCAGTTGTTCTGCAAGGAACTAGAAGAAAAGAAGATCGAAATATTGCAAAAAGATGTGAAGATTTATTTACAAAAAAATAGTGCAAAGGCAAAAGGGACGCTTCGAGTACGAGAGAAAATTGGGGAACATAAAGAAACGGAAAAGATTGATTTCTAGTGATTTTCTGTGATACAATAAAAAAGATTATAAAAATAGGAAGGATAGGCAAATGAGTATACTGGAAGAATTCATAGAAATACCTGTTGCACATGAAAAGAATATATTCGGGCAGTTTGATGCATTTGCAAAGAAGATAGAGCGTACTTTACAAGTGACATTAATCGCACGGGATGGGCATACGAAGATTTTAGGAGAAGCGCAGCGTGTGAATCAGGCAAAACGAGTGATGGAGCAGCTTGTGGAGATGTCAAAGCGGGGTAACACCATCACAGAACAAAATGTAGACTATGCGATTTCCCTGGTCTTTGAGGACAATGAAAAGGGAATCGTAGAGATTGACAAGGACATTATCTGTCATACACTGCAAGGAAAACCAATTAAGCCAAAGACGCTCGGGCAGAAGAAATATGTGGATGCAATCCGAAAACAGATGATCGTATTCGGACTTGGACCTGCCGGAACCGGAAAGACATATCTTGCGATGGCGATGGCGATTACGGCGTTTAAGAATAACGAAGTGGGAAGAATCATCTTGACACGTCCGGCTATTGAAGCGGGAGAAAAGCTTGGTTTCCTTCCAGGAGATCTGCAAAGTAAGATCGATCCGTACTTAAGACCATTGTATGATGCGCTGTATCAAATTATGGGAGCAGACAGTTTTATCAAAAATTCAGAAAAGGGTTGATTGAAGTGGCTCCTTTGGCGTACATGAGAGGGCGTACACTTGACAATGCATTTATTATTTTGGACGAGGCACAAAATACGACACCAGCTCAGATGAAGATGTTTCTGACCAGAATTGGTTTTGGCTCAAAAGTGGTAATTACAGGAGACTCCACACAAAAAGACCTTCCGTCCGGAATGGTGTCTGGGTTGGATATTGCGACAAAAGTAGTTCGCAACATTGATGATATTGCAATCTGTAATTTATCAAGCAAAGATGTTGTCAGACATCCTTTGGTGCAGAAGATTGTAAAAGCGTACGAAGAATTTGAACAAAAGAAAGAACGTCCGAGAGACAAAAGGAGAAAATAATGACTTTATTATTTGAAGAAGAGGGCAGTTTGATGCTTTCACTTCCTTGCGAGAAACTTGCGGTAAAAGTAATTGAGATGGCTTTGGATTATGTAGAATGCCCATATGAGGCAGAGGTGAATTTGCTTTTGACAATGAATGATGAGATTGAGGAGATGAACCGTAATTTTCGTGGAATTGATCGCGCGACGGATGTACTTTCCTTCCCGATGGTAGACTATGAGACGGCTGGATCATTTTCTTTCTTGGAAGATGCTATTGAGTATTTTAATCCGGAGAACGGAGAACTGATGCTTGGAGACATTGTGATTTCGAAAGAAAAAGTAATTTCACAGGCAGAAGAATATGGACATTCCATTGAGCGGGAATACGCTTTTTTAATTGCGCACAGTATGCTTCATCTGTTTGGTTTTGATCATATGGAAGAAGAAGAGCGGGCTGTGATGGAAAGAAAGCAGGCGGAGATATTAGAACGTCTGCAAATATTGCGTTAGCAGAAGGTAGTGAGGAAATTTATGGTAGCAAAACAAAAGAAAAACAATAGTTTCTTAATGCAGGGAATGATTCTCGCTGTTGCAGGAATTATTACAAGAATCATAGGGATCGTATATCGTATTCCGGTCGCCAATATTTTGGGAACAGAAGGGCAAGGATTTTATGCCACTGCATTTTCTATTTACAATATCGCACTACTTTTGACTTCCTACAGTCTTCCGTTAGCAGTTTCCAAACTAATCTCTGCAAGAGTTTCTAAAGGTGAGCGAAAAAACGCCATGCGTATTTTTAAAGGTGCACTTTGGTTTGCTTTTATTGTCGGAAGTGCTGTCGCCTGCATTGTTTTCTTTTTTTCGGATTTTATTGCGAAAACAATCATGTCGATGGCTCCGAGCGCCTATGCGCTTCGCGTGTTGGCACCAGGACTTCTGATTGTAGCTGTAATGGGAGTCTTACGTGGATTTTTCCAAGGAATGGGAACAATGATGCCAACTGCAATTTCGCAGATTTTAGAGCAGATTGTCAATGCCGTCGTCAGTATCATCGGGGCGAGTTATCTGCTTGAGATGGGGAAAAAAGCAGCGGAAAAAGCGAACAATGACTCTGTAGCGTATGCGTATGGAGCGGCAGGAGGAACACTTGGAACAGTTTGTGGTGCGCTGTTTGGCTTATTGTTCTTACTGTTTGTCATGAAGATCTATTCACCGACAATCAAAAAACAACTTAAGCGAGACCACAGTAAAAAAGAGAGAGTTACCGTGAGATTTATATGATTCTCTTAATGACCATCGCACCTGTTATTTTGAGCACGGCAATCTACAATATCAGTGAGACAATCGACATCGGAATGTTCGGAAGTATTATGGCAGCACAGGGACATTCTTTAAAAGAACGCTCAGATCTGCTGGGACGATTCAGCAGTCATTATAATGTGTTAATCAACATTCCTTTGGCAGTGGCAAATGCCCTTGGAGCGTCTTTAATTCCAAGCCTTACAGCAGCCGTGGCAGTTGGAAATAAAAAACAGATTCACAGTAAGATTGCAATGGCTATTCGCTTTTCTATGATGATTGCAATCCCAAGTTTTGTTGGATTTCTCGTATTAGCAAATCCGATTTTGGCACTTTTATTCAACGGAAATATTGACATTTCAGCAAATATGCTGCGTCTTGGTGCCATCACGGTTGTATTTTATTGTATGTCTACAGTTACAAATGCAATTTTACAGGGATTAAATAAGATGACAATACCTGTAAAACATGGTGCGATTTCGCTTGGTATCCATTTAGTGGGGCTTCTCATTATGCTTGTAATCTTTAAAATGGGAATCTACGCAGTTGTAGCAAGCAATATTATTTTTTCACTTTCTATGTGTATTTTAAATGCCCGTTCTCTCAAACATGATGCAGGTTATCGTCAGGAGGTAAAGAATACTTTTCTTATACCGTCCATTGCATCAATTGTTATGGGAGGGGCGGCTTTTGTGATTTATTTCTTATGTAATCTTGTGATAAGTCAAAATGTCGCTGTGATTATTGCCTTAATTGTGGCTGTGCTTATATATGCTGTGTCTCTTCTAAAGTTAGGCGGGCTTTCTTCTGAAGAGATCTTGGCACTTCCAAAAGGAAGCACACTGCTTTCGTTGTTTCGAAAATTACATTTGGTAAAAGAGGAGTATGCATAAAATGAGACCAGTAAAAAAGGTAGCGTTGTTACATGATTTGTGTGGTGTCGGAAAGGCGGCACTAACTAATATGGTTCCTGTTTTGAGTGTTATGGGAATTGAAGCTTGTCCAATCCCGACAATCTTATTGTCGACACATACGGGTGGCTATGGGAAGCCGGTTATGGAAAAAATATCCACAACCTATATCCGTGAATGTGCAGAACACTATGTTGCCAATCAGGTGACATTTGATTTGATTTTTGTAGGATATTTGGGAAGCGAAGGGATGATTGAAGCAGTAGAATATTTTCTTTCCTGTTTTCCAGATGCAGAAGTGATTCTTGATCCGATCATGGGAGATCATGGAAGATATTATACAAATTTTGACAGTGTCTATGGCGAATCGATGAGGCGGCTGCTTCCGTATGCAAGCATTATCTTGCCTAATATCACAGAAGGATGTCTTCTTACTGGAGATTTCTACTCAGAAAACATGACACAGGAAACTCTTCTTGCAATCTGTCAGGATTTAGAAAATTCGGAGCAAAAAAATTGTTATGACAAGTGTTCCCTGTTCTTTTGGAAAAAAAGGAATTGTGCTTTACGAAAATGAACAGTTTCAGCTGTTTGAAAAAGAAAGTCTTTCTAGTGAATATCATGGAACCGGGGACACGTTTGATGGTGTGTTTGTCGGAGCTTACTTGAATGGACACACGCTTGCAGAGGCATTAGAGCTTGCGCATCAATTTGTATATGCATGTATGCAGGAGAGTGATCGTTATGATTATGAAGAGCGAGAAGGCTTGATTATAGAGCGAAATCTTCATATGCTTGTATAAAATAAAAAGAAACCAATACTGTATAATAAAAAAGGAGTTGTCCTTATGAAAAAAAGATATGGTATTGGTTTTTGATTGGAATGATCGTGTTTACATTAGTCCTTGTATGTGCATATCAGTTAAGTTATGATCGAGCAATGCGTAAACTGGGGGCAAAACAGAGAGATATCCAGAAAAAGCAGGAACATGTAGTAGAGACAAAAGGTTCTGCTCAAAAGGAAGATGGTTATATTATCAAAGAAAAAGATGGTTATATTATTGTATACTTATCAGATGGAAAAACTGTCTACGAATATACGACAATTGAAACACAGTATCTTCCAGAAGAAATTCAAAAAGAAGTAAAAAAGGGAAAAAAGGCAGATACTGTAGGACAAGTTTATGGGTTCTTAGAAAATTATTCCAGTTAAAAGGTTATTCTGTGCAGGAATCAACAGTGGACTTCAAAAAGAATATAGTGTAATATAAGAGAAGTATTAGAAAGAAGGGACAAAAGAAAATGACAGACGAAAAAATTCAAAGAATTAATGAATTATATAAAAAATCTAAAACAGTCGGATTGACTGATGCAGAAAAAAAAGAACAAAAAGTGTTAAGAAGAGAATTTGTTGATTCTTTCAAGCGAAATCTGCGTGGACAGTTAGACAATATATCTATCCAGGAATTGGACGGTTCGATTACAAATCTTGGTGAGAAATATGGAAACAAAAAAGGACATTAGAGCACGCATTTTAGAAAAGCGAGCGCATATAACGCAGGAAGAATGGGAGTTCAAAAGTGATCTCATTTTGAAACGTTTGATGGAACACCCATTCTTTGTGGAAGCAAGAGAGATTTACTGCTACATGGATTATCGCCATGAAGTCGGAACACGCCGTATCATAGAAAAGGCATGGGAACTGCACAAAAAGACTGCTGTTCCCAAAGTACAAGGAGATGATATGGAATTCTATTATGTGCAAAGGTTTGATGATCTGGAAAAAGGATATTCTGGTATTTGGGAACCTGTCACGAAAAAGAAGGCGAAAGGTGACTCGGTGCTTGTGCTCTTACCTGGAAGTGCGTTTGACCGGAATCGGAACCGGATCGGATACGGAAAAGGATTTTATGATAAATATCTCATAAAGCATCAGCAATATCGAACACTTGCTCTTGCATTTGAATTTCAGGTAGTGGATTCCATTCCCACAGACAGTTATGATATGCGACCGGACGGAATTATTACGGAGGAAAATTATTATGTTTGAAGAATTACCGAAAGACCCTATGCTTCTGTTGAGTGTAATCAACACCAAATTGAGAGATTATTACCCAAATTTGGATTTGCTTTGTGAGGAACTTCAGATTGACAGTGAGACTTTGAAAAAGCGACTTGCGGAGATTGACTATGAATATGACCCGGAGCAAAATCGGTTCATATAATAAATTACGAAAGGATACATATACATTGAAAAATATAGAGACTTATTTAGAGAAAATCGATATGACAAAAGAGGCACCGGTTAATGAGCCGGAGCGTCAATACTATTTTATGAAAAAAGCACGTGCCTATGTGAAACAGGTATCAGATGAGCTACAAAGACCATTGACGTTTTGTGTGACAACATTTGGATGTCAGATGAATGCAAGAGATTCAGAAAAGCTTGTCGGTGTGCTCGAACAGATTGGATATGTGGAGGAGCCGGATGAAGACAAAGCGGATTTTGTCATTTATAATACATGTACGGTGCGTGAAAATGCAAATATGCGTGTTTACGGACGTCTCGGTCAGCTGAAACATGTCAAAAAGTCCAATCCACACATGATGATCGGACTTTGCGGATGCATGATGCAAGAACCGGAAGTTGTAGAAAAATTAAAGAAAAGTTATCGTTTTGTAGATTTGATTTTCGGAACACATAATATTTATAAATTTGCAGAACTCATTGCCACTCGTTTTGAATCGGAGAGAATGGTCATTGATATCTGGAAAGATACGGATAAGATTGTAGAAGATCTTCCAAGTGAGCGTAAGTTCTCATTCAAATCCGGAGTCAATATCATGTTTGGATGCAATAATTTCTGTAGTTATTGTATCGTTCCATATGTCCGTGGGCGTGAGCGGAGCCGAAATCCAAAAGATATTATTCGGGAGATTGAAGCGCTTGTTGCCGACGGTGTTATGGAAGTGATGCTGCTTGGACAAAATGTCAATTCTTATGGGAAAAATCTGGATGATCCGATGACTTTTGCTGAGCTTTTGCAGGAAATTGAAAAAATTGAAGGATTGGAACGAATCCGTTTCATGACTTCTCATCCAAAAGATTTATCCGATGAATTGATTGAGGTGATGCGCCACTCTAAGAAGATCTGTAAACATCTACATCTTCCGGTTCAGTCAGGAAGTACTGAGATTCTGAAAAAGATGAATCGGCATTATACAAAAGAGCAGTATTTGGAGTTAGTCCGCAAAATCAAAGAAGCTGTGCCGGATATCTCGCTGACAACGGATATCATTGTCGGATTCCCAGGAGAGACAGAGGAAGATTTTCTAGAGACAATGGATGTCGTGAAAAAGGTTCGTTATGACAGTGCATTTACCTTCATCTACTCCAAACGTACTGGAACACCTGCTGCCATTATGGAGGAGCAGATACCTGACGATGTTGTGAAAGGTCGTTTTGACCGTCTGCTAAAAGAAGTTCAGGAGATTTCCGCAGAGGTGTGTAGTGTACATGAAGGAACCACACAGCCTGTTTTGGTCGAATCTATGAACGATCATGACGACTCACTTGTGACAGGTCGTCTGAGCAATAACATCTTGGTTCATTTTAAGGGGGATGAAAGCCTTATCGGGAAAATTGTTGATGTCAATCTGAAAGAATGCAAAGGATTTTATTATCTTGGAGAAATGAAATAACTTCCAACTATAATTTAAAAAAAAGCGTCCAAACTATGTAATATGGAAATTACATGGGAAGGACGTTTTTTAATGAAAAAACTCAGTGAATATTTATTTTTATGGACGCTTGGAGGGACTCTGTACTACACGTTTGAAATGATTTTTCGCGGTTTTTCGCATTGGTCTATGTTTTTGCTTGGAGGATTTTGTCTGCTGTTTTTTGGAGTACAGGGGATGGCAGTAAAATGGAGTGATCCTCTTTGGATGCAGGTACTCCGATGCACGATATTCGTGACTGCGGGAGAGTTCATCACAGGAATAATCGTCAATAAATGGCTTGGTTGGGCTGTCTGGGATTACAGTGATCAGCCATTTCAGCTGTTCGGTCAAATCTGTCTTCCGTTTACAATTATTTTCTCCGGTCTATGTGCACTTGGGATTTTTTTGAGTGGCTATCTTTTACATTGGATTTATGGAGAGGAGAAACCGAAATATCATGTGCTGTAAAAAAATCTGGTTTTCCATTTGTATTTTTTTTGATTTTCCGCTATACTTTACTCTGTATCATTAGAATGACAGAATACAAAGGAGAAACAACGTGGCAGAATTAACCCCTATGATGCAGCAATATATGGAGACAAAAGAACAGTACAAAGACTGCATCTTATTTTATAGATTAGGCGATTTTTATGAAATGTTCTTTGATGATGCGCTTACCGTCACAAAGGAGCTGGACATTACATTAACCGGAAAAAACTGTGGACTTGAGGAACGGGCACCGATGTGCGGCGTTCCTTATCATGCTGTGGAGGGATATCTTACAAAACTGGTACAAAAGGGTTATAAAGTAGCAATCTGCGAGCAGGTGGAAGATCCAAAACTTGCAAAAGGTATCGTGAAACGTGAAGTGGTCCGCATTGTGACACCGGGAACCAATATTAACACACAAGCGTTGGATGAGACAAAAAATAATTATATTATGTGTATCGTTTACATTGCCGACCGCTATGGACTTTCGGTAGCAGATGTGTCTACCGGAGATTATTTTGTGACAGAACTCGACAGTGGGAGAAAGCTTGGGGATGAGATTGCAAAATTTTCTCCCTCTGAGATCATCTGCAATGAATCTCTTTATATGAGCGGATTGGATCTTGAGGATCTGAAAAATCGGCTGGGGATTACGATTTATTCGTTAGATACATGGTATTTTGATGATGCGATGTGTACAAAAGTATTAAAAGATCATTTTAAAGTATCTTCTTTGGAAGGGCTTGGACTGACAGATTATAACTGTGGTCTGATCGCTGCCGGAGCACTGCTTCAATATCTGTATGAGACGCAGAAGACTTCACTTGCACATTTGACAGGCATCATCAGTTACACAACCGGAAAATACATGCTGCTTGACAGCTCATCCAGACGAAATCTGGAGCTGTGTGAGACTTTACGTGAAAAGCAAAAAAGAGGATCTCTGTTATGGGTGCTTGATAAGACGAAGACTGCAATGGGAGCCAGAACACTTAGAAGTTTTGTGGAACAACCACTTATTCATAAAGAAGAGGTCATAAAGCGACTAGATGCAGTAGGTGAGTTAAAAGATGATGCGATTTCCAGAGAAGAGATCCGGGAATATTTAACACCGGTATATGACTTGGAACGTCTGATCAGTAAGATCAGTTACCAGTCAGCAAATCCAAGAGATTTGATTGCATTTAAAAGTTCTTTGGAGATGCTTCCGCATATCAAATATATTTTGGGAGATATGAAGACTCCACTTTTGAAAGAATTATATGAAGAACTGGATACACTTGAAGAGTTGTGCCAGTTAATTCAGCATGCAATCTGCGAGGAACCGCCGCTTGCAATGAAAGAGGGCGGTATTATCAAAGAAGGCTATCACCCGGATGTAGATAAGCTTCGCAATGCAAAGACGGAAGGAAAGACCTGGCTTGCTGAACTGGAAACAGAAGAGCGGGAAAAGACAGGCATCAAAAATTTAAAAATCAAGTACAATAAAGTATTTGGTTATTATTTAGAGGTGACGAATTCTTACAAGGAACTTGTCCCGGATTACTATACAAGAAAACAGACACTCGCCAATGCAGAGCGCTATATCATTCCGAGATTGAAAGAATTGGAAGATACTATTTTAGGCGCGGAAGATAAGCTGTATGCGTTGGAATATGAACTGTATTGCAATGTTCGAGACACGATTGCAGATGAGGTCGTTCGAATTCAAAAGACAGCGAAGGCAATCGCACAGATCGATGTGTTTGCATCATTGGCACTCGTCGCAGAACGCAACAATTATGTGCGTCCGAAGATTAACGAAAAGGGCGTCATCGACATAAAAAACGGACGTCATCCGGTTGTGGAGAAGATGATTCCAAATGATATGTTTATTGCAAACGACACTTATCTGGATGATAAAAAGAATCGTGTGTCCATTATTACAGGACCGAATATGGCAGGAAAGTCCACTTATATGCGTCAGACAGCGCTGATTGTTCTCATGGCGCAGATTGGATCTTTCGTGCCTGCGGAGACAGCGAATATCGGAATTGTAGATCGTATTTTTACCCGTGTGGGAGCATCTGATGATCTTGCATCCGGACAGAGTACATTTATGGTGGAGATGACAGAGGTTGCAAATATTTTGCGAAATGCCACAAGTAAAAGTCTCTTAATCCTAGATGAAATCGGGCGTGGGACAAGTACTTTTGACGGTCTTAGTATTGCCTGGGCAGTTGTGGAACATATCAGTAACGGTAAACTGTTGGGGGCAAAGACGCTTTTTGCAACACATTATCACGAACTGACAGAGCTGGAAGGAAAGATTGACAGTGTGAATAACTATTGTATCGCCGTCAAAGAAAAAGGAGACGATATTGTTTTCCTGCGAAAAATTGTAAAAGGCGGAGCAGACAAAAGCTATGGAATTCAAGTTGCAAAGCTTGCCGGCGTGCCGGAATCTGTTATTGCACGGGCAAAAGAAATTGTGAGTGAACTAAGTGAGGCTGATATCACAACAAGAGTACGCGACATTTCCGTGCAGTCTGGGGATACGAAAAAGAAGATGAAAAAATACGATGAGGTGGATTTGGCACAGATGTCGCTGTTTGACACGGTAAAGGATGATGATGTCTTAAAAGAACTAGAAGAGCTTGACGTTGCACATCTGACTCCGATGGATGCACTGAATACGATTTATCGTTTGCAGAACAAACTGAAGAACAGATGGTAATTGTGAAAAGAGGAAGTATTTATGGCAAATATTCAAGTTTTAGATCAAATTACAATCGATAAAATTGCGGCGGGAGAGGTGATTGAGCGTCCTGCTTCTATTATAAAAGAGTTGGTAGAAAATGCTATTGATGCGGGGGCGAGTGCGGTCACTGTCGAGATTAAAGAGGGTGGTATTTCTTTTATACGGATTACGGACAATGGATGCGGCATTCCAAAAGAAGAAGTTCCGCTTGCGTTTTTGCGCCACTCTACCAGCAAAATCCGTTCAGTAGACGATTTGACCACGGTCGCTTCACTTGGATTCCGAGGGGAAGCGCTATCAAGTATTGCTGCGATCGCACAGGTAGAACTGATTACAAAGACAAAAGATGAAGTGACCGGAACTCGTTATCGGATTGAAGGCGGTGCAGAAAAAGCCATAGAAGACACTGGTGCACCGGATGGAACGACATTTCTTGTACATCAGATTTTTTACAATACACCTGCAAGAAGAAAATTTTTAAAAACGCCGATGACGGAGGCAAGTCATGTCAGTGAACTGATGACAAGACTTGCATTGTCTCATCCGGAGGTATCTATACAATTCATCAACAATGGTCAGGAAAAACTGCACACTTCCGGAAACGGGAAATTAAAAGATATTGTTTATCATGTGTTCGGACGGGATATTGCTAATAATCTATTGGAAACCAACGAAAGGATTGACGGAATACAGGTACAGGGATTCATCGGAAAACCGATTATCTCCCGCGGAAATCGAAATTACGAGAATTATTTTATCAATGGACGTTATGTCAAAAGTAACATTATTGCAAAGGCAATCGAAGATGCCTATAAAGACTTTACGATGCAGCACAAGTATCCGTTTACGGTACTGCATTTTACAATGGATGGAACTGATTTGGATGTCAATGTGCATCCGACGAAGATGGAGCTTCGTTTCAGCAATCAGCAGGGCGTGTACAATTTTGTCTACAATGCTCTGAAGCAGACATTAAGTGAACCGGAACTGATTCCAAGGGTGGAACTTCCTGAGACAAAAGAAGTTCCTGTGAAAGCAGAAAAAATTGTCGAGCAAAAACAAGAGCAACCAATGACGCCAGTCAGAGAAGAAAGAAAACCACCGGTTATAGAGGAAGAAAAAAATCTGGATTATTTTATGAAAAAAATGCGGGAGAGGGTGACTGCATACCACCAGCAAGCGTTAGAAGTGAAGCCAACTCCTCAGCCATCAGTCGTTCAAGAAAGCGTCAACTATGAAGCTTTGCCTGCAAGTCAACCGGTAGCTGTAAATGAACCGGCGCCTGAACAACTGACAGTTCCAAAAGAGCCAATGCCTGAACAGGCGGTTGCGACAAGAGAGAAGAAGTCGGTTGTAATAGAAAAGCAGTTGGATTTCTTCGAAGAAAAACTGCTTACCAAAAAGGCGGTACAGGAATATAAAATCATTGGACAATTATTTGAAACATACTGGCTTGTGGAGTTTCATGAACAGCTTTATATCATTGACCAACATGCCGCTCATGAACGCGTATTGTATGAAAAGACGCTTCGAGGCATGAAAGACCGGGAGTTTACTTCTCAATATTTAAGCCCTCCTATCATCTTGAATCTTTCGATGCAGGAGGAAGAAGCGCTGAATACACATATGGATATTTTTACAAATATTGGATTTGAGATTGAGCCGTTTGGTGGAGATTCATACGCAATTCGAGCGGTTCCTGACAATCTGTTCAGCATTGCAAAAAGAGAATTGTTTACAGAGATGCTGGACCAGCTTGTCGACGGAATTCATTCGTCTCTTGCACCGGATATTGTTGCTGAAAAAGTTGCATCGATGTCCTGTAAGGCAGCAGTGAAAGGAAATTCCCGTCTATCTGCCGCTGAGGTAGAAACTTTGATCGGCGAACTTTTGGAGCTTGAAAATCCATATCACTGTCCGCATGGAAGACCGACGATTATCGCCATGACAAAACGAGAACTGGAAAAGAAATTCAAAAGAATTGTGTAGGGATAACTATGAAGAAACCAATTATTATTTTAACAGGACCGACGGCAGTCGGCAAAACAAAAGCGTCTATCGAGCTTGCAAAGAAAATCGGTGGGGAGATCATTTCAGCCGATTCCATGCAAGTTTACAAATATATGGACATCGGTTCCGCCAAGATCCGCTCAGAAGAGATGCAGGGAGTACCTCATTATTTGATTGATGAGCTAGAACCGGATGAAGAATTTCATGTAGTGCGTTTTCAGGAGATGGCAAAACAGGCAATGGAAAAGATTTACGCAAATGGACATATTCCAATTGTGGTAGGTGGAACCGGATTTTACATTCAGGCATTACTCTATGACATTGACTTTACAGAAAGCAATGAAGACTCTTCTTACCGAGAAGAATTAGAACGGCTTGCAAAAGAAAAAGGTGCCCAATATCTCCATGAAGAACTTCGAAAGGTGGATGAAAAATCTGCTGAAACGATTCATGCAAACAATGTAAAACGTGTTATTCGGGCATTGGAGTTTTTCAAGCAGACCGGACAGAAAATCTCCGAGCATAATGAGACAGAACGTACAAAGGAGTCACCTTATGATTTCTGCTACTTCGTTTTGACAGATGATCGAAAACTTTTGTATGACCGCATCAATCTGCGTGTGGATCAGATGGTGCAGGATGGATTATTGGAGGAAGTTCAGTCGTTAAAAGAACGGGGATATACAAAAGATATGGTCTCCATGCAAGGACTTGGTTATAAAGAGATTTTGGACTATCTTGACGGCGATTGCACGCTTGAGGAAACAATCTATATTTTAAAACGAGACACACGGCATTTTGCAAAGAGGCAGCTCACTTGGTTTCGAAGAGAACGTGATGTGATCTGGATCGATAAAAGTCAATATGATCATAATGAAGCCAAAGTCGTAGATATGATGATTACGAAAATACAAGAAAGGATACCTTATATATGTTTGAAATGACAGAGATGTATAGAGAGCTTGGAATCTCAGAAAAAGTATATCAGTTTGGAAAAGAAATAGAAAAGTCACTGGAAGATCGTTTTGATCAAATTGACAAGGTGACAGAATTTAATCAATTGAAAGTGATTCGCGCGATGCAGGAAAGTCGTGTCAATGAAGCCTGCTTTCATTATGCAAGCGGATACGGATACAATGATCAGGGACGTGACACGCTGGAAGAAGTTTATGCAAAAACATTTCACACAGAATCTGCTTTGGTACGTCCGCAGATTACCTGTGGGACACATGCACTTGCACTTGCACTGAGCGCCAATCTAAGACCGGGAGATGAATTGCTCTCTCCTGTTGGAAAACCGTATGACACACTGGAGGAAGTAATTGGGATTCGCAAATCAAAGGGTTCTCTTTCGGAATATGGAATCACATACCGACAGGTAGATCTGTTAGAGGATGGCACATTTGACTATGAAAATATCAAAAAAGCAATTCATGAGAAAACAAAACTGATCACAATTCAGAGATCGAAAGGATATCAGACACGTCCAAGCTTTTCCGTTGCACAGATTGGACAATTGATCTCATTTGTGAAGAAGATTAAACCAGATGTAATCTGTATGGTCGACAACTGTTATGGAGAGTTTGTGGAGACAATCGAGCCAAGTGATGTGGGGGCAGATTTGATTGTCGGATCACTTATCAAAAATCCAGGTGGCGGACTGGCGCCGATTGGCGGTTACATAGCCGGTAAAGAGGAATACATTGAAAACTGTGCTTATCGTTTGACGTCGCCGGGACTTGGAAAAGAAGTAGGGGCTTCACTTGGGGTGATGCAGTCTTTTTATCAGGGATTTTTCCTTGCACCAACGGTTGTCGGAAGCGCATTAAAAGGCGCCATTTTTGCGGCAAACATCTACGAAAAACTTGGCTTTTCTGTGATTCCAAACAGCACAGAAAGCAGGCATGACATTATACAGGCAGTGGAACTTGGCACACCGGAAGGTGTTATCGCATTCTGTCAGGGAATTCAGGCTGCCGCACCGGTTGACAGCTATGTATCACCGGAACCTTGGGCAATGCCTGGATATGACAGTGATGTGATCATGGCTGCCGGAGCATTTGTACAAGGTTCATCTATTGAACTAAGTGCCGACGGACCGATCAAACCTCCATATGCAGTTTATTTTCAGGGAGGACTTACCTGGCCGCACGCAAAACTTGGGATTCTCATGTCTTTGGAACATTTAGTGAGAAAAGGAATCGTACAGTTATGAAAAAAAGACATGTAATCATCGTAGGCGGAGGAGCTTCCGGAATGGTCGCTGCAATTTCGGCCGCAAGAGAAGGCGCGAAGGTGACAATTATAGAACATCAGAATAAACTCGGAAAAAAAATCTTATCTACCGGAAACGGAAAATGTAATTTGACCAATGAGTATATGGTAGCAGAATGTTTCCGCGGTGAAGATCTCTCGATTGTCGATACTGTGTTAAAGAAATTTGGCTATAAAGAGACAGTTTCCTTTTTTGAGTCGTTAGGTGTTCTCACAAAAAGCAGACAGGGGTATATCTACCCTGTTTCAGAACAGGCATCCGCAGTGTTGGATGTCCTTGTGATGGAATTGGAAAAACTTTCAGTCGATGTTATTCTAAATGAGCATGTAACTTCCGTTTCACAAAAAAAAGAGCAATTTACAGTTGTGGCGGGAAACAAAAAATATTGTGCGGATGCGGTAATTTTGGCGACAGGTGGTAAGGCAGCCGCAGTATTGGGGTCTGACGGAAGTGGCTATGCATTGGCAAAACAATTTGGTCATACGATTTCTCCGGTTGTCCCTGCACTTGTACAACTTCGCGGGAAAGGCACCTATTTTAAACAGGTGGCGGGCGTTCGCACAAATGCGAAGGTATCCGTGCTGGTCGATGGAGATTGTCAGGCTGCTGACACAGGAGAGCTCCAGCTTACAAACTACGGTATTTCCGGCATTCCTGTTTTTCAGATCAGCAGATTTGCAGCAAAGGCGCTGAAAGAGAAGAAGTTGGTGCAAGCAGAGATTGATTTTTTCCCTGAGGCTGATGACAACGAGTTTTGCATATTGATGGAAGAACGAAAACGACACCATGCTGATAGAACGGCAGAGGATTTCTTTGTAGGGATATTTAATCGTAAGCTAAGCGAGTTGTTTTTAAAACAGGCATATATTCCATTGCATATAAAAGCTTCTGAAATCCGATCTGATAAATGGGAAAAATTGTTTTCTCTGTGTAAGCATTTTCAGGTGGAGATTGAGGAGACAAATCCTTTTGAACAGGCACAGGTTTGTGCCGGTGGCGTCCGCACAGATAGCATAAATCCGGCTACGATGGAGTCTGTTCTTGTGAAAGACTTATATATCACAGGAGAACTGATGGATATTGACGGAATCTGCGGAGGATATAATTTACAATGGGCGTGGGCAACTGGTTTTCTTGCCGGGAAACACGCAACGAAAGGAATGGAAAGATGATTCGAATCAATCAGATAAAACTGACTCCAGATAAGGGCAAAGAGGAGTTGGTTCAAAAGGCAGCAAAAATACTTCGTATTTCTGAAAAAGAGATACTATCTTTAAAAATTCGCAAACAGTCCACTGATGCCCGAAAGAAACCAAATATTATGTATGTCTACACTGTGGATGTGGAGGTTTCAAATGAGCAAAAGATTATGAGACGTCAAAAAGGAAATCAGGTGACACTCATCCACGAGACACCTTATGACTTTCCAAATTCTGGTACCAAGAAGATGGAACACCGACCGGTGGTCATCGGAAGCGGACCGGCAGGACTATTTTGCGCATATTTGCTTGCCGAGCATGGATATCGTCCGGTTGTGTATGAACGTGGCGCTTCTGTAGAGGAACGAAAAAAAGATGTGGAACGATTTTGGAACGAACAGGTTCTGAATCCAAACTCCAACGTACAGTTCGGAGAAGGCGGTGCAGGAACATTTTCAGATGGAAAACTAAATACACTTGTCAAAGATCCAATTGGAAGGAACCGGAAAGTGCTGGAAATCTTTGTGGAAAACGGTGCGCCAAAGGACATCCTGTACAGTCATAAACCACATATTGGAACCGATCTTTTGATTACAGTTGTAAAAAATATGAGACAGCGGATTTTAGATTGGGGCGGGGAAGTACACTTTCACAGCCAGATGACGGATATTCATGTGGAAGACGGCAAGCTTACGGCAATCACGGTGACAACTGATGCTGAAAGTATCCGCTGCCCGGCAGAGATACTTGTACTAGCAATCGGGCACAGCGCCAGAGACACTTTTTCCATGCTATATGAAAGACAAATTCCGATGAGCGCTAAATCATTTGCGGTAGGTGTCAGAGTGGAGCATGACCAGGAAATGATAAATTGTGCTCAGTATGGTGAAAATGTACCGTATGATCTCCCTGCCGCTCCATATAAAGTGGCAGCAAATTTGGAAAACGGAAGAGGTGTTTATTCGTTCTGCATGTGTCCGGGAGGGTATGTCGTCAATGCTTCTTCTGAGGAGGGGCGGCTCGCCGTAAATGGAATGAGTTATCATGCGCGGGATGGCAAAAATGCAAATAGTGCGATCATTGTGACGGTAACACCTAAAGATTATGGTTGGGAGCATCCGCTGGCTGGCGTTAGATTTCAGCAATTGCTGGAAGAACGGGCGTATCAGGCGGGAAAAGGCGCTGTTCCGGTACAGTGCTTTGGAGATTTTTGTAAGAATAAAGTTACAGAGCATTTTGGAAAGATTGAACCTCAGATAAAGGGAGCGTACACATTTGCGGATGTTCGTGCAATTTTTCCAAAAGAAATCGGGGATTCTATTGAAGAGGGAATAAAAACGTTCGACAGACAAATACATGGTTTTGCAAAAGATGACGCGGTGTTATCTGGCGTGGAGAGCCGTACCTCTTCTCCTGTTCGAATTCCCAGAAATCAGGAACTTCACCTTGAAAATCTGCGTATTTATCCGTGTGGAGAAGGTGCTGGATATGCAGGTGGAATTACTTCGGCAGCGATGGATGGGATAAAAGTGGCTGAAGTGATCGCGAAGGAATTTACATTTTTCGACTGATTCGTCACAATTTATTCAGAAAAATTTAATGTGTTAACTATGTACACCAATTTTAAATTGTGGTAAAATAAATAAAGTTTGTGGAGTAAGAAACGAGGTGGAGTACAAATGAAGAGTGCAAAAGGAAAGAATTCCTGGGCATTATTTCTCTTAATGCTGGCAGGGATTGTTCTTGGCGGGTTTATAGGAACGCTTACAGCAGATATGCCTGGATTTGCTTGGCTAAATTATGGACAGTCTTTTGGATTTGACAGTCCAATTGTGTTAAATCTCGGTATATTGGTTATTACATTCGCACTGAACATCAATATAACAATTGCAAGCATTATTGGACTTGTTATATCTGCAATTATTTATCGCTTCTTATAGCAACGCTATCATGTAAAAGAGTCTGTACAAGAGAATGAATCAAACATGCACAATAAAAGAAATGTTGGAAGATGAGCGGCCGTATGAAAAATGTCTCCGCTATGGAGTGGAGAGACTGTCAAATGCAGAACTGCTTGCGGTTCTTCTAAGAACTGGAACGAAAGGTATGAACTCTTTGGAGATGGCAAGAACTATTCTGCGCGCATCAGAGCAGGAAGAGGACAATATTCTGGCAGTCCATCAGCTTACATTAGAGAAATTGCAGGCAATAAAAGGAATTGGATCGGTAAAAGCAGCTCAGATTTTATGCCTTTCAGAACTGGCAAAGCGCCTCTCGAAAGCGAGTGCAAAGAAAAATCTGGTTTTTACAGACCCGTCTACAATCGCAGATTATTATATGGAAGATCTGCGTCATCGGAAGCAGGAACATATGAAACTTCTGATGCTGAATACGAAATCAAAGCTCATTGGAGAGACAGATATTTCGAAGGGAACAGTCAATGCTTCCTTGGTTTCGCCAAGAGAATTATTTATAGAAGCTCTTGAAAAGAATGCAGTTTCCATTATACTAATGCATAATCATCCAAGTGGTGATCCAGTACCAAGCAAAAATGATATACTGCTGACTAGAAGAGTGAAAGATGCAGGCAATCTGATTGGAATTGAATTGTTAGATCACATCATTATTGGTAATAATTGTTATATCAGTTTTGCAGAACAGCGGCTTTTATAGCAATCGAAAGGATATAAAATGTTTGGAAATATATATGGGCTGGATCTTGGCACTTATGAGATTAAAGTTTATGATAAAAAAAGAACACAGTATGGAAAGAAAAAAATGTAATTGCGATTGCAAATGAAGAGGAGATTTTTTCTGTTGGTGATGAAGCATATGAGATGTTTGAAAAAGCACCAGATAATATTGAAGTAGTCTTTCCGATGAAAGAGGGCGTTATTTCACGTTTTTATGATATGCAGTATTTGTTGAATAATCTGTTAAAAAAAGAGCGTCACTTTGCACGCGGCTCAAAATATGTCGTTGCTGTTCCGACAGATGTGACAGAAGTGGAAAAAAAGGCATTTTTTGATCTTGTCGTACATTCGACTGCAAAGGCAAAAGAAGTGAATATTGTAGAGCGGGCAGTAGCAGATGCGATTGGAATAGGTTTGGATATCCAAGATTCTCCTGGAATCTGTATTGTAAATTTGGGCAGTGAGACGACAGAACTGTCTGTTCTTGCATCAGGAGGAATGGTTTTCAATAAACTTGTAAAGATTGGCGGTACTATATTTGATAACGCTATCAGCAATCTTGTTCGCCACAACACGAACTTTTTGATTGGGCGATTGACTGCTGAAAAGTTACGACAGCATTTTAATATCTTTGATGAAAAAACAGATACTTCTATGGAGGTTGCAGGAAGAGATTTAATCACAGGTATTCCTCAACAGAAAGAGATTTCAGTCAATCTTGTAAGGGCAGCAGTGAAAGAATCTTTGGCGACATGCATTCGTGAGATTCATTTTCTGTTGGAGAGAACTCCGCCCGAGGTGAGAAGATCTATTGAAAAGAATGGAATTTATGTCACAGGCGGACTTGCTCGTATGAAAGGACTTGCCGAATACATAGAGGGAAGAACCGGAATTAAAGCACAGGCCGTTAAGAATCCAGATCTTTGTGTTGTAGAGGGGCTCAAACAGATCATTCAATCAAAAGAATTGAGAAAATTGACATTTTCAATGTTAGATGAAAATTATAGGTGGATGGGATAATATGAAAACAAAAAATCAAACGACATTAGCAAGTAAATACTGGTTATTGATTCTTTCAATGATTTGTATTATTTTGATGGGCCTGTCACTTGTGACAGACAAAGTGAATGGTCCGCTCCGAACAGTAGCAAATTACACGATTGTTCCGATGCAGAAAGGAATTAATCATATCGGATTGTGGATGAGCGATCTGACAAAAAATTTCGAAACATTAACAGAAGTAAAAAATGAAAATGAAGAATTGCAGAAAACAGTAGATGAGCTTACGATTGAGAATAACCGTTTGCAGCAAGAGCGCTATGAATTAGAGCGCCTGCAAGAACTTTATGCATTAGACCAAAATTATGCAGATTATAAAAAGGTAGGGGCACATGTTACCGCGAATGACTCTGGTAACTGGTTCAGTTCTTTTACAATTGATAAAGGTGAGCAAGATGGCATCAAAAAGGACATGAATGTTATGGCTGGAACTGGTCTTGTTGGAATTGTGACAGAAGTGGGACCCAATTGGGCGCGTGTGCGTTCGATTATAGATGATTCCAGCAATGTCAGCGCATTAATTTTGTCAACTTCAGATAAATGTATTGTAAAAGGAGATTTGACGCTGATGAATGATGGAAAGATTCGTTTTGAGCAACTTGCAAATAATGGTTCTGAAATAAAAGAAGGGGAACAGGTTGTCGCTTCACACATCAGCAGCAAATATCTTCAGGGTATTCTGATCGGATATGTCAGTGAAATTACGACGGATGCGAATAACCTTACAAGGTCTGGATATATTACACCTGCTGTCGATTTTCAACATTTGCAAGAAGTGCTTGTCATTACAACTACAAAAGAGGAGATGTTAGAGAAGGAAGAATAGTAGAAAGGAGTACTGCTTTGAAAAGAAGAGTCATCACCGTTTTTATTATCGTCGTATGCTTTTTATTAGAGTGCACCGTTTTTCAAAAAATTGCATTTGCATCTATCACCCCAAATCTTTTGATTATTATCACATCAGCATTTGGGTTTATGCGAGGGAAAAAGGAAGGAATGTTTGTCGGCTTCCTGTCCGGTCTGTTGGTCGATATTTTCTTTAACGAGCTGATTGGATTTTATGCATTGATTTTTATGGTGATTGGGTATGTAAACGGTTTTTTTAAACGGATTTTTTACGCTGAGGATATCAAACTTCCGTTGATTTTAATTGCGGCAAGTGATTTTATCTATGCACATATTGTATATATATTCCTCTTCATTGTTAGAAGTCGGTTCAATTACCTCTACTACTTGAACCATATTATTATGCCGGAATTAATATATACTATTTTAGTAACATTAATTTTATACCAACTTATTTTGCATATTAACCAAAAATTAGAAGCAGAAGAAAAAAGGAGTGCAAGTAAATTTGTTTAATCGTCTAAAAGATTCTATTCTAGAAGTATTAAAATCAAGATTATTTGTTCTGATTGTTGTTTTTTGTATTTTGTCTGCAATATTAGTTCAGCGCGTATTCTATTTACAAATTGTAAAAGGAGAAGATTATCTGAACAATTATAAGCTGAAAATTAAAAAACCAAAAACATACAGGGAACGAGAGGAGTCATATTTGATCGCAATGGAGAAGTGCTTGCTACAAATAAGCTTGCTTACTCTGTACAGATTGAAGACAATGGTTCTTATGAGGATACTAAACAGAAGAATAAACTTATAAATAAAACGATCAATAGTGTGATCGATATGGTGGAAAAGAATGGAGATTCGATCGTAAATGATTTTGGAATTATTCTGAACTCTAATAATGAATATGAATTTCTATACGCTGAAGGTACCAGAAGGCTGCGATTTCTTGCCGATATCTATGGATACACAACTATTGATAAATTGTCGGAAAAAGAAAAGAATTCTACTCCGCAGGAAGTAATGGATTTTCTTTGTGCAAATAAGCGCGGAAAGTCTTGGGGATTTGGAATCGATCAGGAAAAATATGAAAAATCTAGGGTGCTTCAGCTTGTGACAATTCGATATGGGATGCATCTGAACAGTTTCCAGAAGTACATTCCAACTACCATTGCTTCTGATGTCAGTGACGAGACAGTGGCGGTCATCATGGAAAATCTATCTGATCTTCAAGGAATTAGTATTGGAGAGGAATCGCTGAGAGTTTATCCGGATAGTAAATATTTTTCATCCATTCTCGGATACACCGGAAAGATTTCGCAGGAAGAGTATGACGAGTTGAGCGAGGAACAACAAAAATCGTATTCTCTGACAGATATTGTAGGAAAATCAGGTATTGAACAGACAATGGATGAATATTTGCAAGGTGAAAAAGGAAAAGAAACAGTATATGTAGACAGTGTAGGAAAAGTTATTGAAAGTAAGAAAGATAAGGAACCGAAGGCGGGGAATAACCTTTATCTTTCCATTGATAAGAATTTGCAGATTACAGCTTATAATCTGATTGAAGAAAAATTAGCTGGTATTATCTTAAAAAAAATGACTACGGCATTGGATTATACGAGAGATCCGGAAGGAAACTCAGATATTATTATTCCGGTTGGAGATATCTACAACGCCTTCTTTGCAAATGAGATTTTGGATATTGACCATTTTGCAACTAGTGAGGCACAAGCAACTGAACAGGCAGTCTACGTGGCGTACAGTGAACGTCTTGATTCTGCAATTAATGAAATTATAGCAGAACTACAGTCTTCATCATCGAAGCCATATAAAGATCTGTCAAAAGAAATGCAGGCATATATGAATTATATCGAGGCAGATTTACTTACATCCAAAACAGGAATCATTGTGAAGGATAAGATTGACACAAATGACGAGACCTATAAAGCGTGGAAAACAGATGAGTCTATCAATCTGAATCAATATTTGAATTATGCGATCTCAAAGAATTGGATTGATACTTCTGTCATACAAGATTATGTATCTTCCGATGAAAAATATTCCAATGCTGGAGAATTGTATCAGGGTATCCTGACATTCATCAGTGATTACTTGAAAACGGACAGTAGCTTTGAGAAACTCATTTACCAATATATGATCAAGGATGGTACTCTTCGAGGTAGTCAGGTATGTATGATGTTATATGAGCAGAATGTACTTCCATTTGACGAAGAGCAATATAATCGTCTTTCAGCAGGAGCCGTATCTGCGTATGACTTCATTCGAAGTAAGATTACAAGTTTGGAGATTACACCTGGCCAATTAGGTGTGGAACCTTCTACCGGATCATTTGTCATGACTGAAGTTGCAACTGGTAAGACACTTGCACTTGTTTCTTATCCTGGATATGATAACAATAGACTTGCCAACACAATGGATTCTGATTATTACAATAAACTATATGTAGATCTTTCTCAGCCTTTTTACAATAAGGCTACTCAGGAGACAACTGCACCTGGCTCCACTTATAAGATGGTATCCTCTGCCGCTGGTCTATCAGAAGGTATTATTACCGGAAGTACAACGATTGGCTGTTATGGTCCATATAAAAATGTTACACCTAGTCCAAAATGTTGGATTTATCCTGGTGGACATGGCAACTTGACCGTAACCGGTGCACTGGCACATTCATGTAACAACTTTTTCTTTGATGTCGGATATCGTCTTGGCTTATCATCTGAAGGAAATTACTCTTCAGATGTTGGAACAAATAAACTTGCAAAATATGCTCAGATGTTTGGACTTGGAGAGACTTCCGGTCATGAAATTCCAGAATCTGAACCACGACTCAGTGATGAAGATGCTGTGCGTTCTGCAATTGGACAGGGAACAAACTTGTTTACAACAAGTCAGCTTGCAAAATATGTAACAGCTATCGCGAATCGCGGTACCGTATATGATCTTACACTTTTAAGTAAGATAGAAGATGTTGATGGTAATCTGGTGAAAGAATTTGAGCCTACCTTATATAAACAAATCGAAAAAAGTGAAATCAGCAGTACTTCTTTTAATCTGATTCAGCAAGGTATGGAGCAGATGGTAGAAAGAGATAGTCGTTTCAAGAGTGTACGTGACGGTGGAATTAAGATGGCAGGAAAAACCGGTACTGCACAGCATAGTAAGGCTCATGCCGATCATGTTTTATTTGTCGGATATGCACCGGCAGATCAGCCGGAGATTGCAGTCAGTGCACGTATTGCGTATGGCTATAACTCTGGTTATCCAGCTGAGATTGGCCGGGATATGGTTAGAAAATATTTTAACCTTGCGGATGACTCAGATCTTGTAACCGGAACCGCTTCTTCACTTGGTTCAGAAATACGAGGAGATTAACAGGAGAATACTTTCAGAACCCTTTTTAAAGCACAAAAGAAAAATGTCAGACAGACCCACGGATTATAAAAAATGCATGTAGGAGGAATTTAAAATGGGTGAAGTTATTGTAGTTACATCAGGAAAGGGAGGCGTTGGAAAAACAACGACAACCGCAAATTTAGGGGTAGGACTTGCAAAATTAGATAAAAAGGTTGTGGTAATTGATACTGATCTGGGACTTCGAAATTTAGATGTTGTCATGGGACTTGAAAATCGTATTGTATATAACCTTGTAGACGTGATTGAAGGAAACTGTCGCATGAAACAGGCACTAATCAAGGATAAACGGTATGACAATCTTTATCTTCTGCCTTCGGCACAGACAAAAGATAAGTCTGCGATTTCTCCGCAGCAAATGAAAAAGCTGACAGAAGAGTTAAAGGAAGAATATGATTACATACTTTTGGATTGTCCCGCTGGAATTGAACAGGGATTTCAGAATGCAATCGCGGGAGCTGACCGTGCAGTTATTGTAACAACTCCGGAAGTATCTGCAATACGTGATGCGGACCGGATTATTGGTCTACTTGAAAAGAATCATATAAACAAGATTGATTTAATCATAAATCGTATTCGAATGGACATGGTCAAGAGAGGAGATATGATGTCTGTAGAAGATGTAACAGAAATTTTGGCAGTCCACCTTCTAGGAGCAATTCCAGATGATGAAAAGATTGTAATTGGAACAAATCAAGGAGAGCCGGTCATTGGGCTTGACTCTATAGCTGGAAAAGCATACTTTAATATTTGCAGACGACTTTTAGGCGAAGATATTCCATTTCTGAATTTAGATTCTAATTCTGGACTTTTTACAAAACTTACCCGTATTTTTCAAAAGCATTAGGAGGTGTTGTAAAGATGAGCGTATTTGAAACAATCAAGAGAAAACCTTCCGTTTTAATTGCAAAAGACAGGCTGAAAATATTACTTGTTTCAGACCGCGTAAACTGTACACCCGATGCACTAGAAAAAGTACAATTGGAATTGTATAAGACGATTTCAAAATACATTGAAGTAACTCCGGAGACGTTTGACGTTCAATTTACACGTTCAACAATATTTATTAAACTTACAGGAGAAGAATCGTGAAACTATCGAAACCCTATCATATAAAAGATTTTAAATTTTTATTAGTGTTGTCGGTGCTTGCACTTTCTATAATTGGCGTTTTAGCTGTCGGAAGTGCCGAGCCCTCATCACAGATAAAACAGATTATTGGTATCATAATAGGGATTATTGTTATGCTGGTAATCTCTATGATTGATTATGAATGGCTATTAAATCTATATTGGCTGATTTATGGCTTTAATCTGTTTTTATTGTTATATGTACACTTTTTTGGAATGGAATTAAATGGTGCAAAGAGGTGGATCAATTTATTCGGTTTTACAACATTGCAGCCTTCTGATTTTACTAAAATTTTTATGATTTTGTTTTTCGCAAAATTTTTGATGAATCATGAAGCGCGTATGAAAGAACCGCTTACTATTGTAAAAGCTGTTTTGCTGATTGCACCTTCTCTGCTTTTAATCTATAAACAGCCAAACCTTTCAAATACACTTTGTATTGCCGCGTTGTTTTGTATTTTGATGTATATCGGTGGATTAAGTTACAAATTCATTGCCACTGCACTTGCAATCGCGATTCCGGCAGCAATTATTGTTGTCAGTATTGCTGTCATGCCAAACCAGCCGTTTTTGGAAAAATATCAGCAAAAACGTATTCTTGCCTGGCTGGAACCGGAAAAGTATGCAGATGACACCGCCTATCAGCAACAGAACTCTATTATGGCGATTGGTTCAGGACAGTTAAAAGGAAAAGGATTGAATAATAATACAACAACCTCTGTAAAAAATGGAAAATTTTTATTAGAGGCGGATACAGACTTTATTTTCGCAATTATTGGTGAAGAATTAGGATTTGTGGGTTGTTGTATTGTCATAATTTTGTTATTATTAATTGTAATACAATGCATTTTAATAGGGCTTCTAGCCCAGAACCTTGCAGGGCAGATTATTTGCGGGGGAGTTGCCGCACTGATAGCGATTCAGAGTTTTATCAATATCGGTGTGGCTACAGGAGTATTGCCAAATACCGGGCTTTCCCTTCCGTTTGTCAGTGCCGGTTTAACATCTATTGTATGTTTTTATATGGGAATTGGATTTGTTTTAAATGTAGGATTACAACCGAAAAAATACCAGTAAGGAGTGGGAAATATGAATATAGGATTAATTGCACATGATTCTAAAAAAACTTTAATGCAGAATTTTTGTATCGCATACAGAGGAATTTTAAGTAAGCACAGTCTATTTGCAACTGGGACAACGGGGCGACTGATTGAAGAGGTGACTAATTTGTCGATTCATAAATATTTAGCTGGACCTCTTGGCGGAATGCAACAACTTGGAAGTCAGATTGGTCAGAACGATATCGATGCTTTGATTTTTTTAAGAGATCCATTGGCACCAAAACCGCACGAGCCCAATGTAAATGATGTAGTTCGTCTATGTGATATGCATAACATTCCTATGGCGACAAATTTGGCAACAGCTGAATTGATCGTACTTGCACTTGACAGAGGAGATTTAGACTGGCGTGAGATGTATAGATAAAAAAGGCGCCTGCTGTCCATCATTCTTATCATTGTGATATTGTCAGCTGGGTAGTATACTACAAAAAAAGAAAAACTTGTAACAGAATATGAAACTACAAATTATGATACCTATCTGTATGAGGGAGAATTATTCGCAAGTCAGTTGTGCGTCTCAGACACGAACGTTCCATTAAATGATTTTGAGGCAGCCTCCTCTTTACATGCGGGGGCGCTATTTGGTATGAGTCAACAGAAAGTATTTTATTCTGAACAGATTCACGACCGTCTCTTTCCAGCTAGCACAACAAAAATTCTTACGCTATATTTAGCATTAAAATATGGTACGCTTTCAGATATCGTTACAGTGAGCGACAATGCGGTGGCTGTTCCATCGGATTCTTCTGTTGCGGGTCTTCGCTCTGGAGTGCAGCTTACGCTAGAAGATTTATTGTATGGATTGATGCTTCCGTCAGGGAATGACAGCGCTGTGGCAATCGCAGAGCATATTTCAGGAAGTGTAGATGCGTTTGTAGAGTTGATGAATAAGGAAGCGAATGCTTTAGGTGCTACAAATTCGCACTTTGTGAATCCTCATGGATATCATGATGAGAATCATTATACAACCGCATACGATTTATATTTGATTTTTAATCAGGGAATTTTGAATCAGAAATTTATTGATATCATATCTTCAGCGACTTATACTACAGATATCAAAGAACCGGATGGTTCTACTAGAAGCGTGACATGGAAACAATCCAATTTATTTGTAAATGGAACTCGAACGGCACCGGAAAATGTGACAGTAATTGGCGGAAAGACTGGAACTACAGATGAAGCTGGGGCTTGTCTTGTTTTATATGAGCAGGATAGTCAGTCTCGTCCATATATTTCTATTGTTATGGGGGCAGAATCAAAAAATGCATTATATAATACAATGGATTCGCTATTATCTACCATATCAGGGCTCTCCCAGTGAGAGCCCTCTTTTATATAATTAGTCATTTTCCATATTACCAATTCTGCCGTAAAGGCTGATCAGATACAGACCGCATAGACCAATGATCGTGTAGATGATTCTTGAAATCCAGCTCAAATTTCCAAAAAGAAATGTAACTAAATCAAATCGAAAAATGCCAATTAAAAGCCAGTTGATTGCGCCGATAATAACAAGTGTCAAGCTCGTGTTATCAAACCATTTCATGTATGTTTCCTCCTCGTATTTATTATCTATACAGTAGTATTAGCTTTTCATGGAGAAATATACAAACGGAAAGGAATTATTTAAATATGAATGAACAAAGATTATACTATAAATACTCAGATTACTTAAAACAAAAATATGGTGAAAAAGTTTATAAATTGCCTATTAACCTCCCAATCACATGTCCAAACCGGCTCAATGGCAAAGGATGCAGTTTTTGTTCAGAGATTGGCACTGGATTTGAGGCACTTGCTGCAAAAATATCTGTGACAGAACAGCTTGAACAGACAAAGTCTCTCATTGCGAAAAAATACAAAGCCCAAAAATATATTGCGTATTTTCAAAATTATACAAATACTTTCATGAAATTGGAAGATTTTCGCAACTATGTCTACGAGGCGGCATCCTTTCCAGACATTGTAGAGCTTTCAATTTCTACGCGACCTGACTGTATTCAAAAAGAGTATTTGGATATCTTGAAATGTGTGAGTGAAGAATACCAGATTGCAATTAGTATTGAATTAGGGCTACAGACAGTCAATTATCATACATTAGATGCGATTGACCGTGGTCACAGTTTAGCAGAATATATTGATGCAGTGCTTATGATACAGCCATATTCCTTTCAGATCTGTACACATATTATTTTGAATCTTCCAAATGATTCGATGCTGGATGCGATTGAGAATGCTAAAATATTATCTGCTTTGAAAATAGATATTGTCAAAATTCATTCTTTATATATTGCAAAAAATACAAAGTTGTCCTATGAATATGAAAATGGTACAATTAAAATATGCAGTAAAGAAGAATACGTGGAAAGACTCATTGCTTTTTTAGAACATTTATCATCAGAAATTGTAGTGGAGCGTTTATTTAGCCGTGTTCCAGAAAAGGATTCTATTTTTTCTAACTGGAATACAAGCTGGTGGAAGCTTCAAGATGAAGTGATAGCTAAAATGATTGAACAGAAGTCTTATCAAGGAAAATATTTCAATTATCTTAATGGAAGTGCAATGAAAAAATTATCTTAGGAGGATTGGTTTTGTCATCACATACATCAAATATCAGAACTTATCGAAAAAAGAAATATATAAATATTGGATTGATTATTTTTGGAATTATCTTCCTGTATCTGATTATAACCATCGTTTTGTATTTGACTGCTCCTCGTATTACCCCTTATGAAGTCCGGGAAGGCTCCATTTTAAAGGATAATGCATATACGGGAATTGCCATTCGCAACGAGGTCGTAGTCAATTCTGATTATGGAGGATACATCAACTATTATACGACTGACAATAGCAAAGTACGTGCAGGAACAAATATTTATACATTATCCAATGAAAAACTATCATTTTCCAATGGCTCTGCGGAGGATAATATCACATTAAGTGAAGAACAAAAAAATGCCTTGTCTTTAAAAATGCAGACATTTAGTGAAAGTTTTAAAGATGCTTCTTTTTCAGACATGTATTTGTTTAAGAATGAATTGGAAAGTTCTCTGCAGAGTATTTCCAGTCAAAGTAAGATGGATCAACTGAATAGCGCTTTGAACAATGGAACCCTTTCTGATATGAATCTCTATTCGACTGCTGATGATGGAATTGTCGTCTATTCTGTAGATGGGATGGAGGGGTTGACAAAAGACACGGTAACTTTGGAATCTCTTGATAAGAGTAATTACCGGAAAATAGAATTTGCGAACAATACGAAAGTGAATGCCGGCGATCCTGTTTATAAGCTGGTTACGGATGAATCGTGGACATTAGTAACAGAAATTTCAAAAGAAACATACGATTCACTAAAAGAGAAAAAATCAGTAAAAGTTCGTTTTACAAAAGATAATCAGTCTTTATGGGGGAGTTTGGAAATGAAAGAGATAAATGGTCACATTTTGGCATATCTTGGCTTTGACAATTCCATGATTCGCTATGTAAACGAACGTTATTTGGATATTGAAATGATTTTAGAGGATCAATCTGGACTCAAGATTCCAAAATCTGCAGAGACAGAAAAAGATTTTTATGTTGTACCAAAGTCCTATATTACGCAAGGTGGGAATAGCTTGGAACAAGGTGTTCTAAAACAGACAACCAATAAAAACGGAGAACAGATTACGGAATTTTTACCAGTAAATATCTATTATGAAGAAGAGGAAAGCGTGTATTTAGACCCAAATGTATTTCAGAAGAATGACATAATTATCAAACCGGAATCTACAGAAACATATACATTGAGAGAGACAAAACCATTAAAAGGTGTCTATAATATTAATAAAGGATATGCAATGTTTAAGCAGATTAATGTCTTATGCGAAAGCGAAGAGTATTATATTGTAGAAGAAGGAAACAGCTATGGACTTTCCAATTATGACCGTATTGCTTTAGACAGTACTGGAATTAAAGAAAATGATATTGTTTTTTAAAGGAGTTTTGAAATCATGTTAGCAGAAAATTTAAGACAAGTAGAACAACGAATTGAGAATGCATGTAAGCGTGCAAACAGACAGCGGAATGAAGTGACCTTAATTGCTGTAAGTAAAACAAAACCAATCTCTATGTTAGAGGAAATTTATAAGGAGGGAATTCGCTGTTTTGGGGAAAACAAAGTACAGGAGCTGACCGAAAAGTATGATCAGCTCCCAACTGATATCAAATGGCATATGATTGGTCATTTACAAAGAAATAAGGTGAAGTATATTATCAATAAAACAGAGCTGATTCATTCTGTTGATTCACTTCGTCTAGTCGAAACAATTAATCAGGAGGCTCTTAGAAAAGATGTGATTGCCAATATTTTGATTGAAGTCAATGTTGCTGAGGAAGAAAGTAAGTTTGGGTTAAATATAAATAATGTGATTCCTTTTATTGAAAAAATTGCATTGTTTCCTAACATACATATCAAAGGCCTTATGACAATCGCTCCATATGTGAAAAATCCAGAAGAAAACAGACCTGTTTTTAGACGTTTGCATAAATTATCTGTTGACATTGACGCAAAAAACATTGATAATGTTAATATGAGTATTCTTTCGATGGGAATGACCAATGATTATGAGGTTGCAATAGAAGAGGGAGCAACTATGATTCGTGTTGGAACCGGAATTTTTGGGGAACGAAATTATACTACAGTATAGAAGTAAGATAGGAGATTAAATAATTATGGGTGTATTAGACAAATTCTTGGACATCTTGAAATTGAGTGATGAGGACGAAGATTACGATGAAGAATTCTTTGATGATGAAGAATACGATGATATAGAATCAAAGCCGAAAAAGAACTTTTTCAAGAAAGAAAAGCATTTTGAGGAAGAGGATGATGAGTATGGTGTTCCTGAAGAAAAGCATAATCAATATGCCAGATCCACAAGCAATAAAGTAACTCCGATGCGTCAGCCAGCAAGGAAGGCTACCGGAATGGAGGTCTGTGTGATTAAACCAACGAATGTTGATGATTCCAGAGAGATTACCGAAACTCTATTAAGTGGTCGTACTGTAATCTTAAATTTAGAGGGGTTAGATTTGGAGGCGGCTCAGAGAATTATTGACTTTACTTCTGGTGCAACATTCGCAATTGATGGAAATCTTCAAAAGATTTCAAATTATATTTTTCTGATTACTCCGACAACAGTGGACATCTCGGGTGATTTGCAGGATTTATTGAATACATCTTTTGATGTACCTTCCATTAAGACAAGATATTAGGACAAGCATTATGAAAAAAGAAGAACTTATGTTACAAAAGAGATTGATTGAGCTTTCAAGATTATCTTATCAACGGGGAATTGTTACATATTCTGATTTTTTAAATTTAAATGAATTAAATATTCTTCATACAATGCCAAAGACAGAATTATATACAACATACAAAGTTTTTGGCGGCTATGATTTCTCGGAGCGTCAGATGGTTGCATTTCTACCTGATGCTCTTTGTTATGAGTATTTTTATCCAATTTCTGTTTTAAAAATCAGACCGTTGCAGAAAAAATTTTCTGAGACGCTTTCTCATCGAGACTATTTAGGCGCTATTTTGAATCTTGGTCTTGAACGGAGCAAAATAGGAGATATTGTTGTTCAAGACGATTTTGCTATTCTGTTTGTCCACCAGTCATTAGAATCCTTTGTTCAAGACGAATTAAAGCGAATACGCCATACTTCCGTTATTACAGAAGTAGAAAATTTTCAGGACTTCTCTTACAGTCCTAAAATAGAAGAAAAGAAAGGTACTGTTTCTTCGCTGAGACTAGATAGTATTCTGGCACTTGCCTTTTCTTCATCTCGCACAAAATTGGTGGCATATATTGAAAATGGAAAGGTATTTGTGAATGGGAAATTAATCACTTCAAATGGATATCAGATCAAAGATAGTGATATTATTTCTGTTCGAGGACTTGGACGCTTTCAGTATAAGGGAATGGTTTCACAGACGAAAAAGAGACGTTATTTTGTGACAATACATTTATATATATAATGAAAAAGGAGAATTCTATGGAAAAGAAAATAAATTATTATCTTGGTTATTTATTGGCAATTTTAAGTGTGATTGCAGCAATTTCTTTGGATCAGTACACAAAGTTACTTGCAGTGAAACATTTAAAGGATCAGAAGCCTATTGATATTATAGACAATATTTTTCAACTGCATTATTTGGAAAATCGAGGAGCAGCCTTTGGTATTTTACAAGATCAAAAACTTTTCTTTGTTGTGATCGGCATTATTATTTTAGTTGTTGTATTCTTTTTTTATTTGAAGGTGCCACATGAAAGACGATTTATTCCACTGCGAATCTGTATGCTTATGATTGTATCCGGAGCAATCGGGAACATGATAGATCGTATACGCTTAAATTATGTCATTGATTTCTTTTATTTTGAGTTGATAGATTTTCCAATTTTTAATGTTGCAGATATTTACGTGACAGTAGCTGCAATCTTTCTTATCTTATTGATTTTATTCTATTATAAAGAAGCAGATTTAGAGATGATGTTTCATCTGTTTTCGCACAAAAACAACAACGGATCGAAGCAGGAGAGAGCGTTATGATAAGAACAATCCATGTAGAAGAACAATTTTCAGGAATACGTGCTGACAAATTTCTTTCGGAACAATTTCCAGACTTCTCGCGTTCTTATATCCAAAAACTGATAAAAGATACACATGTAACGGCAAATGGGAAGGTAATCAAAGCAAATTATAAATTAAGCCCATCTGATATTTTAGTATTGGATGAACCAGAACTTCAAGAACCGAATATTGTACCCGAAAATCTTCCCATTGATATTTTGTATGAAGATGAGGATATTTTGATTGTAAACAAACCAAAAGGAATGGTTGTACATCCATCTGCGGGTCACTATTCAGGTACGCTTGTAAATGCTCTGATGTATCATTGCAAAGATCAATTATCCGGAATCAACGGTATCATGAGACCCGGAATTGTACATCGAATAGATATGGATACAACGGGTTCACTGCTTGTCTGTAAAAATGATTTTGCTCATCAGGATTTGGCAGAACAGTTAAAAGAACACTCCATAAGACGCATATATCATGCAATCGTATATGGAGTTATAAAAGAAGATGAAGGGACAATTGATGCTCCGATTGGAAGGCATCCGATTGATCGAAAAAAAATGAGTGTCAATTATAAAAACGGTAAACATGCCGTCACTCATTATAAAGTAATCCAACGCTTTAAAAATTATACATATATAGAATGTCAGTTGGAGACAGGAAGAACACATCAGATACGTGTACATATGACACACATACATCATCCGTTAGTTGGGGACGCTGTCTATGGGCCTGCAAAATGTCCTTTCAAATTGCAAGGTCAGACATTACATGCAAAAACGTTAGGTATTGTTCATCCAAGAACCAAAGAATACATAGAAGTAGATGCGCCACTTCCAGATTACTTTGTTTCATTACTAAATAAATTGAAACAGATGTCTTAAACTGTAAAATTCATATAAAAATATATACTTTTCATACAAATTGTTGTATAATAATTATATATTAAAACAATTTGTATTCAGACTTAAAGGAGAGTGACAGATATGAGTAAATTCAATACAATTATTACAATCGGAAGACAATTTGGAAGTGCCGGACGTGAGATTGGGAATGTCATTGCTAGAGATTACGGAATCAAACTATATGACAAAGAAATGTTAAAAAGAGCAGCCAAAGAAAGCGGTATCTGTGAAGAGTTATTTGAGACACATGATGAAAAACCTACGAGCAGTTTTCTCTATTCTTTAGTGATGGATACGTATTCTCTTGGATATTCTTCTGGAAGCTATTCTGATATGCCGATTAATCACAAGATCTTTTTAGCTCAATTTGATGCAATTAAAAAGATTGCAGATGAAGGCCCTTGTGTTCTTGTCGGCAGATGTGCAGATTATGCATTGGAAAACTATGACAATGTTGTAAATGTATTTATTTATGCTGATTTGGACATTCGTGTTAGAAGAATTGCAAGACTCTATAACTTGACTGATGCCAAAGCAAAAGATATGATCTTAAAAACGGATAAAAAAAGAGCAAGCTATTACAATTATTACACGAATAAAGAATGGGCAGAAGCGAAGAGTTATGATTTATGTCTAAACAGCGGGAAGCTCGGTGTAGAAGGAACTGCAAAAGCCATCAAAGATTATATTTCACTTAGAAACAATATTACAGATGCAAAATTATAAATGGTAGGGACATGGGGATTTTTCTCATGTCCCTGTTTTGTAAAATTATCTTTTATGTAAGATTCTTTCTGGCCATCCTTCGATATCACCGTTCAAAATGGCAGTGAACATTCTGTTTTTTGCCCCTGGGTGCTCAGTATTTAATTGTTTTACAAGTTCCTTTACATATTGGCGTTTGGTATAGCCGTCAACCGGGCACTTACTTTTTACAACCGGTAGGTTGTATTTATTCTTAAATCCAATGACATCTGCTTCATCTACAAACATAATTGGACGAATAACTGTCAAATCCATACGATCCAAATATGTTTTTGGTGAAAATGAATGAAATCTTCCTTCAAAAATCAGAGAAAGAAGCATTGTTTCAATAATATCATCTTTGTGATGGGCATAAGCAACTTTATTGCAGCCCATTTCTTTTACAGCATCATTTAGTGCACCTTTTCGCATCTTTGCACAAAGAGAACAAGGATTGCTTTCTTTTCTCTCTTCGAATAAAATATGAGCAATATCCGTTTTTACTACCTTATACGGCACACCGAGTTCTTGACATAATTCATGTACTGGACTTAAATCAAATTCTTCGTATCCTAAATCAACTGTAATGGCACTCAATTCAAATTTGTTTGGATAGAACCGTTTTAATCCATGAAGTGCATAGAGCAGTGTCAAACTGTCTTTTCCGCCAGAGATTCCAACTGCAATATGATCTCCTTCCTGAATCATCTGGTATTCATCCACTGCTTTTCTCGTAAAACTCAATAACTGTTGTAATTTCATCTATAAAATCCTTTCTTACATTCTATTTCGCTGTTTCTACCTGCTTAATACTATTATATTTTTCTTATTTTTACAATAGGAAAATAAACAACTTCACAAATCTATCAGAATCATGTAGAATAGTTTTAAATGAGATTTAGGAGGATGGAAGAACATGAAATTTGTGATACAACGCGTTACAGAATCATCTGTAAAAGTAGATGATAAAATAATCGGACAAATCGGAAAAGGATTTATGGTACTAATTGGAGTCGGACAAGAGGATACAAAAGAAATTGCGGACAAACTGATAAAAAAAATGATCGGACTTCGCATTTTTGAAGATGAAAACGGAAAAACAAATCTTTCACTTGCTGATGTGAATGGAGAGCTTTTATTGATTTCACAGTTTACACTATATGCAAATTGTAAAAGAGGAAATCGTCCAAGCTTTATTGAATCTGGAGATCCTGCATTAGCGGAAGAACTTTATGAATATATTATTTCCAAATGCCAGGAAAATGTACCAGTTGTTGAAAAGGGAAGTTTTGGGGCGGACATGAAAGTAGGCCTGATTAATGACGGGCCATTCACAATCATATTGGATTCTGATTGTATGTAACCAAAAGTAAGAATAGCTGTTGACCATTTGTAGATTCAGGAGAGAAGAGCAGAGTTAATTTCGCTCTTCTCTTAATTTTACGGCACTGGCTGCCTGTCTTCGTCGCATATCATCGATAGCTGCATAGTGTTTTTTTGTCGTATTTACATCCTTATGCCCCAATACGTCGGCTACAAGGTAAATATCGCCTGTTTCCTTGTATAAGGACGTTCCATAGGTACTCCGAAGCTTATGAGGTGTTATTTTTTGTTTGGAGTCACCTGTCTGGCATATTTTTTCACCATATTCTCAATTGCCTGAACTCCCATTCTTTTTCTTTGTGCCGATAAAAAAAGAGCATTTTCATGGTCGGGTAGGGGAGTAGCGCTGGCTCTTGTTGTCTCAAGATAATTCTCCAAAGCATTGCGTACTTCTTCACCGAAATAGATAACCATCTCACTTCCACCTTTTCTAGTCACTTTAATGCCACTATTCTTAAAATCAATATCATTGATATCAAGACCTACACATTCTGAAACACGAATCCCCGTTCCAAGCAATAATGTCAAAATAGCCAAATCGCGAGTTTTTGTTTTTTCATAATAAACTTTCTTTTGACCCGTCAATTCTTTCCACAATTTTCTACATAATCAAGCAGCAAAGCAACCTCATCAATATCTAAACGTATAATTGCTTTATCATGTAACTTTGGCATATCCACAAAAATAGTCGGATTTTTTTCAATCATCTGGTGTCTGTAAAAAATACCGGTAAAAGCTTCTAAGAGAAGAAAATTTTTCGTGCAAGTCCTTTTTCTCCATTTGTGATCACTTGATTATCATCCGCCTTATATACCTTTAAATATTCTAAATATTCCTCAATATCGATTGGTTCAACACGTTCTAAGTCCTGAAGGGTAAACTGGGTTGTCGTATAATCGTGATAAATCGGATTGTTCTCAATTAAAAAATGAAAAAATACACGGATGTCATAAGCATAAGAAATCCTTGTCTTAGCCGATGTAGTTGGTTCTACAGCGCGAAAATAATCTTTTGCAAACGATGGTAATGTCTGTAAAACTTCGCGTAATCGAAGCGTATTATCAATATAAGATTGTTCATAGTATGTTTTTATGTCTTTAGCCATGAAACAAGTTCCTTTCGTAAATACTAGATTTTAAGTATATTTTACACTATACTACAGTAAACGTCTATATCTTTTGGAAAAATCAGTATTTGTCGTATAGATGTATTTCTATTATAAAAGACCGATATAGCGTCTATTTTGACTACTAATAAAAGACGCTATATCGGCATGGCATTTTTTATCGAAACTCTTCGTCGTAGTATGCAATCATCAAATATTTGCTTTCCTGAATAGAATCAGATTCTAAGGAATTAATTTCTTTCAATTCATCTACATATTCCTGAGCGCTTCCGTAATCATCTGTTTTATATTCAAGCGCGATATCCCAAAGAGTGTCTCCAGGTTGAATTACAATACTTTTGTAGTACTTATAAGTAATTGGACTTTCCTGTGCATTCCCATGTGCATCGGAAAAGGAATTTCCAAATATAGCACTTCCAATGGTTATAAATAAAATAGTTGCCAAAAGCATCCACATTCTCCTTTGTGCAAAGCGCTGTTTTTCATAAGGTCTTTTCTCTTTTGTCATTATCTCATATACCTCTCTTCCACTATATACAAACACATTTTTCGAACAACCGTTCTTTTATCAGATTATAAAACAAGAACAAACGTTTGTCAATAGGTTTTAAAGAAAATGCGAACATATTTTCTAAACATTTGTTTGCTTTTTTCGTACATTTATGGTAAAATACTTATAATTAAAATAACTTCATTCTAGGAGGTCGTCTAAATGGCATATGGAAAAATAAGTAAAAACAATTAGAAATATTAGAATACATAAAATCAGAGATATTAAGAATCGGCTACCCTCCTGCCGTGCGTGAAATTTGCGAAGCGGTGAATTTGAAATCGACGTCATCTGTCCACTCTCATCTTGAAACTTTAGAAAAGAATGGATATATTAGACGAGACCCTACCAAGCCACGTGCAATTGAGATTATGGATGATACATTTAATCTCACAAGGCGAGAGATGGTCAATGTCCCGATTGTAGGTCAAGTAGCTGCAGGAGAACCAATTCTTGCAGAACAAAACATTGCCAACTACTTTCCTATTCCGGTAGAATTTATGCCGAATAATGAGACATTCTTACTAACTGTAAAGGGAGAAAGTATGATCAATGCTGGTATTTTAGATGGTGATATGTTATTGGTAGAATCTACTTCTGTTGTTTCTAACGGTGATATGGCTGTTGCACTTGTAGACGAAAGCGCAACAGTGAAAACTTTTTATAAAGAAGAAGGTATATATCGTCTGCAGCCTGAGAATGATACAATGGAACCTATTATTGTATCAGAAGTAGAGATTTTGGGAAAAGTGATTGGTGTATTTCGTTTCTTTGAATAAAATATCTTTGTAGACTGGCAGATAAATCATCTGTCAGTCTACTATCACATGATTCATTTAATTTTTTATCTCTCCTCTGATTTTTTATTTACTATAAATGAGCAAATTTGAAAAATTGCACAAAACTACACTGCGAATTTCATAAATGAATCAAAATCATTACTTTCCTTTGCGCATTGAAAAAGATAACGATACTTTTCCAGCTGAATGGTATCACA
>ENA-OQJN01000085-OQJN01000085.1-human-gut-metagenome-genome-assembly--contig:-NODE-85-length-46788-cov-4.687233_pt1 | contig 46788 bp, 41 predicted proteins | sample MGYA00242610_ERZ504777 | MGnify/ENA primary metagenome ERZ504777 (study PRJEB26092, sample SAMD00036350) | human gut metagenome | host: Homo sapiens | study: EMG produced TPA metagenomics assembly of... | reverse complement strand
AATCAGCTTCTTGCGAATATCACCGTAGACGTTGAAATTGCCATCATTTTTGGGTGTCGAGAGATCGCAGAACAAGAGCTGGGTCAACTTCTGATCTTTGCCTTCTTCCCAAATCTTCAAGACGTTGTGCACACAGACGTTCAACTTGCTGTCCGGGTCATCCGGGAGCATGGGGTTCATCAGGCGGACATCCAGACCGATTTTTCTGCCATCGTTGGTGACGCACAGCATATTATCCACGGACGCATCCACGTTGCCGGAGTGAATCTCGGCGGCGCGTCTGCTCAATTCCTGCACCATCGCTTTCTGGGTCTCGGACGGTTTCACGACCACAGTTTCAAACTTTGCATCCGACACAGGCAGATGCAGCTGGTCGGAAGTTTTGATGTCTGCTACTTCTTTGAACATCGACATCAGTTCCGGCAGATTGAAGAACTTCGCAAATCTCGTTCGGGCGCGATACCCTGTACCTTCGGGCGCAAGCTCGATGGCGGTGGTGGTTTCGCCAAAGGTCGATGCCCAGCAGTCGAAGTGCGTCAGCTTTTTCTGCTGGAGGGTGCTGTACTGCAAATACCGCATGACCGTGTACAGTTCGGTCATGGAATTGCTGACCGGTGTACCGGTCGCAAACACTACGCCGCGCCCGCCGGTGATCTCATCCAAGTAGCGGCATTTGCCAAACACATCCGAAGATTTCTGCGCTTCACTGGTGGATAATCCTGCGACATTACGCATTTTTGTCGTGAGGAAAAGGTTCTTGTAAAAAATGCGATTCGTCCACAAAAAGGCGGTCAACGCCCAACTGCTCAAAGGTAATAACATCGTCTTTGCGGTTGTCGGCACGCAGCTTGTCCAGTTTTGCTTCCAGTGTCTTGCGGGTGCGCTCCATCTGCTTGATGGTAAAATTCTCTCCGGCATTGGCTTTCAGTTCGTTGATAGCCAAGAGCGTTTCCGCGATCTGATCCTGAATAATGCGCTCCTGCCGCTCAAAGGACAGTGGGATGCGCTCGAACTGGCTGTGTCCGATAATAACTGCATCGTAATCGCCGGTGGCGATGCGGGCGCAGAACTTTTTGCGGTTCGCCGTTTCAAAATCCTTGCGCCGTGCCACCAGCAGTTTTGCATTGGGGTACAGGTGCAGGAACTCGCTGGCCCACTGTTCTGTCAGATGATTCGGCACGACAAAAAGCGATTTCTGGCACAGACCCAGGCGTTTTGCCTCCATCGCCGATGCAGCCATTTCAAAAGTCACTCACGAGATACCGATTTGATAAAGTTCAGGAACGCGCCAAACTAAAGCAGTCGGTGTCCAGATTGGTTACGATCCTGTTTCCAGAATTAGAACAGCTTGTTTCGTCTATCCACGGCACTTCAATCTATGCTCTTCTCAGTGAATATCCCGGTGCAAAGCAGATTTCAGAAGCTCATCTGACCAGATTGGCTAACATCCTCGTGACAACATCCAGAGGCCATTACCGAAAAGACCGAGCTACTCATATCCGAGATGCAGCCAGAACATCCATTGGTTCTGTTATGCCTGCTAAGTCTTTGGAATTAAAGCACACCATTAAGCTCATTCAAGAACTCACCTCCGAAATCAACGAAATAGAAGATGCCATTCGGAAAATCATGGATGAATTGAAACCGCCAATCCTTTCGATTCCCGGAATGGGATTTTATTCTGCTGCGATGATTCTTGCAGAGGTGGGAGATTTTTCAAATTTCAACTCTCCTGATAAAGTTTTGGCTTATGCCGGATATTCTCCGTCCACATACCAGTCAGGAAAACTCACAAACTGCTATGCACACATGGAAAAGCGTGGCTCTCGTTATCTTCGATACGCTCTTTACACTGCAACCAAATACGTCTGTTACTGGAATCCTGTTTTTACTGAATACCTTACCAAAAAGCAAGCTGAAGGCAAGCACTACAATGTTGCCCTATCTCATGCCACAAAGAAACTCGTACGACTGATTTACGCTTTGCAGAAGTCCGGTAAAGCATATCTTGCCATCACTTGATTTTCTCCAGAGCCTGAGTTAAACCTAAGAACAACTTAGCTGGCGCAGCGAACCCTTGACAAACCGAAGCATTCAAATGCTATTCTGTTTTTGCGAGGGTTGGCTGGGCTTGCTTTGCTGTTCTCTCCGTCACCCTCGCTACTCCAAGGCCAGCATTTGAATGATGTTTGTCATGGGCAGCGGATGGTTGGCGGATTTTTTCATTTTAGGGCTTGACTTTTAATAGTTAGTCTCTCGATTTCTGCAAAAGAAAAGCTCACCTTCTTTTGAAAGTGAGCCATGTAAAAATAGATATTGCTTTTACGGCAGAAATGATGTACCCTTATGAAGAACGACACACACACAGGATGTTCAGGTTTTTATATGGGCATGGTAAAATGGTAACAGCAAGTGTCGAGTTTCGTACCCAAAAATTCTTGGGTACGGTTCTGGGTACAAAGAGCCATTTTAGACACGAAAAGACACCAAAAGTTACGTCAAAGTACACAAAGGTGTTTTTGCAGAACTATGAGATAGTCACAAGATTCCACAAGAAAAACGGAATTTCAAAATTAGCGACGTTCTCATAACCGCTTGGTCGCGGGTTCAAGTCCTGCCTGGCCCATAACAAAAAGACCCGCTTAGGCCGGGGTTCGTTTTTGTTATTTCGGGCCAGCGGACTTGAACAGCAGCCGAGCCGACCGCCGCCTGCGGCGGAAGCAGGAAGGCGAGGCTGGGGCCGCGCTCTGATTTTTCAAAGCCTTGCCAAAAGGCTGCAGAAAAAATCAGCAAGCGCAACTCGTCAAGGCGGCATTTCCGCCGTAACCAAAGCCACAGTGTTAGCCCACAGGACGCACAATGGCGGATGCACCTTTCCGAGCACTCCGCCATTGCCCTCATTTTCAGAGATTTTGCCAGATGAAACGATAGGCTCATCTTATCACGTTCCGCAGAATCCCAAACAGCCGCTTCACATCAACAGGCTTTGCCAGATGGGCGTCCATGCCGACGGAGAGGGCTTTCTGGCGGTCCTCGTCGAAGGCGTTGGCCGTCATGGCGATGATGGGGATGGTGCGGTAATTGCCCGACAGATTGCGGATGATCTTCGCTGCCTGATAGCCGTCCATGTTGGGCATCTGGATGTCCATGAGGATGGCATCATAATAGCCCGCCGGGTGGGCCTTGAGCGCTTCGATACAGAGTTCACCGTCGGCCGTGCGCTCCACGGTAAGGCCGCTCTCTTCCAGAATGGTCACGACGATCTCTGCGTTGAGGTCGTTGTCCTCGGCCAGCAGGATGCGGCAGCCCCTGAGCTGGGCCGCGTCGCCCTCTGCGTCCTGCTCCTCTACCCTCTTCTGGGCCTCATCCGCCAATGGGAACCCGAGGGTGATGGTCACAGTGGTTCCTGCGCCCGGCTTGCTCTGCACGTCGATGCTGCCGTGCATCCACTCCACGAGAGCCTTCACGATGGGCAGGCCGAGGCCGGTGCCGATGACTTTGCTCTCGGTGCTGGTATGCTCACGGGTGAACTCCTCGAAGATATGGGGCAGATACTCCTCGCTCATGCCGATGCCGTCGTCCTGAACCGTAAAGGTATAGCGGCCCGTCTTCGGCTTCTCAGCCGGCAGTTCTTTCACCGACACCTCAATCTGTCCGCCCTCGGGCGTATACTTGATGGCGTTACTGATGACATTCAGCAAGATCTCCCGCACTTTGGTGCGGTCGCTCACAATATAGGGATGTTCGACATCCGTATGGTAGGTGCAGGTCAGCTTTTTCTGCTGGACCGAGGGCTCGAAGACGTCCGAGAGCGTCTGCATCAGCGCACACAGGTCGCCGGTTTCTTCTTTCAGCACAGCCTTGCCGCTCTCGATGCGGGCCATTTCCAGCACATAGTTGATGAGCGAGAGCAGGAAAGCGCTGGACGAGCGTATCTTCTCGGTGTAATCCAGCACCTTGTCCTTCTCGTCGATGTGCTTTTCCAGAAGCTCCGAAAAGCCGATGATGGCGTTCATCGGGGTGCGGATGTCATGGCTCATATTGAACAGGAAGCGGGTCTTTGCCTCGTTGGCTGCCCGGGCCTCCTGCGCAGACTTTTCAAGGGCCGCTTCATGCTGCAGGTCCTTCTGGTGCCGGTTCATGAGCTCCCAGCAGGCATAGGCCGCCATCATGCCGATGATGGCGGCGATGGCGATGCTCAGCGAGAGCTGCTGGTTCGAGAACCACCCGGTTTTCGGAATGATCTCAAAATACCAGGTATCGTTGGGGACGCTGCACGCAACTTCCAGCGCGTTGCCGGGGAAATCCTCTTCGCTCTCCGCGATGACGATCTTTTCGCCGGTATAGGGGTCTTTTTTCCAGATTTGATACCGGTAGCCCGCATCCTCCATCTTGTCCAGCTCGACCTCCTCCATGAAGTTGTCCCACTGTAAAACAAGGATGGAGAAGCCCCAGAACGAGCGCTCCCCCTTTTTACTATCGGTATAGATGGGGTCAAACAGCAGCGCGCCCGTTCCGCCCTGCACCAGCTCGAAGGGACCAGCGATGGTGTACATCCCGCTGTTCCTGGCAAGGTTTGCTTCCTTTTTGCGGGCGGGGTTATGCAGCACATCGAGCCCGATGGCCGCCTCGTTGCCCGCTACCGGGTACACCTGGGAGACGACGCCGTCTTTCGCCAGCTCGTGGGTCTTGATGACGCTGCTGCCATCCTGCATATTGCCGGATATACCTGCAAACTCCTCTTCACGGAGCACATGGCCCGACTCGATATATTTTTTGATGAAGTCCGATTCTGCCAGATAGCGGTTTAGCTGGGAAGACACACGGCTGATGGTGGACTCGGCCGCATAGACAGCCCGCAGCCGCTCGTCTTTTTCCTGATTGAGCGAGAGCAGCCGGAGCGAAAACAGGGCCGCCGCAAATGTGAGCAGGAAGACCGCTGCGGGCAGGATGACGTCCCTGCGGGCAAATTTTTTGAGTGCCATTGCTCGTTTCCTCCTGTTCCGGCATTTCCGTTTTATCCCATTATAAGAAATCCGGGTGCAAAAGTAAATCATCCGCCCCCGAAAATTCACAAAAGCATGCAACAATGGAAAAAGCCCGGTGGTTTCAACGAACCATCGAGCTTTTTCTTGGCGGAGTAGGAGGGATTTGAACCCTCGCGCCGTTGTTTAGACGACCTACGCCCTTAGCAGGGGCGCCTCTTCGGCCTCTTGAGTACTACTCCAGAGCAAAGTGCGTTACACTTATTCAAAAAAATGGCGGAGAGAGTGGGATTCGAACCCACGGTACGTTGCCGTACGGCAGTTTTCAAGACTGCTTCCTTAAACCACTCGGACATCTCTCCTCGTGGACACTCGCACACGCCGTACCGAATGCCTATTTAATTTACCAGATTTCCGGCCTTCTGTCAAGCCCAAATTGAAACTTTTTCGTCCAGCCCTGCAGATCCCTCTCACGCGACAACCTTTTTTTGGCTGTCCGCTCACTTTTCTCTTTACAAAAACATCTTTTTGTTGTACAATAAAAGCATAAAATATTGACCTCGGAGTAAAGGAGTGTACGACCATGTCGTTTTCAGAGCTTTTGAAGCAGTGCCGCAAGCAGAAGGGGATCAGTCAGGCTGAGCTGGCATCCAAACTGGGGGTGACCCAGCAGGCCGTCGGCAAGTGGGAAAGCGGCAGATCCTCTCCCGACCCCGCCACGGTGGCCCGCATCGCTGAGATCCTGAGCACCACAGCCGATTTCCTGCTGGGGCTCTACCGTCCGGTGTCCAACGTGACCACCCCCGAGGAGCGCTTTTTCGGCAACTACGCCGAGAGCCTCATCCCGGTCATCGGCACCGTGAAGGCCGGGTACGGCGCACTGGCCTTTGAGGAGGATTATGGGGCAGGAGTATGCCCGCGTCAAGGACCCCTCCAACTACTTCTACCTCGTCGTGCGCGGCGACAGCATGGAGCCCCGCATCCAGGACGGTGACCTTGCCCTTGTCCACAAGCAGGACACGCTGGAAAACGGCGACCTAGGCGTGCTGGTCTACGGCGACGAGGGCGAAGGCACCCTCAAGCGGTATATCCAGCGGGGCAACTGCGTCGTTCTGCAGCCCTTCAACCCCGCTTACAACGAGCTGGTCATCAAGGGTGAGGACCTGAACCGCCTGCACATCGCGGGCCGCGTGGTCGAGACGAAGGCCAAGTGGTGAGTCTCTCCCCTGCCCCACAGCTTCCGATCAGCAGCTGTGGGGGTAAGGGGGAGATATCCCCTTCTGGGAGGTATCTTTCTATGGAACAGTCCCTGATGGACAAGCTCACCATCTTGGCCGACAGCGCAAAATATGACGTGGCCTGCACATCCAGCGGCGCGTCCCATCCGGCGAAGCGCGGCACCATCGGCAGCTGCTATGCGCCGGGCTGCTGCCACGCCTTTACCGCTGATGGCCGCTGCGTCAGCCTGCTGAAAGTCCTGATGAGCAACTGCTGCGCCTTCGACTGCAGCTACTGCGTCAATCGGAAGTCCAACGACGTTCCCCGGGCCACTTTTTCGCCCCGGGAGCTGGCAGAACTGACCATCGAGTTCTACCGCCGCAACTACATCGAGGGACTTTTCCTCTCCAGCGCTGTGCTGGGGACCCCCGACTACACCACCGAGCGGATGCTCACCGTTCTGCGGCTGCTGCGGAACGAATATCACTTCGGCGGCTACATCCATGCCAAGACCATCCCCGGCACCAGCCCCGAGCTCATCCAGCAGATGGGCTACCTCGTCGACCGCCTCAGCGTCAACGTCGAGCTGCCCAGCGAGCAGAGCCTCCATCTTCTCGCCCCCGACAAGGGCCGCCACTCCATCTTCCGGCCCATGAAGCAGATCTCGGTGGCAGGCGAAGAGAGCAGGCAGGAGCTGACCCTCTACCGCCACGCGCCCAAGTTCGCTCCCGCCGGCCAGAGCACCCAGATGATCGTCGGTGCGTCGCCCGAGACGGACTACCACATTTTGCAGCTGTCCGAGGGGATGTACCAGAAATACGGCCTCAAGCGGGTGTTCTACTCGGCCTATATCCCGGTGTCGGACGACACCCGCCTGCCCGCGCTGGACACGAAGCCGCCGCTCCTGCGGGAACACCGGCTCTATCAGGCCGACTGGCTGCTGCGGTTCTACCAGTTCAAGGCCGACGAGATACTGGATCAGGACAACCAGAGCTTCAACCCCTATCTCGACCCGAAATGCAGCTGGGCCGTCCAGCACTACGGGCTGTTCCCGGTGGACGTGAACCGCGCCCCCTTTGAGATGCTGCTGCGGGTGCCGGGCATCGGCCCCAAGAGCGCCCGCCGCATCCGGGACGCCCGGCGGCTGTCGGCCCTCGGCCTCGACGAGCTCAAGCGGATGGGCGTCGTGCTCAAGCGGGCGCAGTATTTCATCACCTGCCGGGGCTTTTCCGGGGCGCACCCGGGTCGGGGCAGCGCCGGACGGGAGCGCATCACCCGGGCGCTCATCGACCCCAACGTCTTCAGCGCCGGGGCCGAGCAGCTGAGTATGTTCGCACCGCCCGCCGTTGACCGGCTGGTGGAACAGGGCGTGCCGCCCCGGGCGGCCCAGCGGATGGTGCGGGAGGAGGCGGTGCAATGTCTGGCGAGAGCACTGTGATGCCGCCCCGGAAGCTCCACGACGCCGATGTGGTCTACCTCTACGATGGCAGCTTTGAGGGCTTCCTGTGCTGTGTATTCGAGAGTTTCGCCCAGCATGAGATCCCCTTCGCCGTCTGGACGCCCCAGCGGGAGACGGCCACCCTCTACCCCGTCCGGAACATCGAGACGGACTCTGCCAGAGCGCAGCGGGTCTTTTCGGCCCTTGGCCGGAAACTGGGCCGGGAGACGGAATATCTCGTCAGCCGGGATTTCCTCTCCGGGAAGGAAGATAAGGAATTGCTGCTCATCCGCTTCCTGCATCTGGCCTTCGCCCTCGGCCCCGGCACAGTCAAGCGGATGGGCCACCCGGATGTGGCCCCGCTCTACGAGATGAAAAAGAGTCTCGACTGGGAGGTGGACAAGTTTCAGGGCTTCGTCCGCTTCGAGGAGCATGGCGGGATGCTGGGTGCGGTCATCCACCCCAAAAACTATATCCTGCCTCTGCTGCGGGGGCATTTCTGCTCCCGCTTTCCGGAAGAGAGCTTCATGATATACGACGCGGTCCATCAGGCGGTATTGCTTTATCAGGAGCACAAGGCCCAGCTTCTGGAGCTGGCCGCGCCGCTGGAGCTTCCCCCGCCCAGCGCCCGGGAACAGGAGCTTCAGGCACTCTGGAAGCAGTTCTACGACACCCTGGAGATCAAGGCCCGCCACAACGAAAAGGGCCGGATGACCCACTGTCCCAAGCGTTTCTGGCAGGATATGGTAGAAATGCGGTGATTCTTTACAAAAAGGTTGCATCTGCGCCGTTGCGCTCTGCAAAAGGTATGGTATACTAAAGGGGAGCTTCGGCAGAGCATCTGCCGCACCCACCCCGAAACGGGCTATGATAAAAGGAGCATTGTTAAAACTATGGTTCGCATTACTATGGAAGACGGCGGCATCATCGACATCGAGCTGAACGAGGAAGCTGCCCCCATCACCTGTGAGAATTTCAAGAAGCTGGTCAATCAGGGCTTCTACAACGGCCTGACCTTTCACCGCGTCATCCCCAACTTCATGATCCAGGGCGGCTGCCCGCTGGGCAACGGCACCGGCGGCCCCGGCTGGAACATCAAGGGCGAGTTTGCCGCCAACGGCGTCAACAACCCCATCAAGCACGTCCGCGGCGTCATCAGCATGGCCCGCAGCATGAACCCCAACAGTGCCGGCAGCCAGTTCTTCATCATGCATAAGGACGCACCCCATCTGGACGGCCAGTACGCCGCTTTCGGCAAGGTCGTCGCTGGCATGGACGTCGTGGACAAGATTGCATCCGTCCCCACCGACTGGAACGACAAGCCCAAGACCCCCGTCAAGATGAAGACCGTCGAGCTCATCGAGGGCTGATCTTCTGCACCTGTGGGGCTGTTGCAAAATAAAAATGCGATAGCAATTCGCACAAAGAAATAACACAAAATCAGAAACCCGGAACCCTTTTTGAGCCATTCTGGCCCCGAAAAGGTTCCGGGTTTTGTGCATTATTTTTTCATGAAGCTATTTTGCAACAGCCTCTTTATTTTTTATTGATGCATTTTTACCAGCCGCTCGTTCAGCGCCCGCAGGCCGTCCCGCACCTCGGCGGGCGAGACGACTTCTATCTTGCCGCCGAAGCCGCAGACCCAGCCGTAGAACTGGTCGCTGACACAGACGGGGATGTCAAAATGGAAGTGCTCCTTCCCTTCCGGCACGAAGATGGGCGAAGCGCCGAAGCGCTCCCGCATGGCTGATTCAAGGTCGGAAGTACACCGCAGGGTGACTCTATGCTCCGGCCCGCCGAACATCTGGAAGTGCTTTTTCAGGTAGGCGGGCAGGTCGAGATCCGCGAACTGCTCTTTGCCGCGGCGGGGCTCGTCCAGCACCGTGACGCCGGCCATTTTATCCACCCGGTAATGGCGGATGCCCACCGGCTCCTTCTCGTCCTGATAGGCGATGAGGTAGTAGCAGCCGTTCTCCCACGCCATCTGCCAGGGGCTGATGGTGTAAGGCGCGGGGCGTCCCGCTTTTTTGTAGCGGAAGCGCACCATCCTGCCGGTGTTGATGGCCGTAAAGAGGGCATCCACGCTGTAGGGCAGGTCTTTGTTGGCGCTCTTGGGGCGGCCATCGACATAGACCTGACGCTGGAGCTGACTGCCCTCATACTGGGAGGCCAGCCCTTCCAGCTTATGGATGAGCTTATCACTGGATGCTTTCGAGATGACCCGGCTGGACTGGACAGCGTCCACCAGAAGCTTCAGCTCCGCCAGCTCGAAAGGCCGCGTCGCCATCCAATAGCCGCCGCTGCGGCCCCGGCGCAGCCGGATGTCATAGCCCAGCGCGTTCAGCGCGTCGATGTCGCTGTAGACGCTCTTTCGCTCGCAGAGGATGCCCTGCCGGGCCAGCAGCTCCACCAGCTGAGGCACATTCAGCAGATGCTCCTCGTCGGTCTGCTGCTCAAAGATATGCAGCAGCGCCAACAGTTTGGATTTTTGTCCCTCCTGCTTGGGCATGGGCGGCCTCCTTTACGGTCACGAGTCCTTTTTGTCGAATGCGGCGCGGCGCTGGGTGGACAGACGGAACATCTCTTCCAGCTTGTCCCGGTCGTCGGCCGCGAGGGCGTCCCGCAGCTGGTCCAGAGCGGAATCGAACTGGTCGATCTCGGCGATGAGGTTCTCCTTGTTCCAGAGGAACAGCTCCGCCCACATCTTCTCGTTGATGCGGGCGATGCGGGTCAGATCGCGGAAGGAGTCGCCCGTGTACTCGCAGAGAGAAGAGTTGTCGTTGGCACACATGAGGCTGACGGCGATGGCGTGGCAGAGCTGGCTGACGTAGCCGATCATCTTGTCGTGCTCCTGCACCGTCAGGGTGCAGATGTGGCGGAAGCCCAGCACCTCGGCCAGCTCTTTTGCCCACTGGACGGCCTCGGGGGTGTTCTTCTCGGTGGGGGTGATGATGAAGTTGGCCGGGGCAAAGCTGACCTCGGCGGCGTGCTCGACGCTGGAGGTCTCACGGCCTGCCATCGGGTGGCTGGCGATGAACTCCACCCCCTCCGGACACATGGCCTGCACCGGCTCCACAAGGCCGGTCTTGACGCCGGAGACGTCGGTAAAGATGCAGCCGGGCTTGATGAGATGGCCGTAGGTCTTGAACCAGTCGATGAGGGCCGTGGGGTAGAGGCCGAAGATGATGTGGTCGGCCTGCGAGACGAGGTCCTCGAAATCGTGGGTCTTGCCGCTGGCGATATAGCCGTGGTCGAGAGCGTACTGTAAGTGGCCCTCGCTGCGGTTGATGCCGTCCACATGGAATCCGGCTTTGGAAAGCTCGAGGGCGTATTTGCCGCCCAGCAGTCCGAGGCCCACGATGAGATAACGCTTTGTTTTATCCAGCATATTCTACCTCCGCGCCTAACGGCTTGATGGCTTCAAAGAAATGGGGCCAGCTCTTCTGCACGGCCTCGGCGTCGTCGATGGAGAGTTCCAGCCCGGCGGCCAGCGCCAGCACCGCAAGGCTCATCACCACACGGTGGTCGTTGTGGCCATGGAGCGGTGCGGCGGGGGCGTGGAGGCTGTCTGCACAGCCGTGGATGGTGATGGTGCCGCCCTCGCTCTCGAGGACGCCGCCGCAGGCCCGCAGTTCGGCTTCCATGGCTGCAATGCGGTCGCTCTCCTTGATACGGAGACGTTCCGCGTTGCGGATGGTGGTGGTCCCTTCGCAAAGCAGGCCCAGGACCATCAGCACGGGGCCGAGGTCGGGGCAGTCGGCAAGGTCAATGTCCACACCGTGGAGAGGTGCTTTCTCGAACACGATGCCTGCGTCGGTGGTGCGGAAGCTTGCGCCACAGCGGCGCAGAATGTCGAGGATGGCGGCATCGCCCTGCAGGGTGTCGGCGGATAATCCCTTGAGGGTCACGCCGCCCTGCACCGCTCCCAGCACCGCCGGGAAGGCCGCCTGGCTGTAATCGCCCTCCACGGTGTAATCGCAGGGCCGGTATTTCTGCCCGCCCGGGATGAAGAGGGTGTTTTCGTCCTGCCAGCGGCTCTCGACGCCGAAACGGCGCTGGGCCGCCCGGGTCATCTCGATATAACTGCGGCTCTCTACCGGCGGGATAAGGTGGAGGGTGCTGTCGCCCGCCAGCAGCGGCAGGGCGAACAGCAGCCCGCTGATGAACTGGCTGGACACGTTGCCCGCCAGCTCGTATTCGCCGCTTTTCAGAGTTCCTTCGACGGCAAGGCCCGCCGGAGACTGTTCAAAGCGGAGAGACTGCTCCTGATACAACTTCTCGTATACTGTCTGAGGGCGCTCCATCAGCCGTCCGCGGCCAACAAAGGTCACTTTCTGCCCGGTGAGGCTGGCAATGGGGATGAGAAAGCGCAGGGTGCTTCCGCTCTCACAGCAGTCCACCGGAGCGCTGACGGGCAGAAAGCTCCCCAGACCCTCCACGACGGCACGATCCGCACCGGTGCGCACTTTGGCGCAGAGCTGCCCGACGGCGGAGAGGGTGGCAGAAATATCCTTGCTGAACTCAAGATTTTTGATGTGGGAAGTCCCCTCGGCCAGTGCCGAGCAGAGCACCGCGCGGTGCGCCATGCTCTTGCTGGGCGGCGCGGTGATGGTGCCGCCGATGCCGCCGGGGGCTTGCTTTATCGTTACTAACATAATCATCCTTTAAGCGGCTTGCCCTCTCAGTCATTGCTCACGCAATGCCACTGCCCGGGTTGCGGCACCCAGCATCCGCTTCGTGCTTAAAAAGCACTTGCGTCTTGCTGGCCGCTGCCCCAACAATGATTCCCTGTTTCCGCCACTGGCGGCGGTCATCATTGTTGCTCCCAAAGGGAGAGCCTCTCGCCTAGCCGCCACGTTGTAGCCTCTCCCTCTGGGAGAGGTGGATTTGCGAAGCAAAGACGGAGAGGGCTAGCCCACTTCCCTTACATATCCCGGCCAATAGCCCATGCGACCTGACGGCACTTTGCCATAGCCTGCGCAAAGGCGTCGGGGGGCAGGCACTGTGCGCCGTCGCTCCATGCGTGGCGGGGGTCGTAGTGGACTTCCACCTCAAGGCCGTCGGCACCGGCGGCGACAGCGGCGATCATCATGGGCTCCACAAGGTTTGCCTTGCCGGTAGCGTGGCTGGGGTCCACGATGACGGGCAGATGGGTCTTCTCGTGGATGATAGGCACAGCGGAGAGGTCGAGGGTGTTGCGGGTGTACTTCTCGAAGGTACGGATGCCGCGCTCACAGAGGATGACCTGCTCATTGCCGCCGGCCATGATGTACTCGGCGCTCATGATCCACTCTTCGATGGTGTTGCAGAGGCCGCGCTTGAGCAGAACGGGCTTATGCATCTTGCCCACGGCCTTGAGCAGCTGGAAGTTCTGCATATTGCGGGCGCCGATCTGCACCACGTCCACATACTCCTCGAACTCGGGGATGCGCTCCTCGCTCATCAGCTCGGAGACGATGGGCATACCGGTGGCCTCCCGGGCCTTCACCATGTCAAGGATGCCCTCGGTCTCGAGGCCCTGGAAGGAGTAGGGAGAGGTGCGGGGCTTGTAAGCGCCGCCGCGGAAGAGGGTCGCGCCGCCGGCCTTGACGCTCTGTGCGATGCGGAGGGCCTGCTCTTCGCTCTCGATGCTGCAGGGGCCGGCCATGACAGCGATCTTCTCCTTGCCGCCGATCTTGACGCCGCCGCAGTCGATGACGGAATCTGCCGGGTGGAAGAGGCGGTTGGCACGCTTATAGGGAGCGGAAACACGGGTCACGTTGTCGATCCAGGGGTTGGCGAGGACGTCGCGCTCGTCGATCTTGGTGGTATCGCCCACGAGGCCGAAGACATTGTAGTCCTTGCCGGTGATGAGGGTGACGTCGAGGCCCTGCTTTTCGAAGCGGTCAACGATTTTCTCGAGCTCTTCCTTCGGGGTCCCCTTTTTGGTGGAGATGATCATAAAATTTTCCTTTCTGTCCTTCTTTTCCACGCCCTCTTTGCTCCGCTTTCCAGCGGAAGAGAGTCGATTTTTACATCACTAAATGGGTGTGCGCACTGCCGTCCAGCCGCAGCAGCTGGGCCAGATAGGCGGCAGCGTGGAGATAGCCGCTGATGCCCTCGCCGATGAAGTGGCCCTGACAGCCGAACGAGACGATGTCCGTCTTGCGGAAGGGCTCGTGCTCGTCGGGCTCGCTGAGCAGCACTTCCACGGCAGGCACGCCGCAGAGGCGCAGCGCGTCGAGGATGGCGACGCTGTAGTGGGCGTAGCCGCCGGGATTCAGGATGATGCCATCGGCCCGGCCTGCGGCAGACTGGATCTCGTCGATGAGGTCGCCCTCATGGTTGGACTGGAAAAATTCCACTTCCATGCCCATCTTGGTGCAGCACAGCTCGAGGTAATCCAGCAGGCCGTTGTAATCCAGCTGACCGGTCACGCCCGGCTCGGTGAAGTGCATCATGTTGAGGTTGGGGCCGTTAATGACTAAAAATTTCATCCAGTGCCTCCATTGCGGCGGTCACGGCGTCCTCCACCGTGCCGCTGTTCGGGATAGCGGCGTCTGCCGCCGCGAGATACAGGGGGCGGCGCTCCGCCTCCATCTTTTTCAGCGCCTCGGTGCTGGACGAGAGCGGACGTCCGCCGCCCACCGTCAGCGCATCCAGGGGCCGGTCGAGGAAGAGCAGGACGCCGTTCTGATGCAGCGCCCGCAGATTCTCGCCCCGCTTGATGATGCCGCCGCCGCAGGAGAGCAGCTGTCGGCCCTCTTTGGCAAAGCGGGCGGTCTGGGCGGATTCCTTCGCGCGGAAGCCGTCCTCGCCCTCGGCGGCGAAGATGTCGGGGATGCTGCGGCCGTCGGCCTTGACGATCTCCTCGTCGAGGTCGATGAACTTTTTGCCCAGCTTTTCGGCCAATGCACGGCCCACGGTAGATTTTCCACTGGAGGGCATTCCGATGAGGGCCACGTTGAGCATATCGCGGCGGAGTGCGGCAGTAATGCGGCCGATCTCCCCTGCCGCGTCGTCGAACTTCCGGCTGAGGAAGTATTCGGCGGCATACACGGCCTGCGCCACCAGCATCTCGAGGCCGCCCACAGCCACCGGGACTCCGGCCTCCTCGGCCCGGAGGATGAGCTCCGTCTTATCGGGGTTGTACACCACGTCCAGCACAGCTTCCAGCCCGGGCATTTTTGCCACGTCCAGACTGCACACGCCCACGTTGGGGTACATTCCGGCGGGGGTGGTGTTGATGACGATCTGTGCTCCGCTGGCAGCGGCTTCTTCATAGGAGAGCTGGCCTTTGGCGGCGTCCGGCGTCCGGCTGACGGTGAGCACTCTGGCCGCGCCCTTGTCGCGGGCGACGGCGCTGGTGGTGTTGTGGGTGCCGCCGGTGCCGAGGATGAGGACGGTCCTGCCCGCAAAATCGACGCCGTGGGCGTCGCACAGGTGGGCAAAGCCGAGATGATCGGTGTTGTAGCCGTAGAGCAGGCCGTTCTTGTTGACCACGGTGTTCACCGCGCCGATGGCCTTGGCACGGGGGTCGATGTAGGTGCAGTATTCCATCACCAGCCGCTTATAGGGGATGGTGACATTGATGGCCTTGAACTGCCGCCTGGTGAGGAAAGCCCGGGCCTCCTCTTCGGTGGGAAGCGGGCAGAGGTCGTAGCGATAGCCGCAGAGCATTTCATGGATGATCTTCGAGTAGGAATGGCCCAGTTTCGAGCCGATGAGTCCGTATTCCATCACAGTCCCTCCCTGCGGTAGCCGGTGGGCCGCTCCATCCATGCGGTGCCATAGCGGGCGGTCATCAAATCGCCCACAGCCAGCGCGGCGGCGCAGGTCTGGACGATGGCAGCCCGCGGCACGATGCAGGGGTCATGACGGCCCTGAATGGAGAGGGGCGCGTCCTGCTTTACAATGTAATCCACCGTCTCCTGCTCTTTGTAGATGCTGGGCGTCGGCTTGACAGCGGTGCGGAAGACGACAGGCATTCCGTTGGTGATGCCGCCGTTGATGCCCGCGTTGTGGTTGGTGGCCGTGACCACCGAATCGCCCTTCATGCGGAAGGCATCGTTGGCCTCAGAGCCTTTCAGGTCGGCGAAGCCGAAGCCGGTGCCGAACTCAATGCCCTTCACGGCAGGCACCGAAAATGCCATGTGGGAAATAAGGCTCTCCACGCTGTCAAAATACGGCTCGCCCACACCGGCGGGCAGGCCGAGAATGGCTGTTTCAAGGATGCCGCCCACGCTGTCGCCCTCCGAACCGGCGGCACGGATGGCCGTTTTCATCGGCTCTTCGACGGAAGCATCCAGCAGGGCGAAGCCCTCGTCCCTGCTTTCCAGCACGCTCACCTGAGCGGCCAGTGCGGCGGCATCGTCCAGCGCAAAGGGCGTATCGGAAATGCCGGCACAGCGGGCGATGTGGGTGGTGATGTCGATGCCGGCGCGGTTCAGCGCACCCAGCACGATGGCACCGCCTGCCACCAGCGCGGCAGTGATGCGGCCCGAAAAGTGTCCACCGCCCCGGGCGTCCTGAAAGCCGTGGTATTTGGCGTAGGCGGTATAGTCCGCGTGGCCGGGGCGGAGAAGGTCAGCCGTCTTGGCGTAGTCGCCGCTGCGGGTGTTCTGGTTCTCGATCATCAGGGCGATGGCCGTGCCGGTGGTGTGACCGTTCACGACGCCGGAGAGCAGCTGAACGTTATCAGCCTCCACGCGGGGCGTCGAAAGCCCGTCGCCCCGGGCGCGGCGCTTATCCATGCAGGCGGCAATGAATCCCTCATCCACCGGCACACCGGCGGCCATGCCGTCCAGCACACCGCCGATGGCCCTGCCGTGGCTCTCGCCGAAGATGGTCAACGCCAATGCGCTGCCAAAGGTGTTTTTCATGGCTTTAGTCCTCCATGCCCAGCAGGGGGCGCAGACCCTCCACCGGGATGGTCTCCGCGCGCCAGCAGCCCAGACCCGGCACCTTGATGACGGTGATCTGGCCGCCCTGTGCCTTTTTGTCGTGGAGCATCTCGGCGTAGACCTTGTCCTTGTTGCAGGCGGTACGCAGGGGCAGGCCCAGACGGCGGTAGACCGCACGGACGCGCTTCTCGCAGTGCCTTGGACTCGATCATCGGCAGCATCCCCAGAGCCACACACTCGCCGTGGTAGAGGCCCACGGTGCGGCGCCCCTTGACGCCCTTGACGGCCTCGATGCCGTGGCCGATGGTGTGGCCGAAATTGAGGGCCTTGCGCATCCCATGCTCCGTCTCGTCCTGCTCGACGATGCTCTTTTTGAAGCGGAGGCTGCGGTAGATGATCTCGCCGATCTGCTCGTCGATGTCACCCTTCTCGAAGATGGCGAACAGTTCCGGGTCGGCCAGCAGGCTGGCCTTCACCGACTCGGCCAGACCGTTGATGTACTGGCGGCGGGGCAGGGTGGCGAGGGTGCTGGGGTCTACGATGACCAGCCTGGGCTGCCAGAAGGAGCCGACGATGTTCTTCGTCTCCCCCAGATCCACAGCGGTCTTGCCGCCGATGGAGGAATCGATCATCGAGAGGGTGGTGGTGGGGCAGTTGATGAAGTCAATGCCGCGCATATAGATGGAAGCGGCAAAACCCGCCAGATCGCCCACGACGCCGCCGCCCACGGCGATGACGAGGTCGCCGCGGCCCATGTTGAACTCCAGCATCTGGCGCAGGACGCTTTCGAGGATCTTCATGCTCTTGCTGGCCTCGCCCTGCGGGACAGTGATAATTTTTGCGTCGCGGCACTGGTCGGCCACACGCTGTGCGTACTCGGCGGGAACGCCTGCGTCCGTCACCACCGCCACCCGGCGGTCGAGGCGGGCAAACTGGTACAGATTTTCCAGTGCGCCGTTTTTCAGGATGATGTCATAGCTGCGCTCACCCAGATTCATGGTGAGCTTGGTGCCGATAAATCCACTCATTTTGTATACACTCCTAACAGCCGCACCGTGCGGCAGGTATGGTCCAGCTCACGCAGCAGCGCGGCGGTCTCGTCGGCGGAGGGGTCGCCCACCAGCTCGACGTAAAAATAATAATCAAAGGGGACATGGGGCAGCGGACGGCTCTTGATGGACTCCATGTCGTAGCCGAAGCGGCCGATGACCTGGATGACCTCAGCCAGCTTGCCGGGTTTGTTGTCCAGTGTGAACAGCAGCGAGAAGCGGTTGCCCACGGTGGGTTTTTCGCGGCTGAGGACGATGAAGCGGGTGGTGTTGTCGCCGTCGGTGTTGATGCTGGGGACGAGGACTTCCAGCCCGTAGAGGGCGGCTGTCTCGGCGCTGGCGATGGCGGCTTTGGACGGGTCGCCCGACTCGGCCACGAACTTTGCGGCCATGGCCGTGTTGGGCATGGCCGTGGCGGGCAGACGGAACTGCTTTAAGAACGTCTCACTCTGGGCGATGGCCTGCTGGTGGCTGTAGACGTGCCTGAGCTGGGCCAGCTGGGTGCCGGGCAGGACGAGCAGGTTCTGGGAGATGGGCAGGTCGTAGACGTCCACCACCCACAGCTCGGGGTGGTTGTAGCACAAGTCGAGGACGGCGGAGACGTCGCCTGCGTGGCTGTTCTCAAACGGCACAACGCCGTGGGCGGTGTCGCCCCGGCTGACGGCATCGAACACCTCGTCCCACGTCGGGCAGCTGACGGCCTCCGCGTGGGGGAAGAGCGCCCGCAGCGCGATGTGGGCGAAAGCGCCTTCCACGCCCTGATAGGCGGCGCGGTTCCGGCCCAGCACCTCGGCTTCGTACTGCTTGGCGACGTTCATCATGTTCTGGACATGGTCTTTATAGTAAGGCCGGAGGGCGGCGTTTTGGATGCGGGCCGCAGCCTTTTCCAGCACCACCGCCTCCCGCGCGGCGTCAAAAATCGGCAGGCCGTGGGCCTGTTTGTATTGGGCGACGCTGAGCACAGCGGCCATCCGCCGCTCAAACAGGGCGGCCAGCTGCCCGTCCACCGCGTCGATCTCGGCGCGGGCTTGTTCCAGTGTGTCCATCCTTCCACATCCTTTGGGTAAAATTTCAATCCTTACAGTGATGATACTTAGTAAGTATACCATAACCCGGATGAGGAAACAACAAGCCCTTCTCTCTTTGAGGGTGGATAATATTTCAAATCCGGGGCCGTCAACGCGAAGAGATTGCAACCAGAACGCCCCTCCGGCATTGCCGGAGGGGCGTTCTTGCTTATTTGCGCAGGTCTTCCCTGCTGCGGGGGGTGCCGAACACCCGGCCATAGGGATTGTCGAGGTCGGCAGCCTTCAGAGATGCAGTTTTTTCGGCAGGCTTTTCAGGGATGCTGAGATGCTTTGCCTTCCCCTTGGAGAGAACACGGTACCGCATGGCTCAGCCCTCCGGGGCTGCCGTGGAGACAGCGCCTTCGGTCAGCTTCTGCCAGAATTCTTCGCCTCCGGCGAGGTTATCCGCAGTGCCGCTGTTCCACGCGCCCCGCATTCCCACATAGAACTGGGACATATACTCCTGACTGGAACCACTCCTGCTCTGGGTGGTGTCGGGACCGTAGTCACCGAGGTCGAGGCCAGCCAGGACCGGGCAGTCATCCCACTTGTACACCATGTTCCACCAGTCCTCGTCGCTGTCGGCGGCGGGCAGAGTGCCGTCGAGATACCGCAGCGAGCCGGTGCTCTCCTCAAAGCCCGCCGGGTCCCAGAGCAGGAAAACAGAGCTGAGGCCGCCCTGTACGTCGGCGGCCAGCTTGGTGGTGCCGGCCATGGTCAGATAGGCGGCGCTCTCGGTCTGGGTCTCTGTGTCGGAGTAGTCGAGGGTGTAGACGTTGAGGGTCACGACCACCTTGCCGTCGCCGTTGCGGTCTTCGCCGTAGGCGGCCAGTGCATCCTGCAAAGCGTTCACGGTGTCCTCGGGCAGATAGTAGGGAGCCACCACAGCCACGTTATGATCGGGCTTGGTGACGAAGAAATACTGTCCGATGAAGTTGTAGGCCGCAAAAGCCGCGGCGATGCCGATGAGGATGACCCATTTCAGGTTATAGTCCCACCAGTTGGCCCAGCGCTCCTTGCGGGTGTACTGTCTTTCCTTGCGGGGGGCAATGTCTTTCGGGTCGATGTCGCGCTCGTAACGGTAGCTTGCCATGAGGCAGTGTCCTCCAAAGTCTTAAAGCTCTGCCAGGATGGTCTGGCGGACGGCGTCGGGCAGCTGCTTCTGCTCGGCCCGGCTCATGCCTGCCGTCTGGATGGGCGGCAGCACCCGGACGTATACCGTGCCGGGGGTGGCCCGGTTGCCGTGGGCCTCGAACAGGCCCCGTGCGCCGGAGATGGCCACCGGCACCACCGGTGCGCCGGTCTTGACCGCGATGCGGAAGGCACCGGCCTTGAACTCACCGGCGCCGCCCTCTTCGCCCTTGTAGCGGGTGCCTTCCGGGAAGATGATGAAGCTCCGGCCGCTCTCCACGATGGCGGTGGCGTCGTTCAACGCGCGCACCGAGGCGCGGACATCGTCGCGCTGGACGAAAACGCAGCCCAGCAGCTTCATCCAGCGGTTGAGCAGAGGAATTTTTTCCAGCTCTTCCTTGGCGAGGATGCCATAGGGCTCATCGAGGCCGGCCAGCAGCAGCGGGATGTCATAGTAGCTGCGGTGGTTCGCCACAAAGACGCAGGGGCCATCCTTCGGGATGTTGTCCAGTCCCTCGACGCTGAGCCGGACGCCGGTGACGTTCAGGATGCCTTTGCTCCAATGGGGGATGTGCTTTTTTACCAGCTGGCGCACCGTCTCGGTGTCGCCTGCGGCCAGCGCACGCTCGGCTTTGCACAGCACACTGTAATGGACGATCATGTACCCGAACAGATAAACGAATAACGCAATGGTGCGGAAAATGCTCACAGAGCGATACCTCCTTCTGGCTCAAAAAGCCGTTTCTATTGTATCACACTCCGCCCCAAAAAGGGAGAGGAAATACTTTTTTTACATTTAGAGGGCTTTGCGGCTTGCAAAATCCACAAAATCCGGGTATATTTATAATCAGAAAGCCAGCACAATGGCGTTTCCTGCCAAAACCGTGCTGTGCAATGCAAGCCGTCTTTCGGGACAGCGAGAGAGGATATCCACACAACATGAGTCTGTTCCCTTCTGCAAACGATTTCAAGTCCGGGCCGGGTGTCGAAAAGGACGCCCCCCGCAAGACCGGCGTGGGCCGCTTCTTCGAGCTGGTGGGCCGGGATATGAGCGGGATGTTCCTTGCAAACCTGCTCACCTGTCTGGGCTTTCTGCCCGTCATCTGTCTGGTGTACATCGGCTTTCTGATGAACAGCCTGCCCGTCATGGTGCTCAGCGCCGCCGTGGGCGGCATCCTGGCCGGTCCGGTGCTGGCGGGCATGTACGACACCGTCCTGCGCGCTCTGCGCGACGAGGCCGGTTACTGGTGGACCACCTACCGCAAGGCCTTCAAGCAGAACTTCAAAGCCAGCATCCTGCCGGGCGTGCTCTACTGCGTCGTGGTCACGGTGCAGGTCTTCCTCGTGTACTTCTGCTTCAACCTGCTCTACCACGGCACCAACGTCGGCGTAGGGATGTGGGTAGCCACGGTGCTCAACCTCGTCATCTTCCACATGCTGTTCTCCTACATGTGGCCCCAGGTGGTCCTGCTGGACCAGCCTTTCGGCCAGACGCTCAAGAACAGCGTCAACTGCATGATCGCTTTCCTGCCCCACGCACTGGCTGCGTCTCTCGTGACGGTACTGTTCTGGGGCCTCGTCATCCTCTGTATGCCGCTGGGCCTGCTGCTCATGCTGGTGTTCGGCTTCTGGTTCCAGGTGGAGATCACCAGCCAGATCGTCTACGGCGACCTCGACCGGGTGTTCCGCATCGAGGAGAACATCCGCAGGCTCCACGACGCCGAGTATGAAGCCGAGATGGCCGAGGAGCGCAGCGACGACGAGGAATAAACGACACACCGACGCGAAAAGGGGATGCGTGCAATGGAACAGCGGAACAATCTGGTGCTGCAGGGCACGGAGACATTTTCCCGCGGACAGCTCGATAATGTGGCGCTGGACAACGGCAGCGTCGTGCTGGACAGCGTGGCCGGGCGGTACCTGCAATACGGCAGCTACACGACGCCCGAGTTCGCCATGCCGGCCTTCTGCAACCTGAACGTCAGCTGGAACGCCCACGCGCCCCAGAACACGATGGTGGAGGTGCGCTGCCGCGTCTACGCAGGCGGCAGCTGGACGGGCTGGATGAGCTTTGGCAAGTGGGCGCCGGATTACCCCCGGGCCAGCATCAGCACCCACAGCGACGACGGCCTCATCTTCCTGATGGGCGACACCGTGACGGTGGCGCTGCCCGGCGGCGGCACCGGCGTCCAGCTTCAGGTCAATCTTTCGACCAACGACGACAAAGTCACCCCGGCGCTCCGGCTGCTGGCGGCGGCGGTCCGCCCCCTTGCGTGGGATAAGCAGAGCGGCCACCCCATCAACCGCCGCCTGTACTTACCGGAATACTGCCTCTCGGCCCATGACCCCAGCTTTGGCCGGGACATGGACCTGCCGCTGGTGATGGCGGCCCTGATGAACCGCTGGGGCGAGGACATCCTGCCCGAAGAGGTGGCCTACGTCATGGAGGACAAGACCACCGGTAGCACCAGCAACGGCGCTTTCGCCGCCGCGGCAGCGGGCTGCTGCGGTTTTCCCTGCTGGCAGGCGTGGATGGACCTGCAGGATCTGCGGGAGCAGATACACGACGGCTGTTCTGTGGCCGTGCGCATCGAGCGCCGCATCCGGGGCCAGCGGGACCCCATCGGGGTCTGGATGGGTCTGCGGGGCTTCGGCCACGACGACGCGGTCCTCGCCGATTATGTCCTGCTCAACGACCCCACCGCCGACAGCGACGGGGCCGTGAACTGCACGATGGCGGTGACGGATTTTGCCCGCTGCTTCACCGGGCGGGCCATCGCTCTCCGCCCCAAGCCCCGGGACACCGAGGCCAACCGCCCCCGGCGGGTCTCCTGCGACTTTGTGTACAGTGCCGAGGATGACTGCTGGTATCTGGCTCAGAAATGCCAGCGGCAGCTGCTCCCGGCCGAATTTTCCGGCTGGGCGGCCTGCAGCCCCCACGACGGAGTAGCCCACGCCACCACAGCCCACCGCACCTTCCGGCGGATGGAGCGGACACGGACCGGCGGCTTCCGCTTCCCGCCCGAGCAGACCGCCGCAGGCGGGCGGTGCAGCGTTTACATCGTGGACCATACCGGCACCATGCAGTTTGCAGAGGTGCGCCTGCCTGCGCCTCCGCTATCGGAAGCAAACCAAAGCGCCGCGCCTTCTGTCTCCTGAGAGGCAGCACAGCCAAGAGCTTTTTGGGATAAATCATCAACATGGGAGGAACATATTATGGCAAAGACGATCATCACTTTGGGCCGTGAGTACTGCACCGGCGGACGCTACATCGCCAAGGACGTGGCGCGCGCACTGGGCATCAAGCTCTACGACAAGGAACTGATCACGATGGCCGCCAAGAATTCTGGACTGTCCGAGGAAGCCGTGGCCGCCAGCGAGAAGCGGCACACCCACAGCCTGCTGTACAGCCTGTATACGATGGGCAATGACCTTCCGCTGGGCGACCAGGTCTTCATCCTGCAGAGCCGCATCATCAAGCAGCTGGCCGACGAAGGCCCCTGCGTCATCGTGGGCCGCTGCGGCGACTATGTCCTGCGCGACCGCAAGGACGTGCTGCGCATCTTCGTCTACGCCCCCAAGGAGTGGCGTCTGGCTTACGGCAAGGAGAACAACATGCTGCAGGCCAAGGACGAAAAGGGCATCAAGGACGAGATCGACAAGACCGACCGCAACCGTGCTTCCTACTACAACTACTACACCCAGAACCGCTGGGGCGATGCCCACAACTATGACCTCGCCATCAACGCCGCACTGGGCCATGACGCCTGCGTGAAGATGATCCTTGCCGCCGCAGAGGCCAAGGAGAAGGCCATGGAGGGCTGATGCCCGCCGCCCCGGAGGGGGGAAAAATAAATAATGATGCTGCGTGGGTGGGGTGCTTTTGCGCTCTGCCCACGTTTGCGGCATAGAAGAACTCTGCATCCCCAAGTCATCAACGTCAAAAGGAGAAATCGTGGAAAACAAGCAGCCCTTATCCTCTCCCGCCGGTGAGCGGGAAAACATCATGGGTACCATGGACATCAACCCTCTGCTCATCAAGCTCAGCGTGCCGATGATGGTATCCATGCTGGTACAGGCCCTCTACAACGTGGTGGACTCGATTTTCGTGTCCCACGTCAGCGAGAGCGCCCTGACCGCCGTTTCGCTGGCGTTCTCTTTGCAGAACGTCATGATCGCCGTGGGCGTCGGCACCGGCGTGGGCGTCAACGCCCTGCTGTCCAAGAGCCTCGGCGAAAAGAACCAGGAACGGGCCAATAAGACCGCCGAGAACGGCATCTTCCTGTCCCTGTGCAGCTACGCCGTCTTCCTCGTCATCGGCCTCACCTGCATGAAACCCTACTTCTACGCACAGACTTCGGACATGGACATCGCCCGGCAGGGCATCCAGTATCTGCGGCTCTGCTGCGTGCTCAGCCTCGGCCTCTTTACCCAGACCATGGGCGAGAAGCTGCTGGCCGCCACCGGCCGCACCCATCTGAGCATGATAAGCCAGCTGGTGGGCGCTGTCGTGAACATCGTTCTCGACCCCATCTTCATCTTCGGCTACTGCGGCGAGGCCCTGTCCGGCACCACCGGCGCTGCCGCGGCCACCGTCATCGGCCAGTTCTGCGGCGCGGGCATGACGCTGTACTTCAACCTCAATAAGAACCCCGACATCCAGATCAGCTTCCGGGGCTTCCGGCCCAGCGCCAAGGCCATCGGCCGCATCTACACCGTCGGCCTGCCCAGCATCGCCATGCAGTGCGTGGGCAGCGTGATGACCTTCTTCATGAACCAGATCCTGATGGCCTTCTCGGCCACGGCTGTCGCCGTCTTCGGCGTCTACTTCAAGCTGCAGAGCTTCGTGTTCATGCCCATCTTCGGCATGAACAACGGCATGGTCCCCATCATCAGCTACAACTACGGCGCACGGAAGCCGGAGCGGGTCAAAAAGACCATCCGCCTCGCAGTCTTCTATGCCGAGTGCATCATGCTGGTGGGCTTCTGCATCTTCCAGTTCCTGCCGGATAAGCTGCTGGGCCTCTTCGCCGCCGGCGACGCCATGCGGGCCATCGGCGTCCCGGCGCTGCGCATCATCTGCCCCCACTTCCTGCTGGCGGGTGCCGGCATCGTGCTGAGCTCGGTGTTCCAGGCGCTGGGCAACGGCGTGTTCAGTCTGACCGTCTCCATCTGCCGTCAGCTGGTGGTGCTCATCCCCGCTGCATGGCTGCTGAGCCGCACCGGCGAGGTGAACATGGTCTGGTGGGCCTTCATCATCGCGGAGGTGGTCAGCCTTGCGCTGAGCCTCGTTTTCATGGCCCGCATCAACCGTACCGTCATCGTCCCGCTCTCCGAAAAGCAGGACGCGGCCGTATAACCTGAAAGGAACGTGAACTCTATGGCAAAAAAGCTGAAGTGGAACCTTATCCTCATGAGCCTGCTCTATCTGGCGCTGGGCATCTTCCTGCTGATGGTGCCCGGCACGGCCCTCAGCGTGGTCTGCTATGCGCTGGGCGGCGTGGTGCTGGCCTGCGCGGCAGTGCAGCTGGTGCGGTATTTTGTCGTAGAGCGCGGCGTGTTCCAGAGCCAGCTCACCCTCATCTCGGGGCTGGTCTGTCTGGCGCTGGGCGCATTCCTCATCATCCGCAGCGATGTGGTGGTGCGGGTGCTGCCCATCGTGTTCGGCCTGTTCGTCATCTTTGACAGTCTGGGCCGCATCCAGAATGCCCTCGAGCTGCGCCGGTGCGGGTATCCGAGCTGGAAGATCTTTCTGCTGCTGGCCGTGCTCAGCGTCGTGCTGGGCATCGTGATGGTGGTGGACCCCTTCGGCACCATGGAGACGCTGGTGATGGCCATCGGCCTCATCCTCATCCTGGAAGGCGCGCTGAACCTGCTGAGCGCCCTGTACACCATGCTGGCCGTCCGGCGCTTTATAAAGCTGCATCCGGAGACCCAGTCCATGCTGGAAGCCATTACCGGCCAGGATCTGAACGGCGACGGCGTCATCGCCCCGGATGTCTCCCACGCAGATGTGGAGTCCACCGCTGTGGAGCTCGACTATGTGGATGAGAGCGCCGAGGTGGAGCAGGAGAACAAATAACGTTAGCGGGCTTGCCCTCTCAGTCACCTTCGGTGACAGCTCTCCCAAAGGGAGAGCCTCTGGCCTGCCGGAAGATCTTTGCCTCTCCCTTTGGGAGCAACAATGATGACCGCCGCCAGTGGCGGAAGCAGAGAATCATTGTTGGGGGCAGCGGCCAGCAAGACGCAAGCGAAGCGCTGCGGATGCTGGGTGCCGCAACCCGGGCGGTGGACGCGACCAGCGGGAGCAGACGGAGAGGGCAAGGACGCTGACCGCATGGCAAACTGCTGCCGAAAAACGAAACCCAAGATCAATTCAACACAAAGGATAAAAAGAGTTATGGAAAAGTACGATCTCATCATCGTTGGTGCCGGCCCTGCCGGCATCTTCACCGCTGTGGAGCTGCTGCGCCGCGGCAGCAAGAAGCACATCCTGCTGGTGGAAAAAGGCAGGCCGGTGGAAAAGCGCCACTGCCCCAAGGCCGAGATCGGTCACTGCGTCAACTGCCGTCCCACCTGCGCCATCACCACCGGCTTCTCCGGTGCAGGCGCCTTCTCCGACGGCAAGCTGAGCCTCTCCTATGAGGTCGGCGGCGACCTGCCCAGCCTCATCGGCGAAGAGTTTGCACAGGAGCTCATCGACTACACCGACAAGATCTACCTCGAGTTCGGCGCTGACCCCCATGTGGAGGGCATCTACACCGGCGAGGACATCAAGGAGATCCGCAAGAACGCCATCCACGCCGGTCTGAAGCTGGTGGACTGCCCCATCCGCCACCTCGGCACCGAGAAGGCACAGCAGCTCTATCTCGCCATCCAGAACTATCTGGCTGACAACGGCGTGGAGATGCTCTTCTCCACCGAGTGCGAGAACATCATCCTCGAAGACGAGGAGTGCAGGGGCGTGCTGCTGCGTCAGGGCGACGGGGAGCCCCGCGCCGTCTACGGCGACACCGTGGTCATCGGCACTGGCCGCCGCGGCGCAGACTGGCTTGAGAAAATCTGTGCAGAGCACCATATCGCCCACAAGCCCGGCACCGTGGACATCGGTGTCCGCGTCGAGTGCCGCAACGAGGTCATGGAAAAGGTGAACAAGGTGCTGTACGAGTCCAAGCTCATCGGCTACCCGAAGCCCTGGAAGAACAAGGTCCGCACCTTCTGCCAGAACCCCGGCGGCTTCGTGGCACAGGAGAACTATGACAACGACCTGGCCGTGGTCAATGGCCACAGCTTCAAGGAGAAGAAGAGCGAGAACACCAACCTCGCCATCCTCGTCTCCCACAACTTCACCGAGCCCTTCAACCAGCCCATCGCCTACGCCCAGAAGGTGGGCGAGCTGACCAATATGCTGGGCGCAGGCCACATCATGGTGCAGCGCTACGGCGACATCCTCGACGGCAAGCGCACCTGGGCGAAGGAGCTGGCCCAGTCCAACGTCAAGCCCACCCTGAAGGACGCCGTGGCCGGTGACATCACCGCCGCCATGCCCTACCGCGCCATGACCAACATCATCGAGTTCATCAAGATGCTGGACATGGTCGTCCCCGGCTTTGCCGCCAACGAGACCCTGCTGTACAGCCCTGAGCTGAAGTTCTACTCCAACAAGGTCAAGATGGACTCGAACCTCGACACCAACATCAAGGGCCTGCACTGCCTCGGCGACTCTTCCGGCTGGACTCGCGGCCTGATGATGGCCTCCGTCATGGGCGTGCTGATGGGCCGCAAGCTGGCTGAGAAGGAAGGCTGCTGAAACGCCTTTCTGCACTAAGCTGCGCTGAATATTTGGTTCCCGATGCCTCTCCGCACTCCGCGGAGGGGCATTTTTTGCGCTTCCTGCGGGAAAACCGTGCAGGATACAAAAATCGGCAGAAAAAGTCAATTTCCGTCAACCCTGAAAATTTATGGGAATTTGAATTGATTTTCTTCGTTCAAACTGCTACAATCTCAAGTAGAACTCAAGAAGGAATTGTGTCTTGCGCATAATGCGAGGAGGGATCACTTATGTGCGAAGCCCCCGGAAGCGTAGTAACGCTGCTATGTTCCGGCATCCAGCTTTACAGCGCCGAGAGGCGCATTGCGGACTGCATCCTTGCAGATGTAAAGCGGGCGTCGATGTGTACGTCAGCAGAACTGGCCCGGCTGAGCTGTTCGTCCGAGGCCACCATCACCCGGCTGTGCCACAAACTGGGGTTCGAGAACTACCGCAAATTCCAGCTGGCCGACTATGTGATGACGGCTTCCAACCGCGAACAGCGGCTCATCGAGGGCAGCCATGCGGCATCGCTGCTCTCGCCGAACGTCCTTATCGAGGTGCTCTACTACCTGCTGCGGATGGAAAATCCGTAAAAAACAAACGCTGGCACGAATGTGCCAGCGTTTGTTTCATCATCAGAGCTCTAAATCACTGGGCAGGATGACATCCAGCTCCGCCGCAGGCTCTGCCACGAGGCGGCGGCTCTGGTTGAAGATGGCCTTTTCCAGCGTGTTGCGGGCGAGACGTCCGTTGCCCGCCGTGCGGGCATCCTCTGCCTGGCGGCGCTCGTAGTAGCCACGCAGCGGTCCCGTGCAGCTCTCGGCCAGCCTGTAGCCCTTGCCCCTCGCCAGCACGTTCGTGATGTCCAGCAGCTCATCGGCGGTGTAGTCCGGGAACTCTATCCTGTTCGGGAAGCGGCTGGCAAGGCCGCTGTTGGCGGTCAGGAACGTCTCCATCTCCCTGGTGTAGCCCGCAAGGATGACCACCAGCTCGTCGCGGTGGTCTTCCATCCCCTTCACCAGCGTGTCGATGGCCTCGAGGCCGAAGCTGTCCTGCTCGCCCCGGTAGAGGCTGTAGGCCTCGTCGATGAAGAGGACGCCGCCCAGCGCGCTCTGGATGACGCTGTTGGTCAGGGGGGCGGTGTGGCCGGTGTAGCGGCCCACGAGGTCTCCCCGGCTCACCTCCACCAGCTGCCCGCCCTTGAGGGCGCCGATAGCCTTGAGGTATTTTGCCACGAGCCGGGCGATGGTGGTCTTGCCGGTGCCGGGGTTGCCGGTGAAGATCATGTGCATCGAGAGGCTGGCGGTCTTGAGGCCCGCCGCTGCACGGCGCTGCTGCACCTGAATGTTATCGGCGAGGCCGAAGACGTATTCCTTCACCGGTGCAAGGCCCACGAGGTCGTTCAGCTCTTTCCTGATTTCTTCCACTGCGCCGGTATAGGCGGCGGGCAGCAGATCGAAGAGCTTCTGGGGTCCGGCGTCGTTGAGGGCAAAGTCGAGGCCGTCCTCCCGGGCAGTCAGTGTGATCGTTCCGGTAAGCGTGGCATCTGTTTGCAGACAGTATTCGCTCAGAGCGCGGAATATCTTATCGCAGCAGGCGGTCAGCCCCGCCGCACCCTGCTTCGGGCTGCACTGGGCCGCCACATAGTCCCGCACATCCGCGCCCGCCGACAGGGTCAGGCCGAGGCGGGTCTTCACTTTTGCGGCCAGCGCGTTGAGCTGCTGGGCTGCCAGCGCGGCGAGGGCTTCCCGCGCAAAGGCGCTGGTCTCACAGACATCGCCCAGCGCCGAGACGAAGGCCGCACCAAACTTGTCGGCCAGCGCCTCCCGGCCCTTCTGGGAGAAGAAGACGAGGTACTTGCCGCAGGGGGTGATGCGGCTCACCGCCCCGGGGGCAAGCGCCGTTCCGGCGTCCACGAGGATGCCCTCCTTGTTGACGAGATACCGGCTGGACAGGGGCGCACTGCCCTTGACGGCGAGGTCTGCCAGCGTCCTCAAAAAGCCCGGGCAGCAGCTCTCGTAGTGCTCAAAGACCAGGATCTCGCCCGGCGCGTGGAGGGCGGCGTACAGATCCTGCAAAAAGAGCTTTTCGGCCCCCGAGTCGGGGTAAAGCGCCAGATCCATGACGGCCAGCTTATCGCTCTGCAAAAGACCCCGGGCGGCCATGCAGCGGGCCGTCTCCGTCAGAGCGAAATGCCGCCCCGTGCCGGGCGCACCGCAGAGCAGGATGACGTTCCGGGCCGTGGGGGCCTCCGTCCCCAGCACGAAAGGCCGGCGCATCGCCCGCACGACGCCGTCCACGAAGGCGTCCTGCCCCAGCACCGTCTTTTTCACCTCAGCGGCCAGCCCTTCGAAGCTGCCCAGATGCTCCTGTCTGACTTCGGTGGTGCCTTTGGCCAGCAGGCCGTCGGCCTCCATGTCCTCAAGCATCTTCCGGCTCTGGGCCAGCGCCTCCTGTGTGGTGTCTCTGCGCAGCTCGGCGTTCTGTTTTTCAGCATTTCGTCCAGCTTTTTCTGCTGCTCGAGCAGGGCTGCGTTCATATCGGGCAGACCGGGCTTTTCCGGCGGCGTTTTCTGCGTATCAAAGCGCAGTTTTCCTCCCGGGCCGAACACTCCGTTCATCAAGTTCTCCCAATCGTCGGTGTATGCCATCTGCCTGCCTCCGTCCTGCGTTTTTTCCAAGTATAGTGTACTTTGCCCCCTTTTGCAAGAAAAGTCTTGAAAATCCACGGGCAGGCGGGTACACTAATTTTATATTGATTTGATATGCGAAGGGAATGGAACGAAATGAAAACGCCCGCAGAGTGGAAAACGCTGTTCGAGAGCAGCGCCTTTGCACGGCAGACAACCTACAGCGGCCCTCTGGGGCCGGAATATAACCCCTCCGGCACCCGGCTCCGGCTCTGGGCGCCCACGGCGCAGAAGGTATCGGTCAACCTCTACCGCCGGGGCGACGGCGGGGCCTGCATGGGGACCCTGCCGCTGGAACAGCACGGGCAGGGCGTCTGGTCGGTCTATCTGCCCGGCGACCAGCACGGACATTACTATACCTTTACCGTCGAGGTGGACGGCACAGCATACGAGACGGGCGACCCCTACGCCCGGACGGCGGGCGTCAACGGCCTGCGGAGCATGATTTTAGACGCGCCCCGCATCGACCCGCCCGACTGGAACCACGACCACCGGGTCATCGTCCCGGCCTCCCGCCGGACGGTGTGGGAGGTCAGCGTCCGTGACTTCTCGCAAGACCCGGCCTGCGGCGTTCGGAATGCATGGCGGGGCAAATTCATGGCCTTTACCCAGAAGGGGACCACCCTTTCTTCCGCCGGCACCTTCCCCACCTGCCTCGACTACCTCAAGCGGCTGGGAGTGGGCTATGTGCAGCTGATGCCCATCTTCGACTTCGGCAGTGTGGACGAGAGCCGCCCCCTCACCCGGCAGTACAACTGGGGCTACGACCCCACCAACTACAACGTCCCCGAGGGCAGCTACTCCACCGACCCCGCGAAAGGCGAAGTCCGGGTGCGGGAGTGCAAGGAGATGATAGCCGCCCTCCACGCGGCGGGCATCGGCGTCATCATGGATGTGGTGTACAATCATATGTACCGCAGCGAGAACCCGCTGAACAGCACGGTGCCTTATTATTTCTTCCGGCAGAACCCGGACGGCAGCTTCTCCAACGGCAGCGGCTGCGGCAACGAGTTTGCCAGTGAGCGGCCCATGGCCCGGAAATACCTCATCGACTCGGTGCTCTACTGGGCGCAGGAATATCACATCGACGGCTTCCGCTTCGACCTCATGGGCCTCTATGACGTGGACACCATGAACGAACTGCGGGCCGCGCTGGACGCTCTGCCGTGCGGCAGAAGCATCCTGATGTACGGGGAGCCGTGGCAGGGCGGCGGGAGCCAGCTCCACCGGTACGAGGCCAACAAGGCGAACCTCGCCATGCTGTCCGAGCGCATCGGCATCTTCTGCGACAACACCCGCGACGTCATCAAGGGCGGCTGTTTTGACGCCCGGGAGCCGGGTTACGTCGAGGGCAGACCGGGCAGCTTCTGGGACATCGGCGGGGCCGTGGCCGCGTGGTGCCGCAGCGACAAGCTGCCCGCCCATTCGCCCTCCCAGATCGTCAGCTATGTCTCTGCCCACGACAATTTCACTCTCTGGGATAAGCTGATGCTCGTCCGGTACGCCCGTCCCGAGTACACTGCCGCCGACTCGGCGGCGCTGGCCCAGAACCGGCTGGCGGCGGGCATCTATCTCACCTGCATGGGGATGCCCTTCCTGCAGGCCGGCGAGGAGTTCGCCCGCACCAAAAAAGGTCAGGGCAACACCTACCGCTCTTCGCCCTCCCTCAACCGTCTGGACTGGAAGCGGGCCGCGCAGTTCCACGGACTGGTGGACTATTACCGGGGCCTGCTGGGCCTGCGGGCGCAGTTCCCCCGCCTGAGCGCCTCGGACGCGGCCAGCCCGGCGGCCATCCGATTTTTCTCGCTGGAACAGCCCCTCGTGGGCTGGACTTTGCCCGCCGCACCCGGCGACGGCGCGGCATGGCGGGCGCTCTGCGTCTTTTACAATCCCACGGAAGAAGAAAAGCGGGTCCACCTGCCCGACGGCCAGTGGAAATTGCTGAGCGACGGCGTATCGTCCGCGCTCTGGAAAGGCCCCAGCCGGGTCTGCGGCGGCGAAGTGACACTGCTGCCATACAGTGCAACGATTTTCGGCCAGGTATAACAAAAAGCGGCCCGCCGCTTTACGCGGCGAGCCGCCCAATCATGTCCTGATTTAGCCCTGCGGGTTCTGCTGAGGTGCAGACTCGGCAGACTTCTCCTGACGAGATGCGCCGTTGGTGCCATTGCCGCTGTTGGAGGCGTTCTTTTCGCCCAGCGTCAGGCTGACGGTCTGCATCTGACCGTCGCGGGCGACGGTGATGGACAGGGTATCACCGGCAGAGTGCTCCTGCATCAGGGTGCCAAGGTCGGTCTTCTGGGCCACCTCGGTGTTGTCGATGCTGACGATGCGGTCGCCGGCCTTGAGGCCCGCCTTATCGGCAGGGCCGCCGGAGACGACGTCCATGACGTAGATGCCGTAGGCGTTGACGCCCAGCTGTGCCGCCGTCTGTGCGTCGTTGACAGCCAGATAGGTGATGCCCATGTAGGGACGGCCCGTGACGTAGCCGTTCTCCAGCAGGTCCTGCGCCACCTTGATGGCGTCGTTGATGGGGATGGCGAAGCCCAGACCCTCGGCGTCAGAGCTGGAAGACTTTGCGTTGACGATGCCGATCAGCTCGCCGTTCATGTTGAACAGGCCGCCGCCGGAGTTGCCGGGGCTGACAGAAGCATCCATCTGAATGAGGGACATGGTGTTGACAGAGCTGGAGCTCTGGATGGAGACACTGCGGTTCAGGGCGCTGACGATGCCGCTGGTGACGGTGCCGCCCAGCTCACCCAGCGGGTTGCCCACGGCCAGCACGTTGTCGCCCACGGCCAGCTTGTCGCTGTCGCCCACGATGGCGGGGGTCAGGCCGTCGGCATCGATCTTGATGACGGCGATGTCGCTGGTGGAATCCTCGCCCACGACGGTGGCAGGGTAGTCCTTGTCGCCGATGGTGACGGTGATGTTGGACGCGCCGCTCACGACATGGTCACAGGTGAGGATGTAGCCATCCGAGCTGATGATGACACCGCTGCCGGCGCCGCTCTCCACCTGGCTCTGGCCGTACCAGGACCACTGGGAGTAGACCACCTGCTCGGTGGTGATGACCACGACGCTGGGGCTGACGGTCTTGGCCACCTGTGCGGTGGTCATGCCGCTGGAAACAGTCGTGCCTTCGGCGGCGCTCTCAGAGTCTGCCGAAGAGCTGCTAGACCGCTCCACCTGCTGGATGACGACCTTGTTATTGCCGCCGAAGCGTGCGCCCACAAAGCCGCCCATAAAGCCCATGGCTGCGGCCAGCACCAGAGCGACGATGCTCTTTACGGCCTTGCCTGCATTCTTCTTGGGCTTCTTCGGCGCGGCAGGGGCTGTGTTCTGCGGGCCTGCGGGGGGCGGCGTTGCGCCGCCGGAAGGCTGGGTGCTCTCGCTGAAGGCAGAAGCAGTGTTTGCGGTGTTCATGCCGCTGGAACCCACATTGGGGTAGCCGGTATCACCGGCAGGATTATTGGAAGAGGAATAGTCATATTCCCATTTGTTTTCATCCATCGTGATTACTTCCTTTCTAAGGGATTAGAAGTTGTTTTCATAACTGTTGCGCACCGTCTGAGCGGTCTTTTTGCCCGCATACTGCGTTGCTTTCCCTTGCAATCCGCCTAGGATTGCTTCGGGAAAGCGCCTTGCCTGCCGGCAAAAATCCTCGCCCATTCGGCACTCTCCGGCTATGAAAACAACTTCGGCCGGGGGAAGAGCTTTTTCGCTCCTCTCCGGCACGGTTTTATTCTATCCGCTAATTGTGAAAATCAATCGTTTCCCCAGTGAAGAATGTGTGAAATAAGGTCTAAGGAGACTTCCATGAAACTTTCTGTGACCGAAAGCGGCTTTGCCCTTTATAAAGAGGCCGGCATCATCGGCCGGTGCGGCGTCACCCCCACCCCAAAAGGTGCGGACATCACAGCTCTGTCCGTCCTGCCCCCAGTGGCGGCGGAAGGGCTACGGCTCCTACCTGTTAAAAGAGATATTGCGCCGGTTCGGCGGTTATGGCCGGGAGGCTGCGACGGTGTTCACCGCGCCCCTGCCCGCCGACGAGGGCGAAGGGCTGTTCTGGCAGAAATTCGGCTTTGCGCCTGAGGATGGGCGGCTCGTCCGCCGCCGCACCCCCGATCTGACGGCGGTGCGCTTCGTGCAGGACTATCTTGCCGCCCATCTCCCCCACCCGAAGCTCTGCATCGACGCCACCTGCGGCAACGGCGGCGACACGGCGTTCCTCTGCCGCCTTGCCGGCCCGGAAGGCCGGGTGCTGGGCTTCGACATCCAGCCCGAGGCCATCACTTCCACCCGCGCCCGGCTCGAAAAGCAGGGCCTCACGGCAGAGCTTATCTGCGACAGCCACGCGAACCTCTTACAGTATGTCCGGCCCGGCACGGCGGACATCGTGATGTTCAACTTCGGCTGGCTGCCCGGGGCCGACCACAGCGTCTTCTCCACAGCGGACAGCAGCATCCCTGCGCTGGAAGCCGCCCTCGCGGCGCTGCGCGCCGACGGCGTGCTCAGTGCCATCCTCTACAGCGGCCGCGTCATCGGCACGGACGAAAAGCAGAGCATCCTCGGCTGGCTGCGGGCTCTCCCGCTGGAAAAATATACCGTACTGGTGTGCGATTTTGCCAACTGGGCCGACACCGCGCCCCTGCCCTGCCTTGTTCTGAAAAAATAGCAAAAACTCTTGCATCCATGTGGATTTTCTGTTAAAATAAGCGTTGTATGTAATTTTATAGGAGAGTTTCCCATGGAAACAGACCCTATTGTTCGCTGATACATCCACCCGGCCCTTCGCGGGGCCGCATCTCAGGAGAACGAAACTTTTATGACAAATCGTGAAGAAATCGAGCGCCGCCGGACGTTTGCTATCATCAGCCACCCCGACGCCGGCAAAACGACGCTGACCGAAAAGCTGCTGCTGTACGGCGGAGCCATCAATCAGGCAGGCTCTGTCAAGGGCAAGCAGAGCGCAAAGCACGCCGTGTCCGACTGGATGGACATCGAGAAGCAGCGCGGCATCTCCGTCACTTCCTCTGTGCTGCAGTTCAACTACGCAGGCAAGTGCGTGAACATTCTGGACACCCCGGGCCATCAGGACTTCTCGGAGGACACCTACCGCACCCTGATGGCAGCCGACTCGGCTGTCATGGTCATCGACGCCGCAAAGGGCGTCGAGGCCCAGACCATCAAGCTGTTCAAGGTCTGCACCCTGCGCCATATCCCCATCTTCACCTTCATCAACAAGATGGACCGCGAGGCCCGCGACCCCTTCGAGCTGATGGAGAACATCGAAGAAATTCTGGGCATCAAGACCTACCCCATGAACTGGCCCATCGGCTGCGGCAAGGAGTTCAAGGGCGTGTTCGACCGCAACACCCGCAAAGTGCTTGCTTTCTCCAGCGATGGCCGTGCCAACGGCGTCAAGAAGGTCGAAGAGACCGAGGCCGAGCTGGGCGATGCCGCACTGGACGAACTGCTGACCCCCTACCTGCACCAGCAGCTGGTGGACGAGATCGAGCTTCTGGACGGTGCTGCCGAGGAATTTGACCTCGACCGCGTGCTGCGCGGCGAGCTGAGCCCCGTGTTCTTCGGCTCTGCGCTGACCAACTTCGGCGTCGAGCCCTTCCTCGAGAACTTCCTCCGCCTCACCCCCACCCCGCTGGCCCGCGTGGACAGCCTGACCGGCGAGGCCGTTGACCCCTGCCGCGATGAGTTCTCGGCCTTCATCTTCAAAATTCAGGCCAACATGAACAAGGCCCACCGCGACCGTATCGCCTTCATGCGCATCTGCTCGGGCAAGTTCGAGCGCGGCATGGAAGCCTACCATGTGCAGGAGGGCAAGAACATCAAGCTGGCCACCGGCACCCAGCTGATGGCGCAGGACCGCGCCATCGTCGATGAAGCCTACGCAGGCGACATCATCGGCCTGTTCGACCCGGGCATCTTCTCCATCGGCGACACCCTGTGTACCGGCAAGAAGAAGGTCGAGTTCGCCGGCATCCCCACCTTCTCCCCCGAGCACTTTGCCCGCATCGAGCAGAAGGACACCATGAAGCGCAAGCAGTTCGTGAAAGGCATGGAGCAGATCGCTCAGGAGGGCGCGATCCAGATCTTCCGCGAAGTGGGCGGCGGCATGGAAGAAGTCGTGGTCGGCGTCGTCGGCGTGCTGCAGCTGGAAGTGCTGGAGTACCGCCTGAACACCGAGTACAACGTCGAGATCCGGATGCAGCAGCTCCCCTTCGAGCAGCTGCGCTGGATCCAGAACGACCCCGACACTTACGTCCTGCGTGACCTCGACCTCACCAGCGACACCAAGGCCGTCGAGGACATGAAGGGCAGCCGCCTGCTCCTGTTCACCTCCGATTGGGCTATCCGCTGGGCTGAAACGCACAATGAGACGTTAAAGCTGAGCGAATTTGGCAATATTTAAGTTACAGGTTCCCAAGAGCTGCTGTGCAGAAGACCTGCATGGCAGCTCTTTTTGGAATAAATATAAAATGCAACAATATGTACCAGTCAGCGACAACACCCCCCTTCGCGGGGCGCTGCCGGAAAAGAAGGTAACGATCTATGGAAAAACGTAACATTGGCAAAAGCGGCCTCTCCGCACCATTTCTGGGGCTTGGCACCTGGGCCATCGGCGGTGGCAGCTGGTGGGGCGACAACGACGACGCCCTGTCGGTAAAAGCCATCGAGACTGCCGTGGAGCAGGGCATCACCTGGATAGACACCGCCCCCATCTACGGCCTTTACCACAGCGAAGAGGTGGTGGGCGAGGCTTTGCGCCACATCGACCGGGACAAGGTCATCCTCTCCACCAAGTGCGGCCTCGAGTGGCGGCACGAAAGCCCCGTTCTCCACAAGGTGGTGGACGGCGTGCAGACCTACCGCGACCTGTCGGCCAAGAGCATCATCGAGGATGTGGAAGACAGCCTGCGCCGTCTCGGCACCGACCATCTGGACGTGCTCTACACCCACTGGCAGACGCCGGACCTTTCCATCTTCCCGCTGGAAGAGACCGTTGAGGCCATGATGAGGCTCAAGGAGCAGGGCAAGATCCGTGCCATCGGCGCGTCCAACACCACCGCCGAGTTCATCCGCGGCTACTGCAAATACGGCCAGCTGGATGTCATTCAGGAAAAGTACAGCCTGCTGACCCGCCGCATCGAAAAGCAGCTGCTGCCCACCTGCAAGGAGCTGGGCGTGTCCATTCAGGCTTATTCTCCCTTGGAGCAGGGCCTGCTCACCGGCAAGGTGACCATGGACACTACCTACCCCGAGGGCAGCACCCGGAACACGAACCCCTGCTTCCAGCCCGCCCGCCGGATGCAGGCCATCCGGCTGCTGGACAGCTGGTCTGACCTCTGCGAGAAGTACCACTGCACCAAGGCGCAGCTGGTCATCGCCCTGACGGCCCGGATGATCCCCGGCCTGCACGTTTTGTGCGGCGCACGGACGCCGGAACAGGCCATCGACAACGCCGGTGCGCTCCACATCGCACTGGAAGGCGCCGACGCCGTCCAGATGAAGTGGGACGTGGACGCCATTTCCTGAGCAAAACCGCAGATATGAAACGAGCAGAGCCTCCACCGAAAGGTAGAGGCTCTGCTCGTTTCATATCTGGATTCTTTATGATAAACTGGAAGTTGTTATTGTAAATCATTTTTTGATATTTCAATCGATGGATAGTGCTCTAAACTTGTTAAGTCAACATCTAATGGAGTAACGTATTCCATATAAAATTTTTCAGGATTTTTATCTTGCAATTTTTTAAGTTTATTCTTAATTTTTTCCTCCTCTGTAGAAACAAAAACCACTGATACTACTCCTACCTTTTCACTTGGATTCATTCTGCTATCTTCAACATTTCCACATAAAATCATTCTAACTGTATTCATAATAATCCTCCTCCACATATAACTTCTGATTTGTAAACCATAAACTCAAATTACAGATTCCTACAATTTGCAAATCATTATATACTCTTCGTCATTCTCATCGACAATTTCAAATCCTACTTTTAGATACATATGAACTGCATAATTCATCTTCTGAACAGATAATGACACTTGCTTATATCCTTGCATTTTCAGTTTTTTTAGCATCTGCTCCATTAGATTAGTTCCAATACCATAGTTTCTATACTGTTTTAAAAGTGAAATTGCAAATGATGGTGTTTCAGCATCAATATGTCCATAATCATTCATAATACGACACCATACTGTCACCAACAATTTCATTATTGGCTTCAGCAACCTAAACACAAGTCTCCTTTATTCTTACCAAAATCTTTAACATACACCTGTAATTCTGGTTGATTTATAATCTCTTTTGGTGGTATAGGAACCCCTTCTGGAATAAAAATTGCTTCGTATAAAAAGTATTTAGCACCTTGGACTCGTTTTGTCTTAATTCTCTTATTGAATAATCCATATAAACCTCCGATTTATTTTTATAAATCAGTTGCTATTCCACACATCCAAACACCTCCACAAACAACGATTTGCCGACCTCACCCATTCTCCTTCCAGAACAGTCCGCCGCTGGTCTGGAAGAGCAGCCACGGATTGATGCTCTTGCTGCCGAGCTTGAAGTCCATGGTCAGGTCTTCGCCCAGTGCGCCCACGGCCTGCCCCCGCTCCACGCTCTGGCCCTCGCTCACCGAGAGAGCATCCAGCCCGTAGAGGTAGCTGCGCATCCCGCAGCCGTGGTCGATGACGACGGTGTTGCCGGTGAGGGCGAGGTTCCGGGCCAGCACCACGACGCCGTTGGCGGGAGCGCGGCAGGGGTCGCCCGGGATGGTGTAGAGCTTCGTGGAGTTCGATTTGCTGCCCTGCCTGCCGCCGGTGACTTTGGTCTGGCCGAAGTCCACGAGGGTCATGTAATTCTCCGCCGGGCAGGCGAAGCCGCCGCTCCACAGCTTTTCGCGGGCGGGCTGCTCATAGAGGGGCCAGACGGCGTTGCGGAACTCGGTGTTGGCAGCTTCGGAGGCTTCCGGTTCGGCTTCGATCTCAACCGTGCCGAAGTCCTTCGGGATGACGGTGATGTTCTTCACCACCGTCTCGCCGCCCACGGTAAAGGTCACTTCATGCGCACCGGCAGCGGCATTGTAGGCCGCCGGGATATAGGCGCGCCACCCGCTGCCCAGACGGACAGCCTGCACATTGCCGAGGTCTGTTTCCACCGTGGGGGCCGTCTCACCCACCATGCCGGTGAAAGCCGCGGCCACCGTGCCGCCCTGCTCCATCCGTTCGGCGGAAAGCTCCACCTCGGCGCTGGCCTGCAGCGTGAAGCGGAAGGAATAATTGTACCAGCCGATGGGCTTCGCGGGCTTTTCGAGCCGGACGTCCTGCCGCAGCTCGCCGGTGCTGCCGCCCTCGAACTGGGTGGCCAGCATATTTTCCGGCAGACGCCAGACGGTCAGCTCGGCCTTATAGTCGCCGTTGGCCGGGAACAAAAAATCGTCGTAGGTGGCCGCAGTCCCCTCGAAGACCACATTGCCCGCGCTGTCGGTGATGGTCAGCGGACCGTAGCTGTACCACTCGGGCAGGGCGAAGGCCGGGTGGGCGTCGTAGAGGACGCCAAGCTTCTGCACCGTGAGGGTGCGGGGGCTGGCGAAGACTTTATCCACCTGCCCGCCCAGCAGCGGCACCTGCCAGCACCAGCCGTTGGGCTCCAGCTCCTGCCCGGCGAACTGCACCTCAGACGCAGGCTTCGCGCCCTCCGAGGTGAACGAATAACTCACGCCCAGCACCGCCGCAAGCAGCACCACGACGCCCAGCGCGACGCCGATGAGCCATAACAAAAGACGCTTCATATATGTATCTCTCCTCTTGCAGCGGCCTCGCCCTCTCAGTCACCTTCGGTGACAGATTCCCCTTTTTGTCGCTTGCGCGACATCTCCCCCGGCCGGGGAAGTCTTTCCTCAAAGGGAGAGCCAAAAACGTGACCGTCAGGCCATAGCCTCTCCCTTTGGGAGCAACAATGATGACCGCCGCCAGTGGCGGAAACAGGGAATCATTGTTGGGGCAGTGGCCAGCAAGACGCAAGTGCTTTTTAAGCACGAAGCGGATGCTGGGTGCCGCAACCCGGGTAGTGGCACGCCGCAGGCGTGACGGAGAGGGCAAGCCCGCTTTCCTATATTTGCAGATATAAAAAGGCGCACCGGAACAGCCCTGTTACAGACTGCCGGTGCGCCCTTCGTCATTTTGTTCTGTTTCGGCCCGCGTTATTCGGCAGTATCCTCAGCGGGAGCAGCCTCTTCTGCAGCCTCGTCTTCGGCCTCAGCAGGCTCTTCCTCAGCGGGGGCGGCGGTATCCTCGCCGAACAGCAGACGCTCGTACTCGTCCAGCTCCTTCTCACGGCGGCGCAGATAAACAGCCACAGCAGCCAGCGCACCAGCCACAGCAGCCAGCGTTGCGATAACAGCGATCAGACAGGATTTCTTCATAGGTTCAGCACACTCCTTTTTGGTCGAACCAGCGGTCCGGCTATTTTCAGCGGTCGTTCCGCGGCACAGGCTCGGTCTATTCTGAAACTATTATACCCGTACTTCACGAAAATTACAACCAAAAAGGCAAAATTTTGCTTTTTTCAGAGTCCCAGCTTTTTCTTATACGCCTTGAATGCGCCGGGCAGGGTGTATTCGTTCTGCAGCTGTTCGCGGCTGGCCCAGACACAGTCCGCCGGGGCTTCCGCACTGCCGACGCAGACAGAATAGCCGCTCATCCGCCACTCGATGTGGCTGAAAATATGCTTTGCCGCCGGCAGAGGTTCGATGCCCTCACAGGCAAGGCCCAGCGCTTCCAGCCGGCCGCAGACTTCTTCGGCGCTGAGGGCTTCGCCCTCCCACAGAAGCGGCTGCCACAGACCGGCCAGCAGACCTTTTTGGGGCCGCTGCTGCAGCAGGAAGCGTCCTTCGGCGTCTTCGGCCAGCACTACCGTCACCGGCTCGATGCGCCGTGCCTTGGGCGCAGCCTTATGGGGCAGTTCCAGCGCCGTGCCGGCCCTGCGGGCTTCACACAGAGAGGCCAGCGGACACTGCTCACAGAGCGGTGCGCCGTTCGGCACACAGACCAGTGCGCCCAGCTCCATCAGAGCCTGATTGTAGTCGCCCGCCTTTTCGGGAGGCTGATGCTCCATGACCCGGGCCGTAAAAGCTCGTTTTACCGCCGGTTCTGTAATAACGCCGGGGTCATTATACAGTCTGGAAAACACCCGCAGCACATTTCCGTCCACCGCCGGGACAGCCAGCCCGAAGCTGATGGACGCAATGGCTCCTGCCGTGTAGTCCCCGATACCGGGCAGAGCGCGGAGGGCGTCGTAGTCGGCCGGCAGCTGCCCGTCGTACTGCTCACAGACGATGCGGGCGGCCTTTTGCAGGTTGCGCACCCGGCTGTAGTAGCCCAGCCCCTCCCAGAGCTTGTGGAGCTTTTCTTCTTCGCACGCCGCCAGCGCCGGGATGTCCGGCAGGGCGGCGAGGAAGCGCTCATAATAGGGCAGCGCCGCCGAGACGCGGGTCTGCTGCAGCATGATCTCGCTGAGCCAGACGTGGTAGGGGCTGGGGTCGGTGCGGAAGGGCAGGATGCGCTGGTTCTTGTAGAACCATTCCAGCAATGCCGGGGCGATGTTTTCCACTTGTTTTGTTCTCCTTGTTGAAAAATGTAAAGGCGGCTTGCCCTCTCAGGCCGCTTCGCGTCCAGCTCTCCCAAAGGGAGAGCCTTTTGCCTGCCGGGAAGCCTTTTGCCTCTCCCTTTGGGAGCAACAATGATGACCGCCGCCAGTGGCGGAAACAGGGAATCATTGTTGGGGCAGTGGCCAGCAAGACGCAAGTGCTTTTTAAGCACGAAGCGGATGCTGGGTACCGCAACCCGGGTAGTGGCGCGGCGTCAGCCGTGACGGAGAGGGGCAAGGACGCTAACCAAAAACCGGGCCGCTGCGAAAAGCAGCAGTCCGGTCTTAGTGTGCTCTGTCTTAGAAGCCGTAAGCCGTGCGGGGGAAGGGCAGCACGTCACGGATGTTCTGGATGCCCGTGAGGTACATGATCATGCGCTCGAAGCCCAGACCATAGCCTGCGTGCTCCACGCCGCCGAACTTGCGAAGGTTCAGATACCAGTCGTAGCTGGACTTGTCCAGACCCAGCTCGTCCATACGGGTCACGAGCTTGTCGTAGTCCTCCTCACGCTGGCTGCCGCCGATGAGCTCGCCGATGCCGGGGACCAGCATATCGGCTGCGGCCACGGTCTTGCCGTCGGCGTTCTGCTTCATGTAGAAGCTCTTGATCTCCTTCGGGTAGTCGGTGACGAAGACGGGCTTCTTGAACACCACCTCGGTCAGGTAGCGCTCGTGCTCGGTCTGGATGTCCACGCCCCACTCCACGGGGAACTGGAACTTCTTGTTGTTCTTCTTCAGGATCTCGATGGCGTCGGTGTAGCTGATGCGGCCAAACTCGCTGTTTGCCACCAGCTCAAGGCGCTCGATGAGGCCCTTGTCGATGAACTGGTTGAAGAAAGCCATCTCATCGGGGCAGTTGTCCAGAACGTAGCGGATGACGTACTTGGTCATGGCCTCGGCGGTGTCCATGTAGCCGTTCAGATCACAGAACGCCATCTCCGGCTCGATCATCCAGAACTCGGCGGCGTGGCGGGTGGTAAAGCTCTTCTCAGCGCGGAAGGTGGGGCCAAAGGTGTACACCTTGCCGAACGCCATTGCCATGGCCTCGGCTTCCAGCTGGCCGGAAACGGTCAGGTTGACGGGCTTCTCGAAGAAGTCCTTGGTGTAATCGACGGTGCCGTCCTCGTTCTTGGGGACGTTGTCGAGGTCGAGGGTGGTGACGCGGAACATCTCGCCGGCGCCCTCACAGTCGGAAGCGGTCAGCAGCGGAGAGTGGGCGTAGACGAAGCCGTTTTCCTGGAAGAACTTGTGGATGGCGTAAGCGGCCACGCTGCGGACGCGGAAAGCGGCGTTGAAGGTGTTGGTGCGGGGGCGCAGGGTGGGCATGGTGCGCAGATACTCCATGCTCATCTTCTTTTTCTGCAGCGGATACTCGTCGGCGGGGCAGTCGCCCAGGATCTCGACGGAATCAGCGTTCAGCTCGAAGGGCTGCTTTGCCTGCGGAGTCAGCACGATGCGGCCCACGACACGCAGGCTGCTGTACAGGCCGGTGTGGACGACCTCATCGTAGTTTGCCAGCTTGCCGGCTTCCAGCACGACCTGCAGGGTCTTGAAGCAGCCGCCGTCGGACAGGGCGATGAAGCCGATGTTCTTGGAGTCGCGGATGTTCTTTGCCCAGCCGCATACGGTGACGACCGTACCATCGGCGGGGTGTTCTTGTACAGCGAAACGATCTCAATGCGTTCCATTTTCAGATTACCTCCGATATAAGTAAAAAGACAGCTTTTCTCCCTGAAAGTTCAGGGCGAACAAGCTGTCTTGTAATGTCCGCGGTGCCACCTGAATTACCGGAAGTGTCCGGTCGCTCACGCGCTCAAGTAAAAGCGCTGCTCCGTTAACGCTGAGCCTGCGGCGCACCTACTGGCGGCGCATTTTTCTCACTGCGCCCTGTTCAGTTTGCTGCTCCCGGGTGTTCGTTCACGCACCGTCCGCGCACGGCTCCCAGCTCTGCCGCGCTCTCTGTGGCGTTGTGATGCGCTACTTTTCCCAATCACTGCATTTACCATTAAAATATAGCACTTTGCCGCCGTTTCGTCAAGCATCCGGGCCAAGCAGGGCCTGAACAAGGCCGTTGGCCGCCAGCTGCCCGGCGTAGAGGGCCTCGTTGAGGTTATTGCCGTGGCCTCCTATCTCGATGAGCAGACTGCCGGTGGTGAGGTCCTGATTATAAAAGCGGTAGCTGAACAGCACCGGCCGGGTGAACCCGGGGTACATCCCCTCCATGCTCCGCTCCCATGCGGCGGCGAATCGGAGGTTCTGCCGCCAGCTGGGCAGCCGGACGCTGCCGCCGTTGTCGCACCCGCAGATGATCATGACCTGCGCGGCCTGCCGCCCGTCCACGGTGCAGACCGGGGCCATCCGGGAACCGCCCTCTGTCTCGATGGCGTCCCGGTGGACGTCCAGCACCACCTTGATGCTGGGGTACTGGGCCAAGTACCGCTGGACGACGGCCCGGCTGTTCTCGTAGCTGCCGGTGTAGCTGGGGTAGTCGTTCAGGGTCTCGTCGTGGAGGGTGTTCAGCCCGGCGGCGTTGAGGGTGTCGGCCATCACCCGGCCCACGGCACACATATTCAGGTTCGTGTCGGTGGTGCGGGCGCCGTCGCCGGGCGAATACCACAGCCCCGCCGAGAGGCGGTAGTCCTCGGTGGCGTGGGTGTGCATGATGAGGATCTGAGGGTCAGGGCTGTCCTTTTCGACGCCAAAGGGCAGTGGGGCCTGTATCTCTGCCGCGATGTCCGCCGCAGTCTGTCGGGTGTTGTTCTTGATGCTGCCCGCGCCGCAGGCAACGTACTTTTCACCGCTGCCTTGCGGGTAATTTTTTCAATCACTGCGCCCGCGCCTTCGGGCCGGGCGTCGTCGCCCAGAAGCTCCACAAGATAGCTTTCGATGCCGCCTGTCGGGGCGGCGGCTTCGGGCAGAGAGGCGGCAGTCCCGGTGCTTTCAGGGGCGGCTTCGGCCACAGATGCGGCCTCCTCCTGTGCCGCGCCGGAGACGGCCTTTCGGCTCAGGGAGAGCGCCGTCTGCGCCGCCGGGACAGGCCCGGCGATGACCGCCGCCAGCCCCAGCACAACACTGTGGGCCGTGATGGTCAGAGCCGCAAAAAGGGCCGCTGCGCCCAGAAAGGGCAGCAGATGGCTCTGCCCGGCCTCGCCATAGCGCATAGACTGCCCCCTCCCCTTTTGTTTTATCCATACAATATGATGGACGGCCTGGTTTTATCCCACCAGCCAGCAGAGCTGGGCGATGCTGAGCCTCGGCTGCAAGGCGCGGTTGATGGCCGCGCCCAGCAGGGCGGCCCCGTGGGCGATGACGCTGTCCAGTTCCCGGGGCGTCACCACGAGGTCTTTGCCCTCCTGCGCCATCATCAGGGTGGGGATGCCCGCCGCGATCACCGGCAGGCCCAGACGGGCCGCGTCCAGATGCTTGCTGCTGCCGGGCTGGGCCGGACAGAGGCCGGTGTCGGAGAACTGCAGCGTCCGGCCCAGACGCTGGGGTTCCGACGAGCAGAGGCTGTCCACGCAGATGAGGGCCGTGGGCCGCACTTCCCGCACCAGCGCACCGGCCAGCTGCTGCAGGCTCAGACCGGTGGACGCCGAGACTCCCGGGGCCACCGCCGCCACCGGGCGGATGCCCTTCACCGGCGGACGGCCTGCGCCCATCGTGACAAAAATTTTCTGAACGGTGCGGGGGCCGAGGGCGTCGGCGGTGACCCGGCGGTTGCCCACACCCAGCACCAGCACCGGCCCCTCCGGCGGCAGAAGCGCCCGCAGCTCGTCCGCTGCCTGCTCGATGACCTCGGCGTCCCGCTCGTCCAGCACGCTGACGCTGGGGACCTCCAGCGTGACGTACCGCCCCCGGGGCTTCTCGAGGCCCTCCCGGGCGATCTCCACCCGCGTCACCGTCACGCCGCCCCGCTTTGCCGTGGCCGCGCGGACTCCGCCGGGCAGGTCAGCCGCGGCCGTGTAGAGCTCGTCCGCCATATCTGTCAAGCGCATGATTTTCCCTCTTTTCTGCTCTGTTTGCCGCCAAAAAGCCGGTTTTGGGGCCTCGCGGCACAAAAAGTATGGGAAAATCAAAACTTTTTGAAACAAAAATCGAAAAAATGCTTGCGCTGGAACGGCAAATATGGTATCATAAGGTGCGCTGTTATAGGTAGCCAAGGAGGTGGAACGAATGCCTAACATCAAATCTCAGAAGGACCGTGTCGTGCAGGCTGCTGCAGAGCAGGCTCACAACAAGGCCATTAAGACCAACCTGAAAACAGTCGTCAAGAAGGCAGACGCTGCCATCGATGCGAATGCCGCTGACAAGGACGCAACCGTCCTGGCTGCTGTTTCCGCGATCGACAAGGCTCGCGCTAAGGGTGTCATCAAGAAGAACACCGCTAGCCGCAAGATCAGCCGTATGGCAAAGCGTGCTAACAAGAACGCTTGATCGCAGTTTGATTGACGAACAAAACCCCTGTACCGGGACCCCGGTGCGGGGGTTTTTGTTTTTTATTTTTCCGGGGTGCGGGGGTCGGTCAGATTGCTGTTGCCGCAGGGCTTGGTTTCCCTTAAGCAAGTTCTCGCGCTGGTGGCGCGGGGCTGGTTTTTTCTTTTGGTCAAATGGCTTGCGCTCCGCGCGGGCCAGAGGTAGGGAGGGGTGTTTCGACTCCCCCCTCCCTACCTCTGGACTCCACTCTCCCCGCAACGAGTTAAGGGCTGCTCGCCCTTAACGATTCCAAAGAAGAAGTCGAAACGGAAAAAAGCTAGCCGCTTCGCTTAACGCTTTTTTTCTCGTTTTCTCCAATTTGCTGCTTCGCAGCAGACTTTTACGCCCTTGCTGAACGTAAAGTTCT
>ENA-OQJN01000081-OQJN01000081.1-human-gut-metagenome-genome-assembly--contig:-NODE-81-length-47940-cov-4.721331_pt1 | contig 47940 bp, 40 predicted proteins | sample MGYA00242610_ERZ504777 | MGnify/ENA primary metagenome ERZ504777 (study PRJEB26092, sample SAMD00036350) | human gut metagenome | host: Homo sapiens | study: EMG produced TPA metagenomics assembly of... | reverse complement strand
CCGGATGCGAAAGCCTCTCCCCTTGGGAGAGGTGTCACCGCAGGTGACGGAGAGGGCAAGCTCAGCGCGACAGAGCCGCCGCACGGCGATAGGCAGCTCCTTTGTCAGAGCGAAACTATCGCGACGTCTGCAATTCTTTGGCAGCGTCCTTGCCCTCTCAGGCGCTTCGCGCCAACTCTCCCAAAGGGAGAGCCATTATACGCTTCTTGCCAGCTCTTCCACGCTCCGCTTCGGCACGCAGTAGTCACCGTTCTCATCGAGGTAATACTTGATACCGGTCTTCTCCGTCATCGGTACGACCCTGGCGGCGTGAGTGGGGCAGCCAAGAGCTACCATGAAGGCCAGCTTGTCCGGTGCGGCGATGCCCAGAAGCTCGCTCAGGGCGGGCTTGTTGATGGCACCCATGATGCAGCTGCCCACGCCCTTGGCCCATGCGGCGAGGGTGATGTTCGCCAGCGCGATGCCGGTGTCGGTGTTCAGGTCGCCGGGGATGGAGCTGTCCTGCACGACGGCCAGATACATCACAGGCTGCTCGTCGGCTTTGGGAGCACCCTGCTCCGGCGGCAGATAACCGGCCCACTTGACCAGCGGATGGACCTTTTTCACCATCTCGGGGCTCTGCACCACCACCAGCTTCACGGCCTGACGGTTCCCGCCGCAGGACGACAGGCGCAGGGCCTCCACCATATCCTCCACCACATCCTGCGGCACCGGCTTCTGGGCGAAGCGGCGGTAGGTGCGGCGGGTGTTGAGCATTTCCATAACAGACATCGGCAGACACTCCTTTACTATATAAGTACAGCCTGATTATAGCATAGCAGCAGGCGCAGCGCAAGGAATTTGGATGCGGCGGCAAACACGGACAAGACACGTCTGCGAGATGAAGAAATGAGAGAAAAATCCATAAACCGAAGATAAAAATGACGATATAATGTTAATGAACGCTAACATGCTGGAAAAATATTGACAAAAAGCAGGAGGTGAGCTATAGTTAGTCATGACAAACCAACCGTCTTTTGCGGAGACGCGCAAAGGAAAACAAGAAGAAACAAAACAGTTTATGAGGTGCAAGAAAATGACTGATATGACTCGTCGAATTTTTTGAAGAGCGCTGGTGTGATGGCTCTGGCCGTGGCAGCAGCGGGTGTTCTCTCTGGCTGCAATAGCAGCAAAAACCCTGTGATGGCAGATGTTGAAGTCCAGTACTGGTATGAAAGCACTCTTTTTGGTCAGAAGCAGGTTGACAACGGCTCGTATACAGAAACCGTCAGTGTCGTAAAGGGCGGCAAGGTCAAGAAGGAGCAGATCGAGAAGACTCTGAAAGATATTCTTACAAATAAAACCTTTAAGCTGAAGAACGAGAGGCTGACAGAGTTTGACGTTGACTGGACGGCAGGAAAGCCGGTTGCGAAAATTGAGATGGTCGTTGCATAATTGAAACAGCGCGATAAAGCGCATTTTTGAACAAAGAAGCACCCGCAGCATGTTTCCATATCATGGGGAAACAGCGCTGCGGGTGTTTTTTGCTGTTACAGCTTATTTGCTCTTCCACCTATGCCCCTTCGGCATGGGCAGGCCCAGCACCAGCGCGATGCCCACAGCCAGCGCCACGGCCACCTTGAAGGTGGAGATGCCGTTGGCCAGAGAAGGGCATTCTCGCCCTGGATGAAATAGTAGGCGGTGTAGTAGATGCCCGCGCCGGGGACCAGCGGGAAGATGCCGGTCAGCAAAAAGACCGTCACCGGTGCCTTGAGTAGCACGGCGCAGATACGCGCCGCCAGCGTCAGGGGGATCACCGCCACCAGAGCGGCCCCCGGCGGCCTCGGCCCCGTACAGGATGGCCAGCTCGTAGATGAACCAGCCCACCGCGCCCACCAGCGCACAGCAGGGGAGGGTGCGCTTGGGGCAGGCGAAGAGAACGGCGAAGCTCAGCGTCCCCGCCCCGGCCAGAAAGAACTGTGCCGCCAGCTGGCCGAGCTGTGTGCTTGTCAAGGTCATCATACCACCGTCACCCCCGTCAGCAGAGAAATAAGGCTCAGCACGAAGCCGGTGCCGATGGCGATGCTGGCCGCGATGAGCAGGGCGTCTATCATCCGGATGGTGCCGGAGAGGTAGTCGCCCTGCACGAAGTCCCGGATGCCCATGGTGAAGGCGATGCCGGGGGTCAATATCATCAGGGCGCCGATGATGGCGTGGCTGGCCTCAGTGTCCAGCAGATGGCACCCCAGAATGCAGACCAATGTAATGAGCGCCGCCGCCGAGACCTTGCGGAAGCCGTTGGAAAGCCTCCGATTTTCACAGAGCAGCAGATAGCCGCTGACGATGAGACCCGCCGCCGCTGCCGCCAGCGCCGAGCGTATCGTGCCGCCGAAGATGAGCGCAAAACAGGCTGTGCCGCTCATCCCGGCGAGGAGCTGGGTCTTGCCCTTGGGGAAGGGGATGCGCCGGGCATCGGCCAGGCGGTGTTCAGCCTCGTCCAGTGTGACGCCCCCGGCTGCTATCTGGCGGGAAAGGGCGTTCACCGCGGCCACCCGGCCTAAGTGGGTCGTCCGCACCGGGACGTTCCGCACTTCGGCGATCTCTGCCGTGCCGGCGCTGGCGAAGATGCCGTTGGTCAGCACGTAGACGTGGAACTCCCGCAGATGGAAGCTGCGGGCCATGATCTCCATCGTCTGCTCCACCCGGAAGACCTCTGCTCCGTTTTCCAGCAGCGTCTCGCCCGCCGCCATGATAAAGTCCATGATGCGGCGCCGCTGCTCGTCGCTGGGATATAACTCTCTGCTGTCCATTCCGGCCCTCCCTGTCATGCCCGCCAAAGGGGGCATATCATCTCATGCTATACTGTATCACAATTCCGGCGGCTTGCAAAGGCGTCTTTTCACATTTTTGCACAACTTCTGTCCTTGCCGTCGGGGGCGCAGTGTGTTACACTGATAACAACTATGGAAAGATCCAGAAACCACAGGAGGAAATGACCGTGAAGCAGAGTCTGAGTTTCGCGCGCCGTCTGACGGCGCTGGTGCTGGCAGCTGTGATGCTGTGCGTGGCTGTCCCGGCGGCGTTCGCCGAGGATGCCGCACCCGGCGCCACCACCATTGGCGGTGCAAACACCACCCTTATCCCTGAGGAAGAGGAAAATTGTCTGAGCTGGCTCTTCGGCTCCAAAGATAAGATTACACTGCCCTATCTGAACATCAAGGGCAAGGGCCTGCGCCGGAACCTGTCGCTGGACCTCGTGGACTGCCTGGTGGGCATCACCTACACCGAGCTTGGCTCCATCGGCAGCTATGTCAGTGCCAGCGCCGCGCAGGAGGCGTGGAAGGCCCAGGCCGTGGCCATCCACTCCTACCTCGAGTACCATAAGCAGTACGGCTCCTCGGCCAACGCCCTCATCTACACCCCCGTGGAGGACATCCCGTCCTCGGCCCGGTCGGCCATCCGCAAGGCGGTGGAGGCTGTGAAGGATGAGGTGCTGACCTACAACGGCAGCGTCATCGACGCCGTCTGGTCGGCCAGCGCGGGCTACAACACCCAGACCGGCGTCTACGGCACCTGCTCCAGCCTCGACGCCTGGGGCTCGGATGTGCCGTATCTCAAGAGCGTGGAAAGCCCCTATGAGCGCCAGTACCACGAGAAGATGCGCCGCATCATCGGCAAGGATTATGACTATGTCGAGTACAACGACAGCCGCACCGGCGAGCCCTACCAGAGCGCCGACACCACCCACAAAGACCTCGGCGGCTTCGTCCAGTACAATACGCTGGTGTCCAATGGCCGCAGCTATCGCTATATCGGCCAGTTCGTGTCCTCCCGCTACTGCTTTGATTTCAGCACGGATGCAGCGGGTGTACCCTGTATGTACTACTACGGCTTCGGCCACGGCGTGGGCATGAGCCAGTGCGGCGCCGTGGGCTACGCCGCCGAGGAGGGGATGGGCTACCGCGACATCCTGAAGCACTACTACTCCGGCGTTTCCATCCGGACGGTGGGCAGCGGCACGAGCTCCGGCGGCGGTCTGTTCGGCTGGCTGCGCCGCCTGCTGGGCATGTAAAAAATCAAAAGGAATTGCGCAAAATACTTCTCAAATGAGACGTGATTTGGTATACTGTACACGCTTGTACACAAGAGACAGACGATTTCGCGTTTCACGCTCCAAAGCGGGAGCGATACGATAAAGAACAACAGGTGGAGAGAACGGAATGCAGTTGGAGAAGGAAAAGAAAGAAAAGCGGGAGCGGGAGCGCTGCCGCGCACTGGCGCAGCGCATCGCGGAGGAGGCAAACCCCGCCTCGGCGGCCCTGCTGGGAGAGCAGATGTCCCTGCTGACGAAAGCCCTGCACCGTGCAGGTGTGGAGGCAGAAGAGTGGACAGAGGGCTCTGCGGCAGAGCTTCTGGTGGTGGCAGACCCCGCGTGGGAAACGCTGCCCGAGACCCTGCCCGCCCGGGTGCTGCTGGTGAGCGATGAGAGCACCGTTATGGCGGGCTGGGCCGAGCAGCTGGCCCAGAGAGGGTATTTCCGCGATTTTGGCTGGCGCAGCAAGGGCCGCGCTCAGCCGTCGGCGCTGTTCTGCACCAGCCAGCCCACCCAGCTGAAGATGGTGCGGGGCTACGAGCTGGAAATGGACATCCTGCGTGACCGGATGGTGCGCGCCGAGCGCACCTGCGGCGAGGAAGCCGAGCTCATCGCCCGGCTGCGCAGCGACCTTTCGCTCAGCCGCAGCCACGAGCAGCAGCTGGAAAAGGCACTGGGCGAGGTGACCGGCTCGAAGTTCTGGAAGATGACCTGGCCCATGCGCTATGTCGTCAGCAAGAGCCGCCAGCTCTGGCACACTCTGCCCTTCTTCGTGCTCCTGCGGGAGCTGCGCAGCGGCGGCATCGAGGGTGTGCGGGAACTGGCCCGCGCCCGCCGCGAGTACGCCGCCCTCTTCCCGGGCAAAGTCATGCGCGCCGACCGGTTCGCGCCGGTGGAACTGCTGGTGCGGCAGGCAGGCGACCAGCCTGCAGGCCCCAAGATCAGCATCGTGGTGCCGCTCTACAACACCCCGCTGGACTTCCTCGAAGAGCTGCTGGATTCCGTCGTGAACCAGACCTACCGCAACTGGGAGCTCTGCTGTGTGGATGCCGGCACTGCCCCGGGTGTGGGCGAGATGGTGCAGCAGCGCGCCGCTGTGGACCCTCGCATCCGCTACAGGAAGCTGGAGAAGAATGAGCTCATCCCCGGCAACACCAACAAGGGCATCGAGATGGCCACCGGCGACTTCATCGCCCTGCTGGACCACGACGACATCCTCCATCCCTGCGCCCTCTGGTACGCCGCCAAGGCCATCGCCGAGCAGGGAGCCGACTTCGTCTATACCGATGAGGCGACCTTTGAGGGCAAGGTGGAGAACGTGGTGCTCTACCACTTCAAGCCGGACTTCATGCTGGATAACCTCCGCTCCAACAACTATATCTGCCACCTGACCCTCTTCAGCCGTCGGCTGATGGACGCCGCAGGCGGCCCGGAGCGGATGGAGTACAACGGCAGTCAGGATTATGAGCTCTTTCTCCGCCTGACCGAGACGGCCCGGAAGATCGTCCACATCCCCCACGCCCTCTATTACTGGCGTTCCAGCCCCGGCAGCACGGCCAGCGACATCTCCGCCAAGACCTACTGCATCGACGCGGGCATTGCCGCCCTCAAGGCTCATTACGCCCGCTGCGGCGTGGCCGTGGACGATGTGTCCCTCATCCCGGGGACCCCGGGTTACTACAAGACCGATTATACCATCGACCATCCGGGCCGGGTGAGCATCCTCATCCCCACCTGCGACCACATCCATGACTTGGAGACCTGCGTGGAGTCCATCTACGCCCGCACCACCTACCCGGATTTTGAGATCATCCTCATCGAGAACAACAGCAAGGCCCCCGAGACCTTCCGCACCTATCAGCGGATGCAGAAGGAGCACCCCGATAATCTCAAGGTCGTCACCTGGGAGGGCAAGGGCTTCAACTACAGCGCCCTGAACAACTTCGGCGAGAAGTTCGCCACCGGTGAGTATCTGCTTCTGCTCAACAACGACACCGAGGTCATCACCGCCGCCTGGCTGGAAGAGATGGTCATGTATGCCCAGCAGAAGCGGGTGGGCTGCGTGGGTGCCAAGCTGCTCTACCCGGATGACACCATCCAGCACGCCGGTGTCGGCTTCGGCATCGGCGGCGTGGCGGGCCATCTGCACAAGTACTATCCCGCCAGCTCCGACGGCTATATGGGCCGCCTGAACTATGTGCAGGACGTCTACGCTGACACCGCCGCCTGCCTGCTCATCCGCAAGGAGATCTACGACGAAGTGGGCGGTCTGGACGAGAGCTATGCCGTGGCCTTCAACGATGTGGACTTCTGCGTCCGCGTCCGTCAGGCAGACTACACCAACGTCTTCACCCCGTTTGCCCAGCTCTACCACTACGAGAGCAAGAGCCGCGGCATGGAGGACAACCCCGAAAAGCAGAAGCGTTTTCAGGGCGAGGTGCTGCGTTTTCAGGCCCGCTGGGGCGACCTGCTGGCTGCGGGCGACCCCTGCACCAACCCCAACTTCGACATTCAGCGCGAAGATTTCAGCCTGAAGATATTACCGCTGGAATGATAAGGAGAACGAACTTGGAACTCTCTGCCTGTATCGTTGTCTATAACGGCTGCGACGAAGCCCTCAAGGCGGCGCAGACGGTGCTGCAATACACCCGCCGCCACCCGCTGACCCTCTATCTGGTGGACAACGCCAGCCCCGACGGCAGCGGTGCACGTCTGGAAGCCGCCGTGAAGGGCGGCGCCTTGAGCACTCAGCCCGGCCAGAAGGTCGAGGTGCGCTGCCGCAAGGAGAACGGCGGTTTCGGCACCGGACACAACACCGTCCTGCCGGAGCTGACGAGCGATTATCACTTCATCCTGAACCCGGACATCCAGCTCACCGCCGATACCCTCAGCGATTTGGCCGACTGGATGGCCGCCCACCCGGATGCTGTGATGGCCCGGCCGGGGCTGCGCTTCCCGGATGGCCGTTCCCAGAGCCTGCCGCTGCGGCGCTGTGCGCTGCGGCCCATGGTCTACCGCCAGCTGCCGTTTTTGAAATTCTGGGAGAAATATAACCGTGCGTATTTGATGGAGGGGGAGGATCTGTCCGCTCCCGTTGAGATCGAGTTCTGCACCGGCAGCTTTTCCGCTGTGCGGACGGCGGAGTTCAAGGCCGTGGGCGGCTTCGATGAGCACTACTTCATGTATGTGGAGGATGCCGACCTGACCCAGAAGATGCGCACCACCGGCAAAGCTTACCTCGTGCCGCAGTACACCGCCATCCATGCGTGGCATCGCGCAGCCCACCGCAGCCTCAAGCCCTTTTTGTGGCAGACCGGGAGCCTGCTGCGGTATTTCCACAAGTGGGGGTTCAAGTTCTGAGCCTTTGCTGATGAAACAAAAGAGCGCCCCCGCAAAAATTTTTGCAGAGGGCGCTCTTTCCTTGCTTTTTTTTCGATTTGATAGTAGAATAAGGTGTAATACTATCGCAAGCCTGCCAGTAGTGCATCGCGAGAGCTTGCCAGCGCGCGTGGCGCGGGAAGCCCGGCTGGCGGCGTATTACCACCAACAATGTTTACAGCGGACGCAGCTCCGCTTTGAATCCATACAGGACCCGGCGGATACGCTGCCGGGCCTTGTACAAGCTGCACAACTTTTTTATTTCATAATATAAGGAGTGCACAAAAATGAAAGGTATCATTCTGGCCGGCGGTGCCGGCACCCGGCTCTATCCGCTGACGATGGTCACCAGCAAACAGCTGCTGCCCGTCTACGACAAGCCGATGATCTATTATCCTCTGTCCACCCTCATGCTGGCGGGCATCCAGGACATCCTCATCATCTCGACCCCCACCGACACGCCCCGCTTCGAGGCGCTGCTGGGCGATGGCAGCCAGTACGGCATCCATCTGCAATATAAGGTCCAGCCGTCCCCGGACGGCCTGGCTCAGGCTTTCATCCTCGGTGAAGAGTTCATCGGCGACGACTGCTGCGCAATGATCCTGGGCGACAACATCTTCTACGGCAACGGCTTCTCCAAGATTCTGAAGAATGCTGTCTCCAACGCCGAGAACAAGGGCCGCTGCACCGTCTTCGGCTACTATGTGCCGGACCCCGAGCGCTTCGGCATCGTGGAGTTCGACGCAAACGGCAAGGTGCTGAGCGTCGAGGAAAAGCCCCAGCATCCCAAGAGCAATTACGCCATCACCGGCCTGTACTTCTACAACAAGGAAGTCGTCAGGATGGCAAAGCAGGTCAAGCCCTCCGCCCGCGGCGAGCTGGAGATCACGACCCTGAACGATATGTACCTCAAGCAGGATGAGCTGGACGTCCAGCTGCTGGGCCGCGGCTTTGCATGGCTGGACACCGGCACGATGGACAGCCTCGTGGAGGCAGCCGACTTTGTGCGGATGATCGAGAAGCGTCAGGGCATCAAGATCAGCGCCCCCGAGGAGATCGCATTCAAGTACGGCTGGATCGACCGCGACACCCTGCTGGAAAGCGCAGAGCGCTACGGCAAGAGCCCCTACGGCCAGCACCTCAAGAATGTGGCCGACGGCAAACTGAAGTATTAAGAGAGGCGGTATCCGCATGAAAATCATTGTTACCGGCTGCAGAGGCCAGCTTGGCACCGAGATCATCAAGCAGCTCCGGGAAGGCCGCAGTGAGCTTGGCCCCATCCCCGAGAAGCTGGTGAGCGCCACGGTCATTCCGGTGGACCTGCCGGAGCTGGACATCACCAACTACAAGATGGTGGATGACTTTATCCGCCGCCAGCGCCCGGACGTCATCATCAACTGCGCCGCTTTCACCAATGTGGATGGCTGCGAGGTGAACCATGACACTGCCTTCAAGGCCAACGCCATCGGCCCCCGCAATCTGGCACAGGCCGCCACCAAGACCGGCGCACGGCTGGTACACGTCTCTACGGACTACGTCTTCTCCGGCCGCGAGAACGGCGGCATCCCGCAGGATGAGGCCACCATTCCCGGCCCCATCAGCGCCTACGGCTCCACCAAGCTCATGGGTGAGAAGTATGTGGAGCAGTTCTGCCACCGCCACTTCATCGTCCGCACGGCATGGCTCTACAGCTACTACGGCAAAAACTTCGTCAAGACCATCGTGAACGCCGGCAAAAAGTTCGGCAAGCTGGAAGTCGTCAACGACCAGCGGGGCAACCCCACCAACGCCGTCGATCTGGCCCACGAGATCCTGCAGCTCTGCGTGACCCACGAGTACGGCCTGTATCACTGCACCGGCGAGGGCATCTGCTCCTGGTATGATTTCGCATCAGAGATCATCCGCCTGTCCGGCGTGGACGCCACCGTGTCTCCCTGCACCAGCGAAGAGTACAAGGCAAAGCACCCGGACAGCGCCGACCGCCCAAAGTGGAGCGCTCTGGACAACCGGATGCTCCGCTGCACCGTCGGCAACGACGTCCGCGACTGGAAGGACGCGCTGGCCTGCTTCTTCGAGCACTGGGACGGCGACAACGGGATGAAATAACCCTCTCAGGCCGCTTCGCGTCCAGCTCTCCCGGAGGGAGAGCCCTTGGCAAGCCGGGCAGGTTTTGCGGAAAAATGCAAAGTGCCGGGCCCTGCGCACAAATAAAACAGGAGAATAATTTAAGGATAAAAATATGAAAAAATATCTTATCACCGGCTGCGCCGGTTTTATCGGTTCCAACTTTGTGCATTATATGCTCAAGAAGTACCCCGAGATCCTGCTGGTCAACCTCGACAAGCTGACCTATGCCGGCAACCTCGAGAACCTGAAGGACGTTGAGGGCGACCCCCGCCACGTCTTCGTGCAGGGCGACATCTGCGACAAGGAGCTGGTCGAGAGCCTGTTTGCAAAGTACGATTTCGATTATGTCATCAACTTTGCCGCTGAGAGCCATGTTGACCGCTCCATCAAGAACCCTGAAATTTTCGTCCAGAGCAACGTGATGGGTACCGTCAACCTGCTGCAGCGCGCCAAGGAAGCCTGGTACGACGCCGAGGCCAAGACCTGGAAAGAGGGCAGGAAGTACCTGCAGGTGTCCACCGATGAGGTCTACGGCGCTCTGGGCGCTGAGGGCTTCTTCATGGAGACCACCCCGCTCTGCCCCCACAGCCCCTACTCTTCCTCCAAGGCCAGCGCTGATATGTTCGTCATGGCATTCCACGACACCTACGGTATGCCCATCAACATCACCCGCTGCTCCAACAACTACGGCCCCTACCAGTTCCCCGAGAAGCTCATCCCGCTGATGATCAACAACGTCAAGCACCACAAGCAGCTGCCCGTCTACGGTGACGGTATGCAGATCCGCGACTGGCTGTACGTTGAGGACCACTGCAAGGCCATTGATATGGTCTGCAACGGCGGCAAGGTGGGCGAGGTCTACAATGTCGGCGGCCACAACGAGCGCCCCAACATCTTCATCGTCAAGACCATCATCGAGCAGCTGCACGACCGTCTGAAGGACGACGGCATCAGCGAAGACCTCATCAAGCACGTCGCTGACCGTCTGGGCCATGACCGCCGCTATGGCATCGACCCCACCAAGATCAAGAACGACCTTGGCTGGTATCCCGAGACTCCCTTCGAGAAGGGCATCGTCCTGACCATCGACTGGTACCTCGACCACGAGGAGTGGATGGAGCACATCACCAGCGGCAACTATCAGAAATACTACGAGGAAATGTACAAGAACAAGTAACTTCTTGTAAATAGCCTGAAAGCGAAAAAGAGCAGGGCGTGCGGTCCTATGGCTGCACGCTCTGCTCTTTTTTGCCGGAGTTAAAGCTTGTCCTCTTTCATGTAGCGGATGAGCAGGGGCAGCTCATAGACCAGCATGGACAGCCAGCCGATGCCGTAGCTCACGGGCATGATTTGAAGGTCTACCTTGAGTACCAGCACCAGCACAGCGGCGGCGGCCACGCGGAAGCCCATGTTGAGCATACTGCTGTTCAGGGTGATCTTCAAATCGCCGAGGCCGCGGAAGCCGCCCTGAATGCCGTTGGTCACGCCGGGCATCAGGTAGAAGAGGGAGGCGCACCGCAGAAACTTGACGCCCAGGTCGATGACGGCGGGGTCATCCACGAAGAGGGAGATGATGGGGCGGGCGAAGAGCAGGCAGACGGCCATCAGGCAGAAGCCGTAGATGAGCTCGATGCGCAGGCCGCAGAAAAAGCCCTGACGCACCCGCTCCTTTTTGCCGGCACCGTGGTTCTGGGCCATCAGGGTGGTCATGGCGTGGGCGATGTTCTGCTGGGGCATATAGGTAAAGTCGTCCACCCGGCTGGCGGCGGTGAAAGCGGCCATTGCGTTGATGCCCAGAGTGTTGACGATGGCCTGCACGGCGATCTTGCCCAGCTGGACGGTGGCCTGCTGCATGGCACTGGTCCAGCCGTACTGGACGGTGCTGCGCAGCAGAGAGCCGTCAAAGACGAGCCAGCGCCGCCCCAGCTGAAGGACAGGGACTTTGAGCTGGATATAGACGACGCAGAGCACACAGCAGAGCGCCTCGCTGAGGACGGTGGAGAGGGCGCAGCCTTCGCTGCCCCAGCCCAGCACCTCGACAAAGAAGAGGTCGCCGCCGATGTTCAGCACCGAGCTTATCATCAGAAAGTATAGGGCGCTCTTGCTGTCGCCCAGCGCCCGCATGGTGGCGGCGAGAAAGTTGTAAAAGAAGGTGAAGATGAGGCCCGCAAAGACGATGCGGAGGTACTGCACCGCGATGGGCAGGATCTCTTCCGGAACCTGCATCAGCCGGAGCAGCGGCGTCGCCAGCAGGACGCAGAGGGCCGAAAAGACCAGCGAGAACACCGTGCCTGCGATGGCGGTGGTGGAGACCTGACGCTCCACGCGCTGGGTGTCTCCAGCGCCATAGGCCGTGCTGACAAGGATGCCGGCACCGAGGCAGAGACCGTTGATGAAGAGGATGGCCAGCGTCATCAGCGGGTTGGAGGTGCCGACGGCGGCAAGGGCGTCTTCGCCGACAAATTTGCCCACGATGATGCTGTCGGCGGCGTTATAAGTGAGCTGGAACAGGTTGCCCAGCACCAGCGGGATGGTGAATTTGACCAGAAGGGGCGTGATGGCTCCGGTCGTCATGTCTTTTGTCATAGATTCCTTCTCTTTTCCTTTTTATAATATGTTCTGGCGTGCGCTGAACACGGCCAGTGCCGAGCGGCTTTTGCCGTTTGCGATGAGCTGGGCCGCGGCGTGAAGGGCGGCACCTGCGCTGGGGGAGGCCGGGATGGCATCGGTGCGCAGGACCCGCTGGGCCGCCCGGACGGCGTCGGCGGTGGTGACGGCAGCGATGTTGTCCACTACATAGGAATTGTAGTTGCCGGGAACGAGGCCGAAGCCGATGTCCGGGATGCCGTGGGAGCCGGTGAGGCCGCTGCTCAGGGCCTGACTCTCATAAGGCTCCACGGCTACGATGCGGACGTCATTCGTCCACGCCTTGACCGTTTCGCCCACGCCGGTGATGGTGCCGCCGCTGCCCACGCCGATGACGATGCTGTCCACGATGCTGGAACCCTCCCGCGCGATGGAGCGCACCAGTGCAGGCCCCATCACCCGGCGGTGATAGGTGGGGTTGTCGTCGTTGTTGAGCCAGTCCATATAGTACCAGCCCTTTTCGGCGGCGGTGGCTTTTGCCAGCGCCCGTGCGCCTGCAAGGCCCGCCTGGGGCGGGGTATGGATGATCTGCGCTCCGAGGCGGAGCAGGCTCTCCTGCCGCATGGCGGGGGCGTCCTCCGGCATGACCAGCGTCACGGGATGGCCCGCCGTCAGCCCCGCCAGCGTCAGCGCTGTGGCAAAAGGCCCTGACACGGCCTCCACGATGGTCTGGCCGGGGGTCAGCGCCCCGCGCTCAAGGGCCAGCGCCAGCATCCCCTCAGCCAGCTCGTCCCGCGCCGTGCCGGTGGGGCCGTTGTAGTTCAGATAGGCGTACAGCCGCCCCCGCAGCCCGCAGGCCGCAAGATAGCCCCGCAGCTCGACGATGGGGCCGGGCAGCAGGGTCTGGTAGATGTTGGGGTAGATAGGCACGGGCGGTCTCCTTTCGCGTCCGGGGGAAAGCTTACGCCTATAACTTTAACGCAAAGGAGAGGAAGCGTCAAGCGGGGCTTGGGCAGAAAAGAGAAAAATCGGAAGAAAATTTGGCAAAATGACGCAAAAAGTCCTTGACAAGGGACACCCCGTCTGCTATACTCCGTATGTAAAGCAAAAAACCTTTACAAACAGCGGAGGTCAGAGCAGGACAGAACATGGCAAAAGACTTTGAAATGGGCTATCTGCTCGATTTTTACGGCGAAGTGCTCACGCCCAAACAGCGCGAGATGCTGCGCCAGTATTACAACGATGACCTCTCCCTCAGCGAGATCGGAGAAAACTTCGGCATCACCCGGCAGGGGGCGCGGGACGCCATCAAGCATGGCGAAACAGCCCTCAAGGAGCTGGAAGAAAAGGTCGGCTTCGCGGCCCGGTACCGCCGGGTGCAGCAGACACTGGAAGAGCTGGAGCAGCTGGTCATCGACGCCCGGTTTGAATGCACCGGCCCGAACGCCCGGCTGACCACCACCGAGTATGCCGCCACTTTGAACAAGATGCTGAGGCTCATCCGCTCTATCGACGAAGTGAATGAGAGCTGAAAACTGATTTGAGAGGAGCACCGAACAATGGCATTTGAATCTTTGACCGACCGCCTTGCCGGTGTGTTCAAAAAGCTGCGCGGCCACGGCAAACTGAGCGAGGCGGACATCAAAGCCGCCATGCGCGAGGTCCGGATGGCCCTGCTGGAAGCCGACGTCAACTACAAAGTGGCGAAGGATTTCTGCGCAAAGGTCTCCGAGCGCGCCATGGGCCAGGAGGTCATGGAGAGCCTGACCCCTGCCCAGCAGGTCGTCAAGATCGTCAACGAGGAGCTGGTCGCCCTGATGGGCGGCGAGGAAGCGCCTCGTCTGGTCATCAAGAACAAGGGCCAGACCATCATCATGCTCTGCGGCCTGCAGGGCAACGGCAAGACGACCCACGCAGCAAAGCTTGCAAAATACTACATCAAGCAGGGCCGCCGCCCGATGCTGGTGGCCTGCGACATCTACCGTCCGGCCGCTATCGACCAGCTGCAGGTGGTGGGCAGGCAGGCCGGTGCGCCGGTCTTCACCCTGCCCGGCGAAAAGCCGCCTGCCATCGCCAAAAAGGCGCTGGCCCACGCCAAGGACTACGGCAACGACATCATCATCCTCGATACCGCAGGCCGCCTGCAGATCGACGAAGTGCTGATGCAGGAGCTGGTCCAGATCAAAGAGGCTGTCCCCGTGGACGAGACTCTGCTGGTCGTGGACGCCATGGCCGGTCAGGACGCCGTGAACGTCGCCAAGACCTTCAACGAAACGGTCGGCATCGACGGCATCATCCTCACCAAGACCGACGGCGATACCCGCGGCGGCGCAGCCCTCTCGGTGCTGTCCGTCACCGGCAAGCCCATCAAGTTCCAGGGTACCGGCGAAAAGCTGGATGACCTCGAAGTCTTCCATCCCTCCCGCATGGCAGGCCGGATCCTCGGCATGGGCGATGTGCTGAGCCTCATCGAGCGCGCACAGGATGCCGCCGACGAGAAGCTGGCCGAAGAGACCGCCAAGCGGATGATGGAAAACAAGTTCGATATGAACGATATGCTGGCCCAGTTCGCCCAGATCCGCAAGATGGGCGGCGCGGGTGCCATGCTGAGTATGATGCCCGGAATGTCCGGCATCGACGCCAGCCAGATCGACGAGAAAGCCTTCGACCGCATCGAGGCCATGATCTACTCGATGACCAGGGCCGAGCGCGAAGACCCCTCCATCATCAACCCCAAGCGCAAGCGCCGCATCGCTGCGGGCAGCGGCACTCAGGTGTCTGATGTCAACAAGCTGCTCAAGCAGTTTGAGATGATGCAGAAGATGATGAAGCAGTTCAAGAAGAGCCCCAAGGGCTTTGCCCGCAAGCTGGGCGGCCTGATGGGCAACCCGGGCGCCTTCAGAGGCATGAAATAATTCCGGTATACACCCCGCTGTGGGGTTGTACAGATAGATTTAATCCCCGCAAACCGGGGAACAAGAAATTTTTGGAGGATATTACCATGGCAGTTAAGATTCGTCTGCGCCGCGTCGGCGCCAAGAAGGCTCCCTTCTATCGTGTTGTTGTTGCTGACAGCCGCTTCCCCCGCGATGGCCGTTTCATCGAGGAGATCGGCACTTATGACCCCAACCAGGAGCCCTCTGTCGTGAACATCGACGGCGAGAAGGCTAAGGCCTGGATCGCCAACGGCGCTCAGCCCACCGACACCGTTCGCGTGCTGCTGAAGAAGTCCAACATTCTGTAAGGTGGAGGGCTGACTCATGCAGGAGCTGTTGCTGGCAGTTGCCCGCGGCCTCGTGGAGGATAAGGACGCCGTCAAGGTCACGGTGGACGCCCCCCGTGAGGACGGCACCATCGTCTACCACCTGAGCGTGGCAGAGGGAGATATGGGCCGTGTCATCGGCAAGCAGGGCCGGATCGCAAAAGCCATTCGTGTGGTGATGCGCGCGGCTGCTGTGCGGGTCGATGAAAAGGTCCTTGTTGAGATCGACTAAGCACCCTACAGGCCCTTTGCTGTAATGGCAAAGGGCCTTTTTGTTATTAGGAATAACCTCTCAGTCTCGCATTCGCTCGACAGCTCCCCTACCGAGGGGAGCCTCTGGCGAAGAGATAAAGCTTTACGAAATGCCAAAGCCTCCCCTCGTTAGGGGAGGTGGCACGGCGTAAGCCGTGACGGAGAGGTTAGACAGGAGTTTACAATGCAGCAATATCTGGAAGCAGGCAAGGTCGTCACCACCCACGGTGTGCGCGGCGAAATGAAGCTGGAGCTGTGGTGCGACGGCGTGGATTTCCTCAAAAAGACGGGCCGTCTCTACGCCTCGGCAAAGGGCGGCAAGTGCTATAACATCATCTCCATCCGCCCGCAGGGGCAGATGGCGCTGCTCCAGCTGGAGGGCGTGAACGATATGGACGCCGCCCGCGCCCTGCGGGGTCAGGTGTTCTACTTCGACCGCAGCGACGCCACCCTGCCCGAGGGCCGGTGGTATGTGGCCGACCTCATCGGCTGCGAGGTGCGGGACGCCGACACCGGCAAGGTGTACGGCGTCGTCACCAGCGTGGACCACCCCGGCGCACAGGACATCTATACGGTCAAGTCCCCCAGCGGCAAGGAATATATGTTCCCCGGCGTGGACGCCTTTCTGAAAGAGCGCAACCCGCCGGAAGGCTATATCCTCGTCACCCCCATCCCGGGCCTGTTGGACGACGATTTCGACAGTGAGCGGGAGGAGGAGTGAGCGATGGGAATGCGTGTGGACATCGTGACCCTTTTCCCTGAGATGTGCCAGCAGGTACTGGACGCCAGCATCATCGGCCGCGCAGCCAGGCGCGGCTGCATCGAGACCCACTGCCATCAGATCCGGGATTACACCCTCAACAAGCAGAAGCAGACTGACGACTACCCCTATGGCGGCGGCTGCGGCATGGTGCTCTACGCCCAGCCCATCGCCGACTGCCTGCGCGCCGTCCAGAAAGAGGTAGCGGAACAGGGACGCCCGGCCCCGCATATCGTGTTCTTGACGGCGGGCGGTCAGCGTTACACCGAAGAGCACGCCCGCAGGCTGGCCCAGTACGATAACCTGACGCTGGTCTGCGGCCACTATGAGGGCATCGACGAGCGCGTCATTGAAGCGTTTGCGGACGAAGAGATCTCGATCGGCGACTATATCCTCACCGGCGGCGAGCTGGCCAGCCTCGTGGTGGCCGACAGCGTCCTCCGCCTCAAGCCCGGCGTTCTGGCGGAGCAGAAGGGCTACGAGGAGGAGAGCTACTGGGACGGCCTGCTGGAATACCCCCAGTACACCCGCCCCGAGGTCTGGGAGGGCCGTGCCGTACCCGACGTTCTGCTGGGCGGCGACCACCAGAAGATCGACGCATGGCGGGGCGAAAAGAGCCGGGAGCGCACCCGTCTGCGCCGCCCGGAGCTGTATGAGCAGTGGTGCGCCAGCCACCCCATCACCGAGCTGCCCAAGTGGAAGCGGGGCGAGAATGTCCGCCTCGTCAAGACGGAAGAACAGTTCGAGGCAGCGGCGAAGATCTTTTCTGAGGGCCGCCGCGCCGTCTGCGCCGGAAACTGGACGGAAGAGTATTGTGCAGGCCTGACAGAAGAGGAGCTTCTCGCTCAGCTCAAGGCGGAGAAAAAAGGCGGCTGGGCCTGCTACCTGCACACGACGAAAGATGTGCCGGACGGCATGGTGAGCGTAGACCACAGGACCGGCCGCATTGAGCATCTCTTTGTGTCTGGGCATGCCCGCGGTAAGGGCATCGGCCGGAAAATGCTGGACTTCGCCCGGAAAAAGCTGGAAGAGTATGAGCATCCCCGCCTGAGCGTGCTGGACACCAACGCCCGCGCCATTGCTCTCTATCGTCGGATGGGATGGAAATTCATAGGCGAAAAAGACATGGAATTTGACCCTGCGGAATATCCTTCTGTTGTAAAGAAATGCGCGCTGCTGTGGATGCAGTACGAGGGTTGAGCGGAGTCTGCGGCAAAGGTCATACTCTGCCGGATAAGCACAAAGAAAGTCGGAGTGCTGACCCTCTGTCGAAAAAATGTTGAAAACTTTTGTATTACCCCGCCAACACTGGGGGAATAATTTTGTTGTATTTGTATAAAAGGTGGAAAATGCCCCCTCATCCTTGGGAAAACCGCCAAAAATTCGTCTGGGGACTGTACAACGGTTTCGGTTTGCGCTAAAATAATCACAACGCAACAGGCGCGAAACATAATTGCATTTCCCGAACGATAATAGATAGGAGCGTTTTACTATGTACGTCAAAGAAGTTACCGTTGAAAATCAGGTTGGTCTGCACGCCCGTCCGGCAACCTTCTTTATTCAGAAGGCCAATGAGTTCAAGTCTTCCATCTGGGTCGAGAAGGAAGAGCGCCGCGTGAACGCTAAGAGCCTGCTGGGCGTCCTGTCTCTGGGCATCGTGGGCGGCACCACCATCCGCATCATCGCGGATGGCGCAGACGAGCAGGCTGCTGTCGATGGCCTCATCAAGCTGGTGGAGTCCGGCTTCGCAGAGTAATTCAGTTCCATTTCGTGTATGAGCGGCGGGGGTCATCCTTGCCGCTTTTTTTGGTATGATGCATCAGAACAAAGGAGGCAGCCTCATGAAAGATCCGACGAAAGAAGCACTGTTCAAGTTTGGCGAGTTCTGTGATTCCGGCAAGCCGTGGTACTGCTTTTTTGGCGTCTATCTGGTGACGCTCATCGTCAATATCACCCTTCTGCTCACCTCGGAGCGGAAGCCCAGGTGGTGGAGCGTGGCCCTCGACGTGTGCGGTCTGGCGCTGGCGGCGTCGAATATTGCCAAGACCGAGAGGATGCAGAAAGGCCGGTATAACATCGGATGACCAAGGCAGAACTTTACAAAAAGGCCTGTATGCTGCCGCTTCTGCCGGGCGTCTATATCATCCGGGACAAAAGCGGCACCATCATCTATATCGGCAAAGCCAAGCGTCTGCGCATCCGGGTGAGCCAGTATTTCCGGGAGGGTGTGTCTCACGACAACAAGGTCAGCCAGATGATCGCCCACGCCTACGCGTTCGACGTCATCGTCTGCCAGAGCGAGTTCGAGGCGCTGGTGTTGGAAGCAAGCCAGATCAAAGCCCACACCCCGAAGTACAACATCCTGCTCAAAGACGACAAGGGCTACAGCTATATCAAGGTGACAAAGGACGAGTGGCCGCGGCTGTCGTTCACGCTGCAAAAAGAGGATGACGGCGCGGAGTATATCGGCCCTTATACCTCGAGCTTTGCGGCCCGTCAGATGGCCGAGACGGCGATGGATGCTTTTCTGCTGCCCCGGTGCAGCCGGCGGTTCCCGCAGGAAATTGGCCGGGGCCGCCCCTGTCTGAACGCCCACATCGGCAAGTGCATGGCGGTGTGCAGCGGCAAGATAAGCCGTGAAAACTACGAGCAGGCCGTCAAAAGCGCTGTCCACCTCATCCGCTACGGCAAAAAGGATATTCTGAAAACCCTCAACGAGCGGATGCTGGAAGCCTCTGACAGGCTGGAATTTGAGACAGCGGCCCTCATCCGCGACCAGATCGCCGCCATCACCAAGGTGACGGCAGGGCAGAAGGTCGTGGTTGACCCCGACGTGGAGATGGACGTGGTAGCGCTGGCGGGTACGCCCGGCAGCGTCTGCGCGGCGGTCCTCCGCTTCCGGGAGGGGCGGCTGACCGACAAGCGGGAGTTTCTGTTCCACGATACCGCCGACATCGCGGCGGTGCGGGAGGAATTTCTGCCCCGGTACTACCTCGACGATGAGCAGATACCGAAGGTCATCGCCGTGGACGAGCTGCCACCGGATGTGGACGCTTTGCAGCAGGCCCTCAACGAGAAGCGGGGCAGTGAGGTGCAGCTCTATGTCCCTCAGCGGGGCGATAAGGCGCATCTCGTCGAGATGGCCCACACCAACGCCGTCGAGCGGCTGGCCCGCGAGAGCGGCCGTTACGCCCGGGAGGAAAAGCTTCTGGATGAGCTGGCGCAGGTGCTGGGCCTGCCCAAGCCCCCCCGCACCATCGAGAGCTATGATATTTCCAACTGGGGCGACGGCACCAGCGTCTGCGGCATGGTGACGTTCCGGGACGGCAAGCCCTACAAGGCGGGCTACCGGAAGTTCAAGATGAAGACCGTTGCCGGGACCGATGACTACGCCTCGCTGGCGGAGACCGTCTCCCGCCGTGCGGCTGAATACGAAAAGTATTCCGAAATGGCCGCAAACGGCGAGCCGAGCAGCAACTACTTCGGCCAGAAGCCTGACCTGCTCCTGATGGACGGCGGCAGGGGACAGGTGAGCGCCGCGAAGGCTGCACTGGCCGGGACGGCACTGGCCGATGTACCCCTCTACGGCATGGTGAAGGACGACCACCACCGCACCCGCGCCATCGTGGACAGCGAGGGCCGGGAGATCGCCATCAACATGAACCGCGGGACGTTCACCTTCGTCACCGCCATTCAGGACGAGACGCACCGCTTCGCCAACGCCTACCGCAAGCAGCAGATGAAGCAGAAGAGCTATTCGTCCACCCTCACCGAGGTGCCGGGCGTCGGCCCAAAGACGGCCAAGGCCCTGATGACCCAGTTCAAGAGCGTGAGCGCCGTCAAAGAGGCCACTCCTGACCAGCTGGAGAACACCCCCGGCGTCGGACGGCAGATGGCCCAGACCATTTACGAATATTTCCACCCGCAGGGGTGAAGCAAGTGGAAAAGTCCGGCGCAGACCAGTCTGCGGCCGGGCTTTTTGTAAGGAGTTTTTATGTACCAATTCCAATACGACATCAAGCCGGGCCGTTACCGGCACTTCAAGGGCAACGAATATCAGGTCATCGGGATGGCCCGCCACAGCGAGACCGAAGAGGAGATGGTGGTCTACCGTCCCCTGTACGGCGAGGGCGGGCTCTGGGTGCGCCCGGCGGCTATGTGGGCCGAAGAGGTGGAGCGGGACGGCAAGCGTCAGCCGCGCTTTGCCTGCATTGGCGAAATATAAGGGCTTGCGCCCGGAGGCCAAACGCGATACAATGGGTTTTGCAGAACAAACGCGCCTGCGAAACCGTATAAATGAGCACTATACATACAAGATGTAGAATTTTGGAGGATAACAGCTATGGCTTGTACTACCATCCTTGTCGGCAAAAAAGCCTCGTATGACGGCTCTACCATGATCGCCCGGAACGACGATTCCGGCTCCGGCCACTTCACCGCGAAAAAGTTCGTTGTCGTTCAGCCGGAGGAGCACCCGGCTGTTTACAAGTCGGTCATCTCTCATGTAGAAGTTCCCCTGCCGGGCGATGCCCTGCGGATGACCGCCATGCCCAACGCCGTGGAGGGCAAGGGCATCTGGGCTGCTTCGGGCGTCAACGCCGCCAATGTCGGCATGACCGCCACCGAGACGATCACCTCCAACCCCCGTGTTCTGGGTGCAGACCCGCTGGTGGTCTATCAGCCCGCCAGAGACGGCCAGCCGGAAGTCCCCGGCGGCATCGGCGAGGAAGACATTGTTTACCTCGTCCTGCCCTACATCCACTCTGCCCGCGAGGGCGTGCTCCGTCTGGGCAAGCTGCTGGAAGAGTACGGCACCTATGAGATGAACGGCATCGCTTTCCAGGATGTGGACGAGATCTGGTGGCTGGAGACCATCGGCGGCCACCACTGGATGGCCCGCCGTGTGCCGGACGACTCCTATGTGGTCATGCCGAACCAGCTGGGCATCGACGCCTTCGACCTCGACGACGCTTTCGGCGCACAGGAGAATCATCTCTGCTCTGCCGACCTGAGGGAGTTCATCCGGGACAATCACCTCGACCTCTCGCTGGATGGCCGTCTGAACCCGCGTGACGCCTTCGGCAGCCACGACGACGCCGACCACGTTTACAACACCCCCCGCGCATGGTTCATGCTCCGCCATCTCAACCCCAACACCTGGGTCTGGGACGGCCCTGCCGCTGACTACGGCCCCCGCTCGGACGACTTGCCCTGGTGCATGGTGCCGGAGCGGAAGCTGACCCCGGAGGATGTGAAGTATGTGCTGTCCTCCCACTATCAGGGGACTCCCTTCGACCCCTACGCCAGCTACGGCGACAAGAGCATGAAGGGAGCTTACCGCTCCATCGGCATCAACCGCAACGACTTCATGGCCCTCATCCAGATGCGGCCTGACGTGCCGGAAGACATCCGCGCCGTGGAGTGGATCGCCTACGCCTCCAATGCCTTCAATACCATGGTGCCGTTCTACGCCAACGTCGAGCGCACCCCGGCCTATCTGGCCTGCACCACCGGTGAAGTCTCCACCGACAGCTTCTACTGGGTGAGCCGGATGATCGCCGCCATGGCCGACGCCTCCTACGCCAAGAGCCTCATCCATGTGGAGCGGTACGAGGAGGGCGTCCTCTCCGCCAGCCGCGCTCTGCTGAACCAGTACGATAAGAACATCGCTTCGGCCGAGGAGAGCCGGCGCGCTGCCCTGCGGGAGGAGGCCAATACCGCCATCGCTGCCGAGCTGAAGAAGCGGGCTTCCGATACGCTGGATAAGGTCCTCTTCGAGCTGAGCAGCGGCATGAAGAACGCCTACGCCCGTTCGGACGCCTAAATCGCATCCGACCGGAAGGGAAAATCATTTCCGGCAAAACCAAAACCGTCAAAAACGGTCAAATCAACCCACAAAACCGTCATCCGCCCCGAAGCTGACCGCTCCGGAGCGGATTTTTTGCGCTCTTTTGCGGGTTGTATTCCACTTCTTGTGCAGAATGCATGATTTTGACGGAAATATTTTGGCAGATAAACGGACGGAAAGTGATTGATTCTGATGGAACATTTGCTATAATACAGACAGAAACAGCCAAAACAATTCAAACACAAGCAAAAACGTGCAACAGGAGGGATGAAGATGTTGGCAGAGGAGCGGCTTTCCCGCATCATGAAGCTGCTGAGTCAGCAGCGCACCGCGACGGTGCAGGAGCTCTGCGAGGCGCTGGACGCCAGCGAGTCCACCATCCGACGCGATTTGAACGAGCTGGACAGGATGGGCAAGGTGAACAAGGTACACGGCGGCGCGACCCTGCCGGACAGCCAGTTCCTCGCCGACGAGCCGACGATGGCCACGAAGGAGACGCTGGCCGTCGTCCAGAAAAAGTGCATCGCAAAGGCGGCAGCAGCCCTTATCACTGCAGAGGATTTCGTCTTTCTGGACGCCGGCAGCACCACGCTGGCGCTGGCCCGGGAGCTGAGCGGCCCGGCGCTGGACGCCCGGTACGTCACCAACGGCGTCGCTCACGTCCGTCTGCTGGCTCAGAAGGGCTGCAAGGTCTTTCTGGTGGGCGGTCTGCTGCGGCCCGAGACGGAGGCCATCATCGGCGCTGCGGCCCTCCACAGCCTGCAGCAGTACAACTTCACGAAAGCGTTCCTGGGGGCAAACGGCGTGGCGCTGGACGCAGGATTCACGACCCCCGACCCGAAGAAGCGGCTGTCAAGGCCGCAGTCGTGCGCCGGGCGAGAGAAGCCTGGTTCCTCGTGGATGACTCGAAGTTCGCCCGCATCTACCCGGCGGTCATCGCCGAGCTGTCCGGCGGCGCTATCCTGACGAATCATTGTCCGAATCCGAAATACAGACAATTCACTCTGGTAAAGGAGGCAGCAGAATGATCTATACCGTGACATTCAACCCGGCCATCGACTACGTCGTGCGGCTGGACACGCCGCTGGAAGTGGGCGAGGTGAACCGCGCCAAAGGCGAGGACTGCGTGCTGGGCGGCAAGGGCATCAACGTGTCCGGTGTGCTGGCCGAGCTGGGCTGCCGGAGCACGGCGCTGGGCTTTGTGGCTGGTGAGACGGGTGCGTGGCTCGAGCGGGGTCTGGCCGCGCAGGGCATCACCACCGATTTTATCCACCTGGAGCAGGGCATGACCCGCATCAACGTCAAGATAAAGGCGGGGCAGGAGACGGAGCTGAACGGCGCAGGCCCGGACATCCCCGAGAGCGCCATGGAGCAGCTGGAAGCACAGCTCGATAAGCTGGCCGAGGGCGACATCCTCATTCTGGCGGGGAGCATCCCGTCCAGCCTGCCCCAGACCACCTACGAGCGTCTGCTGGCCCGTCTGGAAGGCCACGGCGTGCATACGGTGGTGGACGCCACCCGCGACCTGCTGGTGAATGTGCTGCAGTATCACCCCTTCCTCATCAAGCCCAATCATCATGAGCTGGGTGAGATCGTGGGCCGCACCCTCACCACCGACGCCGACATCACTGCCGCCGCCCGCACCCTGCAGGAAAAGGGCGCCCGGAACGTACTGGTGAGCATGGCCGGTGACGGTGCGCTCCTGCTGGACGAGAAGGGCGAGGTCCACCGCATCGGTACGCCCAAAGGCAAGGTGGTCAACAGCGTGGGCGCAGGCGACAGCATGGTGGCCGGTTTCGTGGCAGGCTATCTGCGCAGCGGCAGCTATCTGGAAGCCCTGCGTCTGGGTACCGCCTGCGGCAGTGCCACTGCGTTCAGCCTCGGGCTGGCAAAGAAGGAAAAGATCGACGCCCTGTTGGCGACGATTTGAGCGATAGAAGGAAACAAGGAGAGGAGACACACTATGCGAATCACGGAATTGTTCACGGCACAGTCCATCGCGCTGGACGAAGCCCAGCAGGACCGCAGCCAGATCATCGACCGTCTGGTGGAGCTGCAGGCGACCCACGGCAACATCAGAGACAAGGAAGCCTACAAAAAGGGCCTGTATGAGCGCGAGGACGAGGGCTCGACCTATGTGGATAACGGCATCACCGTCCCCCACGCCAAGTGCGACTGCGTGACCCGGCCCAGTCTGGCAGCCCTCCGCCTCAAGACCCCGGTGCAGTACAATGCCGAGGACGACGGCAAGACCGATCTGCTGTTTGCCATCGCAGCCCCCAAGAACGGCAGCCTCCACGTGGATATGCTGGCCCGTATGATGCAGATGCTCATGAACGAGGACTTCGTGGAGAAGCTGCGCACCGCCAAGACCCCGGAAGAGTTCCTCGCCGCCATCGACGCGCAGGAAGAAGCCCAGTTCGGCGACGAGAGCTTCACCGACCAGGAGATCGAGCAGGCGGGCTGCCGTGTGCTGGCCGTCACCGCCTGTGTCAACGGCATCGCCCACACCTACATGGCCGCTGAAGCCCTGAACAAGGCCGGTGCCAAGATGGGTGTGACCATCAAAGTCGAGACCAACGGCTCCGACGGCGCAAAGAACATCCTGACGAAAGACGAGATCGCCAACTGCGACGGCATCATCGTGGCGGCGGAGAAGAAGATCGAGACGGCCCGCTTCGACGGCAAGCCGGTCCTCTTCACCCGAGTGGACGACGGCATCCACAAGCCCGAAGAGCTCATCCACAAGATAACCTCCGGCGAGGTGCCGGAGTTCCACGCTAAGGGCGGCGCACAAGCCGCGGAGGACGCTTCTGCCTCCGACAGCTTTGGCCGCAGCCTCTACAAGAACCTGATGAACGGCGTCTCCCACATGCTGCCCTTCGTGGTGGGCGGCGGCATCATGATAGCGCTGGCCTTCCTGCTGGACGATTACAGCATCGACCCCTCCAACTTCGGCATGAACACCCCGCTGGCCGCCTTCTTCAAGACGGTGGGCTCTGCGGCCTTCAGCTATATGCTCCCCATCCTGGCGGGCTTCATCGCCATGTCCATCGCAGACCGTCCGGGTCTGGCCGTCGGCTTTGCAGGCGGCGTGCTGGCCATGAACGGCACCAACTTCGCCGGTATCGCCGCCGGTGAGACCACCGGCATCTCCGGCGGCTTCCTGGCCGCTCTGCTGGCCGGTTTCGTGGCCGGTTATGTGGTGGAGTTCCTCAAGAAGATCACCGAAAAGCTCCCCGCCAGCCTGAACGGCATCCGTCCCATGCTCATCTACCCGCTGGGCGGCATCCTCATCGTGGGCGCGGTCATGTGCAGTATCAACCCCATCATGGGCATGATCAACACCGCCATGACCAACTGGCTGAACGCCATGGGCGGCACCTCCAAGGTCCTGCTGGGCGCGATCGTGGCCGGTATGATGAGCATCGACATGGGCGGCCCCTTCAACAAGGCGGCTTACGTCTTCGGCACCGCAGCCCTCGCCTCCGGCAACTATGAGGTCATGGCCGCTGTCATGGTGGGCGGCATGGTGCCTCCCATCGCCATTGCCCTCTCCACCACCTTCTGCCCCAGAAAGTGGACTCCCGACGAGCGCCGCAATGGCATCGTCAACTACATCATGGGCCTCTGCTTCGTCACCGAGGGCGCTATCCCTTACGCAGCGGCTGATCCGCTGCGCGTCCTGCCCAGCTGCGTCATCGGCGCAGCCCTCTCCGGTGCGCTGTCCATGACCTTTGGCTGCGCTCTCCGCGCCCCTCACGGCGGCATCTTCGTCTTCCCGGTCGTTGACCATGCCGTGATGTACTGTGTGGCTCTGGCGGTCGGCAGCGTCGTGGGTGCGGTCATCCTGAGCCTGCTCAAGAAGACCCGCACTGAAGAATAATCAAGCTATTCGCTCCCTTTTCAAGTATAAACAGCCAAAGGCCCCCATCCGGCAGATACCGGATGGGGGCCTTTGGCGTGTAAGATACAGTTAAAAAGGCTCTCCCTAAGGGAGAGCCTTGGCAGAGCCATAAAAACCTGTATAAAACACAAAAACCCGCCTGGCAGCGGGTTTTTGTGTATAGAGGGGTGGGAAAGTATATAAAGTGGTGAATCGCGTGATCAGTCGGCAGCATATCGTACCCGAACACCGGGATCCCCGGCGGTACATCAGAACTTCAGTGACGCTGCCTTGCAGTATGTATTATATCCGAATTTGTTTTCTTGTCAAATGCAAAAATTTGGTTTCGCTTTAATTTAGCACTTTACTTTTTGACAAAAACTTTATATAATTAAAGACGGCAAAACGAAAACTGATTTTTGCACAGTTTGTACTATTGCTACAACAATAAAACTTTACTTTCAAAAAATTTTATGTAATGTAACATATTTCAAAAGGAGTACTTTTCCTATGGACGATTTGGACCGCAAGATTCTCGCCCTCCTCGCAAAGAACGCCCGTATGCCGGTGAAGGAGATCGCCGAAAAGGTGGCGCTGACCAGTCCCGCTGTCTCCAGCCGAATCCACAAGCTGGAAACGGACGGCATCATCAGCGGCTATACCGTGATGCTCAACCGCCCGTCTGACCGGGTCTATGTGGACGCTCTCATCAGCCTCTCGGTGGCCCCGTCCCAGCGGGACGAGCTGGTGGAGCTGATGAAGAACAGCAAAGAGGTGCTGCAGTGCTACCACGTCACGGGCGCTTACACCTTCCTCATCAAGGTGAGCTGCGGCAGTATGCCCCAGCTGGAGCATCTTATCTTACAGTTCCAGAAGCTGGGCACCACCAGCACCCAGATCATCCTCTCGACGCCCGTCAATCACGGTGACCTTGAGGCCATGATGCTGTAAGCGTTCATAGAACTGTTACACTTGTGGGTGCAATTTTCGCCCGCCGTGGGTCGTTTACCGAATAGCAGGGATAAAACATCAAATACTATCACTGCACACCGAAAACCTCACCCTGCGAACGAAAGGATAAATTGAATATGAAACGTATCATTGCTTGTCTGATGGCCGGCGTCATGCTGCTGGCTCTGGTGGGCTGCGGCGGGTCGGGCAGCTCCGGCAGCGCGTCTTCTGCCGCGAAGAAAGATTACACCCAGATCATCCACGACGCCCGCAGCGACGAGGACAACAAGTATGAGATGATATTCACCAAAGGCGAGGACGGCAAGTTCACGGCCCAGTACGGCTACAGCGCCGAGTATGAGGCCGACCAGCTCTCCGATGAGGTGGCCAACATGATGATGCCTCTGCTGGGCCTCGAGGACGATATGTACGACGACTTCGCCGCCTCGGTGTCCGGCATGATGGTCAGCGTCTACGGCGTGGCCATCGTCAAGCCCGCCGAGGGCAAGACGCAGGACGTGGTGGATGCGATGGATGCCTATGTCCAGAGCCAGCAGAAGTCCATGGAGCATTACCTCGAAGACCAGTACCAGATCGCTTCTGCCGCCCGCGTGGCGACTGTCCCCACCGGCGAGGTGGTCATGGTCTGCTGTGAGGACAGCGACACCGTCTTTGAAAACATCAAAAAGGCTCTGGCCGCATAACGTATTGCAGGAAAAAGCCCCCGCTTCCAGCTGGAAACGGGGGCTTTGCTGTATTTGTTGATCACGGATTCTCGATGGCGTTCACGAGCTTGTTGGCGATGTACTGGTGGCCCTTGATGGTGGGATGCACGTCGAGGGTGGTCTCGGTGTTGGGGATGGCCACATAGGTCAGGTTATAAGTCTTGGCGATCTGCTTCTCAAACTTGTTCAGCTTGTTGAAGTAGCTGCGCCAGCAAGGGATGAGCGGCACAGGGTTGGTGTAGCCCACGAGGATGATCTGGGCATCCGGGTTGAGATTGCGGATCTCCTGCACGATGGAGATGAGGGCTGCGGTGGTCTTGGGGTAAGTCTCGTCGCAGATCTTGCTCATGCCGGAGAAGAGCAGATTCCAGGTGGCATCCTTCTCGGCCTTGGTCAGATCCATCGCCTTGATGCTGCGGTAGATGGTGGACATGGTGGAGCCGGAACCTTCATTGCGCAGGTCGCCGGCCAGAATGGTAGCGGCCAGCTTCTCGCTCTTCCAGTTGGTGGCGTTGCCCAGAGCCACGATGCAGGGGACGAAGGCGTCGTTGGAGCCGATCTGGACGGAGACGACGTCGGCCTTGCGGATGTAGTCCTGGAACTCAGGGTAGTTGTACTCGCAGCCGGACGCCATGTTCATCTGGGGCATCTTGCCGTACCGGATCATGTCCGCGAGGTCGGGAGCCGTCAGGGCCGGCAGGCCGAGGTTGATGGCGTGGTCACGGTCGAGGCCGAGAGCTGCAGCCACCTTGCCGACATAGCAGTCGGGAGAGTAGCCATGGAAGTTGGGAGCCATATCGACGCTGTAGCCGGAGCGCGCACTATACTGGACATCGGCCAAGCCGACGCCGGACACGATGCTGTCGCCCAGTGCGACGTAGGTGAGCTGCCCGTCCTTGGTGCCATCAGCCTTGACCTCGGCTTTAGCAGCGGTCGCTGCTGAGGCTGCGTCGTACGCAGAAGGGACCGGGTCGGCCTGAGCCGTCTCGGTGGCAGAAGCCGCGGCTTCCGCCGGAGTCTCGGGCTGCAGGGCAGTCTCCGGGTTCAGGGTGACGATGACATGATCATCGCCGGCGGTGTCCGCAGCGGCCTCAGTCCCCTCGGCCAGCGCGGGGACGCTGAGCAGGGAGACGAGCAGCAGGGCAGAGACCGCCAGACTTGCAAAACGCTTGTTCATGGCAGAAGAGTCCTTTCATGAAAATCAATAGTCGCGGGGGGAGATGTCAGCTTCGAGCTGACGGTAATCGACCTTGCCCACAGGGGTCATGGGCATACTGGGAATAAACTTGTAGGCCACGGGCTGGACGTATTCGGGCAGCTCCTCAGCACACATCCGCTCCAGCTCCCGGATCACCTGCTTTTTCTTGGCGGTGGTGTCGGCCTTGAGCACGATGTAGACGAAGGGCAGACGGCCCTGCACATGGTCCTTGTCGGCGCAGCCCACCACAGAGCACTGATGCACAGCGGGGTGGCGGCTGACGACATTCTCTATCATGGAGGGAAAGACCTTGAAGCCGTCGTGGCGGATGATCATCCGCTTGATGCGGGAGTCGAGGTAAACGAAGCCGTCCTCGTCCAGATAGCCCATGTCGCCGGTGTGGGCCCACACCCGGCCGTCGGGGTGGCGGCGCAGCAGGATGGCGGTCTCCTCGGGTTTGTTGTAGTAGCCCTTCATCAGGCAGGGGCCGGAGATGCACAGCTCGCCCCGCTGGCCGATGGGCAGCTCCTGATCGGTGCCCGGCTCAAAGGCCGCCACCACGGTGTTCACCATGGGGATGCCCACACTGCCGGGCTTATTGTCCAGCCCGGCGGCCACCGTGGCTGCCGAGGACACTTCAGTCATGCCGTAGCCCTTGGCAATGGGGTACCGGGCCCCGTGGGCAGCCAGAAAATCGTTGACGGTCTGCTCGGCCCCCCGGGAGAGGGAGTCGCCACCGGCGGCGTAGTTGATGATGAAAGAAAGGTCCTTGTCCCGCAGCTTGGGGTCAGAGGCAAGCTGCTGGTAGTGGGTGGGCACGCCGAACATATGCTCGGGCTTGTGCTTCAGCACCAGACTGCCCAGCTTGGCCGGGTCCAGATTGGGGATGATGATGACCGTGAAGCCCAGCACCAGGGGCAGATGGATGCCGCAGGCAAAGCCGTAGGCGATAAAGGGAGGCATCACGTTCATCAGCTTCTGCCCCCGGTGGAACAGCTTGGGGTAAGCCTGGAACTGCAGGGCGATGCCGTTGAAGCAGTCGTCCGTCAGCATGACCCCCTTGGGGGAGCCGGTGGTGCCGCCGGTGTGTACCACCACGCAGGCATGGTCTGGGTCGTAGGGCTCCGCAGCGATGCTCTGGCCCTCGCCGCCCTTGATGAACTGCTTCCAGCGGATGACGTTGGAAGCATATTTGTTCTTGTCGGGGCTGGTGAGTTTGTAGCCCAAGGCCATGGCCGGGGGCAGCGAGTCGGCAGGGGAGAGCACGATCACCTTTTCCACATTGGTGCGCCGGGCAGCCTGGCTGCAGCGGTCGTACACCACGTTCAGGCAGACCAGAAGGTGGGAGTCCACCTCCTCAATGTACTCACGGATGCCTTCGACGCTGTAGCGGGGGTCCACCAGATTCAGGGTGGCTCCCATCATGTCGGCGGCATAAAACAGGGCGATGATCTCCGGGGTCATGATGCTGACCACCGTGATGATGTCGCCCTTTTTCACCCCGGCGCCCCGCAGGGCGGCGGCGGTCTTTTTTACGTTGACGATGAGGTCGGCGTAGGTGAACTTGCGGCCGTAGTATTCCAGAGCCGTGTCGTTCAGGTGGTTCTTGCTCCGCTGGCAGACATACTCAAAGGCCGAGAGGGCAGGCAGGGTCTGATCGATGAATTTCTGGTCGTAATACTTGAGCCAGGGCTTGGCCTGGGATGCGTAAACAGGATTCTGCGTCGTCATCAATTTCTCATTCCTTTATGTTTGTTAGACCCGCGCGGGGGCCAATGTTTTGTTTCGTTTTGTTACAAAGCCACTCCTGTTATTGTAGTAGAGCAGAGAACAAAAGTCAATAAACAGAGAGGCCACAATGAGAAAAACGCAAGAAAAAGTTTACGATTCCCGGCACCAGTCTTCGGCCTCGGAGGCGCTGCAGAGCACCCAGTGACGGGGCCGAAGCTCCCGCCACTGGGGAGCCTCCGTAGAGTAGTCGTGCATGGAGGGGTCATAGACCAGCAGCTTTTTCTGCCGCTCGCGGCGGGGGCTGGGCATGGGGATGGCCGACAGCAGGCTGCGGGTATAGGGGTGGATGGCGTGGGTCACCAGCTCTTCGGCGTCGGCCAGCTCCACGATGTCGCCCTTGTGGATGACGGCGATGCGGTCGGAGATGTAGCGCATGACGGAGAGGTCATGGGCGATGAAGAGGTAGGTGATGCCGCGCTCTTTCTGCATATGGCGCAGAAGGTTCAGGACCTGGGCGCGGATGGACATATCCAGTGCTGAGATGGGCTCGTCGGCGATGATGAATTCCGGCTCCACGATGAGAGCCCGGGCGATGCCGATGCGCTGGCGCTGGCCGCCCGAGAACTCGTGGGGGAAGCGGGATGCAAACTCGGGCAGCAGGCCCACATCCAGCAGCGCCTGACGGACTTTTTCGTCCCGCTCGGCGGCGGAGAGGTCGGGCCGGACGTTCATCAGGCCCTCGCCTACGATGTAGCCCACCTTGGCGCGCTCGTTCAGGGAGGACTGGGGGTCCTGGAATATCATCTGAATTTCCTTGATGACCTGCTTGTCCAGCGCGTGGGAGATCCTGCCGTTTATCTTCTGGCCCTTATAGAACACCTCGCCGCCCGAGGTGGGCAGGATGCGCATGATCGCCCGGCCGATGGTGGTCTTGCCCGAGCCGGACTCGCCCACCAGACCGAAGGTCTCGCCCTTATAGATGGTGAAGTTTGCGTTCTTGACGGCCTTGTAAGCCTTGCGGCCGGAGCCGTAGGTCACTTCGAGGTTTTTTACCTCGACCAGAACTTCGCGTTCGTCTGCCATGTTATTTGCCCTCCTCTTGCAGCATCCGCACAGCGGCGGGCGGTTCTATCTTGGGTGCGCGGGGGTCGAGAAGCCAGGTCTTGGCCCGGTGGGTCGTGCTGACATCAAAATAAGGGGGACGCTTGACGAAGTCGATCTTCAGCGCCAGCGGGTTGCGGGGCGCGAAAGCGTCGCCGTGAATTTCCGTGAAGAGGTTCGGGGGCGTGCCCTGAATGTTGAACAGGTCTTCGCCCTTCACGCCCATCTGGGGCATACTGGACAGCAGCGCCCAGGTGTAGGGGTGGCGGGGGTCGTAGTAAATTTCGTCCGAGGTGCCGATCTCCACGATGTCGCCGGCATACATGACGGCCACACGGTCGGCGATGTTGGCCACGACGCCGAGGTCATGAGTGATGAGGATGATGGTGAGGTTATATTTGACCCGCATCTCCTTCAGCAGCTCGAGGATCTGGGCCTGGATGGTCACGTCCAGAGCCGTCGTGGGCTCGTCGCAGATAAGGATCTGCGGGTTGCAGGCCACGGCGATGGCGATGACGACGCGCTGGCGCATACCGCCCGAGAACTCGTGGGGATACTGCTTGAAGCGCACTTCCGGGTCGGCGATGCCGACATCCCGCAGGTACTCGAGGGTCTTCTCCCTGGCGGCAGCGCCCTTGAGGCCCTGATGGAGCTCCACGGCCTCCATGATCTGGTCGCCGATGGTCTTCAGGGGGTTCAGGCTGGTCATGGGGTCCTGCATGATCATGGCGATCTCGTGGCCGCGGACTTTCAGCCAGTCCTTCTCCTTTTTCAGCTCGGAGAGCCGGATGGGCTGGTGGTCGTCGGCACCGAAGTAGTCGATGGTGCCGGAAGTGATGGAGCCGTTGGAGTCCAGCAGGCCCATGAAGGACTTGGTGAACACGCTCTTGCCCGAGCCGGACTCGCCCACGATGGCGAGGACTTCGCCGTGGTAGACGTCGAGGTCGATGCCCCGGATGGCGTGGAGGATCTTTCCACGCAGATTGAATTTGATGTTGAGATCCCGCACAGAGAGGATCAGTTCATTCTTTTTCATGCCTGTTCCTCCTTACTGCAGATGGTTCTTGGGGTCGGCTGCGTCAGAGAAGGCGTTGCCGATGAGGTAGAACGCGATGGTGACGAAGCTGAGGATGATGGTGGGGTAGAGCAGCTGATAGCGCAGGCCGGCCTGCATCATGACCTTTCGGCCATCGTTGATGAGGTTGCCCAGAGAAGGCACCTCGACAGAGAGGCCGAGGCCGATGTAGGTGATGAAGACCTCGCTGCCGATGGCGGCGGGGATGGTCAGGGCCATGCGGAGCATGATGACCGACACGAGGTAGGGCAGCAGGTTGCGCACCACGATGCGGGAGGTGGGGGTGCCGATGCAGCGGGATGCCACGTTGTAGTCACGGTCACGGATGATGAGGATCTGGTTGCGGATAAAACGCGCCATGGCGATCCAGCCCGTGATGGACATGCCCAGGATCAGCGTCTGGACGCTGGGGCTGGCGACATAGGAAATAAGGATCAGGATGATGGTGGAAGGCACGTTGTCGCAGATGTTGTACAGCTCGGTGAAGAAGAAGTCCAGCTGACGGACATAGCCCCAGAGCACGCCCACCGTGATGCCCACCACGGCCTCGATGAGGGCCACGAAGAAAGCGATGGTCAGGCTGGTGCGGGCGCCGGCCCAGATGCGGGCCCAGAGGTCCTGGCCGATGGCGTTGGAACCCCAGATGAAGCCCTTTTCACCGGGGGCGATGTTGCGGTACTGGATGCCGGTGGCGGGGTCCACGGCGCAGAGGTTGGGGTCTGCCTGACCGGGCAGGCAGGGCTGCAAAAATGCAAAGGCCACCACGGCGATGAGGGCGACGAGCAGCAGCACGGCCACGCGGTTCTTGAAGAAGGCGCGGAAGGTGCTGCCCCAGTAGCTGTAGTTGGAGTAGGACGTGGCCTCGGCCCGCTTTTCGCTGAACCCGGCGGGGGTGAACAGCTCTTCTTCGGGCAGCTTTGCCCATGCGGCGGGGCCGTCCGCCTGTAACTTATCCAGCTCTGCCTCGAGCTGGTGTGCTTTTTCATCTTTCATACGGAAAAGCATTATCGGCCACCTTCTTTCTTGCCAAAGCTGATGCGGGGGTCAATGAGCACCATGAGCAGGTCGCCCAGGATCAGGCCGATGATGCCCACGCAGGCGTAGAGCAGAACGATGCCCTGCACCATCGTGTTGTCGTGGCGCTGGACACAGGTGACCAGCAGGCCGCCCATGCCCGGGATGCTGTAGAGGCTCTCGATGTAGATGGAGCCGACCACAGTGTTCAGGAAGGCGGAGGGAATATACTGCACCAGCGGCACCATTGCGTTGCGGAAGATGTGGCGCAGGGCGATGTTGTTCTCACTCACGCCCTTGGCACGGGCAAGGCGGACATAGTCCTTGTTGCTCTCGTCCACCATGTACCGGCGCAGCCACATGGCGTAGAACGCCACGTTGCCCAGACTCATGGAGCAGACGGGCAGCACCCAGTATTTCCAGTTGGAGGCGTCGAAGAGCAGGCCCACGTTCAGCGCGGTGGTGCCGTACATCTGGATGTACAGATAATACACTGCCGCAGGCACAGCCTGGATGAGGACGATGATGGCCGTGCCGATCTTATCGGGCCAGCGGCTCTTGAAGCGGCCCATGAACAGGCCCATCGGGATGCCGATGACAAGGCTCAGCAGCATGGCGTACACGCCCATCTGGATGGAGATGGGCAGCTTCTTGGCGAGGATGCCGGTGACGGAGGCGTTGACCTTATAGATGTGGCTCACGCCGAGGTCGCCGTGGAGCGTATGGACCCAGAAGCGGCCGATCTGCACCGGCAGCGGGTCCAGCAGGCCCATGGACTGTAAGCCGGCCTGTATCTGGGCCTCGGTCATTTTTTCGTAGTTAGCAAAATAGCCTTCCACCGGCATCAGCCGCAAAAGGCAGAAAACGAGCGTGACGATAATAAACAGGGTCAGTATCGAGCGCCCGATGCGTTTCGCCAGATATTTGAGCATATCTGTGCGCACCCCTCTCTTTTATAAAATGAATGTCGGATAGGAATAGAATACAACAAAAACCACTTTTGGAAAGTGATTTGGCAAAGTTCGTTACAAAAATTCATGTAAGAGGCTTCAGAAACGAAAAGCTCTCCGCTTTCCCGTGGGAAAACGGAGAGCTTTGGAGCGGACAGACTCAAAAAGTCTTAGCGGGCGTCGCGGTTGGCCTCGTACTCGCTCATGGAGATGTAGTGGTCAAGGACGTGGATGCCCTTCAGACGCTTGTTGGAGAAGCCGGTGGAAGCGTACTGGCCCTCCCAGTAGTTCAGACGGGTGGCGATGTAGGCCGGGATGCTCATGCCCATGGGGACGACGAGGGCATTGTTGATGAGGGAAGCCTCGGCGTTGGCGAAGGCATCGTAGCGGGCGTTGATGTCGTCGGTGATCTTGACAGCCTCTTCGATGGCCTTCATGTAGTTCATGACGGCGTCCGCGGTGTCGCCGGTGATGAAGCCGTCCTCGACGCCGGTGCGCAGGAAGGCGTAGCGGCTGCCGCGTGCGCCCTCGGCCTGATAGAAGGGGTCGGTCTCGGTCTGGGGGTCGGAGTAGTCAGCGCCCCAGTTGCACTGCAGGAAAGCGAACTTGCCGTTGCGGCGGACGCTGGACAGGAAGCTGTCGGAGGGGCCGGCAGTGATGATGATGTCGATGAAATCGAAACCGTCGTTCAGCACACCCTCGAGCTGCTGCTTGAACACCTGGCACTGCTTGTCCCAGTCGGTGGAAGAGGGATTGTAGGGCATCTGCACCTTGATGGGGAAGGTCACACCGGCAGCGGTCAGCTCCGGGATGGCAGCGTCGCGGTACTCCTTGGCCTTCGCCTCGTCGAAGAACTCGGTGATGTCGGCCAGGTCGCCGCACTTGAGGTAGTCCACGCCGTCGGCGTTGGCACAGAAGCTGGGGGGCGTGATGGTGTTCAGCTTGTAGTTGTCGTAGCCCTCGGGTGCCTTGACGGCCAGCGTGACAGAGTTGTTGATGCCGTAGAGGAAGGACTTACGGAAGTTGGTGTTGTTGATGGCCTTGGCCCAGTTCTCCGGCTCATACTCGGCATCCATGCCCTCCACGCTCCAGTTGGAGAACTCGTGGGAGAAGGGCATGAAGTTGAACATATAGAAGTAGGTGTAGTTGGTGTTGGGACGGTCCATGGACACCATGTCCTTGGTGGTGTCGTCGGACAGCCAGCTGTCGAGGATGTCGGAGCCGATGGTGGCCTCGTCGATCTCGCCGCGCTTGATCATCTCGGGGCCGTTGACGCTGGCCTCGGCGTTGTAGATGCGGCTGATGGTGTCGATGAAGACGTTGTCAGCGTCGTAGTTCTCGGGGTTCTTCTTCATGACCCAGGTCTCCAGAGACTCGTAGGCGGCCAGATAGAAGGCACCGCAGCTGTAGGTGGTCTCTGCGCTGGTGGCGAACTGGTCGCCGGTCTCTTCCAGCAGCGGGCCGTAAGCGGGCTCGTAGGGCAGATAGCACAGCAGGCTCAGGAAGCCCGGGAAGTCGTAGGTCAGGGTGTAGGTCAGGGTGTGGTCATCCACGGCGGTGACACCCACGGCGTCGAAGTCCACCGGTGGGTAGGTGGCGGGGTCAGAGTCGGGGGCAGTCACGGTGACGACGCCGCTGCCGTCCACGGTGTAGGTGGTGCCGTCATCGTCCACGACGCCGGTGTTGGCGTTGTTCAGATAGAGGTGGTAGTTGTAGTAGTCGTCAGCGCCTGCGATGTAAGCGGTGACGAGGCCCACGTTGGAGGCGGCGTAGTCCGGGGTCAGAACGTACTTCAGAGCGTCCACAAAGTCCTGTGCGGTGACGGGGGCCACGACCTCACCGTTGCAGTCCACCCAGTTCTCCTCACGCAGATGGAACGTCCAGGTCAGGGTGTTGACATCCCAGTCCCAGCTGGTGGCCAGGCCTTCGCGCATGACGCCCTTGTTGTCGTACTCGACCAGCGTATCCACGCAGTTTGCGCCCACGACCATCTCAAGGTCAGTGCCGGTGGTCAGGTAGTTCAGGGTAGCGGGCTGGCTGTCGTACAGGATGGTGTAGCTGGAGCCGGAACCGGAAGAGGCTGCGCCGGAAGCGCTGCCGGAGGAAGAGCCGCCGCAGCCGGTCAGCAGGCCGGCTGCGCAGGCACCGGCGGCTGCCAGGCCGCTGGCCTTCAGGAACTGACGGCGGGAGATGGAAGTGTTCATCATAAATTCCCTCTTTTCTTGTTTTTGCTGTACAAAGGACAGCGTCGCGTTGTGCGGTGTCCGCTGTTTCCCGGCAGCGGACAAATGGACCGTTTTTATGAAAAAAGAGCAACGGAAATCCATCCGTTACTCCTTTGCAACAGTCCCGGCCACCAAACAATATGGTCATGACTGAGTATAGCATTGATTTGCGGCCGCGTCAATCCTTTTCGGGTGCAGATGCTGTTTCTGCAACAGAAACAGCTGTTGCCGCCGCAGCGGCAGAGACGGGAGCCGCTGCCGTTTCGGCTGTAGCGGCACCGGAAGCATTTGCGGCATTTCAGCGGCCAGCTCTGCGGCAGCGGCCTTTGCGGCCTCCTCCGCTGCCTTGCGGGCCTCGCGCTCGGCGATCCGCTCCCTGGCGCGGGCTGCGGCCTCCTCCTGACGCTGCTTGGTGCGGCGCTTGATGCGGCAGACCGAGCAGATGCCCTCGGAGCTGTTCGGCGCGATGGGCTTGCCGCAGTCGGCGCAGAGGGTCTTGCTGCATTTGTAGATGCTCACCGGGCCGAGGGTGGTGAGCTGGCGGAGCTTCATGCCGTCGATGCCGCTGTTGGAGCAGGCCGCGACGCAGACGCCGCACTCGCTGCACTTCCAGGGCGTGACGACCACGCGGGTCTGGCCGTCGGGCATATCCTCGAGCTTGAGTGCGCCGGAGCGACAGGCTTTCTCGCACTTGCCGCAGCCGAAGCACTTCTGGGTGAAGTTCGGCAGATACCAGCCGTAGCGCAGCGGCGTCTCGGAAGCAGCCTTGAGCTGCTTTGTCCGCTGGTGGAGCATAAGGCGGAAGTCGGCGGCGCTGTCCTCCTCGCTGCGCAGGCCGGGCAGCATCTGCAGCAGCTTCTTGGTGCCGGCGCGGGAGCCCTCGGTCATGTGGGAGAACATCTCCCGGCGGCTCAGCTCCTGCACATGGTAGGGCGCTTCGTCCTGCTCATAGGCCAGCGTGACCCGGCTCTCGAAGAGCTGGGGGCCGAGGAACTCCACCAGACGGGTCAGCTCTTTGCGGAGCTGGGCGGCGCAGACGTCGTTCTCGCACTCACCGCAGGGGGTCAGGTCGAGGACCAGCTTCTTGTTCAGAGCCAGATAGGCCAGCGTTTCCCACGAAAAGGAGGCGATGCAGGTGCGGACGGCGGTGTTCTTGCGGGTGCTCTTCTCGCAGCCCAGCCAGAGGGTGTCGTTGTCGGTATCCGCCAGAGAGGTGTCCCGCTGTACCTGCTCCAGCGAAGGGATGATGCAGCCCGAGCGGCAGGCAGATACGCAGAGGCCGCAGTCGGTGCAGGGATCCCAGTCTTTAACGAGGTTGGGACGGGTGAAGATGGCATCGCCGTAGGGGCAGATGTCCTTGCAGGCCGTGCAGGGGGTGCGGTGGGGGTGGAGATTCCAGCACTGACGGCGGATGACCTCGGGGTGGGAGGTCTTCATCAGGGCGTCCATTGCATAACGGGTAAACAGACCCATAGCGGTATCACTCCTTTTCGGGGGCATCGGTCACGGTAGTGACCTGTGCGTTGTCCAGCAGGAAGCGCTGCACCTTCTTCGCGGCCAGCGCGGCGGCGATGGTATCCTCGGGCAGGGCTTTCCGGATCTCCGCCTCGGGGGTGTCCTGCAGCTGGGACAGGCGGCGGTACTCGGCGTTGACTTCCTCGGGGTGGACGACGATGTTTTCCGCCTCGGCGATGGCCTTGGCGGCCAGCACGAAGCGGATGCGGCTCTCGGCCTGTGCGCGGTAGTCCTTCTCGAGGGCTTCCGGGGTGGTGCGGCTGTTCTTGCAGTGCTGCTCGAGGGTGATGCCGCTGCGGGAGAGGCGCTCTTTCAGCAGCTTCATTTCGTTCTGGGCGGTGCGGTCGAGAATTTCGGCGGGCAGGTCCACGGTCATGTTGGCACCGGCCATGTCCAGCAGCTGCTTGCCGGCGGCGCGGTCAGCCCCTTCCTCGTGGATCTTCTGCTTTTTGGCGCGAAGGTCGGCCTTCAGCGCATCGAGGGAGTCGAAGCCCAGACTCTTGGCGAAAGCCTCATCCGGTGCGGGCGTGACTTTCTCGGCCAGAGAGCGGAGCTCGATCTCGAACTGTGCGGTCTTGCCGGACAGCTCCGGCAGACGGAAGTCCTGCGGGTAAGTAAAGTCGAAGCGGAACACCTCGCCGGCACGGTGGCCGTAGATGGCCTGCTCAGCGGCGGGCATCAGCTTGCCGTCGCCCAGCACGACCATGACCTTCTCCATCCGGCTGTCGGGGATCTCCCTGCCGTCCATGTAGCCGGCAAAGTCCAGCAGGGCGCGGAAGCCGCGCCTGGCAGGTTCGGTGGTGGGGCGGTAGACCGCGTGCATCCGGGTCTGGTGGACAAGCTCGATGTCCACAGTCTTGTCGGTGACGGGGCGGACGTGACGGGTGACGGCCAGGCCCTTGTATTGGCCCAGCTTCACTTCAGGCGTGTTCTTCTTATCCATAGTGGCGTACTCCTTATGACGTAAGCAGGCCGGCGGGCGGCGCTGCGGGTTTTATAGCAATAAATCGAATTATACACGTTTTCGGCAGAAAGGGCAAGCTCACAGCCCGTGGGCGGTGAGCCATGCCTCGGCCACCTGGGAGAACATTTCGGGGTACTGGGCGTCTTCCTCAGCGAAAGCGCTCAGATAATACTCCACTTCCTCCCGGGTGGGGGCAGCGGTGCGCTTCCAGATGGTAAAGGTGGTGCCATTGCCCATATCGAAGCTCTGCTCAAAGGCGAAGTACTGGTCTCTCACGGCGAGGAACTGGTCGTTCAGCTTGATGGACATCTCGCCGCTGCCGACGTAAGTCTGGGGGAAGGGCTCACAGGTGATAACGTATTTGGCCTCGAAGAACTGCATGGGGAAGTTATGGGTGCCGGGGACCGAGAAGCCGAAGGCCAGCTTGTCGTTGATGGGGGCGTCCGGCAGGTGGCAGTTCTTGAAGTGGTCGGGGTTGTAGAGCATATCGTGGGGGATCATGTAGCACAGCTCCCCCTCGGCGCAGTGGGTGTCGATCCAGTCGGCAATGGCCCGGATCTGGCCGATGTCCTTTCTATCGTAGATGAGCTTGTCCAGCGAGATGAAATACTGGGTGGCCGGGATCTGGATCGGGAAGTGTTCAATGACGAAACCCGGCATGGCCAGCGTAGTCAGCGGCGAACACCGCACTGACATGGACAGCACCAGCACGAAGGCCCAGCAGCCCAGCTTGAGGTTCCGGCGGCGCGTGATGCCCTCGGCCAGCGCGGCGGCACCCAGCAGAAAGAGGATGAAGTATCCCGGCAGGAAGAGCAGAAACTGATGGGAGCCGGTGTTCTGCACCCGGGTGAAGAGCAGGATGCTCACCACCAGCTCACACCCGGCGAGACAGGGCAGGGAGGGCGCTCTGTGCTTCGCCGCAAAGGTGAGACCCAGCACCATGAGGAGAATGTTGAACAGGCCCATCCGGCCGATGTGATAGAACGCCTCGAGGGCCAGACCGCCGCCGTTATAATAGGAGTAGCGGCCTGCGTAGTTGTAGGCGAGGATGTGGGACACCATCGGCCAGAGCAGGATGACCATCGCCACGACGGACGCAAGGCCGAAGAGGACGAGGTTTTTGATTCGAACAAGGACGGCGTTTTTTTCGCCGCCCTTTGTCAACCGCACACAGCCCGCGATGAGCAGCAGCGCGTAGGCAAAGTAGTAGCCCACCACAAAGTAGAGGTACCACCGGCGGGCGAGGATGATGGCGGCAGTGGCCAGGAAGATGAGGCCGAACCGCACCGGCTCCAGCTTGTCGAACCGGAAATCCAGCGTCAGCAGAAGGATCGCAAACCCGAAGATGAGTCCGAACCAGTCCGGCTGGGCCAGCACCGCGCTCATCCGCAGGAAGGGATAAGCCGCCGTGAGCGTCATCCCGAAGAGGAAATAGTACATCCGGTTCTTCACATTCAGGATCTGCCCGACCTTGACGACGAGGCCCGCCAGCAGCACCAGCAGGGTGGGCAGGATGCAGAACACCTGACTGAAGGAATAGGCGTCGCCGGTGTGGCTCGTGAGGCAGAAGGGGAACTCGGTGAAGAGGGTGATGAAATTGGTGTAGTCGTCGGCCATGGAGCCGAAGATGTATGCGAGGCCCGCGCCTGCACTCTGGGCAAAGGCGGCTTCGGCGTCGTACTGCTTGAGCAGATAGTTGGCGTAATCCCAGACGTATACAAAGCTCCGGCTCGATAATGTCCAGTAAAAATAGACGACAGCCACAGCCCAGATGCCGAAGACGACGGCTTTGTGGAAGAAGTCCAGCTCTGCACCTGCCACACGGAGAACGCAGAGGGCCAGAACAAAGAGCCCCACGCTGGCCCAGAGACTGAGCAGCGGGAAAAAGAAGGCGCTGGCCGGTGCAAGCAGCCCCAGAAGAGCCAGCAGCACCGCACAGCCGCCCAGACCGACCCCCGCCCATTGCAGAGGCGAGAGCCGGCGAACAGCAGCAGATGGCATAGAAGGGTGATTCCTTTCCTTTAACTTCCGGAAAATGCAAAACACAACTTTCCATCTAACAGTATAACGGCTCCGTCAAGGCTTGTCCAGACGCAGACCGCGCCAGAACGCAGAATATCCCGCTGCGTTTTCAGCAGACGGGATATTCTGAAACAAATATTACTTTCTGGAGTTGTATGCGGCGGCATCCGCCCTGGCGTTCTGGGTGCGGGCTGCCTTGCGGCGTGCGGCAGCGGCCCGGCGGGCGCTGGCCTGTGCAGCCTCGGGGCGGGGCGCTTCGGGGGTGAGCTTGAACATCCGGCTGCCCATGGCGGGCAGGTCCACGGTGAGGGTGTAGTCCCGGCCATAGACGCCGCCGTCCGAGGTGTGGAGGGCTTTGGGCTTCGATTTGTCCGCGCCGCCCCAGCAGGGGGCCTCAGTGTTCAGCAGCTCTTCGGCCCCGGCGGGGAAGCTCAGGTAGAGCGGGAACTTTTTGTGGGCAGTGTTCTGGGTGTTCATGACGCAGAGGATGGTCTGTCCCGCACCCTTGCGCAGCCAGGCGTATACGCCCTCGTCCCGGCTCTCGCTGGCCACCCACTCGAAGCAGCGGGGGTCATACTCGCCCGCGTAGAGGGCGGGCTGGGTGGCGTAAAGGCGGCTCAGAGCACCGAAATATTTCTGGAACGCGTCGTGGAAGGGGTACTTGAGCAGGTCCCAGTCCAGCTCCCGCTTTTCGTCCCACTCCCGGAAATGCCCCAGCTCGTTGCCCATAAAATTGAGCTTTTTGCCCGGGTGCGCATACATATAAAAATAGAGGGTGCGCAGCTGGGCGCATTTTTCCTCGTAAGTGCCCCACAGCTTGTCGATGACTGTCTTTTTGCCGTGGACGACCTCGTCGTGGCTCAGCGCCAGCAGGTAGAGCTCGTTGTAGAAATAGTGCATACTGAAGATGATCTTTCCGTATGCGTCGGGACGCTGGCCGAAGGGGGTGGCGAAGTAGTCCAGCGTATCGTGCATCCAGCCCATGTCCCACTTGTAGTCGAAGCCGATGCCGTCGTAGCGGGTGGGGGCCGTGACTTTGAGGAAGTTGGTGGAATCTTCGGCCATGTAAACGCCGGTGGGCCAGCGCTCGTTCAGGCCGTGGTTGAGGTTCCGCAGGAAGGTGACGGCGCCCTCGTTGACGCCCCGGGCAGGGTCGCCCTGCCAGTAGAGGGCGCGGGAGATCGCGTCCATCCGGATGCCGTCGCAGTGGTAGACCTCCATCCAGAGGGCGGCGGCGCTGTTCAGGAAGCTGCACACCTCCCGGCGGTAGTAGTTGAAGTTGCAGGTACCCCACTCGCTGTGGCCCACGTCGCTGTCGTATTCGTAGAGGTGGGTGCCGTCAAAGTTGGCCAGTGCGTCGGCGTTGGCCGCAAAGTGGACGGGGACAAAGTCCATGATGACGCCGATGCCCATCCGGTGGCAGGCGTTGACGAAGGAGGCGAACTGGGCCGGGGTGCCGTACCGGCTGGTGACGGCGAAGTAGCCGGTGGTCTGGTAGCCCCAGCTGCCGTCGAAGGGGTGTTCTGCCAGCGGCAGAAGCTCTACATGGGTGAAGTGGTGTTCCAGCAGCCAGGGGATGAGCTCCCGGGCCAGCTCTTCGTAATCGTACCAGCCGTCCGAGCCGTCGGGCTGGGTGGAGTTGGGCTTATGCTTCCAGCTGCCGGCATGGAGCTCGTAGATGTTCATGGGCAGATTACGGCATTTATCCCGCCGCTCCATCCATGCGCTGTCGTCGAAGGAAAAGTCCAGTTTGGTCAGGCGGCTGGCGTTGGCGGGGCGGACTTCGGACGCGAAAGCGTAGGGGTCGGCCCGCATGACCACGCTGCCGTCGGCCCCGTGAATGCGGTATTTGTAGAGCTCCCCCTCGCACAGCCCGGATACAAAGCCGCTCCACACACCGGTGTCGGCTTTCTGGAGCGGGATGCCTGCGCCCCAGCCGTCAAAGCCGCCGCAGACCTCCACAGCCGTGGCACCGGGAGCCCAGACCGCGAAGCGCCAGCCCTCTTCGCCGTGGTCACCCTGCCAGGGGTGCGCGCCGAGGATGCGGTAGGCGTCGAAGCAGTCGCCGTTGAAGAAGGATTTGGGGATGGAGGGAAGATTCATACGAAAGACTCCTTTTATCGCAATTTTTACAGAACACGGACGATGGAATATGTAAAATGAGAAATATACAACACTTTTATCACACTTTTGTCGGAAAATGTGCTATACTGAATACGACACAGACGCACTTTTGTCGGAAAAGTGCTCTGCTGTAACTTTTTGAAAACAGGAGCGGTACAGACAATGGCTTGGTATGACAATGCGGTATTCTATCACATCTATCCTCTGGGATTGTGCGGCTGCGCGCATGAAAACGACGGACAGCCTGTCCCCGGGGCTTTCAAAAAGCTGGATGCGTGGGCTCAGCACGCGGCAAAGCTTGGCTGTACGGCGATCTATATCGGCCCGCTGTTCGAGAGCGGTTCCCACGGCTATGACACCATCGACTACCGTCTGGTAGACCGGCGTCTCGGCACCAACGAGGAGTTCAAGGAATTTGTCGCCGCCTGCCATGAGCGGGGCCAGAAGGTCATCGTGGACGGCGTGTTCAACCATGTGGGCCGCGATTTCTTCGCGTTCCGGGAGCTGAAGGAGCACCGCGAGAACGCCCGCTACCGCGACTGGTTCTGCGACGTGAATTTCTGGGGCAACAACGAGTACAACGACGGCTTCTCTTACGGCAACTGGGGCGGCTTCAACCTGCTGGTCAAGCTGAACCAGCGCAACCCCGAGGTGCAGAACTACCACTTCGATACCATCCGCTTCTGGGTGGATGAGTTCGACATTGACGGCATCCGTCTGGACGCTGCCGACGTGCTGGACTTCGATTTCATGAAGGGCCTGCGCCGCGTTGCCAACGAGGTGAAGCCCGAGTTCTGGCTGATGGGCGAGGTCATCCACGGCGACTACAGCCGCTGGGCAAACCCCGAGATGCTCCACTCCGTCACCAACTACGAACTGCATAAGGGTCTGTGGAGCGGCCACAACGACCACAACTATTTCGAGATCGCCCATACCATGCGGCGTCTGCAGGGCCTCTGCCACGATACCCGGCTCTATAACTTCTCGGATAACCACGATGTGGAGCGGCTGCCCAATAAACTGCGCAACCGCGACCGCGACCACATCCGGCATATTGCTCTTCTAGTATATACGCTTTGGGGCATTCCGTCCATCTATTATGGCTCGGAATTTGGCATCGAGGGCAAAAAGGAGTGGGGCAGCGACTGGCCGCTCCGCCCCTGTCTCGAGCTGGCCGACTACACCGACGCCGAGAAGACGAACCCTGTCACCAGCATCTATGCCGCACTGGGCAGGCTGAAAGCGGAGTGTCCCGAGCTGAGCTGGGGCGAGTTCAAGGAGCTGACGCTGACCACCCAGAGCTACGCCTACGCCCGGGTGCTGGACGGCAAGGCTGTCGTGGCGGTGTACAATAACGGTGACAGCCCGGTTTCGATGGAATTCCAGCTGCCGGTGGAGGCTTCGGGTGTCGAAGACCTGCTGGCCGACTGTGTGGGCAGTCAGCCCATCCTGACGCAGGCGGAGTGGGGTAAGCTGAAAGTCCAGCTGCCCTCCAACTACGCCACCCTGCTGCGGCTGGTAGGATAAAAAGGGGAGTGCGGAAGATGAATGCTGCACAGCGCAGAAAAGTGATCTTAGAGCGGCTGACGGAGGCCGATGCACCGCTGAGTGCCAGTGTACTGGCCGGGGAACTGGGGGTCTCGCGGCAGATCGTGGTGGGTGACGTGGCCCTGCTGCGGGCGTCGGGGACGCAGATCGACGCAACGCCCCGGGGTTATCAGCTCCACCCGGCGGCGCGGGGCTACACGGGCATCCTCGCCTGTGTCCACAGCACCGCCGACCAGATGCGGGAGGAGCTGTATACCGTGGTGGACCAGGGCGGCATCGTGGTGGATGTGGCCGTGGAGAACCCGCTTTACGGCGAGCTGCGCGGCAATCTCAACCTCGCCAGCCGGTACGACGTGGACCATTTTATCCGGCAGGCGGCGGATACGCCCGAGTGCCTGCTGAGCCGGATGACCGGCGGTGTGCATCTGCACACCCTGAGCTGCCCCACGCCGGAGGCGTTCCGCCGCATCGAAGCGGCACTGGACGCCAAGGGTCTGCTCTATAAAAAAGAAGAATAAGGGCATTGCTTTCATTGTAAAAAATCCACGGGGTCTTGTCCATCGACGAAAGACGAAAACCGTTGGATAATCAACTAAAACACGGAAGAGGTGGATTTTGTGGACATCCGTATTGCCCGTACCGACCGCGCCATCGAACAGGCTTTCATGGAACTGCGGGAGAAGAACCCTCTGGAAAAAATCAAGATAAAAGATCTATGTGCGATGGCCTGCATCAACAAATCGACGTTCTATGCCCACTATGAGGACATCTACGCGCTGGCCAACGCGCTGGAAAACAAGCTCATCGAGTCTATCCTGGCCAGCGTACCCCGCACCAACGACAGTGTGGCACTGCATCAGGCAGAGACGCTGACGCGGGAGCTGTTCCATGCCTTCATGCAGAACCAGCGGGCCGTGAACATCCTCTTTTCGGGCAGTCGGCAGGGCATCTTCGCCAACAGTATCGAGAAGGGGCTGCGCCAGCGCTTTGAGGAAGCCGACCCGACCTTCGCGGCTGATTTGAACCGGGGCATCCTGCTCTCGTTCTGCGTGCAGGGCTGCTTCTACGCCTTTGCCAACAACAGCAGCCGGATGGACGAGGGCAAGCTGGTGGAGCTGCTGGGAGCCATCGCCAAGACGGCGCAGAGCATCGAGTTTTAAGAAGCAAAAAATGGCTCCGGCAGACGCCGGAGCCATTTTTTACGATACGAAGTTATTTAGAATAAAGCTCAATGATATTCAGCAGGATCTCGGTGGCCTTGTCCATCCGCTCGACGGTGGTGCATTCGCAGACGCCGTGGAAGTTGAAGCCGCCGGTGCCGAGGTTGGGGCAGGGCAGACCCTTCCAGCTCAGGACAGCGCCGTCGGTGCCGCCGCGGACGGGGATCTCCTCCGGGGTCAGACCGGCCTTCTCGATGGCCTTGCGGGCCGTCTCCACAAGGTGGAAGTGGGGCTTGATCTTCTCCAGCATATTGCGATAGCTGTCCTTGATCTCGACTTCCACCGTGCCGGGGCCGTACTTGCCGTTGAGGTAGCAGGCGATGTGGAGAAGGTTGTCCTTCTTGAACTGCAGCTTGCCGGCGTCGTGGTCGCGGAGGATGTAGCCCAGCTTTGCCTCGGTGACGTCGCCGTACATCTGGGACAGATGGTAGAAGCCCTGATAGCCCTCGGTGGTCTCGGGGCGGGCCATGGCGGGCAGGGCCATGTGGAATTCCATTGCCACGTTGGAGGCGTTGATCATAGTGTCCTTGGCGCTGCCGGGGTGGACGGAGAAGCCGTGGATGGTGACAGTGGCAGATGCGGCGTTGAAGTTCTCGTACTCGATGCCGCCCACATCGCCGCCATCGACGGTGTAGGCGAAGTCTGCGCCGAAGCCCGGGATGTCGAAGAGAGAAGCGCCCTCGCCGATCTCCTCATCGGGGGTAAAGGCGATGCAGAGCTTGCCGTGGGGCAGCTTCTTTTTGATAAGGGTCTCGGCGGCGGTCAGGATCTCAGCGACGCCGGATTTGTCGTCAGCGCCCAGCAGGGTGGTGCCGTCGGTGGTGATGAGGGTCTCGCCCTTCAGCTCCTTCAGGAAGGGGAAGGTGGAGGTCTTCATGACCATGCCGGTGCCGGGCAGGGTGACGTCGCCGCCGTCGTAGTTCTCGTGGAGGATGGGCTTGACGTTCTCGCCGGGAGCGTCGGGGGCAGTGTCCATGTGGGCGATGAGGCCCAGCGCGGGCTTCTTCTCGCAGCCCTTGGTGGCGGGGATGCTGCCGTAGACGTAGCAGTGCTCGTCCACAAAGGCGTCCTCAATGCCAATGGATTTCATCTCTTCCACCAGCAGGTGGGCGAGGTCAAATTCCCGTGCGGCAGAAGGATGGGTGCCGGACTCGGGGTCCGAGGTGGTGTATACTTTGGCATATTTCAGCAGTCGCTCGTAAGCACGCATAAGTAAGGCTCCTTTGCTTTTTTCTTTATGATACCCTTTTTGAAGGCTTTTTACAAGGGTGGAGTGCTCTTCCGTTGAGTTAAGTTCTCTTTTGCGCACCAAAAGAGAATCAGAAATGGTTCTCGCGCCTGTGCGCGGGGCAGAGCGCTCTTGCATTAAGGCTAACTGTTCTCTTTTGATGTCAAAAGAGAACCAG
>ENA-OQJN01000078-OQJN01000078.1-human-gut-metagenome-genome-assembly--contig:-NODE-78-length-48015-cov-3.728304_pt1 | contig 48015 bp, 58 predicted proteins | sample MGYA00242610_ERZ504777 | MGnify/ENA primary metagenome ERZ504777 (study PRJEB26092, sample SAMD00036350) | human gut metagenome | host: Homo sapiens | study: EMG produced TPA metagenomics assembly of... | reverse complement strand
GTTCACTCCTGTAATTTCTATCTTATTACTCAGGTATACCTTTTAATAAAACCATTATTTATATGCATTATTGGCAAGCCATGTATAAACAGCATCCGAAGAACACTTGGACGTATCCGCATTGATATCAACGGCTATCCCAAGTTCATGCTCACTTGTTCCAGGTTCGGCAACATATTCTTTCGCAAGTTTTTTTTGCCTCCCCACGTGAATAGCCTTCATCCTGATACTGCTGAATTCTCTCATTCATAATATCTTTCTGATCCTGAGTTGTCCTGTACCCTTCCCTTACAAATAATTCAAGTCCCTCAGCTCTGGCATCATCAAACATCTGCTGAAGCTGAGGATAGATTCTCGAATCCACTTTTTCTCCGTTTGATAATTCTGTGAGTTCTACCTCATAATTACGGGGAACACAATAATCGTCATTTACAAGAATCAAGTTCCATCCAAAAGAAGTATCAGCTTCCCTTCTAAATAGATTGAAACTGTTAATCATCGGAATTTCACCCTGAATCGCCATATACGAAACAGCCCGCAAAAGCACAAATCCCAATATAAACACTAAAGCAACCACAGCGATTTGCTTCAAAAGTCTCTTTCGCCTGGTATACCGTTTATAACTTCTCATGTTTATCACCTTCAATCTGCTTTCAAATTTAATAATCTATATTTTATGACAATTCAGCATATAGAAAAGTTAGTTATTCGTGAAAATTATTTTTAAATTTAGAACTTGCATAACCACTACGATGTAAAAACAGTTTAGAGGCATTTATGACAGAGATTGATTTTATCTGGTTTTCGACTTTCTCCACGAAAGTGGCAAAAAATACCTGGCTACGAATTCCTTCGCTTAGGGCAAATCTGAAATCCTGAACGCTTTTATTCCTGTAGCCGACAAATTTGTCATCAACATAAGGCAAAAGCTTCATTGAGGAATCTATTTCATTTGACATATACTACATCTAGTGTTATACTGTTCTTATATCAATTATTTGTGTCAATCCGGAAAGGATTTATCACACGCAGTTTAGGTTTGAAACGTAGTCAGGAGTTTTCCTATGCCCAACAAGCAGCAGGGACTTCTGGCTTTTTTATTTTGCAGGAAACTGCATCTATTTTGAGAATGAACATAAGCGTCATTCTCTTTTTTATGCCTGAACGCAGGGAAAGGAGGATTACGGAAACAAATGATTCCGGAACTGGCACGCCACAAAAGAAAGGAGACTCTATGTCAGTCAAAAGAATTAAGAATCTTGTAAAACAACTCAATGAATACCGTCATGCCTACTACAATCAGGATGCCCCTCTGGTATCTGATGCCGAGTATGACCGACTCTTTGACGAACTGAAGGAACTGGAGGAACAGACTGGTTTCATCCTGTCAAATTCTCCGACACAGACGGTTGGATATTATCCGGTCAGTGAACTTGCCAAAGTCACCCATCCGATTCCACTGCTCTCGCTTGAGAAAACAAAACTGATTTCAGAGCTTTTAGATTTCATGAAAGGACAGGAAGTTCTCTTTATGCTGAAACTGGACGGTTTGACTACCAAACTCATTTACGAAGATGGCAGACTGATTCAGGCTTCTACCCGTGGAGATGGTGAAGTGGGGGAAGATATTACACACAATATCCCGGCATTTTTAAATGTACCGCTTACCATTCCACACAAAGAACGTCTGGTCATTACCGGTGAGTCTTTTATACCAACCAATGATTTTGAACGTCTGAAAGATACTCTGCGTGATGGAAATGGAAAAACCTTATAAAAAACGGACGTAATTTTGCTTCCGGATCAGTACGAAGTCTTGATCCGAAGAACTGTATCGGACGTTGTGTTCGCTTTTCTTCCGTTCAATGTATTAGAAGGAATGGAGGATGTTCCCTTCCCGGACAGCAGAGCCTGCAAATTAGAAGGTTTAACACACCTGGGCTTTGGTTACTGCCCGTTTTTCTCAATTTCAGGAACCGGACTTTCAAAAGAATATGCGGAGAAATTCATTCAGGAATTGGTATCCACAGCAGCAAATTTACATCTTCCTATCGATGGCATTGTCATGATTTTTGACAGTCTCAGCTACTCCAAAAGCTGCGGAAAAACCGGACACCACTATAAGGACGGCCTCGCCTATAAGTTTGAGGATGATACCTACGAAACTTTCTTGCGTGAAATTGAATGGACACCGACCAGATTCGGAGAGATTGCTCCGGTCGGCATCTTCGATACCGTGGAGATTGACGGCTGTGATGTTTCCAGAGCTTCCCTTCATAATCTGACCTTTATCAAAAATCTGGAGCTTGTACCCGGATGCCGGATTCTTGTTTCCAAACGAAACATGATCATCCCACATATAGAGGATAATCTGGATCGTGGAAGATATACCGACATCACGCCTCCGGTCTGCCCTTGCTGTGGTTCCAAAACCAGAACCTACAGCCGTAAGACCAGCGACGGTCGCACCGTAGAAACTCTGCATTGTGATAATCCGCAGTGCGACAGCCAGATCACAAGAAGGTTTGTCCATTTTGCCAGCAAGAAGGCAATGAACATCGAAGGACTGTCAGAAGCCACTTTAGAAAAATTCCTGAATCTGGGCTATCTGCACTCTTTTCAGGACATCTATCATCTGGAGGAACACCGGGAAGATATTGTGGCACTGGACGGATATGGTGAGAAATCTTTCGACCGCTTGTGGGAATCCATCAACGCCAGCCGGAGGACCAGCTTTGTCCGCTATCTGGTTTCCATGGATATTCCTATGATCGGCAGAACCAAAAGCCGGATTCTGGACACCGTATTTTCCGGAAATTTAACTGCATTTGTACAGGCGGCTGTCGGAGATTACGACTTCACTCAGTTAGAGGATTTTGGCGAAATCTTAAATCACAACATCCATTCCTGGTTTGCAGATGAAGCAAATCTTGATTTATGGAAAAACTTACAGAACGAATTCACATTTGAACAAAGAAAGGAAGAGACCATTATGACAAAAGAAAACAAATTTACAGGATGTACCATCGTAGCAACAGGGAAACTGGAGCATTTTACCAGAGACGGTATCAACGATAAGATTCTGGAGCTTGGTGCCAAACCTGGCAGCTCTGTAACAAAGAAAACCGATTACCTGATCTGCGGGGAAAAAGCCGGCAGCAAACTGGCAAAAGCCCAGAGCCTTGGTATTCCAATTCTTACAGAAGCTGAATTTTTGGAGATGATTGCATAACCATCTCTGCAATAGATGAGAATTATTTTGAGGTGTGGCTGAAAGGCCGCACCTCTTTTACAAAGGAGGAATTTATAATGAATCAAACAAATACAAGCAAGCGCATACCTACACAGATCAATGAATTTCGGGGAGATTATGCTTTTCTAAGCAATTTCTATCCGGCACCGGTCTCTTACATGGGACAAACCTATGCAAATAATGAAGCTGCTTTTCAAGCGCAGAAAACACTCTCTGCGAGAGAGCAACGCAAATTCTGTATTTTTCGGATGCATAATCCTTCTGATGCAAAGAAACTCGGCAGAGATCTTACATTACGCCCGGACTGGGAAAAAGTGAAAGTCCGGCTCATGTATGAAATCTGCATGTGCAAATTCATGCAGAACCCGGAACTCCGGGATAAACTTCTTGCAACCGGAGAGTCCACACTTATTGAAGGAAACAACTGGGGTGACTATTTCTGGGGCAAAGTCAATAACTGCGGAGAAAACCAGTTAGGAATCATCCTGATGGATGTACGTGCGAAGCTGCAGTGGAATGCAGAAACAGCGCCCAATAATATACCTCAATGTCTGCAATAAAGGAAAGGATGGTCTAATAGAATGAATGAAAATGCAAAAACAAAATTAGTGCTTGAGTATACTGGCATGGATGATTTTTCCTGTCCGGTATATAAGGACCAATTCGGAAAGTTGTGGAAGGATATTGACCTTGGCAAAGAGCCTGAACCGAATCTTTATTCTTTATCTTTTAACCATATTGATGGAGAACCTTCCCATCCCATACAGCAGGAGTACACATTTCATCCGGCTCCGTATCAAAGAAGTTCCTATGAATTCGAGTACCGGATGTTAAGTAAATTACAGTCTGACTGTGAATACTATCTGGGCTACGGAAATCGCAGTCCGTCTATCCTATGCAATCATAGCGTTCAAAACCATATTGCCCGTATGAAAGAATTATGGAATGGTTTTCCCACAGATCAGAAACCGGAATGGCTGACCTGGGAACAGCTTCTTCAGTACGAAAAAGTAATGACAGAAACCGGAATACCCGTGAAGAACTGCTCAGACTAGACAATTCATCATTTATCAGAAATTACCCTCTATATTATCCATTCATATTTTGATATAATAGGAACAGTTGAAAGAAAGGAGCATTTCCCATGTATCTGAAAAGAAAAGTTTACGATCAGCTTCTGGATTGGAAAAACGATACCGTCCACAGCACCTTGGAAGTGAATGGTGCCAGACAGGTCGGAAAAACATATATTATCAATAAATTTGCGGATGAGAACTTCAGGCACAAGATCTACATTAACCTGTTTGATTTGTCCGGCAAACAATTTATGGAATGTTACAAAAAAGCCACAGACTGGACTCCCGGTACAAAACGACCGGAGCAGCCGCTTCACGATGCTTTTAAACTCTTCGATCCGGATTTTGAAGATACCAACGATACAGTCATCATTATTGATGAAATTCAGGAATCCTCAGAGATATTCAACCGTATCCGAGAATTTACCCGCTATTTTCAAGCGCATTTCATTGTAACTGGAAGTTATCTGGGACGTGTACTGGAACCGGAATTCAAATTCTCCAGTGGAGATATTACCAGTATCCGTATTTATACCCTTTCCTTTAAAGAGTTTTTGGAAGCATTGGATGACCAGCTTTTTCAGAAATATCTATCACTTCCACTGGATCATGCAGATGACACCGTACCGGAACTATATGACGAATTAAAGAATGTTTACGACATCTATAGACAGATTGGCGGCTATCCAAAGGTTGTGGAAACATACCTTAACACAAAAGACGTGGAAGCAGCTCAAAAAGAGCTTGTTAGAATCATCCGCATTTTCTTAAACGAATCTATGCGGTACTTTGATGACATCACAGATATTAGTGTTTTTACCAACATCTTTTTAAGCATCTGCCGTATTCTGCTTCGTGAAAAGAAAGGATTAGATGAGGACAGTATAAGTGAAGAACTGCAAAAGCTCGTTACAAAGAATTACTCCAGTAATCTTTCTAAAGCAACCTGCTATCGTGCTATCAACTGGCTTTATCATTCTGGAATCATCGGTTTCTGTGGCAAAATCACAGAACTGGACATCCTGAATTTCAAACCGGGAAGCCGCTGCTTCTTCATGGATCTTGGAGTTGCATATTATTATCTCTCCAGAACTGGTGCTACTGTATCAACTATGGATGGCTCATTGAACGAAACTATGTTTACATTAACTTGTCCAAACGCCAGGAATTCCCGGAAGAAATTATCTTTGAGACACCGGCTTTTGCTACTTATAAAGGTGGTGAAATTGATTTTGTAGCTCAGACATTGAAAACTCACATCCGCTATCTGATTGAAGTTAAAGCCGGTAAGGGAACTGCATCTACTGCCTTGAAGGCATTGGAACAGGGGAAGGCCAATAAACTACTATATCTGAAAGGTGATACCAAAGGCGGAACCGCTGGGAATGTACAAACACTTCCTATCTATCTGCTAGAACAATATTATTTTTAATCAAAGAAAGAATACTTCGAGCCGCCCATAAGGACGGCTCTTTTCATCTATATTCTTGTATATTTATTTTACTAACAGCGCATCATTCTTTGAAAGAAGATATATACAGTATTGATTCATACTGATGCCTTCTTTTTTTGAGTGTTCCGCCAGATCCCGGTGTAAGCTGCGTGGCATCCTTATTTTAAACTGTCCCGAATACTCTTCCAGGCTTCCCGGTTCGTGAATCTCAATCCCTTCTTCCAGTGCAGCTTCTAACCATGCTTTTTTTGCATCCGCTGCATTTTCAACTGCCCTTTCTATCGTCTCTCCACAGGTGATGCATCCCGGCAGTTCCGGATAAGAAACCACAAATCCACCTTCATCCTTATCTTCCACAATTTCCATGCGATAGGACATTGCCAAATAATCATTCAGTGTCTTCATCGTTTTTCGCCTCACTTTCTACAATCTGCTTTACCATTTCAACATAAATTTTCTTGATTGGTTCGTGTTTCGGTATTGTTATCGGCTGGCATCCCGCTTTACGGAATGTATAATGGCTGCTCCCACTTCTCGGAGCATTTATCTCATATCCATAACTTTCTAATACTTTTCTTAATTCATCAAAACGAAGGTCTTTCGATAATGAGCAAATTCTTGTCAATAGTTTATCCCATTTCGACATCTTTAATGCCTCCTATCTATAGTATATGTGGTGTCATATGTGGTGTCAATCTGTTTTTCATCTTTCTTGGTCAAATAAGGGATGTAGCTCTTTCTTAGCATCCGCTACAAATGCTTCTTTCCTCGCACTTACCATATATATCTTCCAGAGCATCAAATGCAGGATTTCCGCATCCACCACACTGCATTTCTTTTGAACCATGCGGACAAACGGGCAGATTACTGTATCTGACAGCTTTTCCCCTTTAAGCAGCAGCTCCCCATCCGTTCCATATACTTCATACAGACATTCCAGAATACTCCCCAGATCTGTCACAAATCGGAAGGCGGGCTTTACATATTTCTTTTTGGCTTCCATCATCTATCTCCTCTACATCCGAACAGTCAGCCCGCCGAGGCGTGTCTTCGAAAGTCCCACAAGATACCAGTTCTCGTCCATTTCAATCCGAACCGGAATCCATACATCCCTTACCTTCACATCAAAGCAGTCTCCACAATGCAGTCCCCCATAATAGGATTCAATACCAAACCGGATATCATATCTTCCCATAGATGGATCATAAATCAAAGTACCTATTCTTTTTTCACTCATATTGCTTTCCTCCTGAAATTCTTTGTTCTATATAAGTAATAGGGCTTTCATTCTAGGTATTGGAAAGTTCCGGATATTTTTCATAAAAAGTTTTACGATACCGGTAAAAAGTCGAGTGTGTCATTCCCAGACTCTTCCGAAGCTGCGTCGGTGTCATTTTTCCGGAAATAACGCTCTGGAAGTTCTCGTCAAAGGTTTCCTGCTTCATCACGCTTGGTCTTCCATAATCATCCCATTCACCCCGCAATTTCTTCGCTTCTATACCTTCCCGCTGTCGCTTCTCCTTTTTCTCCAGCTCTGCCTGCGCCATAGAAGCATAAAGCTCCAGCATCATGTTATTGATTGTTTCCAGCATCATCCTTGCCATCGCATTATCCATCACAGATAAGTCCATAAGCGTAGTCGGCAGTTCCAAAACCATAAGCCGCACTCCCATGTCCTTGATCCGCTGGATCTGCTGCATGGTGTCATGCTTGTTTCTCCCCAGTCTGTCCAATTCTGTAACAATCAAAATATCTCCCAGCCGCAGGACATCCTCCACTAAAACGGTATATCTCGGACGATTAAAATTCTTCCCTGTCTCCTGATCCGTAAAAATATTCGTAAGTGCCATCTCATGCTCGTTACAGTACCGCTCAATTTCCTGTATGCCACGATCAAGATGCTGCTCCTTTGTACTGGTGCGGTGATATCCATATATCTGCATCCACATTTCTCCTTTCCCTGTCCCAAAATATCCACACTTTTGTTGGCATATCTCAAAACTGTGTGTGTAACCTTTTTAAGATATAATCCCCCTTTCCGGAACGTACTTCTAAAATGTATACATTTTGGGATATGTTTCTTTTCTATTTCTGTACGTACCAGAGCCGAAAAGTGCAACAAATATGACAAAAAACTCCCAGAGGATGTTACTCCCCTGAGAGTGGTTGAAACTTATAGCCCACACCTCGGACGGTGCGGATGTAATTCCAGTTCCGTGAATCTACTTTTAACTTTTTACGAAGCTGGCTAATGCAGCACATAACCGCATTAGCACAGTCAATCGGTTCTTCCTTCCAGACATTACGATAAATCTCCTCGTGAGAGAATACCCAGCCAGGATGTTCTGTTAGATATTTTAGTACCGTAAATTCTTTCAGACTCAATTCAATCTTTTGATCATTCATAAAAACAGTATGACAGCGAATATCTATCTGTAGGTTTTTGTCTTTGTAATGCAATTTACTTTCCTCCTAATCTGTTTCACCTTATCACAGCTAATCTAAAATGCTATTATTAGACTGCCAAAACTCAAATTCAAAACCAGAGCAATGCTTTACCTGCAAATAGTCTGGTAATAGACCAGTAGAATCGCAATAGCTGCAAGAGCCAGAAACGGCAAACACATAATTACCGGGGCAGAGTGAAGTGATAAATAAGAACCACTGATTTTTTAGCATTTCAGCCGGATATACAAGCCATCCCCATAGATTGGTGACCGTTACTGTTAAAATTACAGCACTGCCTATATATGTGGCAGCTCCTTTCCGGGTAAAGTTAAAGTCGCAGACCTTTACGACCTACGGCTTAATAGTACGAAAAGACATTAACTTTTCTGTAAAAGAATTTGATGTACTTTATATGCTATATTCTAATCCAGGGATGGCTTTTACTAAACAACAGATTTATGAAGCAGTTTGGCATGAAAAAGCAAATGGTTATTTCCACGCCGTGGAAAACACTATTTTTCAAATACGCAAGAAGATAAAAAAGTATTCCAGCGACAAGAATTACATAAAAACAGTAGTTGGATATGGGTATAAATTTGAAGTTTAATCTGCAGGATATAAGGAGCACCGGGTTTGAGGGAGATTCCCCACTAAGAAAATTTCTATGTTCTGGCTACAAAGCCGGAACATAGGTCGGCATCCATCCCTGTTTCTTCCCAATCCTGCAGACCTAATAAGAAATCAGCTAGTGACTTCTTCATCAAAAGTCTTTTTTTAGAGAAATAATCCATTTTTCAATAGCATCCGCCAAAACTATCTGCTGTTGCAATACTGCCATACCAGTCTTAGGGATTTCCGGATCATTCTCTTTCTCTCGAAGATTTTCCTCCAGATAAGTTTTTAATATTTCAATATTTTCCTCAATACTGGCAATACATGATTGTTGACTTTCAGGCGGTAACTTATCCAAATTTACAATTACTGCATTAAAATCTAAAAAAAAGTGAATGGGTTTAGAGGCTGTTTCCATCATAAGCTTTACAAATTCTTTTTCGCCTTCATCTGTTAATGAATAAACTGCTTTTTCAGGCATCTTACCTTCTTTCACAATTTCTCCTTTAATGAAGCCTTTTTCCTCCAACTGAATTGCTTTTTTGTAAATGGATGGTGTACTGATTTTTACCCATTTTGATATATTACGATATTCCACTAATTTTTGAATATCATAGGCTCCCATCGGTTCCTTTTTCAATATTCCTAACACAATTAAATCTATTGTAGCCATAGTTCACCCACTTTCTATATCCACGAAAGCTATAAAATACTTACGGTTATATATACTGTAATTTATAGTATTTGATTTTATACCTCTTGTCAAGGAAATTGCAGGATACACGCTTGACAACTACTATAAATTATAGTAGTATTCTCTCATGTAGTATACTATAATTTATACTACTATAATTTATATTCTTAATTGAAAGGAGTATTTGAAATGAACAAGAATAACAACAAAATGGATTTATTAGGAAATGCACCTGTTCCCCAAGCACTAATGGCTCTTGGTATACCGATAATGATTGGTATGCTTATTAACGCTCTCTACAATTTGGTGGATGCTTATTTCATAGGAGGACTTGGCGAGAGTCAAATGGGTGCAATTTCCATTGCGTTTCCTTTAGGACAAGTAGTTGTTGGTTTAGGTCTGATGTTTGGCAATGGTGCCGCCTCCTACTTATCAAGACTTTTAGGGCGAGGAGATAGGGAAGCTGCAAGTAAAGTCGCCAGTACTGCATTATACAGCAGTGTTTGTATTGGCGCAGTTATTATTATCGGAACTGCAATTTTTTTGAAACCTATTTTAACCATGTTAGGTGCAACAGACACGATTATGCCATACGCCCTTTCTTATGGAAGAATCTATGTTATTTCATGTATTTTCAATGTATTTAATGTAACGATGAACAATATCGTTGCAAGTGAAGGCGCCGCAAAAAACAACTATGTGTGCATTATTATTAGGAGCTGTATTGAATATTGGTTTAGATCCTATTTTCATCTATACTCTCGACATGGGGGTTGCTGGTGCGGCAATCGCTACAGCAATTTCTCAAATGGCTTCTACTCTTGTATATTTAATTTATGCATTACAGAAAAAAAGCGCTTTTACATTTTCCATTAAGGAATTTTGTCCTTCTAAGCAGATCATAACTGAAATTCTGAAAATCGGTATACCCACATTGACTTTCCAGCTTCTTACAAGCCTTTCTATCGCATTCATAAACCGGGAAGCTAATATCTATGGAGATGCTGTTATCGCCGGAATGGGCGCTGTTACAAGAATCACTTCAATGGGAACTCTGGTTGTGTTCGGCTTCTTAAAAGGTTTCCAACCAATTGCCGGCTTTAGCTATGGTGCCAAAAAGTTTGATCGGCTCAGGGAAGCAATTAAAACTTCTATCTTATGGTCAACAATATTTTGTGTAGTTGTGGGATTGACAATAGCCCTATTTTCCACACAGATTATTTCGCAATTTACAGAAGGCAATACAGAGATGATTTCTGTAGGTCAAAAATCGCTAATGGCAAATGGATTTTCCTTCTTCGTATTTGGATTTTACACAGTGTATTCTTCTCTGTTTCTTGCACTTGGAAAAGGCACCGCCGGATTCGTTCTTGGGGCTTGCCGACAAGGTATTTGCTTTGTTCCGATCATTCTGTTGCTCCCATCATTCTGGGGCATAAATGGAATACTATATGCACAACCGATTGCCGATGTAATTTCTGCTATTGTTACTGTGTTTATGGCTCTACATCTTCATAAAGAACTGGCAACAACAAAAGAGCATTAAAGCATCAGGCAACATAATAGATCAACACCGTCTGCCGCTTCGAACTGAGGCAATATCACCCTTCAAAAACAATCACTCCCAGAGGATGTTACTCCCCTGAGAGTGATTGCAGCCTTTGTTTAAGATAACTTACTCAATTATCTGGAATCTCTGGATACACTGAAGCAATGTACTTACCAGTTCCTGATACAGATCTTCATCAAATCTGCCATTCACAATCGCATTCTTAATTAAAAGCGGCTTATATATCTCTAAAATCTTCAGTACCGCATCTGCATTTCCTTCTTTTGCCTTTAAAAGTAATCGTTCAAAATTCATTAGTTTTCACCTCCCATCACCTTGCGGATCTTCCGGATTGCATAATAATAAATACCCTTGCATCGCTCCTCTGATAACCCGTTTTAGCCTGCTCATTTCCTCAAAAGTACGTTCTTCAAACACATGCTGGTAAATCAGCTTCCGTTCTTCATCCCGCAGCGTATGAAGCGCTTTCATCAGTCTTTCATCTGACATCTTATTCCATTCTGGATATTTCCCCCTGTGCCTCCTGCAATAAAAGCTGCTCCCTCGTTTGGTTCTCCAGCAATTCTCGATTACAATTCTTGCCTCCATCTGTCCAATATCCTCCAACAGTTCTTCTGCATCAGCCATCTGGATTTTCTTCTCCAGATAATCATGTCGTTTTCCACGGACAAACTGTATCAGATATGCTGTAAAGTGATTTTGTATCTTTGATCTGTATATGTTTTTTTGTTCATTTGTTTTATCCTCCGAAATTTTTTATCACGTTCCAAAAAATTCCGAGGATGGCGGTGAGCGGCAACAAAACGTGACACTGCCTTCATTTTTTCGAAAAAAAGAAAGGCTGGACCACTCTATTCGTAGTCCAGCCGATACTTCTCTTTCTATGTAATTGTGTAGGATATGCGATGATAGTATCTCATATACTGCATATTCTAACTTCTCTCCGACACATTGTATGGATAAGATTTTTTTAACAGATTCAGTTCCTCTTTGGCTTTTATCTTATGCTGTCCATTCATGTCTGTCGTACTTACTTCCATGTTTCTCTATTTGTGCATGTGTTATCCTGCTTATCATAACGCACTTTAACGCATTTCGTATAGTGTTAATCTACGATAAAATATATGCATTAAGTGAGGTGATATAGATGGTGAAAAAATTATTGGGAGATGCAGTCAGGGAAGAACGTCTCCGCCGCAATCTTTCGCAAAACAGCCTTGCGGAACAGGCAAAGATTTCTTTACGGACTGTCTCTGATATTGAAAACTATATTGGCAATCCACAGTTGGAAACACTTTATGCCTTGGCAACTTACTTACATATTTCCATAGATGCTATATTTTCTAACCAGAAAACGAACCCGGATTCTACCATGCAGCAAATCATGGCAGAACTAAATTCCTGCCCGGAGGAGCAGAAACAGCTTGCCCTTTCTACACTGCGTGGACTTCTGGATGGATTCAAGAACCTAAGTTAAGGCTCTCCCGTATCCTTCATCATCTACACATTATACAAAGACAATCTGTGAGTAATCTGTGAATAGTCTGTGAGTTTTCTGTCTATTCCCATTCTGATACAAAGAACAGGAGAGTACACTGCCATAAGCATGTGTATCTCTCCTGCTTTTTTATGCCCTGCGAAATGCACTGATAGCATCCACTACATTCTGTCTCATAGTCTGATCCATCCGCAGCGGTTCTTCTTCCATCAAATCAACTTCTGTGGGCATTTCTCTATTTATCTTAGAAACGTCCTGCCCTTCCAATACCTTTCTTACTTCTTCCCGGATGATTTGCTGCATCATTGGCCGGAGCATATCCGGTTCCATGCTTATACTGCCATTACCTGTCTCATCCGTTCTTCCCGTATATGCCAGAATTGCCGCAACGATCAGTTTTGCTTTTTTCTCTGTCGTATTCAGAAGTTCTGTCACATACACGTGACCTGGATCCGACTTATCAAAACCAATAGTGAATACAAACGGATTTTTCTTTCCCATAAAATCACACTCCAGCCTGTGTCATGCGATACAAAAGATCATATCCATCGGCATTTGCTTTCATATCCCGGATAAAGGTATGTTTTCCCAACCGGTCTGCCTGCTCCAGAAATCGTTCCAGAAGCACTGCTCCGCCGCCGATAAACACCGTATAAGTAGATTTTGTATCAATGCCCCGCTCTCGGATGCTGTTCAGAAGATCGGTAACAAAATTCTGAACCATGGTTTCTACTGCCTGTACAACAGCTTCCTCATAATACTGCGTTTTTCCCTTGATGATACTGTCGATATCTGCCTCCTCCAGAAGCATGTCATATTCACTGTTAATACTGGAAATGATATCGTTATACATGGTAATCACACCTTTTCCAGAGAATCACAATAATCCATATCCGGTCTGCCACTTCTCATCAGAAGATAATCAGAAGTAAATCCGCCAATATCAATCCCTACGACTTTCGGAATCTCACGGATTTCCATCATCCTCGTCATCATGGCTGCATAATCCTGCGGAAACGCCATTACATTCTGTATACAGAGGTGATAGACTTTATCGTTGAAGCACAGTTCCTGCACCTTCCCGTCCCCTTTGAAATAGCGTTCATATCTCTCACAAAGCTCTGCAAAATGCTTCGGCGGAAGCCCAATCGGAAGTTCCACCTGAATGACATCCTCCGGCTGGATCTGGCTTTTCTGCTCCAGCTCCATTGCAATGGCAAATAAGGTCAGAATCCAGAATCGGTTCCGGCTGTCCTGCGTCTTGTCCCTCTGGTACGGAATCCGCTTCTCACTAAGGGTATAATACTTTCCCTGATATTTCAGATACTTCTCTCCCCTGGCAGGCTTTTTATCCTGTTCCGTCAGTCCTGTGGTAAAGATAAAATGACAGGTTTTCATGTTCCGGTTCCCGTGATCCACGGCTACTCTTAATTTTTTAATCATAATGATTTCACTCCTTTGTATTTGATACTTATTCTGTACGTAGGAGGTACCTAGAGTGCAACTCTTTATAATCCATTTTCTTATTTTACCAATCAAAAAATTCAAAAAACAAAAATTAAAAATTATCTTTTTTAATTTTTAAATAAATGCAACCGTTACAATATTTACTGTGTATCTTATTACAAAGGGAACCTTGGAAAGGAGTCGTGTACATATATGAAGGCTTATAAAAAAATAATCAGTTTTATCCTAACACTCGTTATGATGCTGTCGCTAAGTGTTAATGTTTTTGCAGCAGAGCCGCTTACAGATGACCCTAATATGATTGAATGGAAGTACACTGTGTTTGCTGACGAAAGCCTGCAGAAAGTTGTTGAAGATGAGGTGACCCCAAAAAGTTAGACTTTTATTGCGTAACAGATTTTATCTGTTACGCATTTTTTATGCAGCCAAGAGGCTAAGCCTGTATTGAACAGGACTCATCCATCCTAGTTTCTCTTTAATTCTTTGTTCATTATAATATTTTATATATCGTTCTATTTCAGATTTCAATTCTTCAAAACTATAATATACAACACCATAGTAGATTTCTTGCTTGAGTAACCCAAAGAAATTTTCCATGACCGAATTATCATGGCAATTCCCTTTTCTCGACATACTCTGAAAGATACGTTCCTCTTTTAATCGTCGTGAATAGGCTTTCATTTGATAAGCCCATCCTTGATCTGAATGAAACGTTCTTCGATATGGACAATCAGATGTTATTTTGATTGCCTTTTCTAAAGCTACCAGTACATTTTCAGCAGAAGGATGCTTATCAATCCCAAAACTTAGTATTTCTCCATTGCACATATCCATAAATGGATCGAGATATAATTTGTGCATTGTCATGTGCCCCTTAGAATCCACCTCATAGTATTTAAATTCTGTTGTATCTGTTGTGATTTTCTGACGAGGTATATGCGTGTTAAATCGTCTACGAATTCTGTTAGGTGCTATAGTTCCTACCTTTCCCTTGTAAGAACTATATTTACGGCTCTTTCGTGTAAATGAAGTGACCTGTAGACCAAGCTTCTGCATAATTCTTTGAACCTTTTTCTTGTTAACAACAATGTTTTGGTTTCGAAGTTCTCCCAGTATACGACGGTAGCCATAGTCCTTATGAGATTTCCTAATTTCAAGAATTCTTTCTTCGAGTTCCTTGTCAGGATTTTCTCTATCAAATCTTTTTTGCCAGTACATATATGTTGCTTTAGGCATGCCTGTGTATGAGAGAAGGTCTTTTAATTTGAATTGTCTTCGGAGACTACTGATGATTCGAGCCGTTCTCTCATTTTGGCGTCGTCCTCTAAACGCAGTCTCCTCAGTTCTTTTAAAAAGGCATTCTCTATTCTTAGCTTGAGAAGTTCATCTTCTAATTCTTTCACATGTTCAGCACTTGTATTAGGAGTATTCTCTTTCACATTCTGAGAAATTTTGTTGCAAACAGAATTATCCAAAGTTTTTTTCCGACCTTTCTTCCGAGGCCTTAACCCGTCGGGGCCAGCTACTCTGAATGCTTCAACCCATCTACTAATCATAGTATAATTGGTGATTCCATTTGCTAATGCCAGTTCCTCATATGAGACCTCGTTTGATAAATAAGATTCTACCATATGAAGCTTGAATTCAAAAGAATAATTATTCTTCTGTCTACTTCTTTTTAAGCCTTCCTCACCAAACTCATTATAATTATGAATCCATTGTCGAATCTGTCTAGCACTTTTAACATTATATTTTTTTGCTAGTGCTTTTGAACCAACACCTAAACTTAGATGCTCTAGAACAATTTTTTTCTTAAGCTCAAAGTTATATTTTGCCATAAGAAAACCGACCTCCAATAGTTAGATTTTTGGGTCTAACTTCTGGGGGTCGGTTCAAGAAGGTGTTATTCCAAATGCATATGCCCGATATACTTGGCGCGGAATCACATTGAAAAATGGCGAAGTCGCCATATTAACACCATCAAATAACAGTATGGGACTTTATTGTAATAGCGGCAGATACATAACTATAAATTACACTTTGAGCCGTTCTGCTTTTCATCGTTCAAGAGTACGCGCATACGTAGCTGGACCTTCATCAGAATTTGTGCGTGAGATTACAGCAAGTGGTTTGCGTTCAGGATTTACGACACAGGCAACAGATTACTATTACGGCATGGTAACTAATCTGTCCTCTGATGCCTTTACAATCAAATCATTTTCTATTACATTTTAATAGTGGAAAATATTTCAAGTGCTGGTGAGTACTTATCCTGATTTTAATTGAAGCTTTTTAACTTGGTTTCTCGGTTCCCTTTTTTGAAAATACACATTCCCATTATTAAACCACTGCTATAGTATTCACTGAATTTATGAGGTAGAAGCATGTTATTTAACATAGATGAGAAACAACTGATGCTCGAACTAAAAAATAAAGATGAGCGCGCTTTAAAAATATGTATGAACAAATACTACAGATATGTTGTATACATAGTCGAGAATATTATTGGAAGTGCTTTGCCATATGAAGACAAGGAGGAGGTCGTGTCTAATGTTTTTGTAGCTCTATGGAATTACAGTGCAGATTTAGATACAGATAACTACAGCACATTCAAACCCTATTTAGGAACAATCGCAAGAAACATGGCAAAAAACGCATTACGAAAAACCTCTAAGATGCATTTTGAAAATTACGAAGATGCGTTTCAGGTTGGAACGAACGAACATATTGAATACGGGCCGTTAAAAGAAGAAGTAATCAAATGCTTAAAAGAAAGCATATATGAACTATCAGTTGACGAAAGAAAATGTTTTATCTCGTACTACTATTACACTAAGACAATCGCTGTAATAGCAGAAGAAACCGGATTAAAAGAATCTACAGTAAAATCCAAACTGTTACGCGGACGTAAAAAATTAAAACTAAAAATGGAAAAGAAGGGATTTAGATATGAAGACTGTAAAATTTTCTTTGAATGAGTTAATGAGTGAAATTGATGAATCTTTTATTGAGGAAGTGTATTTTCATGATTGCAATAAAATACTGAAAAAATATTCCAAACAAAAGATACGTCAAAATGTATTTTGTAAAACAGCTTCAAAACATAAGCCTTTAAAGTTCACTTATAGAACTGCAATTATTGTAACTGTGGTTTCAGTGTTTTTGTGTATGCCTGTATATGCTGCAATCAGTCATCTGTTAACATCGGCTTTAATTGATGACAGCAATCGACATTTAATCGGGACAGAAACCAATGATAGAAGCTACATCATATTAAAAGACGGTGTATATACCAATGAAAAGGGGAAAGTTGTTGATATTGAGGAATTAGCCAAATCTTCATCAGAATTTCCTGAAAGCAGAATTGTTAAAAGCAGTCTGATGCCTAATTTCATACCATCATCAATAGTAGAGATTCCTACTGATAAATCAGATGAAATGTATATCATTCCAGAAATAATTCTAATCAACAATTCACTTTGTGTACTTACACAAGACAATGGAAAGGGATGGGAACTAACTGATAAAGATAATATAGTCATTTCGTTTGATAAATATAAATCAGACATTACAGTATCCCAAGATTTGATTATCGGTTATGTAAAAGACGGGATAATGTATGAAGGAGAAGTGTTCGATGAACTGAGTGGAAAATATAGTTTCTCACCAGATGAAAAAGGGGAATATTTTTTCTATCTGCTTAGCGGAAGTTCCGATTATCTATCTCTTAAAAGCGGTAATCTGGAGGTAAATTAAATGTTGCTTTTGCGGGACTTCAGCATACCAATTAACTTTAGTATAAGGACAGGAAGACCTCTTCCGTACAGGAATAGGTCTTCTTGCTGTCTCCGTGCATGCTTTAAAGTATAAATAGGCTTTAATCTGGATACAATTTCAACTGCATCGTTGATACACGCTGTGTTTATCTCGTTTACTGTATCATTCATAAGAATTTAATTGGTTATGTTTATTGTGATGATAGAGTAGCCTTTGTTTTGAACATCTTCCTTGAAAGATTTGTAAACGATACTGTAGATTATCATATTCATTATGTCGGCGTAGATTCTTTAGATGAAGAATGTATTGAATGCAGAAAATACTCTGATTATTGTGAACATATTTTACCTGCTTTCTGGATAGATGACGATTTTTGTGAATAATGAAACACTGGTGTTTGGTTATTCAAATTTAAGCTGATAGATACTGGTGTTAAGTATATTAATCCGAAGCATTTTTCCGTAAAAAACTTTGTAAAGTATTGCAGATTCAATAAAGAGTGAAATTACAGTAAAATAAAAGATAGTTTTTTCGTTCCTTTGTTATGCCATTGTTCTACGCCGGAATCTTTTCTGCCATCTCCGGCAGGCACTTCTCAAATAATTCCCGATATCTTCGATACCCTTCATCCCGGAGTGGACCTTGCAGTGATGTCAGAGACCAAAGGAGAAGCTCTTCCTCTTCCACAGCATACGGAGAGGTATAGACAAATTTTTTCCCGTCAAAATGCGGTTTTGATAACTTCAGTATTTCCGTAATCTCTCCTTTTGTTTCCGCCTGCATAATCATTTCCACTTTCTTCCGATGGAACTCGCAGACGATGCTCTCCAGAAATCCCTGCTTCAGATAAAATTCCGCCCTTCTATAAAGTTTTACAAGAGCCTCCACTCTTTCATCAAATAACTTGTCCTTTTCACTGACTATCATCTGTGCCAGTGCGTTTGCATGTTCCATAACCAATGCTGTTCCCATTACATTTCCTCCCATAATAAAAGCTGGCATAAGAAATTTCTTCTCACACCAGCACGATTCTTTTATTCCTCTGTGATGATCTCACTGCTTAATTTTCCATGTACCAGATAGCGATAATTCCGTCTGGAATTGACACAGGTAGACAGCGTAACTATCCGATCCGTTGCCGACAGCTCGGTGCCGGTATCATAATCCCTATAAGAAGACACCGTATCCAGAAACGTCTGAAAATCTTCCGCTTCCGGGAAATGATACCTATATCCCTCACTTCCGCTTCTTCCCGCATAGCAGGAAAAGATACGATACTTGAGGATCTTGTCCGGCAAATAGAGATAAAACTCCGGATGTTGTTCAAATAGCTCTTTGTCTTGGTACTTATCCAGAGTTCCGAACATGCTCCCGTTTTTCATATTATGCCCGTACACGATCGTATTCTGATCCGTAAAGTCCGGCTGATTATGGCAGTCCACAAAGATGCTCCCGTTGATATTGGATTCTCCCGAAAAAAGGTGATGAAGATAATATGCATTATCTTTCCCCTGTACCACCGGATAACTAATATCCAGTGCCGGAATCTGAATCCACGCTATGACATCCGGATTAACCGCTTTTAAACCTGCAAAATCAATTTCTAGATACCTATTCTTAGGTTCCTCCTTTTCTTTCTCAGACTCCGGTGATTCTTCTTCCTCTGGTTCCTGAACATATTCCTGCAGTTTCTCGTAACTTACGTCCCCTTTCTGATACTTCAGATAAGCACCAAAGAGTTTTCCTGCCGCTGCGAGAAAAACAAGCAACAGGCAGATAATGAGTCCTGCAAGAACCGTATTTCCTTTTTTTCTCATGATTGTTCTCCTTTCGGAAGAGCCGAAGTCTGTGCCCCGGTTCCTTCCTTCTGTTTGATGGCGGCTAAATAGTCATCAATCCCCTTGTGTTTCCCGTTCCACTCCCCGCTCTCGTCCATATCCCAGACCATCCGGTTCATCGGCAGGGAAAGCTCCCGGCAGATTTCATAGACCTTATTGCAGCCGTTCTGGATAATCCTCCGTTTCTCCGCCTTATGCTGGCAGATAACAGGGGAACGCTCAAAACAGACCGCACACTTACTGTCATGCTTATTGCAGGCTACTTTCATCTTCTTATCCATGTCATACGCCTCCAAAAGCTGTTTCATCCCATATCCTTTCATCCGCTCCAGCACCGGTTTCAGATTCCGGTACTGGTTCACTCCGGCAACGCACACAAAGGTAGCGCCGGACAGATAATGGGCTATGGTCCCTTTTAAGGCTCCTTCGGTCAGATAGACACGTTCTGCGGCAAGATCACCGATCACATGTACCGGACTTCCGGAGGAAACTCCCTGGTCATAATTGACACTGGACAGCCAGATATATTTTTTCGTGTCAGTCACATGATCTACCCGGATCTGAAAACCCTGGATGAACCCGTCCAAAGAAACTATGGGAATCAGGATTCCTGAGTTTTCTGCTTTGAAGTTAATCGTCCAGTTTCCGTCTGTATCCCGGTAGAATCCCGGCACGCCTTTCACCATATATCCTTCTTCTGCCAGCCTTTTGACCAGCTTCTTCATTCCAAACAGCGGGACACTCCGGTAACGCTGTGCTTCGATCTGTTCCGGTTTTAATCCTCGTCTTTGCAGATCCTCCTGATGCTTCCTGTTAAGCGTGAGCATGGACAGCATTCTCTGATACGTCCGGTGGATTTCCTCTATGGGTGCAAGCTCTGCCGTTGCCTTTTCTTCCTGTACCGGCGTTGCTTTGATATAATCCGTCCGGTATTCTCCTTTTCCTAATGCTTCCCGGATCTGCTGATTTGCTTCGGAGAGTGTAACATTGTGCAAATCCGCATAAAGCTTCAGCATCCCCCCGGACGCATCACAGCGGTTGCACCGGAATACATTCTTTTCCACATTGATATTCAGTTTTCCATGCGTCTCTCCACAAAACGGGCAGTCATAATAGTTTCCCCGCCGCTTTCTGAGATGCAGCACCTGCACCACATCCAGTATTCCATAATCAAACCCAGACATATCATAATACATCCCGGTCTCTTCCTCCTTTCCCCCGCAGAAAAAAGCTCTCTGCGGGGTTCTTCCTTAACCAGCCATCGGCATTGCTTTTTGTAAAATTACCTTTGCTGCCGCCGGAACCAGATTGTTCGGTCCGGAATATTGCTCGGCAAACCACTGGATCGTTGACGGGCTTTCAACTGCCACCTGTCCCATGGTCTTTCCGCCGTATTTTCCCTTTCCCGGAATCACAGTCCCGACTGCCATTTCATAGTTCATGTGTTTCATCAGTTCTTCTACCGGAAGGGACGTATCCAGATTCTGTAATGCTCCCTGCAGCATCTGTCCGGTCTTTGGCGGCGTAGAGGCAGCCGGAGCGGAACCGTAGCCAGGCATTTGTCCACTGCCATGGTAAATGGTGCTTCCCGCCGCCTGTGCCTGCTGATAGAACTGATTCATCATCTGCTGGCCTGCATATTCCGGCTGACCTGGCATCTCTCCATAAGTTGGCATAGGGGCATTTGGCATGACACCCGAATCCGGCATGGCTGCATTTTCCATGGCACCTGAATCCGGCATCTGTGGATTCTGATATGGAATTCCGGCATCTACCTGTGCAGGATCATTTTCCTCTCCCACATCCGCAAAACTGCACACCATATCCGGCATCCGATAATGCCCTTCCTACGGCTGCTGTTTCTGCCATTTCCAGAAATTTGTCTCCAAACTTCGGGTCATCGCTCCGGAATTTCTGCGAAAAGGAATTGGCTACATAATTGTCTTCCTGATCACATTTTATCCAGATAGATACGTGCTTCCACAACTGCCATGTTCTCTGTGAAAGTGATAATCCGGCTGATGATCTTTCCTGCCGGATTGACCAGACGAAACCATAGCTTCCGGTATTTCACATCCAGATAAAGCTGCTCCTCCTGCCCTTCTTCTCCAATCTTTCTTGCCAGTTCCATCGGATGGAAGCCATCCACACGGTTCAAAGCGGCAACTGCCTCTGATTTCTTATACAATAATTCTTTCATTCTCTGCTCCTTTCATTTAGAAAAGCAGACGTTCCCCTATATAAGAGTAATAGTCCGCTTATTTCAAAAATTGAAAAATATTTTTAAACAACAAGTTTTAACTACTCCATTTCCGGTTTCTGTTCACTCTGATACTGATCGTAATACTGTACGATCCGCTCACTCAGAATGGTGTTCCTTGTCCCGCTGTCATCCGTATGGATTGCCTGACAGACTGCAGCCCATTCCCCTACCAGATAAACCTTGCTTTTCGCTCTGGTCACTCCGGTATAGAGAATATTGCGCTTCAGCATCATATAAAAGGCTTTTACCCAAGGGATGATGACAACCGGACATTCGGAACCCTGTGCCTTATGGATGGTTGTTGCGTTAGCATGTTCGATCATTTCCATCTGGTCAGCTTCATATTGCACCTGCCGCCCATCCGGGAATCCGATCACTGCCCTGGCATTTCCATCCTCATCCGTGATACAGTCCAGTATCCTGCCCAGATCGCCGTTACTCGCCATCTCGGTATTTTTATTCTGTAAAATCTTATCGCCAACCCGGAACACCTGACTGCCGATATGCAGTTCCTTCTTCCCTGCGATTGGCGGATTTACAAAATCCTCCAGAGATTTGTTCAATTCATCCACTCCGGCAGCACTGCGTTTCCGATACGGAGTCAGGATCTGTACCTGATCCATGCCGTTTTTTGCAATCTCGTCCAGATAAATCCTCCGGACAATCTCTGCCGCTTCATCTGCTCCTTTACAGGCAATGAACTGAAAATCCTCCCCAAAGCTCAGATTAGTCTTATTCTCCTGCATCAGTTTTGCATTATAAGGTATGCTGCTCAAAGCGCCCTGCCGGTAAACCAGATCCAGTACCGTGACCGGAATCAGCCCGCAGGCAATCAGTTGCCGGAACACATCCCCGGCTCCTACGGATGGAAGCTGGTTCTTATCCCCGACTAAAAGGACTCTGGCATGTCTGCTAACCCGCCGGAAAAATTCATAGGCAAGATGCATGTCCACCATGGACACCTCATCTACATTTAGAAATCCGGCAGACAGGTACTCAAAATCCGGTTCAAAATCCGTATCATCTCCCAAAAGCCCCAGGGCCAGATGCATCGTGGATGCATTTTCACAGCCGGTACTCTCCACCATACGTCTTGCCGCACGTCCGGTCGGAGCCATAAGCTGTACCTCTGACCTGCATAACGCCTGATGGATATAGAGAATCACCTTGAGAACCGTTGTCTTTCCGGTTCCGGGACCTCCGGTAATAATACTGATGGGATGTGCAAACACCATCCGCACTGCCTGTTTCTGTGTTTCTGACAGCGTGATCCCCAGTGTCTTCTGTGCCTTTTCCAGCTCCGGTTCAATGGACAGCAAAACCGGCTTCTCCAAAAGCCGTCTGGCTATCATGGAAGCGGTCTGTGTTTCTTCTTCATACTGCCGGATAGAATAGATCCGTTCTTCCTCCACAACAATGCTTTTTTGCAGCACCAGCCGGTAAAGCACCTGACTGACATCCTGCTCCGATACTGCCATGACCTGCAGATCCCGGTTCAGCATTTCCAGTGCTTCCCTGATAACCTCCTGACGCTGCTTAAACAGATGTCCTTCTTTCATTGCCTGATTCATGATATGTCCGATGCACCCGGATATCCGCATGGGATCATTGAGTGCACAGCAGCACTGTCTTCCGATCGCATCCACAGTCAGAAACCCGAAGCCTTTGACTGCACTCAGCATGTAAGGGCGGTGCCGGATAATATCCACCGATTCATTTCCGAATTTCTTCAGAATCATATTCACTTTTTTGGGTGTTACCTTAAAAGGCGCCAGAAACGTCATCAGTTCCCGGAACACCTGGTTTTTTCCATAGGACTCCACAATAGCAGCCAGCTTCTTCTCGGAAATTCCACGGATCTTCAAGAGTTCCTGCGGGTTGTTTTCCATGATTTCCAGTGTCTGAAGCCCAAACTTCCGGAAAATAGTATCTGCCATCTTGGGACCGATACCTTTGATTGCACCGGAAGAAAGGTATCCTAAGATACCCTCCTTTGTCCGTGGTACAACCTCCATGAAATTTTCCACCTGATACTGAGTTCCATGCTCTCCGCTCTCCCATCTGCCTTCCATCTCAAGCTCAATCTCGTCTGTAAGCGGAAGACCGAATCCAATCGCTGAGAAGCCGATGATATTCCGGGATGCCAGATATTTGTCTCTGGCTGACAGGGGGACAGACGTATCCTGTGTGGTGAATATGGCAATCGTATACCCATTCTCCTCATTCTGGAAAATCTTATGTTTAAATCTGCACCTCATTGTTTATATCCCTCCAGCTTTTTATCCGCATCCGTTCATTTGGTTTTCTCATTACGCCGCCTCCTTCTTAATTCGGAAAGTACGGCTCTCCGTTGTTTTTGTATATTCCTCATAGATATCCGGATGCTGGTTTTTCAGCTTCTCCATCTGGTCTTTCCCAACCGAAGTACGTCTGGTCGGATTATAGGTAATACGGTAACGGTTCGTACCGTCCTCCAGCACTGCCTTGCAGCCCTGCCCCAGCTGTTCCACAAAAGGAACACTGATTGCCCGCTGTTCTGCTTCGATTTCCTTTTCCGTTTTCCAACTGTGACTTTTCCTCCGAAAGGGTAAGATACTTCTCAAGATTTTTTGATTCCAGACCGGAAAGCACAATTTCCGGAATAGATTTGTCTGCAAAACCACCATAATTACGGATATTTGCCAGAACCAGATCGGAATTCCCGTTATGCGGCGGTACTACATTTTTCAATACATGTTCCTGCCAGAAATACGTTTCCTGATCAATGATGTCTTCTTCCTCAATCAGATCACGCTCAATGGTGCGATACACAAACTCATTCTCGTTATTTCCATACAGGCATGCGATAAAGGCTTTCTGCATATTCATCACAGACAGATAATGCCTTACCTGCAGCACATAATGAGCTGGAATACCCTCATCAGCCCACTTATCTTTCGCATTATAATTGCAGGTTTTACATTCCAGAATCGCAAATGTCCCATCCGGCATACGAACAAAAAAATCCACATCTGCAAGCATGAACGGATATAATGGATGCCGGAACATGACACGTACCGGAAATACTTCCAGTCCGGTCTTTTTGGAAAAGATTTCTGCCACCAGATCTTCCAGCCGGTGTCCGACTTCCTTGGCAACCCAGTTGCTTTCCTCTTCCTCCTGAATGACCGGCTGCACACCTGTTTTGTTGTAAAACAGATCCCGGATAGTGGCAAATGGAGAGATCCCCATGATTGCCGCTACATCACTGCCGCCGATTCCTTTTTTGCGGTATTCCAACCAGTCTTCTCTTGACAGGTTACTGATATCCACAACCTTTTCCGGTGTATACTCTGCTTTGTTATTCATTCCAATTCCTCCTAACATTTGACTGCTCCATAAACGTCATATTTTTTCCAGTCTTTTATAAGCGCCTTCGTAATATCCTCCTCCAGCTTCAGGATGCCCTGTCCGGACATTCCTTCACAGGCTGCAAAAAAGGAGGCTTCATTCATGGCATAATAAAGATCATGTGCCGTACAGGCACCTTCCCCGTTCTGGGATACAAATAGCTCCACCACCTCATTCCGGATCTTCTGTTTAATGCCAAGTTCCTTCATCAGCAGCTTCAGGCAGTTCACCGGATTACGGATCTCAATGTCCATAAGCTGAGTAAGATTCTTCATCGCATCCACATAGCGGGCGCATACCTGCTCCAGATTTTTCCGGAAGTCCAGAATCGTTGCCCCTTTATCGTGAGCCAGCTTGATTGGACTTCCCAGACTGATAACGCCGTTTGGTCCGTCTGTCAAAAGCATCGGATACAGATTTGCACCGCTCGCTGCCACGTCAGATGTGGTAAAACGAAGTGCCGGTGACAGGATCTTCTCATCCATTCCGTGTGCATCCAGTGCTTTTCGGTAAGTATCCAGAAGTTCCTGACTTCCTCCGAGCTTCCACATGGCAGATACAATGGAATGGTCATAGATACCAGAGCCCTCCATGTAAACACTGCCTTTGAAATTCAGATTCAGATATTCGCAGGTTGTCTCAAACATGGCTTTCATATCAAGGATGCAATAATCATGTTTATCCCCGCCATGTACTGCGGAAACCTTTCCGTCCGCAATCTTAATCAGGGCATCCCCTTTTGCAACCCGCAGGCAGTAATTGACTACCTTCGCATATGTTGCCTTATCCAGCTTGCGAAGCCCGTCTCCATTGACACCTGCGCGGCTTAAAATGGTGCGGATGGCACAGTCACGTACCGGATAGGATTCTCCTCTCATTTTCAGTACAAGCTGCGTATTCTTCTCTGTATCCTCCAAAATTTCTTCCATGGATGCATCTGCCGCATCCAGATTTTGAGCCTCCTTTTCCAGTGGTGCCAGCCGTAACGTATTCGTTGGCTTTCTGATCCATTTGGCATTTCTTCCTCTCTCTGCCAGAAACTCCAGCAGATCTTTTACTTCTGCAAAGGATCTCTCAAATCCATCTGCATACACTCTTGCTTCATTCATGTTCTTATTCCACCTTTCTTAAAATAATATTTATCCATCAACAGCCGAAGCTGGTTGTGGCATGCAACTATGCCGAAACCTAATGTAAGCACAAAAAAAGATAGAAAAGAGAGTCTTTTCTCTGTTCATTCTTAAAAGTCTGGTTTCTTCCTGAAAAAACAAAAGTGCCACGCAGCCAAAAAAGGCATACCGTGACACTCACTACAAACATAAACTACTTATGCCAGGAATCAGCTCCTGCTGTTTCCTGTAAGTTTGGAGATTCTTATGAATCCCGAAACTCCCCAAAAAAGGGTGTGCATAAAATAAACTATATCAGTATACTAGCACAAGATATTCCTCATGTCAATTCAGGCTTATACTATATATGGTGTTTATATTTGTTCAAAATACTACATCTATTTTTCTACTACGAATTCAATCTTCTCTTTCAGATACTCCCGGCAGCCAAACCGAACCGTTCCACACTGCTTTGACTCCTCTTTCGCCTTTTCATTACAGCAGTCCAAGTAGGGACAATCGTTACATTGATTCCGCAGTGCTTCCTTCGCCCATTCAATTTCCTGCTCATTTCCTATAATCCGCACAGACATCCACTTCCTTTGCTATCATCATACCCCAAAATCCATTTTCTATCATCCATAATTTCTTTTTTTGTATCATTTTAGTAAATTACGGTTATATTACGGAATAATCACTATATTTCAAATATATCTCTATTTTATTCCGTAATTTGCTGTAAGTAAATAGTTTAAAATGTGGAAGAGAGGTGTAAATGTATGGATAAAAACTTTATTGGAGAACGCATCAGCGAACTGCGTTTAAAGAAAAATGTATCTGAATATCAGATGAGTCTGGATCTTGGCAAAAATAAAAGCTACATCCAGTCCCTCACTTCCGGACGTTCTCTGCCTACCATGCAGAGCTTTCTGGATATCTGTGACTATCTGGAAGTCACTCCTCAACAGTTCTTCGATTCAGAGCTGCACAATCTTCCTCTGATTGACAAAGCAACTGATCTGATGAAACAACTCGATGACGAGGATATGCTTGCGCTCATTTCCATGCTGAATCGTCTGGCTCTAAAACGCAAATAGATTTCCGTGGCTGCCAAATCAAGGCAGCTTTTATTTTTATCATTTTTCTTAAAATTTTTCAATCTTAAAGAAAAGCCCCCTATTCCTTAATTGAATGGGTAATATATCCATTCGCCGTACCTTGAAAACAAAAGAAATCTTTCGGGAGATTGATATAGGTGACTGCAGATAGTTTGCATCTTCGCACGCCTGCAGCTTAATAGTTACAAAGTAACACCGTTTTACGTGGCCGGAACGGGCATAGGAACTGGCTTCTGAAAGAATAACATAGACTTTTGGGATTTTAGCTTATAGCGCTTTTATTAGAGAACTTTTACTCAAAATTTGATATAATAATAGACAGGTATCAAGTTGATTCCCTGTCTGTGGAAAGGAGATTCATGATAACTGTAACAAAAAGGGATTTGATTGAATTAGGCTACGGTCCTTCCTTTGCTGCTGATATTATCAAAAAAGCAAAGGAACTTATGGTAGAAAAGGGGCATACCTATTATCAATCCAGAAAATTAGACAGGGTTCCAAAAGAAGCCGTTGAAGAATTATTAGGGATTACTTTGCCCGATAAGCAAGAATGATCGTGCTTTTTGCATTTTAGTAAGGAGTGAAATCATGGCAAAAGATCCAATTAAAAAAGCAGAAAACGGCACTTATTATTTTCGAGCCAACCTCGGATATCATCCTGTAACCGGAAAACAGATTCAAAAATACCGCAGCGGATTCTCAACAAAAAAAGAAGCCCGTGCCGAGTATTCCAAATTGATTCTTGCATCAACGGAAGAATTAGCTGATAAGAAGGAAGACATTACCTTCAAAAAGTTTATTGAAGAAATCTATCTTCCGTGGTACAAAACTCAGGTGAAAGAAAGTACCTACAAGAATCGTTACTCGACCATTCAAAAACACTTTGCCTATTTCTACAAGAAGAAAGTGTCCGAAATAGAAGCGATAAATGTACAGACCTGGCAGCTCAAGTTGGCAAAACAATTCAGTCCAAACTATGTACGCATTGTTCAGGGAATGTTATGTTTAGCTTTTGACCGGGCGATTATCCTCGGACTTGCAAAGAAGAATCCTGCCCGCATGATCGGCAATATCAAATCTAAAAAAGTAAAGATCGACTTCTGGACTTTGGAGGAGTTTCAGAAGGTAATATCCCTGCTGTACAAAGGTGACTACTACGAGCACTATCTCTTCATCTCGTTCTGGCTTTTATTTATGACTGGAATGCGTATTGGAGAGGCTGCCGCCTTACAGTGGGATGATATTGATTTTGAAACAGGTATGCTGATTATTAGTAAAACACTGTACTATAAAACAATGAATGACTACAAATTCGTTGAACCTAAGACGCAGGCAAGCAACCGTACCATTTATATTGATGCTGATACCATCAAGGAATTACAAGAATGGAAGGCGGTCCAGGCAAAGGTTTTACCAAATTGTGGATTCGTACTGAGTTATAACAGTACACCCACCAGCAAAACGACGCTTCCAAGAGCATTAGAGAAATTGGCAAATTTAGCTGGTGTCCACAGAATCAAAATTCATGCCCTGAGACATTCGCATGCTTCCCTGCTTATCAGCATGGGCGAAAATCCACTGCTGATTAAAGAGCGTCTTGGACATGAAAAAATACAGACGACACTAGGAACTTATGGTCATCTGTATCCAAACACCAATATTGAGATTGCAAAGAAGCTGACCGGGGTTCTCAGCTACCAGTCAGCTTCTCAAAGTATTGCTAATTATACCAGTAATCAGCATACTGCAATGTATCACAAAGAAATATAAAAATGCAATGATAATGCAATTTCAAACACCCAAAGCCGCAAAGCCCCGTGGTTACGGGCTTTGTAGCCCAGCGTCAACTATTCAAACTCAATCGTTCCAGGTGGTTTTCCCGTCAGATCATACACTACGCGATTCACATGATTTACTTCATTGACAATTCTGCTTGTCACTTTATGCAGTACTTCCCATGGAATCTCTGCTGACTCTGCTGTCATAAAGTCAATCGTATTGACTGCGCGAAGTGCAACTGCGTAATCATAGGTTCTTTCATCCCCCATAACTCCAACGCTTCTCATGTTTGTCAATGCAGCAAAATACTGTCCGACTGTCTTGTTCATGCCTGCTGCGTCCATCTCTTCACGGTAAATAGCATCTGCATCCTGAACGATTTTTACTTTTTCTTCTGTTACTTCTCCGATAATACGGATTCCAAGTCCCGGTCCCGGGAACGGCTGTCTGAACACCAGACGCTCCGGAAGTCCGAGCTCCAGACCTGCTTTTCTTACTTCATCCTTGAACAAATCACGAAGCGGCTCAATAATTTCTTTGAAATCTACGTAATCCGGGAGTCCTCCTACGTTATGGTGAGACTTAATCACTGCGGATTCACCGCCGAGACCACTTTCTACTACGTCCGGATAAATGGTTCCCTGTACCAGGAAATCAACCGTTCCAATCTTTTTCGCTTCTTCCTCGAATACACGGATGAATTCTTCTCCGATGATTTTTCTCTTCTGCTCCGGCTCTGTCACTCCTGCAAGTTTCTCATAAAATCTCTGCTGTGCGTTCACCCGGATAAAGTTCAGGTCATAGTCACCTTCCGGTCCGAAGATTGCTTCTACCTCATCTCCCTCGTTTTTACGAAGAAGTCCATGGTCTACGAATACACAGGTAAGCTGGTTTCCGATTGCCTTGGAAAGCATAACTGCTGCCACGGAAGAATCCACACCGCCGGAAAGTGCACACAATACTTTTCCGTCGCCTACTTTTGCACGAATCTCTTTGATTGAGTTTTCTACAAACTCATCCATCTTCCAGTCGCCGGCACATCCGCACACATTTCTCACGAAATTGCTGAGCATCTCTTTTCCCTGTACTGTATGAAGTACTTCCGGATGGAACTGGATCGCATACAGCTGTTTTTCTGCATTCTCTGCGGCTGCTACCGGACAGTCTGCCGTATGTGCTGTAATCTCAAATCCCGGTGCGATCTGCGCAATATAATCAAAATGACTCATCCAGCAGATTGTAGATGCTGACACGCCTTCAAATACTTTTGAAGAGGCTTTATCGATCAACACCTCAGTTTTTCCATATTCTCTGACATCTGCACGTTTTACTTCACCACCAAGTACATGCATCATCAGCTGGGCTCCATAACACAGTCCCAATACAGGGATTCCAAGTTCAAACAATTCTTTTGTATAGGTCGGGGAGTCTGCCTCATAGCAACTGTTCGGACCACCTGTCAGAATGATTCCTTTTGGATTCATATCCTTGATCTTCTGAAGGTCTGTTTTGTAAGAATAAATCTCACAATATACATTGCATTCTCGAACGCGTCTTGCAACCAGCTGATTGTACTGCCCGCCAAAATCGAGTACGATTACTAATTCGTTTTTCACAAATGTTTCCTCCTAATGTTTATCCTAGTATTTTTATTATAATGTAGCACTTCTGAATTTACAAGTTTCTTTTCTTGTAGTTTCACCAGTTTTACTTTCAAATACTCTAATTCTAATCTGTCTGATCAAAGGATATAGCTGTCTGCATTGATCACTTTCGCAAAGAGCAGATCCTGAATTCCGATATTCTTACCAGGCAGCTCTTCTCCATCAGCTTCTCCAAGTTGCGCTACATTTTGCGAAATGGCTACAATCACACTTTTCTGTTCTTCATTACACAATACCTGTGCGCAGTTTTGAATCCTGAGGTAATTTAATATCAATTCCGGCGTTACATCTTGTGCAATCTTTACAGTGGCTATATTTCTTACAAGAACTTGATCTGAAGAATTTTCAAGCAATATTTTATCTATGCTAATATTAGGCTTATTTTCAATGATTCTGCCCTCCCATTCAAATTCAAGTCTCTGATAGTCCACATTTAACTTTTTAAATGACGCTTCTTGATTTTTCATCAAAACTACCGTTTCCTTTACCATGAGTTTTGAAATCCACTCATCTAATGTATCTAATTTGACATCTTCCGGTACTTTTAGATTTCCGTACACATAAATGCTGTCTCCCTCTTTCTTCAGTAATTCTTCATTTAAAACTGCATCTCCATAATGAAGTGCCATTCCTGCAGGGATGACTACAAAATTCACTTTTTCATCAAATAGCTCGATACACGATTCCACCATTTCTTCCGGAATGATCAACTGTTCTGTAACAAACCGGACATTTTTTTCGACTAGCTTTTGCATATCTACCGATTTATCCTGAATAATTACTTTGTCTTTTACATAATATTTGTTGTCTTCTTTTGCTCTCAAAGGGAAATATTTATCTACAATGAATGTGTCATTTAATATCATACAGTCATCCGGATAGATCGAAACGGAATTACTTGCGGATAATTTTGTCAGATAACCCGAAATACTTTCCGCACATCGAACAGAACCGTTCACATGAATTTTCTCATATTTCTCTAAAATTTCTTTTGTACCTGAATGTATATTGAGGGCTCCATTTACGATTAACAATGTATGTTCCTGAACAACCATAGAATCTGTTATTTCATACGATCCATTGATTACTTTTAACTCTGTCTCAACATCATCTGCAATTTCTATTGTATAATCTTGATTTATCGTGACAGGAAGACGATTTAAAATACTTTTACTGGAAGTACTGACGATAACAATATCTGCATTGATTATCATGTTTTTATAGTTGTTGTAATCTTCTTCTTTCATTTTTCTGGCATCACAGATATCACAATTTAATACATAGTTTTTCTTATCAAACATATTTGTTCCCTCCTAAAATTCTTTTTAAATGTTGACGTGCAGAAGAAAGTTTGGATCGGACCGTTCCTGGTGAAAGCAAAAGGATATCTCCAATTTGTTTGGAATTATACCCTTCCAAGTAACGTAACGAAAAAATTACTCCTTCCAGATCCGGTAAAGTTTCCAGCAGCTTCTCCCATTCTAATCGAACCAGTTCTTCAGAATCTATTTGTGGCTGCGAAAACTCATCCAAGATGATTTCCTTCTTGCCATGTCTGAGACGATCTACATATAAATTTTTAACAGTTCGATATAACCATGAGCGACTTTGCTGTTCTTTCAGCGTGGATAAGGTATCCTCATGAAGCATTGCGCGCAAGAAAGCTTCATGCACCAGTTCCTCCGCGGTATACAGGTTTCCTGTCATACTATGGCACCAATTGATCAATTCCTCATAATATTTCTTATACAGTTCCTCTATCATACCTTGCGATCCTTTCTTTTGCCTTTCACTTATAAGACGGATAACCGGACAAAAGTGTTGAAAAATATTTCTCTATCCTCATTTCTTCTATTTTCTATTTCTTTGTATACTGAAAAGGCCAATGCACTTTCGTACATCGGCCTTTGGAATTCTCTCCCTTAGGTTTGCTTAGTTTGGGGAATTTGGAGTCAGATTTTCATCTAACATCATATTTAGGAGGGCTGCCGCTAGGCAGCGTAACGGGAGATTTCCTTTTTCAGTTCTTCGCAATGATCACCGTAAACCTGCAGTGATATCACGTTGTTCAGCCCGAGATTCATGATTCCTAAAATAGATTTTGCATCTACCACAAATCTTCCTCTCTTCATATCCATATCATATGGATACTTTGCCACTGTATTTACAAAATTTAGAATTTCCTCGGGGTTTTTAAAGCTAACTAACATTTCGCTCATCATAAATACTCCTCTTCTATCTATACTGATGTCTTCCTATGATGCCTTCCATGTTTCACTCTTACGAGGTTATCACATTCTGTCAAAAGAAACAGGGTGAAATATCTTAAAAAGGGAGATTTTTTTAATGAACCGATTTTCTGAAGTCATTTGGAAGCATCCCAACTTCCTCTTTAAATACCTTACTCATATATTTCGGATCTGAATATCCGGCAAGCTCCGCAATCTGATTCAGTTTCAAATGTGTATTTAAAAGCAGCTCCTTTACCTTCTCTATCCTGTATTTGCGGATTGTCTCGGTAAAAGTACTTCCGGTTTCTTTTTTAAACTGTGCGCTTAAATATTCTTCCGATACATAAAGCTTATTCGCAATCTCCTCCAGTGTAATCCCCTGATCATAATATTTGCGGATCAGCTTTTTCGCCTGTTTTACCAGAACACTTGTCTCCTCGCCTTCCTCTTCCGTCTCAAACTCAAACAAACCGAAAAAGGCTTTCAATGCAGCTTCCAGCTGATTCCAGCTCACTGCTACTGTAATTTCCTGCAGGATATTCTGCACTTCCAGATCCAGTTCAACCGAAACTTTTGCCTTATAGATTCCGAATACAGCCAGGCTCAAATGAATGATCGCCTGTTTGATATCTGTCGGTGTATGAAACTCTTCTTGATAGCAGTTCGCCAGTTCCCAGAAACATTTTTTTAATTCCTCTTTGTTCTCCTGTAAAACCGCCTGTTTTGCCTTTTCTTCCAATTCCACAGGATATTTTAACGGTACCGGATGCTGCTGCTCAATCAACTCGTTGCTGATCAGTGTTCCTTTCGGAAACATCAGATTCCATTCTCTCTGTACACGGATTTCCTGCAATGCAGACGGCATATCCAACAGCCGTTCTACCGTTTTCCAGAAGCAGACCACCGGAGTTTCCAGCTGACTGCAAACCATTGGGACAACGGACTTTTCAAATCGCTCTTTCTGGGACGCTCCGTCTTTCACCTGATAAATCACCATCGTCAACAGCTGCCAGCTGTCGGATTCCAAAATGCAGGACTTATAATGTATAGCGTGATCCCCCACCGTTTCCAAAATCTGCCTGGTCAACGACTTCTGTTTTCTGTAACTGTCCCCTAGCCACACACCAAAAAGTTCTGCCGGTTCTTCCAGAGAAACACCGTATTTTTGCTGCATTGTTTTATTTAATTGTGAATTCTGGCGCACCTGACCATGCATACAGGCCAACATAATATTTTCCACGGAAAAAATCTGCTCTGTCCCCTGATCCTCTGAGATTTCTCTCTCTGCCTGTTTTAAGGCACTTTTCAATTCCGGAATCTTAATCGGCTTCAGCAGATAGCTGTCTGCTTTGAGTTCAATCGCCTTTTGGGCATACTGAAATTCCGAATATGCCGAAAGGATAATGGCTTTACATTTTATATTTTCCTCCCGCAATTTCTTCATCATGGCAATCCCATCCATTTTGGGCATCCGAATATCCATAATGACCAGATCCGGATTCAGTTCACGAATCAGCTGATAGCCGGCTTCCCCATCCGCCGCTTTTCCTACCAGCTCATATTCCGGATTGATCTTGCTTAGAAGCTTTGCCATTCCTTCACGAATCGGCGCTTCATCCTCAACCACTACAATACGCATGTAGTTTCCTCCTCTATCGGTATAAATAAGTGTACTTTTGTATAGTTTCCAACTTCACTTTCAAAATATAATGCTGCCTGTCCCCCATAATACAATTTCAGGCGCTTTCTTACATTTGCAATTCCAAGATGTCCTTCCATCTCGCACTCGTCCTGATTAAGTTTGGCTACCATGTCCGGATCCATTCCCTGTCCATTGTCCTGGATCAGAATATGCAGCTGTTCTCCGCTTTTCTTCATGCGGATATTCAAAGCACACTCTTCCTGATCTGCAAACGCATATTTGATCGTATTCTCCACAAACGGCTGTAAAAGCAATTTGTGGATTCTGCATTCCTTCACATCTTCCGGCATATAAATCTTTACATCCAGACGCTTTCCGAATTTTGCACTCTGCAGCATAATATATTGCTTCAGCCAGGCAATTTCTTCGCTGATACTCGCTGTTCCTCCTGCATTTTTCACTGTATAACGCAGAATGTCCGCAAGTGCACCAACCATTCCACTAATCTCATACTGCTCATTTTCAATCGCCTTCCAGTTGATCGTATCCAGCGTATTATAGAGAAAATGAGGATCGATCTGTGCCTCCAGGGCTGACAATTCTGCATTTTTCTGATCCAGAACCGCCTGTTTTACTTTTGCAATCAACATCTCCAGATGTGCAACCATCTCATTAAATCCTGAACTGATCTGTTGTATCTCCATAGGCAGATGCGGGTTCACTCTCACCTGATGATCAAACTCACCCTGTTCTACACAACTCATTACGCCGGTAATTGATTCTACCGCCTGAATGTATGGTCTGCTGAAAAAATGAAGCAATATGAACATGATCACGATCGTCATGCTGATAATGATAAACAGATAAATCCATTGACTGACGGACATTTTCCAGTAATACGCAAGTGGCTGCTCATTGCAGATTGCAAATCCGCTGATTTCATGATCTGCTGTCGTATACTGGTAATTTTCGGAATCCTGTATCTCACTGAGCTTCTTCCCGATCTTCTTTGGATCAGGCGCACTCACAATCACATCGTCGCTCAGCAGATATTCTCTGGAACCAATATCCGATGCAATTGCTCTGCGAATTCTCTCCTCATTGACACTTAATACGACCGTTCCCTGAAAATTCTCGATAATACGATAGTCTGTAATATTTCTTGCAATATAAAACATATAATGATTCTTGTCAGCAATCTTCACTGGCTTTCCATCTCCGAAATAAACAGCCCCCCGTTCTATTTTCGGAATCTCAACCTTATCTGCCCACGTCTCACTTCCAGAAAATGACGAAAGACTCTCATAATATATGATCTCTCCCGTCTTTAACTGTATCGTGATCCCTTCCACTCCGGTAAACTGATTGCAAATATGACTCAGTTTTTTCCTGAGACTGGTGCTGTTACTCTCACGATCCCCCCGGCTCTCGTTCAATGCTCTTACAATTTCCAGAACATCTTCATCCGTGCTGAAATCATATAAGATTGTCTCGTACTTATCCAGAACCATCTCCAGTATTTTTCTCTGCCGTATCCAGATTACTCTTTATTCGGTCTGATAGATTTCTTTTAATCGCTGCTGTATATTGATCTGCGAGATAATTGCAAAGATCAAAACCGGAATCAATGCTGTCAAAAGAAAATTTGTCATTAATCTGCGTTTCAGGGTGCCTCGTATTTGCCCGTTTTTTCCTTGTCTCAATTAGCTTCTCCTGTATCTTACTTTTTATTCTCAGCATACCTGCTGACTTTCTTCCTTATTATAGCACACATTCCTATGTCAGCTCTTGTTCTTCTCATGCTGGTGTAAATATTTTTCCTTTGTAGCCAGTCCACCGCGTATGTGACGCTCTGATTTGTTCATATCCAACACTTTTCGCGCCTTTGCCGCCAGTATCGGCCGAACCTGAAGTAATCTTTCTGTCACATCCTTGTGCACCGTACTCTTACTAATCCCAAACTGCTTCGCTGTCTGCCTCACTGTCGCATTATTTTCTATTATATAAGTTGCGATCTCAACGGCCCTCTCCTCGATATAATCTTTCATGGAAACCCCTGTATAATTTGTTTATACAATCTATGCAGGGCTAAGAGACAGTATGCGGAATGTACACTCCGATTCGTCTATATTTCTTTTGATATCTACAACAACTAATCTGAACCTGTTTCATTTTTCTGTATCTATTCGATTGTAAATAATTCAGGCAAGTTCCACCACATGATTTATACTATCAATTACAATATACTTCCATGATATAATCTCATAACATGCCTCCGTTTTTTTCGGCACAATATCCCTAAGTCTTCTATTATTGTTCCAAAATCTAAAGTATGCTCAACTTCATAATTTTCTTTTTCTTTCATTCATCCAAAACCTCCTATTATTTAGCAATGGCAAGATTAATCTTTTTCCTGCTTCGCCATTCTATTATCCTCCCTTTACTCGTATCTTTAAAACAAACCAACAACGATGACTCATCAAAAAGTACATCATTTGATAAGCATAGCCCATATGTATCTACAAACATTCTTATAAATTCACCTGATAGTTCTTTATTTTCTTCATAATCCTTTTGTAGCAACTGCTGAAAATACGCTCACTTCTACAGCTTCATCATATACCTCGCATATTTCTAAATACGTATTCGAATAATGTCTTCTTTCTTCCGAAAAAGTATTTGTTACATTTCTGCAATTTCCCATACTATTATATCTCCTTCCTATCCTTCATTTTAACTGCTTTTCATCTGTAACTCAAGAAAATGAGTGACAAAAAGACCGGAATTCCCCTGCAGTCATTACTTTTTCCCCATTCTCCACACTTCAAAACCTCAAAATTTTATTGTAATATTTTACCAATTTTTATAGTATTACACGCCAAAAAACCATGATATTATAAAAACAATTCTTCCAGTTTTTCAAACACGCGCGATCTGAAGGATAACAAGAAGAGTAAATTTTTTATGTAGGAGGGCACTATGAAAAATCGTTTACGATCCATGTTTATAGCCGCCGTACTGGTTGGCACAGTTGTCGCAGGAAGCTTCACAGCTCCATTTTCTGTTCAGGCAGCGAAAAAGGACACCACATCTTTTGAAGATTTAAACCAGTCTCAAATAGTAGAAGCAATGGGACCTGGCTGGAATTTAGGAAATCAGCTGGAAAGTGTCACTGACAACGTTCCGGAGGAAACAAACTGGGGAAATCCTGTAATCACAGAAAAACTCATTCAAAGTGTAAAGGCTGCAGGCTTTAAATCGATCCGTATCCCTGTATCCTATTTTGCCAAAATCGACGATGACAAAGATTATACGATTGACAGCAAATGGCTGGATCGTGTACAGGAAGTTGTAGACTACTGCATTAAAAATGACTTATATGCAGTGATCAACATTCACGGAGATGGCTATAATACCATCGATGGCAGCTGGCTTTTGTGCAATGGAAAAAATCAAACAGAGATTAAGAAAAAATATAAAAAGGTATGGAAGCAAATTGCAGAAAGATTTAAAAATTACGATGAGCACTTACTGTTCGAGTCCATGAATGAAGAATTTGACGGCAGTTATTCTGAACCGAATAAAGAGTACTATCAAAATATTAATGACTACAACCAGATATTCGTTGATACTGTTCGGAAAACAGGAGATAACAATACAAAGCGTTGGCTGATTATTCCCGGCTGGAACACAAATATTGACTATACCGCCGGAGATTACGGTTTTAAACTTCCTACGGATCAATACCGCGACAAACCAATCGATAAAGAAGAACAACGAATTATGATTTCTGTTCACTATTATTCTCCTTGGGACTTCTGTGGCGGAGAAAACGGTGTGATCACTCAATGAGGCAACGAAGCGGATGATCCTTCCAAAACAAGTACAACCTGTGACGAAACTTACATGAAAAATCAGTTAAATCTGATGAAAACAACATTTGCAGACAAGGGATACCCTGTTTTCATCGGTGAATACGGCTCTATCGAACAAAACATCCTATGACAGTGAAAACGAATATTACCGTGCATATTTTGCCCGAAAATTGTGCCAGCTGAGTCGTAAAAACGGATGTATTCCAATGTACTGGGACAATGGATACAATGGTGTCCACGGATTCGGCTTATTTGATCGTACAACATGTGAAGTCACACAGCCTGTCATTATTGATGCCATTATGGAAGGTTTTGGTCAGAAAGCATCTCAAAACAGCACTCTGATGTCCGTCCGCCTGTATGTGTCAGACAGTAAATACTGGACGACCATTCAAAGTGATAACACTGCAAGAATTACCAAAAAAGGCGGCACCTATACTCTGAAACTGAAAGGTGATAAAGATATGCTTTTAAACATTACAACCATTGCTTTAAAAGACTGTGACGTTGAACTTGGAAATCAGACAAAATCCGACTTTACCAATGCTCAGATTGTAATTGACAAGGTTCTTTTTAATGGAACGGATTACACGGTAAAAGAAAATAAAAATGATGAGGTTTTCTCTGAAAAAGGCAGCCTTCAGATGGATCTGATCAATCAGTGGAGCGAAGCAGAGCCGATGATCGAAGGTCTGCAGAAAAAAGAATCTTTTTCTTTCCAGAATGCAGACTATAAAGATGAAAATATGTTAGAGGTTACGTTCACCATCTCCAATTTGAAATAAAAATAACAGACTCATTTTCAATATTTCATGTAAAAATGAGGCCGGGAACGCAGATTATTTTGCTTTACACCAGCCTCATTTTTGCTTGTCTACTTAATTACCAAGATGGTGAATGAATACCTGTACTGTGCAAGAATCAAATTCTGCTTTGTATTCATTGTTCTTCCAACCTGTGCACATCTTCCGGTGATAATCCGGAATACTCCGCGATCTTTTCTATCGGCAACTTATCCTCCAACATCTTACGCGCCATTTCCACTGCGTGCTCATGTTTTCCTTCACGTAATCCTTCACGTAATCCTTCGCGCCTTCCACTAGCTAACATATGGCGATGATCCCGGATTGCCTTTTGTCGTTCCTCATATTCTAATCGTTTTTCCTCGTCTGCACTGATTTCTTCCAATTTATCATATGCTTTATGGATATATTCATCTTTTTCTGCCAACACTTCAATTTCCTCCCTGCTCCTTGCACCGAAAAATTGTGCCCATCGAAGGAGTTCTGTCTGTGGATATTCATACTTCGCAAGCTTTGGCAGCTCAAGTACATGAATCTCGAATTTGTCGGAATACATGTCCCGTATCGTATCCTCCCAGATATGAAAACAAGAATAATATCTCTCATGTTCAAACAGTGTAAAATCCAGAATCCCTACATGGATACATTTCTTCAACTTATCATAATCTTCCCCTTCGTGGATCTGGTCTACATACATTTTCCCAAGATAAAACAAAGACCGCTCCTGCCAGTAATCATAGGCAATAGACTGCATTTCAATGTTTAGCTGCTCTCCCTCTCTTAGACGAACTCGCACATCCAGGATTCCGTACTTCTCTTCCTTATATTTCTTACGAAGCTTCTTCGGAAGTAATTCCATATCCAGAATCTCTTCCGGTGGAATCCGAAGAAACGCACCTATAAATCCTCGGCGCACTTCTTCATCTTCCATCAGCTCCTGAAAACAAAAATCCACGCTAGGTAACATAATAAACTTCTGTTCTTTCGTTTTCTTACACATATAACTGCTCCTTTCCACGGTGTGGAAAACACAATCATACATGATGTTCTTTTTTGATATTTTCATTATAAAGAAATATTGTCTATTGTACAACTGCTTTTCCATCATATTTACTTGCCTCTTTGTTCAGTTAAATTTTTTCTGAAATATCTGACCGAACGGTCTTGACCTTCTAGAAATCATTTAGAAATTTATCAGAAAGTTTAGATGATTCAAGTATAATATGACAGTATATGAAAAGCAATAAACTATTTATTAAATTTCCAAAGAATCCCTTTTAATTACTCAAACTTTGCATTTCAATAAGTTCGTATACACCTTGAAAATCCAATAATTGAGGGCGTAAAAAATAGTATGGATGCCATCCGGTTTGGTAGAATTGAGTTACTCAAAAACAATTAAAAACCGTAGGCTCATGCTATAAATAAAAGATAACACCAGACACCCAGAATGATACCCAAATTTTTAAAACTATTCGAAGATTTTTAATGGTTTTCATGTTTCTCCAGTACTCAAAGCAGCAAATTCATTGTGTACTTCACTTACTATCGTTGTATTTCCGGTACATTTTCTTCTTTGTATGTTACTCTAAAATGTTTTGCCCCAAGATCCTGCACAATCTTTTGTAATTCTCTTATTCGCGCTATTTTTAAATAACTAAAAATAGTCGTCTAACGCAATATATTCATCTCTATCACTTGGGTCTACATCATAAAAAGTCGGAATCTCTCCCGACTTTTCCTTTATTCACTCAATTTAAATCGTTTCTTACTTTTTTACGCCCTGGCATTTTTGCAGCAATCTGCTTTGATACCCCTTTCGGCACATTGATCTGTACTCCAAATAACATCCGAATAAACCAGATCATAAACAAGAATATAAAAATTGGAATAAGACAAGATGTAACCAACATCACCGCGATCAACTCAATAAATTGATTTAAAAGTTCTTCCCCTTTTTCCAACAATCCTGAAATTCCATCTTTTGATTTTCGATAATGCTTTCTCTATGATGTTACCTTCTGAATCTGTATTTTTCTCAATTTCATTCGTTATATCCTGTGCTTCCTTTACAGTCTCTTCCATCGTTGACTCATATGTTTTTCTATCATTGCCGAAACATTCATGCTGAATGGAATAATCATAAATATAACAAGACCGAATGCTGCTATTTTTGCTGCCAATATTTTCAAAACCGTTCGATTAAATCCGATTCCTGCCGCGAACAAAACACACGCTGCCGGAATCAATATAGAAAACGTTGCATATCCGGTAAGTGTCACCAAATACTTTTCCAAAAATATAACGACCAGAATAATCAGAAAATATGATGTTAAATCTGTCAGCTTATTTGCTATCGGTGTTGTCGCATCTCCGGGAATTGCCGCAATGGCTGTTGATGCTGCCGCTGATGTTGCTGTTAGTTTTAGAATATCTGCCTTCTTCTCATCCAGTGCCTCTATCGTTTTTTATGGTTTTCCGGATTGCTTGCCGCTTTTGAAACAACAGTCATCGAAAGGACCATTATCACAAGTGCCACTGCCACCCATGCCAGTTTTTTCACATTCTTCTTTTCTATCATTTTCTCATTTCCTCCTATGTGCAATCATATACACAGTATACCCTACAATTTGACTTACTTCATTATTTTTTTTCATCACGGTCTTTCCTTTCTCCGTGTAAATGAGTATATTTCATCACGCTAATGTGATAGCAATACTCATTTACGGAATTATTTGTTATTTGTTTCAGAAAAGACCGTGTAAATTTCGCGAATTATACATCAAAACGGACGTGTTAACTCTAACACGCCCGCACATCTGTCCTTATTTTATTGTCCCCGTATCCCAATATACTGTATTGGCCCCTATGAAATCTCCGCCAGCATCTTCTCCGGATCTTCTGCTGCCTTCACTTTATCGTTTGCCTGAATGATCACACCCTCTTCATCAATCAGATAGGTCGTTCTTACTACTCCCATGGATACTTTTCCGTAATTCTTTTTCTCTTTCCAGACATCATATGCCTGAATCACTTCTAATTCCGTATCAGAAAGCAATGTAATCGTCAGACCTTGTTTTTCTTCAAATCTTTTATGCGACGCAACACTGTCTTTGCTGATTCCAAGAATTACCACACCTTTTTCTTCAAACTGCGGATAACGTTCGCTGTATCCGCAAGCCTGCTTTGTACACCCCGGTGTATTATCCCTTGGATAGAAATACAAAAGAACTCTTTTCCCTCTGTAATCTTTTAAACCGTGTAACTCTCCATTCTGATCCGGAAGTGTAAATTCCGGAGCTTTTGTTCCTGTTTGTAACATTGCATTTTCCTCCTGTTTTCTGATTTTTTTGATATTCCAACCTTCTTTACAACCGTATCTCTCCCAGTCTGCCTTCTCCTTTCAGATACTTTCTGTAAATCACAAAGAACACCAAACTGGTCAGACATGCTGCCGCTCCATCCGCGAGGGGCTCTGCATAAAATGCACTCTTCGCCGCAAACGCGATCGGCAGGACACATGTCATCACAAAATACACAATCTTTCGAAACAGTGACAAGCTAAGGGAAAGCCTTGTCATCCCAAGCGCCGTCAGCGCATCCACAAACACATACTGGAGGCTGAGTGGGATCACCATCAATGTAAACACCTGGATTCCCCATATGGACAGTTCCCGGTATCTTGCATTGTCTGTAAAAATCTGCACAAAATACTGCGGCAGAATTCTGGATACAAGGAACATCACCGTTGTAAATGTAATACATAGCACCAATACCCACTTCACTGTCTTACGGATACGATCCGGTTTGTTCGCACCGTAATTAAAACTGATCAAAGGCTGTGATCCTCCCGTAATTCCAAGCATCGGAGAGGTAATCAAAAGCATATAGCTCTGTACGATCGTTGCTGCCGTGATCAGCGTATCTCCCTGAGATTCGCCGCCATAATACTGAAGTACAGCATTCAATGCAATGATGATCACACTGTCTGTCGCAAGGATCAAAAATGGCGAAAAACCGATTTTACAGATTCGTTTCCCAATCTCCCACTCCGGCTTTACAAGATGGATCGGAATCTGCATCTTCTTACTGTGTAAAGTCAAAAGTACAAAAATACAGGACGAAAGCTGTGCGATGACTGTCGCAACAGCCGCTCCTGCAATATCCATTTCAAATACAAAAATAAAAATCGGGTCCAGCACAATGTTTACCACTGCTCCGATCAATGTAGTTGCCATTCCCAGAAACGGAAATCCCTGCGCTGTAATAAAATAGTTCATGCCCATAGACACAAGGGCAAAAAATGTTCCCAGAGTATAAATCGTCAGATATGTATTCGCATATGGAAACGTCACTTCACTGGCACCGAACCAGTTCAGTAAAAAATCCTTGATCAGCAAAAACACAACTGTCAGCACTGCGGAAAATATAAGCAGCATGGAAAAACTATTCGCCAATATCCGTTGTGCGCTCTTCTTATCTCCTGCCCCCAGTTTCACCGAAAACGTAACCGATCCTCCGATTCCGATCAGAGCAGCAAACGAAGACAAAAGCGTAATGATCGGAGCACATACTCCGGCGCCTGCAAGGGAATCCCCGCCGATCCCCGGAATATTTCCGATATAGATCCGGTCTACAATACTGTAGAGCACATTGACGAACTGGGCAAACATAAAAGGAATTGATGTCTTTAATACTAAAAGTGGAACTGAATCCCTTCCAAAATCATTTGTCTTTTTCATGCTGCACCACTATCCCACCAGGATCTGGTATCCTTTTTCAAATATCTCTCCCGGCTGCACCGCATTGATTCCCTTCTTTTCAGAAATATCTTTATCAAATCCGGTATCATCACAACGGCCTGCCCATGGCTCCAGACATACGAACGGCGCATTCTTCGGTGACCAGATTCCGTAACTGTAAAATCCTTCACTCTTTACGCCTACATATGGCTTTCTTCCATCCTTTTTGCACAGCCATACTTCTTTTAACTGATAATCATCACAGATCAGTGTATCCACCCCAAACAATTTTTCGGAAAGCTGCAGATATCCGTCCTCCAGTTCCAGAGAATAGCTTTCTTCCGGCAGGCCTGTTCCGCATTCCAGATTCAGCCCGCAGCATTCCAGCGTTTCCATCTTCGAAAACCACAGAAGATAGTCGTCTTTCGTCTCCTTTGCGCCTTCAAACATAAATGCCGGATGTGCTCCGATCGTAAAGTAAATCGTTTCTTCTGATGGATTTTTACTTTCCAGTCTACAAAAATATTTTTTCCATCCAGACGGTATGTGATATACAGCTCAAAGTCATAGGGATACACTTCTCTCGTCTCTTCATTCGAACAAAATAAAAACTGCGCTTCCTCTGCTGCAGATTTTACACAACGAAACTGGCTGTCTCTTGCAAATCCATGCTGAGACGTCGGATACTGTGTTCCTTTGATCAGAACAGTATTTCCGTGTGTCTTCCCTACATTTGGGAACAGGATCGGAGAATGCCGGTTCCAAAATTCAGGATTTCCGTTCCACAAGATCTCTGCTCCTGTCTTTTTGTTAAAAATTCTTGTCAGTTCTGCGCCTTTTTCTGCGATTTCCACACAAAGGCATGCGTTTTCCAATTTCATAAAACTCCCTCCGCTTCTTTTCATTCGTCTACTACAACTGTACACCATTCTGCCTGTCAGTACAACCAGAAAGCACCGGAAAAACAAAATCTGTTTTCCGGCGCTCTCTTTTTATTCCTGTGCATTATCTGTACTGCTCTGATCTGAACTCTCGTCCGAACTCTGATCGGTATTCTGATCTTTGTTCTCTGTTGTGCTGTTCTGTGTATCTTTCGCATTTTCATTCGTCGTTTCGTCTTCCTGCTCTACCTGAACACAACTCTTCTGCAGATACTTGGCAGCTTTTTCCTGCATGATGGACTGCTCGATGTTTTCTTTTCCGTTTTTCTCTTCATATTCCGCAATCTGATCTGTACGATATCCGGCAAGTGCTGCATACTGCTTCAGCCCGATCTCATACTCTTTATCTGTAGGTTCTAAATTCTTTTTCTCACAGAGAAGCTCTACTGCCATCTGATTTCTCACGGTATTCTCTGCTACTGTCTGTGCCTTCTCTTTAAACTGATCTTCTGTCATTCCCATGTACTGAGTCAAATAATCTCCCAGCTCCATCTGATAGTATTCTGCTGTACTCTCATACTGGTTTATGATCGCCTCTTTCTGCTCTTTTACTTTATCTTTCGGAAGATCTTTTTTCACTTCGATCTGATCCACCAGAGCATTCAAAAGATTCTGGTACATCTGCTGGTTTTCGATTTTTTCTTTGATCTCTTTTTTATATTCCTTTACAGTTGTCGCTTCTACACTGTTCTCTTTGACCCACTTATCTGTCAGCTTCGGCACATCTACTGTATAAATGCCATTTAAAGTAATGGTAAACACTGCGACTTTTCCGGCCATTTCTGTATTCATATACGTATCCGGGAACTGTACCGTAATGTCAAACTGCTCTCCTTTGTTATGACCGACAATCTGGTCTTCAAATCCCTGGTAGTCTCCGTTTGCACCGATAAAAGAACCGGAACCAAGCTCCAGGTCTGTTCCCTGGGCAGAACCACCCTGAAATTCCACACCATCTACTTTTCCGACATAATCAATATTGACTGTATCCCCTGTCTGCGCTGCACGGTCTGTCACCTCTGTTCTGGTTGCATCTGCCTGCAGAAAATAATTCACATAATTCGTCACCTGATCATCTGTCAGTTCAGTTGCTTCCACCTGCGGCACTTCCAGTCCCTTGTACTGTTTAATCGTAATATACTCATTGGATAACTGACTGGAACACCCTGTCAGTGATCCCATCAGGAATACACCTGCAATTACTGCTAATTAACTTCTTTTTCATCTTCTTGCCCTTCCATTTCCTATATGATCCTCTGCCTGTCTTTTTGACAGCCTGTTTTTATTATACCACATTCTGTTGAATGAGACGTACATTTTTCTTAAGAGTTCATAAGATTTTCACTGTTTTTTCTGTCTGTTTATAAAAGCGGTGACAGCAATCTTGAAAACTGCTCTTTTCCCCGGATGATAAGACTTCTCTGGTGATACGCATTTCTCGTGATCTGTGTAGATTTTGTCATATCATTTTCAAAGCTCTGCTCCAATTTCTGCGTTGTCTCCTCGCTGTATACCACTGCATTGACTTCAAAGTTCAATCCAAAGCTGCGAAAATCCATATTGGCAGTTCCCACACACGCTACGGTTCCATCCACCATCACTGTCTTTGCATGCAGAAATCCGTTGTCATACACATAACATTTTGCTCCGGCCTCCACCATTTCACCAATATAGGAATAGGTCGCCCAGTATACAAACGGATGATCCGGCTTGCACGGAATCATAATCCTTACATCCACACCGGAACGGGCGGCAATCTTCAATGCATCCAGAATCGAATCATCCGGAATAAAATACGGTGTCTGCAGATATACATGATCTTTTGCGCTGTGAATCAGTCGCAGATAATTGTCATGGATTGTTTTGATCTGCGAGTCCGGACCACTGGAAATAATCTGCACCGGGTCTCTTCCCTCCCGCTCATACTTCGGAATCTCAAATAAGGTATCCTCCTGAAACAGATTTTCCTTTGCCGCATAATTCCAATCCAGTACAAACCGTACGGCCAGAGAGGTTACGGCTGCCCCTTCGATACAAAGATGGGTGTCCCTCCAGTAACCGAACTTCTTTTTGTCCAGTCCCAGATATTCCCTTCCTACATTGAAACCACCCACAAATCCGACCCTGCCGTCTATCACGACAATCTTGCGGTGATTCCGGTAGTTCATTCGAAGCTGAAGATTTCCAAACAGCGCCGGGAAAAATTCTGCCACGTGGATTCCTTCCTTCTCCAGACGTTCCCAGTCCCGGTTATGCATCCCTCGACAGCCCATACTGTCAAACAAAATGCGGACCTCAACTCCCTCTTTCGCCCTTTTTGATCAGCACCGGCTCAATATGCTGCCACAATTCATCATTACGGATAATATAATACTGAAAATGAATATATTTTTTTGCTTTTTGCATCTCTTCCAGCAGCGCTTTGAATTTTTCCTTTCCATCGGTATAGATCCGCACATCGTTATTATCTGTCAAAACAGCCTGCCCTGCTTCCAGATTATATAAAATCAGATCCCGATATCTTGCCACCGCTGGATTCGTCAGGCGGAGCCTACGTCTGTATATCGTCTCTTCCTGCCTGCGCACAGCATATTTTATCTCTCCTTCAATCTCTTTTGCCTTAAACATCCTGCTTTTATGAAAATCCTGCCCGATCAGCAGATACAGGACAAATCCGAGAATCGGTATAAAATACAGCAATAACAGCCAGGTCCATACCGTCTGCGGAGATCTTCTCTGAAAAAACACAATGACCAGAGAAAGCAAAATATT
>ENA-OQJN01000077-OQJN01000077.1-human-gut-metagenome-genome-assembly--contig:-NODE-77-length-48172-cov-5.726423_pt1 | contig 48172 bp, 55 predicted proteins | sample MGYA00242610_ERZ504777 | MGnify/ENA primary metagenome ERZ504777 (study PRJEB26092, sample SAMD00036350) | human gut metagenome | host: Homo sapiens | study: EMG produced TPA metagenomics assembly of... | reverse complement strand
TTCAATTAATTCAACAGTTCCAGCTTCTGCTTGAATTTCCAAATTTTTAATGTCTGTAAATTCTTTTGTTACATCCATCGTTTTAGTAATAGGTAGACTGATTGTAAAATCACCCTTATCATAAAGAGTTTCCAGTTCTGAAAAACCACCAATCAATCGTACCGCTGATGAACAATACAATTGCAAGCAACAACGATCCTAATGCCACATACCCTATTTTTTCATCGCCGATCACCTACCCTATTAAATATATTTTGACAAAAATCAACGATTCCTCTAATAACAGCAGGGATTATTTTAATCAAACCTTTAGCTAACCAGAAAAAGACGAATGCTAAAGCAATTAAAGCACATCCTGCCGCCATGGTAATCAATCCTGCGCCTGGATACGCTGCAATAATCATAAATGCTTTGACAAAGCAGACTATCGCACCAATCAAACAAGCGGCTCCACCACACAAAAATACCAACTCCAAGGCCAAATACAGCTCCAAAAAAACCTAATCCTAAACCAAGAATCCCACCACCTACTGGTAAAGCTAGAAAAACAGCCCCAATAATGATAAATATTAATAAGATTCGATTTCGGTCGGAATTTCCTCTAAAATTATTCTTGTGACGTTTATTATTTTGATAATCATTATTATCATCAGCAGCTGTCTCCTCTTCACTAATAATTTTAGCATCAATAATTTCACGAGATTGTTTATAATTTGAATTATCCATCCCTTTTTCACTATACTCAATATCCTGATCAAACTGATTATCTAAACCAGCTTTAATGATCGCTGCAACCCGTTCAGGAGAGCCTAAATCATTTATAACCTGCTGTTCATTTTCTGGACCAGCTTCATCAAAATAATCTTCATAATATTGCATAGCTTCTTCTCGTTCAGCATCTTCAATATCTTGAAGTAAAAATGCTAGTTCTTCAATAAACTTTTTACGATTCATAATTATTTCCCCCCTTCAATAATTTTATTGATCTTACGCACATACTCATGCCATTCCCCTTTATACATCTCAAGTTGAGCTTGTCCTTGTGACGTTATTTTATAATAACGTCGATTTCTCCCACCATACTCTTGATCATATGTTTCTAAACAATTATCCTTTAATAATCTTCTTAAAACAGGATACAAGGTCGATTCTGAAACATCAAGAGCAATTCTAACATCTTGTGTAATTTTGTAACCATAAGTTCCCTCGGCCTCCTTGGAAACTACTGAAAGAACAATTGCATCTAGCAATGCAGCTCCTGTATTAAATATCATAAGCCCAGCTCCTTTCATATTTATCTTTCAATAATATTATATTCTATATAGTATTATCTGTCAACTAATAATATATAATTATTATATATACCTAAATATATGGTATAATTTTACTAACCGAAAGTCAATCATTCAGAAAAGAGGAGTACGATATGGAGAATCAAAAACAGCGTGTTTATGACGCACTAGAGCAACTGAAAATAAAATATGAGGTCGTGGAGCATGAACCGGTACATACAATGGAGGATATGGATCGATTGGGGTTGCCACAAAAAGGTACATTGTGTAAAAATCTCTTTTTAAGAGATGCAAAAGGGAAACGACACTTTCTCGTAACCTGTGATGAGAAGAAGACCGTGGATTTAAAGACGTTAGGAAGACAGTTGGGGGCAGGAAATTTAAGCTTTGCTTCGGAAGACCGTTTGGAAAAATATCTAGGGTTAAAACAGGGAAGTGTATCACCGTTTGGATTGATGAATGACACAGAACATGCAGTGGAATTTTTTATTGACAAGGATTTGAGCCGATGTAAGAGTCTTGGAATCCATCCGTTAGAAAATACAGCAACCGTATTTTTATCATTCAAAGATTTAGATAAGTTTTTGTGGAATTTGGATGTGGATGCTATGAAGATTAAGCTATAGAACAGTATGAATATAACAAGTTCAATCGGTTTTGGGACGCTTTGAATGCAATCTAGATGAAAAGGTGTTTAAGAAAAAAGGCCGGAGACTTAGGTGCTTCCGGCTTTAGTTTACATCTATGACGGTCAGTTCGTCATTAAAATGGTCACTGTAATGCAGTTGATAATCGTCCGTAATAAAGACAGCCTGTACATCCGGCAGGCTGTTGATCAGTTCCATGCCTTTTTCTAATCCAAGTGCAAAGCAAGTTGTGCTCAGACCGTCACCGTCTACGGATTTGTCTGAAATAATCGTGACAGAGATTAAAGAATTATCGTAAGGATATCCGGTCTTTGGATTTAAAATATGATGATAAAAATTTCCATCTTTTTCAAAATAGCGTTCGTAGATACCAGAAGAAACGACAGATTTGTCGTTTATCTCTAAAGCTGCAATTGTCTCGCTGCGTTCGGCAAATGGTTTTTGAATGCCAATGTGAAATGGTGATCCATCTGGTTTTTTGCCGATGCAGAGTGTGTTACCGCCAAGGTCAATGATGGCGCTTTTAACCCCTTTGGAGATCAAAAACTCTTTTATCTGATCTGCGATATATCCTTTGGCAATTGCTCCGAAATCAAGTCCCATGCCATCTTTTGCAAATCGGATTTGGTCTCCTTCCAGTGTAACATTTTCATAATTTACCAAAGGAAGCGCATTTTTCAAAGCGGCATCATCCGGAACGATTTTCTCATCTGAAACAAAATCCCACATAGAAGAGATCGGTTCGATGGTAATATCGAATCCGCCACCCGAAAGACGGGAATAATAAAGTCCTTTTGAGACTAAATCTGCAAAATCTGAGGATACTGTAAATGCCCCGTCGTTTTGTGGTAAAGTCTTGTGATTCAGCTTGTAAAGCTCGCTGCTTTCTTTCGTACGGCTGAAGATATTCTCATATTTATCGCAGATTGCAAGTGCATCGTCCAACAGTGTCTCATCTTTTGAATCATAGATTTTTAAGGTGACGACAGTGTTGAGTTTAAATGCAGTTTTAGAAATTGGCTCCGTGCTGTCGGCTTGATCTGGATGGATAAGCACGAAGATAAGAATCAGGAAAAAAATGCAGGCAACACAAAAGGTCAGAATTCTTTTTTTAGTCTGTTCCATAAATATAATAGTCCTCCTTGTCAGTGAGTTTATTATAAGCGTTTCAAAAAGAACTTGCAATGAAAAGTTCTTTTGAAATTTATATTGAAAAAGAGTATATGCTTGGATATACTGAAAAGAAAAAGGGGGCAGTGATTATGAGAGCAATGCATCCGGTAAAGGTGTTTTCAACAGACAATGCGATTAGTGCTGAGATGGCAGCAGGTCTGTTGCAGAAAGAGGAAATCCCGTGCTATATAAAGGATTTGGAGACGGGAGATTATCTGAGTATCTATATGGGATATTCTGTATTTGGAAAAGAGATTTATGTAGATGAAGAGGACTATGAACGGGCAAAAAGACTGCTGGATTCGGTCACCCCTGACAAATCCAATGTTGAGGAGGATTTAAAGGTAAAGAAAGTCAGGACGCCGAGAATCGCAGCGTGGTTTGCTTTGGTTATCATAGTGGTGCCGATTATTATTGCCTTGATTAATAGTGTGTGGAATTAAGTGGATGCAGGAGCGAAAGCTCCTGCATTTTTATGTGGTTTCGCAGCCATTTTTTGTAGATATTTGTGAATATGGGTTGACAGATGCGCACTCTGTGCATATACTGTGCATATAAATATAAACAGTATATGCACAGGAATAAACAAGGAGGAGTGGAGATGGAAGCATTACTACATGTGAATCATTTGGAAAAGAATCTGGATGAATTTGTGTTAAAAGATGTGAATCTGACGTTGCAGCCGGGATATATTATGGGATTGATTGGTGTGAATGGCACAGGAAAGACAACACTGATACAGACAATTTTAAATTTGTATAAGAAAGACGCGGGAGATGTTTATGTTAACGGCTATTCAATGGAGGAACAAGAGCGGGAAGCGAAGGATCAGATTGGATTTGTGCTTGATAAAAATGTGTTTGAGGAATCATTGAGTGTGTGGAAGAATGCAAAGCTTTTTGGAAAGTTATATTCTAGATTTGATGAAGAAGTTTTTCGAGAATGCTGCGAACGATTTCAGGTGCCGCTGAATCAGAAGGTTGGAAAACTGTCGACAGGATATCAGGTGCGGTTTCAGCTTGCATTTGCACTTTCTCATGATGCGAAACTTTTTATTCTGGATGAGCCTGCATCAGGATTGGACCCATTATTTCGAAAAGAATTGATGAGATATCTGCAGGAAATTGTGGAAGATGGAACGAGAAGCGTACTTATGTCCACGCATATCACAGAAGATTTGGATCGCATCGGAGATTATATATTGCTGATGAAAGATGGACGGATTGTATGGGACTTACAAATAGAAGAAGTGCGGGAGCGTTATCTGATCGTCTATGGCACAAAAGAAGAGGTAGAACAGTTTCGGCAAGGAAAAGTGATCTACAGGTCTTTTGGAGAATACAAAAATTATGCATTTATCAAAAAAGATACGAATATCGATTATGGAAGATATAGAACAAAGCAGCCGTCACTGGAAGAAGTGATGTACTGCTTGGAGAAGGGAGGATACGAAGATGTATAGAGTGATGATGATGGTGATGCTGAAAGATATGTGGAGATATGTGAAGAAAGAGAAATTTTCTCTGCTTTGGTATATGCTAATAGTAGCCATTGCTTTTCAAAACATGGCTGTGCTTTTGGGAATAGAGACAGTACAAGTCATTAGCATAAATCTACAAATGGCAGATTTGAAAAAAATGATTTTAGTCTGTGCAGCTTTTTTTCTTATTATGTATTGTTCAACTGATGCGTGGCATTCCACTTCGTATTTGTAAAGTAATGTATCTATGCCCGGCAGGAGAAAAAGAGAAGGAACGATATTTATTCGGAATGCTTGTTGTGAAAGTTGTCGTCGGAATGATTTTTATTGGAGTATCTTTAAAATGTTTGGTAGGAGTCGCATTTTGGGGCGGAGATATCATGTTTATGGTTATAATGTATGGACTTTGTTTTTTTACGCTGTTAAATGTGAGTCTGACTTTTCGAATGGGTGATACCGGGGGGCGAAGAGTCGATGAAAATGGATATGTGATTCAGACAAAGACAGAGATTGTCGTAAAGGTATACTGGACGTGTACACTTCTGGTACAGTGGGTCATTCTCTTTGCGGACACGGTTATCTCAATGACTCCTCTGGTGAGAGGAATCATTTGGGGAGTTTGTTTTTTGATAAATTTGTTTTTGTCGTGGTGTATGTGGGAGCCTTTTTGAAGGAGATCCTTTTATATGAAAATGTCTATTGTCAGAGATCAAAAAGAGATGATGTGCAGTATGATATTTGTTAATAACGAGAGGAGGAACAGACTTGGAAATTATCATACGGGAAAATGACAGTTTGCCAATCTATGAACAGATTGTGAGGGAAGTAAAAAAGGCGATTATTAAAAAAGAGATTATGCCGGGGGATATGATGCCGTCCATCCGAGCGCTTGCCAGAGAGCTGGAGATTAGTGTTATCACAACAAAACGTGCATATGAGGAGCTTGAAAAAGAGCAATTAATCTATTCGGTGGCGGGAAAAGGATTTTATGTAAAAGCGAGAAACAGAGAATTGCTGAAAGAAGATCAGATCCGCCAGATAGAAGAAAAGATGATGGATGTGGTGGAACAGGCAAAGGAGATGGGAGTGTCTCTTCGGGAGCTGAAAAAAATGTTGGAAATGTTTTATGTGGGAGGGCGATAGTATGTCTGGAGTATTACAATGTGAGCATGTGGCGCGGTCGTATCAGGGATTTGCATTAAAACCAATGTCATTTGAGATTGAAAAAGGATATCTGACAGGACTTGTGGGTGTAAATGGAGCGGGGAAATCTACGCTTTTGAATATTCTGGCAGGTATTGATGACAGGTATCAGGGAGAGGTCATCATTGCCGGAAAAAATCTGCGGACCGAATATGAGGAAGCAAAGCAGAAGGTGGCGCTGGTATCCGAGAAGCTTTCATATTTTATGGATAAGACACCTTTGGAAAATGGAGAATTGCTTGGAGTTTATTTTGAACGGGGGAGTATGGAGGAGCTGTATCTTTGGCTGGACCGGCTGGAAGTACCGAAAGGACAGCCGATTTATCAGCTTTCTAAAGGAATGTATATGAAATATCAACTCGCCTTTGCAATGTCTTATCAGCCGGAGTTTTTGCTGCTGGATGAGCCGACGGCAGGATTCGACCCGGTATTTCGAAAGGATTTCATCGGAATCATACAGGATATCAGAGATCGGGAAATCGGTGTGCTGATGTCCACTCATATTATCAGTGATATTGATCAGATTGCAGACTATGTAATGCTTATTGATGATGGAGAGTTAAAGTTCTCCAAGACAAGAGAGGAGCTTGGAAATCATTCTATACAGGAACTGATAGGACAATATGGACATAAGAAAGCGACAGTCAGAGATCTTTTGAGGAGGGAATGAGATGAAAGAAATGTATCGAAGAGAGAAGCGGAGAATACGATTTGAAAGATGGAGTTGGATTACCATCACGTGGATTCTGTATCTTATAAAATTACAAGGACAAGTACCTTCATTTTATTCGCAACATTATGAGGAAAGAACAAATATGATATTGGATTTTGATGCAAGCATATTGATTTTTTTAGGATTCTTTCTTCTGTTATCTGTAAACGATACTCTCTTTTTTATACGAGAGCAGGGAAAGAAAGTTTATTTGTTAGAAAAATATGCAATTGTACCGATGCGTAAGAAGAAATTATATGAAGTGCGGGTGAGATTGTTTTTAGAGACTATTCTTTATTTTATAATCGGTGCAAGTTGCATTTACGCAATCATGACAATTGCCAATGACTGTATATTTTCTCCTGCGGTTCTTTGTTTCGGTGCGATTAAGGTTCTTTGCGGCTGGATGATTATGATGATTTTGTTTATTGTGTTTTTTGGATTTGTATCAGGAACACCAGTTTCGAAAAAAATAGAGGGACGGAATCTTTCGGAATTCTTAAGATTTTCATGGCGGGAAACTTAAACTTTCTAAGCTACAATACAATTAAATCAAATGAAGTAACGAAAGGATGAGTATTATGATTATGCAAAAGAAAGGATTATTATTATTTTATGTTCCCTGATTCCAGGAGCGGGAGAGTTATATATGGGATTTAAGAAACGCGGTGTCAGTATGATGGCAATCTTTTGGGGAATTGTCGCACTGGCATGTGTATCGGGATTAGAATGGTTTGCACTGGCGCTTCCGGTTGTCTGGGCATATAGTTTTTTCCAGGTACACAATTTGAAATCTTTGCCGGAAGAAGTGTTCTACTTGCAAAAAGATGAATATGCATTTCACTTTGGCTATGTCTTGGAACACAAACGAGAAATGCTGAAAAAGTATCGGGTAGTGATTGCAGCAGTATGTATTTTACTTGGAGGTTCGGTGTTGTTCCATACTTTTGGAGATATTTTATATTATTTACTTCCGATGCATTTGGCGGATTCATTTGCTATGGTAAGTGGAATGATAAAAAATGCAGTTGTGGCGGTTGTCTTTTTAGGCGGTGGTATTTACCTTGCCGTAAACAAAGAGAAATGGCAGGATTTTTTTGAAAAAGAAAATTAAGAAAAATTGCGGGCGATAGGAAACTTTCGTCCGTATTTTTATGCACTTCAAAGGTGGAAAAAGGTGAGATTTTGGGATATACTGTAACAAAATGCAAGTGGAAGGGAAAGTAGAGCAGATATGAGTAAAAAAATTACAGTTGCAGGAATTGGTGGAGTTGGAGGATATCTTGCAGGAATGTTGGCGGATACCTATGATGAAGTTTCATTTATTGCGAGAGGTGAACGAAAGAAAAGTCTCGAAGAGAATGGGCTTGTTATATTGGAAAAGGAATTGTTGTGGATTCTTTGATTTATATCTTATCCTATACGAAAGAGGATTTTTCAGTAGTGCAGAAAGAGAATTTTGCCGATATTAAGATTGGAATTTCCAATGCGAATGAGAGGGAGAAAAAGGCAGTAGAAGACGTATACCAGTTGCTGAGAGGGGCGAAGGTGGACTGCGTTGCTGCGGAAGATATTGAGGCAGAGATTTGGAGAAAATACATATTTAACTGTGCGTACAATGTGCTGACCGCTCATTATCGGCAAAATGTCGGAGAACTTCGTGCAGATGCAAAGAAGCGGGAAGAGTTTCGCCGATTATTGCAGGAGGCTTATGAAGTCGGGAAGGCAAAAGGAGTGCATCTGGAGGAAGAAGATATAGTAAGGCACCAGAATCGATTTGAAAATAAACTTGCAGATGATGCGACAAGTTCACTGCAAAGAGATGTGGAGGATGGGAAGCACAATACAGAGCTTGAGACATTTTGCGGATACATTGTCCGTGTGGGGAGAGAGCTTGGGGTAGATGTTTCGCTCACAGAGAAATTTTACAGGATGGATTCGTGAGTGCGTATTTTTGAAAGGACTGAGTAAAAAGAAAGGGAAAGCTGCTCCAGTGGCGCAAGCTTCCCCAAATGTAACTTAGATAATTTTTGTTGTCCATTTTGTGCAGTCCCAAACTTCATTTACGACGTCGCGGTAAAATTCCGGTTCGTGACAGATGAGAAGGACACTGCCTTTGTATTCCAGTAAGGCGCGTTTTAATTCGTCTTTGGCATCTACGTCGAGATGGTTGGTTGGCTCATCTAAAAGCAGGATATTTGTCTCGCGGTTGATCAATTTGCAGAGACGTACTTTTGCCTGTTCACCACCGCTTAACACACGCACCTGACTTTCGATATGTTTTGTCGTCAGACCACACTTGGCAAGGGCGGAACGTACTTCATACTGAGTATAGGAAGGGAATTCCTGCCAAATCTCTTCGATACAGGTTGTTTTGTTGTCTGGTGCAGATTCTTGTTCGAAATATCCAATCTGCAGATTTTCACCCAGTTCGACGGAACCGCTCAATGGTTTGATCAGGCCTAAGATACTTTTTAATAAGGTTGTTTTTCCGATTCCGTTTGCGCCGACCAATGCAATTTTATGTCCGCGTTCCATAGATAAAGTCAGCGGTTTGGAAAGTGGTTCGTTGTATCCAATGACTAAATCTTTTGTCTCGAAGATATATTTTCCGGGAGTCCGTCCCTGTTTGAAATGAAATTCCGGCTTTGGACGTTCTGCCGCAAGTTCAATGACATCCATTTTATCCAGTTTTTTCTGGCGGGACATCGCCATATTTCTTGTGGAAACACGAGCTTTATTTCTGGCAACAAAGTCTTTCAACTCACTGATTTCCTGCTGTTGGCGTTTGTAGGCCGCTTCGAGCTGGGCTTTCTTTACGGCATACACTTCCTGAAAATGATCATAATCGCCGACATAGCGGTTCAATTCCTGATTCTCCATGTGGTAGATAATGTTGATGACTTCGTTTAGGAATGGGATGTCATGAGAAATCAGGATAAATGCATTCTCGTAGTCAATCAGATAACGTTTCAACCATGCGATGTGTTCTTCATCCAGATAGTTTGTCGGTTCATCTAAAAGCAGGATGTCCGGTTTTTCCAAAAGTAGTTTGGCAAGCAGTACTTTTGTGCGCTGACCGCCACTTAAATCGGTTACGTCTTTCTCAAGACCGATATCCAAAAGACCGAGTGCACGGGCAACTTCCTCCACCTTTGCATCAATGACATAAAAATCATGCAGCGTGAGTGTGTCCTGAATTGTTCCCAGTTCTTCCATGAGCGTCATCATCTCTTCTTCGTCTGCATCTCCCAGAGAGTCACAGATGGTATTCATTTTTTCTTCCAGTTCAAATAAATATGCAAATGCAGATTTTAGAACGTCCTGAATGGTCATCCCTTTTTCCAATACAGTGTGCTGATCGAGATATCCGACGCGGACATTTTTTGCCCATTCGATCTTGCCCTCGTCAGGCTGTAGTTTTCCGGTTACAATATTTAAAAATGTGGACTTTCCTTCACCGTTTGCTCCGACCAGACCGATATGCTCGCCCTTTAAAAGACGAAACGAGACGTCGCCGAAGATGGCACGGTCACCAAATCCATGTGATAAATGTTCGACATTTAAAATACTCATTTCGAAACTCCTTATTGTTGATAATTTAATTGATGTATATTGTCAATTAAAATTATTTTACACGATAAATAGAGTTTTGTCATCAAACTTCTGCTAAAGAACATCTTTTACAATGCGGAGAATGTTTTTTGACCAGATTTTTTCCAGTTGCCGTTCGGTGAATCCTCTCTTTTGCAATTCTGCGTATAGACGGTCAATCTGACCGATATCTGTCAGTTCTAATTTGCCGTCATCAAATCCATCGAAATCAGTTCCGATTGCCACCGAATCTTCTCCGCCGATATAAAACAGATGGAGAGCGTGTTCTGCCAGAGCTGAAACGGATGCGTGTCCGGCTGGGTTTACAAAATATGGATAAAAATTCAATCCGATTACGCCTCCTTTTTCTGCCAGTGCACGAATCATGTCGTCAGTCAGATTTCTCGGGTGCTCACAGAGTGCTCTTGCATTGGAGTGGGAGGCGACAATAGGTTTGGAGCTGGTGCTTAGCACATCCCAAAAGCCACCGTCTGATAAATGTGACACATCGATTAACATTCCGAGGGAATTCATTTGCTCAACTACCTCAAAGCCAAATGGTTTCAATCCTTTCTGCATGATTTTGCGGTCTTTACTGTTTGGAGAGCCAATGCAGTTTTCTTCGTTCCAAAGGAGCGTAACCAAACGGACTCCTTCCTGATAGAGCGTGTGTAAGCGATTCATTTGGCTATCCAAAATACCGCCTTCCTCGATCGTCAGAAAAGCGGAAAGTTTTCCCTGCGCCTGATTTTTGTCAAATTCCAGAAAATTTCGTGCGATTGCGATTGCGTCTTTGTTTTGAACAACTTCTTGCTTTATGCGTGTAAGCATTTGCATAGCATAGTCATAGCCTTTCGTATAACGACCATTTCCCTCAAATTGCTTTAGATAAATGAAACAGGCAAAAAACTGGGCAGTACTCTTGGCTCGTTTCAATTTTTGTAAATCTACACAAAACGGATTATCTTTTAATGTAGTCCCGTTTGTCTCCATCAATTTCCAAATGGTGTCACAGTGCATATCAATCAAATTCATATTTTTTTACTCCTTGCATAATCTGTATTGTTATAGTCTACTCTATTATAAAAAGGATGTATATATGAAATCAAAAATTGGAATTGTTATTTGTGGGTTGATGGGGGAAAAGCAGTTTGTGAGTGACGCCTATATAAAGGCGGTGAAGTCGGCAGGAGGTCTCCCGATTATTCTGCCGCTTGTCAAATCAAATGAAGTGATTGCGGACTATGTGAAACTGTGCAGCGGTTTTCTGTTTTGCGGGGGCGGTGACATTACGCCGCTGCTTTTTGGAGAAGAGCCGGCACGTGGAATCGGGGAGACGGACATTGCGTTGGATCTGTTTCAGATTCGACTTATGAAATCGATTCTTAAGAGCAAAAAGCCCGTGCTTGCCATCTGTCGTGGCATGCAGATTTTAAATGTAGCTTGCCATGGTACGATCTGTCAGGATATAGAACTTCGAAAAGAACCTTCAATCAACCATATGCAGACAAGCATTTCGCGAAAGGATATCAGCCATAAAGTGAATACTGTTGCTGGCAGCAGGCTGCACCGGATTATCGGAGAGTTTGCCTACACAAACAGTTTTCACCATCAGGTAATCGAGGAGGTGGGGGAAGCGCTGCAAGTTACCGGAAGAACGGCAGACGGTGTGATTGAGGCAATCGAAATGCCATCGCACCCCTTTGTGTTAGGGGTACAATGGCATCCGGAAAGCATGTATGAAATTTCATCAGACATGCGCTATCTTTTTCGCGCATTTATGCATTTTGCGGAAAAATAAATTCGCAATCTTAGTACATCATACTATTTAATACAGATGGATCAAATAGTAAGGAGAAAATGATGATAAAAAAGCCGACAACCAAAAATGCCCCGGATATCAAGAGCAGTACGACCAGTTTCATCCGTTCTTCTTTCGCAAACAGGCTGTTTTTTGCATGTTTTGTCCCTTTGTGAATCAGATAATTTCCGATTGTGAGTAAAAGTGGAATAGCAGCTCCGTACATCACATACATTCCAATCGAGATCAAAGGGATTCCATTGTCTGTCATGGTCGACATTTGGCTTTGGAACATCTCATTTGAGTACATGGATTTCATTGCGAAAATACTAAGCAGCGGCATAGCATTGTTGATTGCATGAAACAGCGCTCCGTAAATCATATTGTCGGTCTCATATACAATGTAGCCGAGCATAATGCCAAGCAGTGCCGTCGGAACAAATCTCCAAATATTTCCGTGAAATGCACCGAAAATCAAGCCTGTGACAACGATGGCGATCCATTGTTTTTCCATTGTCAAAGCTGTGCATTACAACACCGCGAAATACGGCTTCTTCACAAATTGCAGGTGAGATGGACACAATCACAAAAGAAATTATAAATGTCAAACTTGCAAATTCCATTCCAAGACCCTGACTGACACCGATCACTTCTTCAGGGAAAAAGTATGCGATGATCATGGTGATGATCATAATTGCAAGAAATGATCCAATCCAAAGTAAAATCGTCCCAAAAACAGCCGAAAGTTTTGGCTTGTGAATTGGAAAGACTTGTTTGAAATCACCTCTGACAACAGCAGTAAGAGCGACCGCAAGTACAAGCAGAAGTATTTCGTTTAGCAAAGTACCGTAAAGTCCAAGATTTGCGCCTAAGATTGGACTTACGAAAAATACACAGACAGCTGACAAGATCAGCATGATGATTCCGTGATACACTTTCAGTGTTTTTCTGTTTTCTTCCATATAAAAAATATCCTTCCTAAATTATTTTACTCTCATTATAGCATATTATCTTTCAATACTGACATACTAAACTTGTAAACTTATTATAAATTTTTCATTATGAGGAGGAACCCATTATGTCTGATATTTCTATTTTAGATTTACAGAATCTCCGTCATCTGATCGGCGGGTATGAAACGACACACTGCAAAATGACTGATTATGCAAATCAGGCGCAGGATGCTGAGATTAAAAAACTTTTTCAGGATGCAGCAGATTCTGCAATGAAAAATAAACAAGATCTGATGAAATTTTTGTAAGAGGGAGGAAGTAGAATGAACGAGAAAACAATGGTATCGGATGCACTTGTCGGCGTAAACGGAGAGTTGAAAATGTTTGGAGAGATGATTCCGCAGACAGAGAACAAAGAGTTAAAACAATGCCTGAAACAGATTCGAAGCGAATGTGAAATGTCACAGGAAAAACTATATCAGGTGGCGCGTGAAAAGAGTTATTATGTTCCTGCCGCGAAGGCAACACGTGAAGAAATCGATCATGTAAAAAATATTTTGACACAACCATCTATGAAATAACATTGGTATGAATTTCAGGCATCGTAAAGCAACATTCCACGGTGCCTGAAATAAAAAAATAATCCCGTTCTTTTGGAGGCTTGGAAGGATGAAGAATACATTAAAAAAATCAGAAATATTTGGTGCGATATTTGTTATGGTGTTTGGGACGTTAATGCACTTTTTTTATGATTGGTCCGGGAAGAATCCTGTAGTTGCTTTGTTTGCTCCGTACAACGAATCTACTTGGGAACACTTGAAGCTATTGTTTTTCCCTGTTTTGATTTATTCGGTTTTCCAATATGCGTATATCGGGAAACAATATTCGGGCTATCTTACAGGAAGACTTGCAGGAATCGTAAGTGGTGCATTGACAATTGTAATCATTTTCTACACATATATGGCGGTTTTCAAACATCCAATTCTTTGGATTGATGTTACACTTTTTTATCTTAGTGTGATCGTTTGTTATCGGATTGCTTACTCAATTACGCTGCAAGAAAAAATACCAAGAGCAGCAGAAATATTGTCTGGGATTTGCCTGATTGGTATTATGTTGTTGTTTTTTTGTATTTCTGGTTCGTGGGTTAATTTTTGAAAAAATAGACATTTGCTTAATGTTTTTATTGCGCCAATGCGTTAAAGTGTGATAGTATGTAGAAGATACGAATGTATCAAATACATATTTGAGAGGTTATTATGGATAAAAGAGAGAAATTTACAAGCAAGCTTGGCTTTGTTATGGCTTGTATCGGTTCAGCAATTGGACTTGGTAACATATGGATGTTTCCATATCGGTTGGGCGCCTACGGAGGAGCAGCATTTTTGATTCCGTATTTTATCTTTGTATTCATTTTGGGAACAACGGGATTGATTACAGAGTTCGCATTTGGACGACATTTTAGTGGCGGATCGATGACCGGTATTATGACCGTGTTCAAAGAAAAGAAACTAAAAGGCGGGAAATTTGTTGGTATGCTTCCAGCGATTGGACTGCTTGGAATCTTTATGTTTTACAATATTGTTGTGGGATGGATTCTAAAATATTTTGTTTTAAGCGGAACTGGGAAATTAAAGACAATCGATAAAGATACATATTTCAATCAGTTTGCAGGTTCTTCGGCATCTATTCCGTGGGATGCGATTGCGATTGTACTTACGGTAGTGGTAATCTGTGCGGGAGTAATCAAAGGGATCGAGAGAGTCAGCAAGATTATTATGCCAGCGCTGTTTGTGATCTTTATATTACTTGCGATTCGATCTTTATCGCTTCCGGGATCTATGGAAGGGGTAAAATTTTTACTGCAACCGAAATGGCATCATTTGTTGGAGGTAGATACATGGGTTATGGCACTTGGACAGGCATTTTTTACGGTATCGCTTAATGGATGTGGAATGGTCGTATATGGAAGCTACCTGAAAAAAGATTATAATATTCCCAAACTTGCGATCAGTACAGCAGTGCTTGACACATTGGCAGCAGTGCTTGCGTCGTTTGTGATCATGCCGGCAGTATTTGCATTTGGTTTGGATGTCAATGCGGGACCTCCGCTTCTGTTTATGACGATGCCAATCATCTTTGATAAGATGCCGGGAGGAACGATTATTGCGATTGTATTCTTCTTAAGTTTGTTCTTTGCAGCAATTTCTTCTTCCATCAATATGCTGGAAGGTGTTGTGGAGGCAATTATATCAAACACAAAATTAACGCGTGTAAAAGCGGTCATTCTTGTTGGTGTAGTGACATTTGTACTGTCGATTCCATTAAACTTAAGCATGACAACATTTGACAATTTTACAAACTTGATTACAGTAGTTGTCTCACCGGTCATGGCGTTGCTGGTATTGATTGTATTCTATTATCTCTATGATGCGAAGAAAGCGCTTGCGGGAATCAACGAAGGTGCAGAAAAGCCGCTTGGCAATACATTTTTATACTTTGCAAAATATGTGTTTACGATTGTGACGATTTTGGTTGTTGTTCTTGGAATTGCATATGGAGGAATTGGGTAAACATTCGATTTTTCCAGAAAAAAGAAAATGCGGGTTGTAATAAAAAATTACAATCTGTATTTTTTTGTAGTATTTATGGAAAAAGCTTGACTGTGCCCTAAGGGAACATGATATAAAAAAGATAGAAATAGCATAAAGGAGGTGGGGAAGATGCGAATAAAAGAAGTCGAAGATTTGACGGGACTTACAAGAAAAGCGATTCGCTATTATGAAGAGAATGGACTGATTCAGACTGTCAAGGGGGCAAATGGATATAAAGAGTATGATGAGGAGACTGTAAAATGTCTTTTGGAGATTAAAAAATTAACGTCTTTTGGATTTTTCCGTAAGCGACATTGCAGCTTATCAAAATGATCGGAATTGGGAACAGATTGTGAAAGAAAAAATAGAAGAAACAGAGGATGCAATTAAAACCGCCGGAAGGCGAAAAAAACTGTTAGAGCAGGTTCAAAAAGGAAAGGCGCTTTCGGAACTTGATGTAGAGCAAGAATTGTGGAAAAAGAAGATGGGAATACAGGAAATTTTGACGAAAAATAGTGTGTTTGGAATCTGTAATCTCATATTGTTTGGCATTGTTCACATTTGGTTAATCGGTGAATGGAATCAGATGAAAGAGATAGAACTTTCGAATACAATTCTGTTCGGGCAGTGTATGCTGACGGCATTTTTCTGTATATGGAACGCACATTTAGAGAAAGAAAGCAGAAAGCGTGGCATATTTCTTCGGCAACAAAAGTGGTATGAAAAAGCACTTATGTTGATTTTGTTTACACTCACCTATATAGTTGCCGGTCAGATGGAACTTTGCTGGATAGGAGTGCTTGGAGTGCGAATCACACAGATCCAGCAAGAAAAAGGACAGTTCTTTATGGCAATGGGAGAATTTTTATGGGAAGTTCCGAGGATGCTGTTTATTATAGGTATGTTTGGAATTGAAATACTACTTTTAATATTGGGATTTTTTGCCTGTGGAAAAAAAGCGGGAGAATTTCTAATTGACAGGTAAATTTTATTATGTTAAGCTTTTGTAAGAATCGTGTAAAAATTTAGAAAAATGATAAGATTTACGGAGGCAATTCTATGGATAGGAAAAATATGGCATTGATATTAAGCATATTTCTATTTGTGGGATTGCTTTTTTCAGTGGATCCCTTAGAGCGAGAGCGGGATTATAATTATGGTGAGACACATCAGATTTATTCTGCCGGTGCAGGTTTGACAAGCGGAGTCAGCGCAATCAAGACAGTCAGGCGTATCCAAACAACACTCATTTATTGTCTGTTTCTGACTTGGGAAATTTTATATGGAAAAACTGAAAAATGGATTAAGTTATATTTAAAGAGAATGGAGATGCTCTATTTTCTGAAACAGGTTCGAGTCTCGCAGCGGATGGATGGGAAAAAACGAAAAGAGCAGCTATATGCAACTCAGTGATCAAAATTATTGCAAAAGAAGAGAATAGGAGATAAATAAACAATGGAATTAAATGATATACTATTGTTGCTTGGAGGACTTGCATTGTTCTTGTACGGTATGCAGATGATGGGAAATGGTCTTGAAACAGCAGCAGGAAACAAGATGAAAAGCATCTTGGAAAAATTGACATCAAACAGAATCAAAGGGGTTCTTGTCGGGGCTGCGATCACAGCAGTAATCCAGTCGTCTTCGGCGACAACCGTCATGGTCGTAGGGTTTGTAAACTCTGGATTGATGACATTGAATCAGGCTGTATGGGTAATTATGGGTGCCAATATCGGTACGACGATTACCGGACAGCTGATCGCACTTGATATTGATGTGATTGCACCGCTATTTGCGTTTGCTGGTGTTGCGGTCATTATGTTTGCAAAAAATGAAAAAATCAAACATATCAGTGAGATTTTTGCCGGACTTGGTGTATTATTTATTGGTATGGGTATGATGGGAGATGCGATGGCGCCGCTTCAGCAGTCAGAGACGTTCATCGGCTTTATGGCGAACTTTAACAACCCGCTTGTCGGTATTTTGATTGGTGCGGTATTTACTGCGATTATACAGTCGTCTTCTGCGTCAGTCGGTATTTTACAGGCACTTGCAAGCACAGGTGCGATTCCGCTTTCGAGTGCAGTGTTTATCTTGTTTGGACAAAATATCGGAACCTGTATTACAGCAGTGCTGGCTTCTATCGGAACAAAGGTAAATGCAAAGAGAACGACGGTAATCCACTTGATGTTCAACATTATTGGTACGATTTTATTCTCGGTAATCTGTCTGATCACTCCATTTACAGACTGGATTGCAGCGTTGACACCGGATAATCCGGTAGCACAGATTGCCAATGTACATACGACATTCAATATTGTGACTACTTTAGTACTTCTTCCATTTGGAACACTTATGGCGAAAGCTGCCAAAGTGCTTCTGCCGGATAAAGAAGGGCAGGAAGAGGATGTTAAGCGATTGAAATATATCCGTCCATTTGAAAACAACCATACAGTCGGACATGCTGCAATGGTGATTAGTCAGATTGAAAATGAGGTAGAACGTATGCTTCAGATGGTAAAAAAGAATACAGAAGGTTGTTTTCGTGCTGTAATCAAAAATGACCAAAATATGGTTGCAGATTTGGAGGACAGAGAACAGTATATTGATTATCTGAATAAAGAGATTTCAAAATATATTGTACATCTGATGACAACAGAGATGACGATTCAGGATTCTCAGAAGTTAAACGCCTACTATCGAATCATCGGAGATTTAGAGAGAATTGGCGACCATGCAATCAACTTTGTAGATTATCTGCACAATATGAGTGAGTGGGATATCAAATTTTCGCAGTCAGCAATTGAATCATTAGAGAAGATGAAAGCTCTTTGCGAAGAGACTTTGGAAGGAATCAGCAAAGAAAATATCAATGGCAGAAAGCATGTATTAGAAGTTGCAGCGAAGAATGAACAGCGTATTGATGATATGCAGGAAAGTCTTTTGAAAGGGCAGATTGAGAGAATGCAGTCTGGAAAATGCAGTGCAGAAGCAGGGGTTATTTTATCAGAGATGCTTACAGACTTTGAGCGAATCGGAGATCATGCGCTCAATATTGCAGAGAAATATCAAGAGATGCAGATGTAATAGAGATAGACAAAGAGGACCGATTTTTGGTCCTCTTTGTCTATCTGATTATTTGTTGTTTTCTTTTTCTACTTCCGCCATTTTCATTGCACGTACTTTGAGAGGAAGTCCGAACAGTGTGATGAATCCGTCAGCATCGTGATGGTCGTATAAGTCGCCTGTTGTAAAGCTTGCCAAAGATTCACTGTACAGTGAGTATGGAGAAGTTGTTCCGGCTTTGATGATATTTCCTTTGTAGAGTTTGAATTTTACTTCTCCGGTTACATATTCCTGTGTGGATTCGATGAAAGCTTGAACTGCTTCGCGAAGTGGTGTGAACCATTTTCCTTCGTATACAATCTGAGCAAGTTTGTTGCCCATATCCTTTTTCACTTCATATGTAGCACGGTCTAATACCAGTTCCTCCAATTGCTGGTGAGCTTCCATAAGGATTGTTCCACCTGGTGTCTCGTATACACCACGAGATTTCATACCTACCACACGGTTTTCTACGATGTCAACGATACCGATACCATGTTTTCCACCGAGTTCATTCAACGTTGTAATGATCTCGGAAACTTTCATCTGTTTGCCGTTTACACTGGTAGGAACACCTTTTTCAAATGTCATTGTCACATATTCCCCGTGATCTGGCGCTTTTTCTGGAGTGACACCAAGCACGAGCAAATTGTCATAATCTGGTTCCTGAGCAGGATCTTCTAATTCCAATCCCTCGTGGCTGATATGCCATAAGTTACGGTCACGGCTGTAGCTGTGGCTTGCGTCAAATGGAAGGTCGATACCATGTGCTTTGCAGTATTCGATCTCTTCCTCACGAGACTGCATTGTCCAAATATCTGTCATTCTCCAAGGAGCAATAATCTTTAAATCAGGAGCAAGTGCTTTGATGCCGAGTTCAAAACGGATCTGGTCATTTCCTTTTCCGGTAGCACCGTGGCAGATGGCTGTAGCGCCTTCTTTTCTTGCAATTTCAACCAATTTTTTTGCGATTCCCGGACGAGCCATAGAAGTTCCAAGTAAATATTTGTTTTCGTAGATGGCATTTGCCTGAACGCAAGGAACGATATAGTCATCACAGAATTCGTCAATGATGTTTTCAATATATAATTTAGATGCTCCGGATAATTTTGCACGTTCTTCCAATCCGTCTAATTCTTCGCCCTGCCCACAGTCAATGCAGCAGCAGATGACATCGTAATCAAAATTTTCTTTTAACCAAGGGATGATGGCAGTTGTATCAAGTCCGCCAGAATATGCTAAAACTACTTTTTCTTTCATAATGTAATGCCTCCTAAACTTTTTTTACTGTTCAACTAAGGTTACTATACTCCTATTTTTGCATAAATCAAGTGTAAATTGCAAAAAAAATAATAAAATATGCAAAAAACATGAATAAATATTCTATTAAAGAGATGTGCTTTCCTGATTTAGCGTAGAAAACTATTGACAAAAGCCAAAAGAGGTGTAGAATAAAAATAAAATATCACACAGAAAAGGTTGGAGAATAAGTTATGGAAGAAAGACAGTATCATGCAACTTATAATTTCATAAAAAGATCTAATCGAAAGCTGCTTATTACACGCAGTGTTGTTTTTGTGCCGTGCAATCCCCTCGGGGTGTTCAGCGAAGCATAAATTCAATATTGTAGTTGTAGAGAAGTAGATGCTGTGTCTGCCAAGGAATATTCAGGGTAGAAGTATTTGTTGTATACTTCTATCCTGTTTTTGCGTTTAAACGGTATAGGACATAGAAAGAAGCAGAACAAGAGGTGTGTGAAATGGAACAGAGAGAGACAATAAAAAGCAAAAAACGAATCGTGATCAAAGTGGGAACAACGACGATCACACATAAGGAAACGGGAAACATCGATTTGGAAAAGCTTGAGAAATTTGTGAGAATTTTAATCAATTTGAGAAATAAGGGAAAAGAAGTGATTGTTGTATCGTCGGGAGCAGTTGGAATCGGCAGACAGGTGCTTGGAATCTGGGAACGACCAGAAGAAAGTGCAATAAAGCAGGCGTGTGCAGCAGTCGGACAGGGACGAATGATGATGATGTATGAAAAACTGTTTGCAGAGTATGATCAGTTGACGGCACAGGTGTTGCTGACAAAAGAATCCATTATGAGTAAAGAGTGCAGGCAGGATGCGAGAAATACATTTGAGGAGCTGCTGCGTATGAACGTCGTTCCGATTGTAAATGAAAATGATGCGATTTCTGTGGAGGAAGAGGCGTATGGAAATTTTGGAGACAATGATACAATGGCGGCTCATGTTGCCAGACTTGTGGAGGCAGATCTTTTAATCCTGATGTCGGATATCGAGGGACTTTATACAGATGACCCTCGGAAGAATCCAAATGCCAGATTTGTCCATACGGTGCGGTATATTGATGAGAAACTGGAGAGGATGGGAAAAGGAGCCGGAAGCGCTATGGGAACAGGAGGAATGGCGACGAAGATCGAAGCTGCGAAGGTTGCGACGAAGTCCGGGGCAGATATGGTTATTGCCAATGGAGCCAATATTTGTGCAATCAACGATATCATGGCAGGAAAGAAGATTGGAACATTGTTTATGGCAGAGAGGGAAAACGGGAGGAAAATCATATGAAATACATGGAACAAATCGGAATGAGAAGCAAGGCGACGAGCAGGAGTATCGGCTTACTGGGACAGAACAGAAGAAATGAGGCGCTGAAACAGGCAGCAAAAGAATTGAAGAAACAAGCAGCATTTTTATTGGAAGAGAATCAAAAAGACATTGCGAATGCGAGAGAAAAAGGAATGAAGGAATCACTTATAGACAGATTGATGCTGACCAAGGAACGCATTGCAGGAATTGCAGATGGGCTGTTACAGATTGCGGATCTGGAAGATCCAATCGGAATGGTGACGGATATGAAAGTGAGACCGAATGGACTTCGCATCGGAAAGAAAAGAGTTCCTCTGGGAGTTGTTGGAATTATCTACGAATCCAGACCAAATGTGACAGCAGATGCATTTGGTCTGTGTCTGAAATCAGGAAATGCTGTGATTTTAAGAGGCGGCAGTGATTGTATTTTTTCCAACAAGGCAATTGTGAGTGTGCTTCGAAAAGCACTTGACGCCACACAGATTGAGGAAGATGCGGTAATCCTGATTGAAAATACGGATCGTGCAGTGGCACAGGAGATGATGCGGATGAATACATATATTGATGTGCTCATTCCGAGAGGTGGAGCAGGATTGATCCAAACAGTTGTAAAGAACAGTACCGTTCCGGTTATTGAGACAGGCACGGGCAACTGTCATATATATGTAGATGCGTTTGCAGATCTTCAGATGGCAGTGGAAATCATTGATAACGCCAAGACACAGCGCCTTGGTGTATGCAATGCATGTGAGTCGTTGGTAATTCATGAAGATGTGGCGTGTCAGGTCGTTCCGATGATCTGTGACAGGCTGACGCAAAAGGGAGTTGCAATTCGAGGAGATCAAACTTCGATGGCAATAGACGAAAGAATTACAACAGCATCGGACGATGACTGGGGGATGGAATATTTAGATAAGATGATTTCTCTGAAAGTCGTCTCTTCCATAGATGAAGCAATCGCCCATATCAATACGTATAATACTGGGCATTCGGAATCTATTATCACAGAGAATTATCGAAATGCATTGAAATTTCAGGATGAGATAGATGCAGCGGCAGTGTATGTGAATGCTTCGACGAGATTTACCGATGGATTTGAATTCGGTTTTGGGGCAGAGATTGGAATCAGTACACAGAAACTTCATGCGAGAGGTCCGATGGGATTGGACGCCCTTACGACAACCAAATATATTATTTTTGGAGATGGTCAGATTCGATAAAATGAAAAGAAATACTTGCATAATATACAAAAATGATGTATACTTATGCAAGTATTTCTTTTGCATATCGTAAAACGTTACTCTGGTAACGTGCGAAAGGTTTGTGTTGCATTTTGCGATGCAAGTGTTAAAATAGGAAAAAAGGAAGAAAGGATGTTGGTTGTATGATCAAAGTGGGAATTATTGGTGCCACCGGCTATGCGGGGGGAGAACTTGTCCGTATTTTAATGGGACATAAACATGCAGAAATCAAGTGGTATGGCTCCAGGAGTTATATTGATAAAAAGTATTGTGAAGTGTATCAGAACATGTTTCAGATTGTTGATGCAGTCTGTATGGATGATAACATGAAAGCGCTGGCAGATGAGGTGGATGTCATATTTACGGCGACACCGCAGGGACTTTGTGCATCACTGATCGATGAGGAAATTTTGTCCAAAGTAAAAGTCATAGATCTGAGCGCAGATTTCCGTATTAAAGACGTGGAGACGTATGAAAAATGGTATGGGATTGAGCATAAAAGTCCTCAGTTTATCGAGGAAGCAGTGTATGGACTTTGTGAGATCAACCGTGAGGATGTAAAACATGCAAGACTTGTAGCAAATCCGGGATGTTATCCGACATGCTCAACACTGTCAGTTTATCCGCTCGCAAAAGAAGGACTGATTGACATGAGCACGGTTATTATTGATGCAAAATCAGGAACTTCTGGAGCCGGAAGAGGGGCGAAAGTGGATAATCTTTACTGTGAAGTCAACGAAAATATCAAAGCGTATGGGGTGGCTGTTCACCGACATACACCAGAGATTGAAGAACAGCTTGGCTATGCCGCAGGCGAGAACGTACTTTTGAATTTTACGCCGCATCTTGTGCCGATGAATCGGGGAATTTTGGTGACGGCATATGCAGCCTTAAAGAAAACAGTGACCTATGAGGAAGTAAAGGCGATTTATGATAAGTATTATCAGAAAGAAAAATTTGTGCGTGTATTGGAAAAAGATGTCTGCCCGCAGACAAAATGGGTGGAGGGCAGCAACTATGTAGATGTGAATTTTAAAATCGATGAGCGGACGAATAGAATCATTATGATGGGGGCGATGGACAATCTTGTAAAAGGTGCGGCAGGTCAGGCGGTACAGAACATGAATCTGATGTTTGGACTGCCGGAGACGACAGGACTTGAGCTTGTTCCGATGTTTCCGTAAAACAGTCAGGAGAAGGGTAACATGATTAGACAAATGACGATAGAAGATTATGAAGGTGTCTATGCACTTTGGATGAAGATTCACGGGTTCGGAATCCGGAGTATTGACGATTCGAAAGAAGGGGTCGAACGTTTTTTGAAACGGAATCCAACAACAAGTATTGTCGCAGTGGAGGATGAAAAGATTGTCGGAAGTATCCTGTGTGGACACGATGGAAGAAGGGGATGCCTCTATCATGTATGTGTGGACGAAGCGTATCGGATGCACGGAATCGGACGGAGTATGGTAGTGAAAGCGATGGAGGCATTAAAAGAAGAGAAGATTAATAAAGTATCATTGATTGCGTTTATGGAAAACGATATTGGAAATGCATTTTGGAATGAGATCGGATGGACGAAGCGGGAAGATTTAAATTATTACGAATTTACGTTGAATGAAGCAAATATTACTGCGTTTAATAAATAAAAAGGAGATGGGCATGATGAAGATTGTAAAAAGGTGGAGTGACAAAAGCAAAAGGATTTGAGGCGGCAGGTGTCGAGGCAAATATCAAGTATCAGGGACGTACAGATATGGCGATCATTTTCAGCAAAGAGCCATGTGTGGCGGCAGGAACATTTACGACGAATGTGGCAAAAGCGGCGCCGGTTACATGGGATCAGAAAATTGTAAAGGAAGGCAAAGTGGCACAGGCGATCATTGTAAATTCGGGGATTGCTAATGCCTGCACAGGGGCTGAAGGATACGGATACTGCAAAGATACTGCGGATGCGGCAGCGAAAGAGTTGGGGATTTCGGCAGACAGTGTTCTTCTTGGATCGACAGGAGTCATCGGAAAACAGCTTCCAATTGACCGCATCCAGGCAGGAGTAAAAATGCTTGCAGAGGCGAAAAGTGATACTGTTCAGGCCGGGACAGAGGCTGCAAAAGCAATTATGACGACAGATACCTGTGAGAAAGAGATTGCAGTGGAGATTGAGATTGGCGGCAAGACAGTCACGATTGGCGGAATGGCGAAGGGTTCCGGCATGATTCACCCGAATATGTGTACGATGCTGAGCTTTATCACGACAGATGCTGCGATTTCCAAAACAGCGCTTCAAAAAGCATTGAGTGAGGATGTCGACGATACTTATAACATGATTTCTGTGGATGGAGACACATCTACAAACGATACGGTGCTTGTCATAGCAAATGGAATGGCAGAAAACGAAAGATTGTGGAAGGAACGAAGGAATACGAGGTGTTTGCAGAGGCGCTTCATGAGATTAATGAATATCTGGCAAAGAAGATTGCAGGAGATGGAGAAGGGGCGACTGCATTATTCGAAGTAAATGTTGTCGGAGCACAGACAAAGGAGCAGGCTGTCTTATTAAGCAAAGCAATTGCATGCTCGAATCTGACAAAGACAGCGATTGCGGGACACGATGCGAACTGGGGTCGTATTATCTGTGCGATGGGATACTCAGGAGCACAATTTGATCCAGAGAAAGTGGATTTGTTTTTTGAGAGTGCGGCAGGAAAGATTCAGATTGCAGAAAATGGAACTGCTGTAGATTACAGTGAGGAGAAGGCAACTGAAATTTTATCACAGCCGATTGTGACAGCAACAGCTGACGTTAAGATGGGTGATGCAAAAGCGACGGCATGGGGATGTGATCTGACACACGGATACATTGAAATTAACGCAGATTACAGAAGCTAATAAAGGGAGGAAAACGAAGATGAGTCCAAATATGCAAAAATTCTTAAGTAAAGCGGAGGTGCTGATCGAGGCGCTTCCATATATACAGAGATTTAACCGGAAAATTATTGTCGTAAAATATGGCGGAAGCGCCATGGTGGATGAAGACCTGAAAAGACGTGTCATAGAGGATGTAACCTTATTAAAACTTGTTGGGTTTAAGCCGATTATTGTGCACGGTGGTGGAAAAGAGATCAGCAAGTGGGTGGAAAAAGCAGGGATGAAGCCACAGTTTATCAACGGTCTGCGTGTGACTGATGCCGATACGATGGAAGTTGCTGAGATGGTTCTTGGAAAAGTGAATAAAAGTCTGGTACAACTTGTGGAGTCTCTTGGGGTTCGAGCAATCGGAATCAGCGGAAAAGACGGTGGATTGTTGAAAGTGGAAAAGAACTGTCAGACGGCGCAGACATCGGATATGTGGGGGAAGTAACGCAGGTAAACGCTGAGATTTTGTACGATCTTTTGGAAAAAGACTTTTTGCCGATTGTATGTCCGGTTGGTCTGGATGATAATTTTGAGACTTATAACATCAATGCAGATGATGCGGCATGTGCGATCGCGCGTGCGATGGAGGCGGAGAAGCTTGCATTTTTGACAGATATCGAGGGAGTTTACAAAGATCCGAAAGATCCTAAGACGTTGATTTCGGAGCTGACGGTAGAACAGGCAGAAACGCTTATGAAAGAGGGCTACATCGGCGGAGGCATGCTTCCAAAGCTGCAAAACTGTATTGATGCGATTGAGAACGGTGTATCCAGAGTGCATATTTTGGACGGCAGAATCCCGCATTGTCTGTTGTTGGAAATCTTTACAAACAAAGGGATTGGAACTGCGATTTTAAAGGATGAAGAAAGTAGGTTTTACCATGAAAAATAATTATATTGAGACAGCAGAACAATCACTTCTTCATACATATAACCGTTATCAGATTGTTCTGGAAAAAGGAGAAGGCGTCTATCTGCATGACACAGAAGGAAAGAAATATTTAGATTTTGCAGCCGGAATTGCGGTATGTTCCCTTGGATATGGCCATCCTAAATATACAGAAGGTCTGAAACAACAAATGGAGAAGTTGTTACATACGTCCAATCTGTTCTACAGCGTGCCGTCAGCAAAAGCAGCAGAACATCTAAGACAAGTGTCTTGCATGGATCGTGTATTTTTTACAAACAGCGGAACAGAGGCGATTGAAGGGGCGCTGAAAGCTGCCCGAAAGTATGCTTATACGAAACAGAGTGGCCGGTATGAGTTTATTGCGATGAACCATTCCTTTCATGGAAGAAGTATGGGGGCGCTTTCCGTGACAGGTACAGAACAATATAGAAAACCATTTGAACCGTTGGTGGAAGGTGTAAAATTTGCCGATTATAATGATTTGGAAAGTGTGAAAGCACTTCTGTCTGACAAGACCTGTGCGATTATTTTGGAGACAGTGCAGGGGGAAGGCGGGATCTACCCGGCGGAAACCTCTTTTTTGGAAGGGCTTCGAGCGCTTTGCGACGAGCAGGATATTTTGCTTATCTTTGATGAGATTCAGTGCGGTATGGGAAGAACCGGATCTATGTTTGCATGGCAGGGATACGGAGTCAAACCAGATATTATGACGATGGCAAAGGCGATTGGAAACGGTGTGCCGGTAGGGGCATTTGCGATGACGGAGAAGGTCGCAAAGGCTTCGCTGCTCCCGGGAGATCACGGAACGACATACGGAGGAAATCCGCTTGTGTGTGCGGCGGTTGACACGGTGCTTCAGATTTTTGAAGAGGAACATCTGCTGGAGCATGTAAAGGAAGTGAGCGTCTATCTGGAAGAACAGTTAGATCAGCTTGTGAAAGAAAGCAGTGCTGTGAAAGAAAGACGCGGAAAAGGACTTATGCAGGGGCTTGTTTTGGAAAAACCGGTCACAGAAGTGATTCGAAAAGGAATGGAGCATGGGCTTATCACAATCTCTGCAGGAGGTAATGTGCTGCGCCTTGTACCACCGCTAGTGATCACAAAAGAACATGTGGATGAGATGATCGAGAAATTGTCAAAAGCGTTGGAAGAATAAAATTCAGAAGAATAAATAAAAACCCGATTCATTGGACAGACTAAAAGTGAAAAATTTTTAGGAGGGATCTCAATGATTGGGTTTTTTATTGCGTTAGTATCAGGTGCGCTGATGAGTGTACAGGGGGTGTTTAACACACAGGTGACGAAGACGACAGGAATGTGGGTGTCAAATGGATGGGTGCAGCTCAGTGCATTTGCGGTATGTCTTGTGGCATGGTTCATCGCCGGAAGAGACGATGTCATGACGATTGCAAAAGTAGAGCCGAAATATATGTTGCTTGGAGGTGTGATCGGAGCTGGGATTACATGGACGGTTATCAAGAGTATGGAGCAGTTAGGACCTGCAAAGGCGGCTCTTTTGATCGTGATTTCGCAGCTTATCATCGCATATGTCATTGAATTGCTGGGTCTGTTCGGTGTCGATAAACAGCCGGTTGACTGGAGAAAAATCGGTGGTATGGCGCTTGCTTTGATCGGTGTGGCTATCTTTCAATGGGAGCGTTAAAAGATTTCATGGAAATGTAACAAGACTGTAAAAATTTGTTGTAATTTAAAAAGAAATTCGTTACAATAAGAATGTCTAAGCATAGAGGGGTGTCTGTAGTAGTTTATACTATGGAGGGTTTATGCAAAAGATTATAAAAACAAGTATTATATGGATCATTTTTATGTTGGGCTGCTGTGGGTGTCAGAAGAAGGAACAGCCGATACAAGAATTGGAAGAGATTGGATCTGAGAAGTCAGAGACATCCAAAAAAGAAGAGACAAAAGAGAAAAAGAGCATATATGTCTATGTCTGCGGAGCTGTTATGCAGGCAGGTGTATATGAGTTACAACAAGACAGCAGAGTGTATGAGGCGATACAAAAAGCAGGAGGATTTGCAGAGAATGCGGATATATCTGAGATTAATCAAGCCGCGCTTTTGCAGGATGAAGAACAGATTTATGTGCCGGCAGCGGGCGAAGTGGATCATTCATTAAAAGAAGAGGGCGAAGCAGGTGATGCGGGTGGGGAAGTCAATCTGAATACCGCCACAAAAGAAGAATTGATGACACTTGCCGGGATTGGCGAATCCAAAGCGGACAGTATTATAAAATATCGGGAAGAACATGGGAAATTCCAATCCATAGAGGATATTAAGCAGATTGAAGGAATTAAAGACGGTGTCTTTCAGAAAATAAAAGATCTTATTACAGTTTAAATATAGAGGGAGATAAACAATGGGAAAAAGGGTATTAGTTGTAGATGATGAAAAATTAATTGTAAAAGGGATTCGTTTCAGCCTGATGCAGGACGGTATGGAAGTGGACTGTGCCTATGATGGGGAGGAGGCATTGGAACTTGCGAAGAATAACGAATATGATCTGCTCCTTTTAGATGTCATGCTGCCAAAGATGGATGGATTTGCAGTATGCCAGCAGATTCGTGATTTTTCTGATGTGCCGATTGTCATGCTGACTGCAAAAGGAGATGACATGGATAAGATTTTGGGGCTGGAATATGGTGCGGATGATTATATTACAAAACCATTTAACATTTTGGAAGTGAAAGCAAGAATCAAAGCCATTATGAGAAGAACCGGAAGAAAAGAAGAAAAAACGGTAGAAAGTAATGTTTTGGTCAAACATGATATGAAGATCGACTGTGAGAGCAGAAGAGTGTTTATTCAGGAGCGAGAGATCAATCTGACAGCGAAAGAATTTGATCTTTTGGAACTGCTCGCAAAGAATCCGGATAAAGTATACAGCAGAGAAAAGCTGTTGAATCTGGTATGGGGATATGAGTACCCGGGAGACGCAAGAACGGTAGATGTACATATCAGACGTTTGAGAGAAAAAATAGAGAAACATCCAAGTGATCCGAAATATGTATATACGAAGTGGGGAGTTGGTTACTATTTTAGGGGTTAAATGGCAGATTAAAAGTAAACTTATTAAAAGTCTGCGTTCCAGACTTGTTCTGCTCATTATGATTACCAGTATACTTCCGTGTATCGTATTGAAAGAGACGCTTTTGAAGCAGTATGAGGAGAATGCGGTTTCACTAAAAAGTGCTGAAGTACAGAATCAGGGAACGATTCTGTGTAATCAGTTGAGCAGTTCTAATTACTTGGAAGGAACTGCTTCAGAGGCAATCAACTCAGAGATTTTGCAGTTGTCGAATATTTATAATGGGCGAGTGATGGTGATTGACTCAGAATATCGCATTGTGAAGGACACTTTCGGAACAGAAGAAGGAAAGACGATCATCTCCTCTGATGTTGTTCAGTGTTTTGACGGGAAATCGACGAACCATTATGATGCGAAGGAGCGTTATATTGAGGTGACGTCCCCTATTATGGCGGGAAGCGGTAAAGAGATTATCGGAGTTGTTCTCATTAGCATCTCTGCGGATAGTATTTTGGATACATTGGAGATGCTGGAATCAAATGCCAATATTATTTTAGGGATGACAGTATTACTTTTGGTTGTCATAGTATCGTTTCTTTCTAATAAGATGGTCAAACCGTTTGCGAGAATCACTCAGGCGATTGAGGATGTGACAGAAGGGTATGACAATGACTATCTGAAAGAGAATGCCTATACGGAAACGAAACAGATTTCTGATGCGTTTAACAAGATGTTGGGACGTTTGAAGGTATTGGATGACTCTAGACAGGAGTTTGTATCCAATGTGTCGCATGAATTGAAGACGCCGCTTACGTCTATGAAAGTACTTGCAGATTCACTTCTTGCACAGGAGGATGTGCCGGTGGAACTATATCAGGAATTTATGGGAGATATTACAGAGGAGATTGAGCGTGAGAACAAGATTATCAACGATTTACTCTCTCTTGTAAAGATGGATAAGACAGCCTCTGATCTGAATGTAAAACCGGAGAATATTAACGAGTTGGTAGAACGGATATTGAAGCGGGTGCGCCCGATTGCGGCAGTGCGCAATATAGAAGTTGTGTTTGAAAGTTTTCGACCGGTAACAGCAGAAGTCGATGAAGTAAAGCTTTCTCTTGCTATATCGAATTTAGTGGAGAATGCAATCAAGTACAATAAAGAAGATGGGTGGGTACATGTGTCACTCAACGCGGATCACAAATATTTTTATGTGAAGGTTGCAGATTCTGGAATTGGAATACCGGAGGAGTCGATTGAACATATTTTTGAGAGATTTTATCGTGTGGATAAATCGCACTCTAGAGAGATTGGCGGAACAGGGCTTGGATTGGCGATTGCGAGAAATGCGATCGTCATGCACCGTGGAGCTGTGAAGGTATACAGTGAAGAGGGGACAGGAACAACCTTTACCGTGCGTGTTCCACTGAACTATATTGTGTAAATGCAGGCGGAGAAAAGGGGAATGACATGAAAAAAAGAATATATGCAGCGGTGTTGTTTCTGTGCATGATACTTGCAAGTGGCTGTACGTCAGGGAAACATATGGAAGATGCGGGAATGTATATTTACTATCTGAATACCGATGATGATGCGTTGGAAAAGCAAGAGTATGAAAACAACTCGGAGAAAGCGGAGACTGTCGTGAAAGATATGCTTAAGGAGCTTAAAAAAGCGCCGGAGTCGATTGAGATGAAGTCGGTATTCCCAAAAGAAGTCAAGGTGGAATCATTCGAGATCAAAGACAATTGTCTGGAATTGCATTTTAATAAAGCATATGAAAAAATGAAAAAGTCAAGGGAAGTACTTTGCAGGGCGGCAGTTGTGCAGACGCTTGTTCAGGTTGATGGCATTGATTTTGTATCTTTTTATGTTGGTGATGACGTGCTGAAAGATCGAGAAGGTATACCGATTGGATTGATGAGTGCGGATGATTTTGTACAAAATACAGGATCTTCTTTGAGCAGTTATCAAGTGACGTCGCTGAATCTTTATTTTTCAAACGAGGATGGAACAAAACTTGTGAGTGAAAAGATTAATGACGTGCATTACAGCAGCAATACCTCTATCGAAAAATTGATTGTGGAACAATTGATGCGGGGGCCGGCATCCAGCAAGGCGCAGGCGACGATCCCGAAGGACACAAAGCTGCTGGGAGTATCTGTAAAAGATGGCATTTGCTATGTGAATCTGGATTCCACATTTTTGACGGAAGGTTATAATCAGAAGCCGGAGGTGGCAATTTACTCGACTGTAAATTCCATTATCGAAAGTGGGAATGCGAGCCGTGTACAGATATTGGTCAACGGTGCAAGTGATGTGACGTATAAGGGAAGTATCCAATTGGATCGTCCCTTGGAATGGAATTCAGAATTAATCGAGGAGAAAAAAGAAGAATGAAAAAAAGACCATTATGTTATGTGTGTCTGGTCTTTTTACTGATAAAAAGCGTGCTCCTGCTTCTGACAGGCGGGCAGTCGGGAGGACTGTCTGCCGATTCTATTTTTCAGGAAGAGAAAGAAAAAGAAGTCATCTTGCAGGGGCAGGTATATCAAAAGACGAGCACATCAAAGATGCAGATCTTATATCTAAAAAACAATTCTATAAACAGTCAAAATGAATCATTTTATGAATCCAAGATAATAGTATATGATAAGACATTTCAAAATATTGCGATTGGGAAAACGGTCAAATTGCGTGGGAAAGCCAATGTGTTTGAAACGGCGCACAATCCGGGGAATTTTGACCAAAGGCAATATTATGCAAAACAAAATATTTATGGCATGGTCTGGGGTGAACAGATTATGGAAGTGAGTGGAAAGACTAATCGACTTATGAATTCTCTTTACAGTCTGAAGCAGGCATGGAAGGAGAAGCTGACAGAGATGATGGGTGAAAAAAATGGCGCTATTTTAAGTGCGATTTTATTGAGTGAGAAGAAGGAGATGGATGCAGAGATTAAGGAGCTGTATCAGAAAAATGGAATCGGACATGTTTTGGCAATCTCAGGACTTCATATATCTTTTATCGGACTGAGTGTGTATCAAATTTTCCGAAAAGTCGGAAGTCCTTATTTTGTCGCTGGAATCGGATCTGGTACACTGCTTTTTCTGTATGTCTTAATGATTGGTTTTTCTGTGTCAGTGATACGTGCTGCGATTATGCTTTTACTTCGCATTGGCGCAGATATGACAGGAAGAGTCTATGATATGGCTACCGCATTATTTTTCGCAGGGGCAGTGACTGTCCTTTGGCAGCCATTATACCTTGCAGACGCGGGATTTTTACTGTCATATGGGGCGATACTTGGAATCTTAACCATTCTTCCGGCAATAGAAAAACTGTTCCCGTGCAAATATCAGGTTGTGAAAGGGATATATGCGAGTATCGGCATTAATCTAATACTGTTTCCGGTGCTTTTGTACTTTTATTTTGAGTTTCCAATTTATTCACTTTTATTGAATATGGCAGTGATACCGATGATGTCATGGGTTCTGGGGCTTGGACTTATCGGCAGCCTGTTTTTGCCAATCTGTCAGCCGATAGGTATAGTTTTGGTAAAAGTGTGTGGAATACTTTTGGAACTGTTTGAGTGGATGAGCCGCTTCACAAGCCGATTGCCGGGGGCGAGAATGGTGTTTGGACAGCCGTCGTGGTGGCAGATCAGTGTTTATTACCTTTTGGTATTTGGAAGTGTTATTTTTGTTTTGAAATGTAACAAAAAAGAAGCGCTTCGGCTTCTTAGAAAGAGTGTGTGGGGGGTGTTTCCAATGATTCTGTTTGGGTTTTCTATCGGGCATGGGACAGGAGGAAAGCTTTTCGTGACAGTAATCGATGTGGGACAGGGAGATGGTATTCTGATTCGGGGACCGAAAAACGGGACTTACCTGATTGACGGGGGAAGCAGTGATGTCAAAGAAGTAGGAAAATACAGGATAGAACCTTTTTTGAAATCACAGGGGATTGGAACTTTAGACTATGTCCTGATCTCGCATGGAGACAGTGATCATTACAGTGGCGTTGAGGAGATGATCACAAGACAGGATGTGGGGGTAAGCATGAAAAACCTTGTGCTTCCGGCAACTTATCAACAAGATGAGGCATTAACAAAACTCGCGGCACTTGCAAAAAAAGCGGGAATAAGGGTGTTGGTAATTCGTCCCGGCATGAGACTTCAGGAAGGAGATCTTCAGGTGACCTGCATTCAACCGGAGGAGGAGTTCCCAGGGGAAATCGGAAATGCTTCCTCTATGGTGCTTGATATCAGTTATCAGAAGTTTGGCATGCTTTGCACAGGTGATGTAGAGGAAAAAGGAGAGGAAATTTTGCTAGAACAGGTGGAAAAAAAGGTGTATTCGGTGCTAAAAGTGGCACATCACGGGTCAAAAAATTCGACTAAGGAAGAGCTTTTAGAGATAATTCAGCCAAATACTTCGCTGATCTCAGCCGGGAAAGGAAACCGATATGGGCATCCGCATAAAGAGACACTGGAGAGATTGAGCGCTATAGATAGTACGGTTTACAGCACAATCGAAAATGGGGCAATCACATTGAAAAGTGATGGAAATACGCTTTCGATTGTCGGATTTCATTGACATTTCAGAAGCTTGCATTTAGACTAAGAGAAGATAAAGTAGATGGAGTGTAGTGAATATGAAAAGTCTGAATGAAGATTTGAAAACCGGACAATTGAAACAGATATATCTTTTGTATGGCGAAGAGGCATATTTAAAAAAACAGTATAAAGACAAGCTGCACTATGCGATTGTTCCATCGGATGATACGATGAATTACGCATACTATGAAGGAAAAGGAATTAACGCGAAAGAAGTCATTGATCTTGCTGAGACGCTGCCGTTTTTTGCAGAGTGCAGATTGATTATTTTGGAAAACAGCGGATTTTTTAAGAATGCGTCTCCGGAACTTTCGGATTATATCAAGGAACTTCCGGAGACCACTTCTATGATTTTTGTCGAGAGTGAGATCGATAAGCGAGGAAAGCTTTATAAGGCGGTAAAAGACAAAGGAAGGATCGTGGAACTCGGACGGCAGGATGAGGCGACAATTCTTCGGTGGATTGCGGGGAGTGTGAGGCGCGAGAATAAGCAGATTACGGAGCAGGTAATTCGGTTCTTTTTGACAAAGGTTGGAACTGATATGGAGAATATCCAAAAGGAACTGGAAAAATTATTCTGCTATACACTAGACAAGTCGGAGATTACTGCACAGGATGTGGAAGAGATCTGTACGACACAGATTACAAATCAGATCTTTGATATGGTCAATGCAGTTGCAGAAAAGCAGCAGAGAAAGGCGCTTGATTATTATTATGATCTAGTAGCGCTGAAAGAGCCGCCGATGCGGATTTTGTTCTTGTTGACCAGACAGTTTCGACTGCTTTTGGAAGTTAAGGACATGGACAAAAGAGGATATCCACGAAAAGAGATTGCATCAAAAGTGGGATTGCATCCATTTGTAGTGGGAAAATATCAGGAGCAGGCAAGGGCATTTTCAAGCAAGGCACTTCGTGAAATTATTGAAGACAGCGTGGATATGGAAGAGGCTGTCAAGACGGGGCGGCTGAGTGATATGCTTGGGGTAGAGCTGTTTATAATGAAGTATTCCGCAAAATAATGTTTTTATAGTGGAATCCCGTTTGAAATTACGTTATAATAAAAAATTGTGAGAAAGTAATAGTTGGAGGAATAACAGTGGCAGGAATAGATCAGAGTAAAATACGAAATTTTTGTATTATTGCGCATATTGACCATGGAAAGTCAACATTGGCAGACCGGATCATTGAGAAGACCGGATTATTGACAAGCCGTGAGATGCAGTCTCAGGTGCTTGATAACATGGAATTGGAACGTGAGCGTGGAATTACGATAAAAGCACAGACGGTTCGTATTGTATATAAGGCAAAAGATGGTGAAGAATATATATTTAATTTAATTGATACTCCGGGGCATGTGGATTTCAATTATGAAGTTTCCCGAAGCCTTGCGGCGTGTGACGGGGCGATTCTTGTCGTGGATGCGGCACAGGGAGTAGAGGCGCAGACATTGGCAAATGTATATCTGGCATTGGATCATGATTTGGATGTTGTGCCGGTGATTAATAAGATCGACCTTCCAAGTGCGGATCCGGAACGAGCGATAGAAGAGATTGAGGATGTCATCGGAATCGAGGCGGAAGATGCACCGCGTATTTCTGCAAAAACAGGACTGAATATCGAAGATGTACTAGAGCAGATCGTGGCAAAGATTCCGGCGCCGACAGGAGAACCGAAAGCTCCGCTACAGGCGTTGATTTTTGATTCTCTGTATGATTCCTATAAGGGAGTTATTGTGTTTTGCCGTATCAAAGAAGGAACGGTGAAAAAAGGGACATCGATTCAGATGATGGCGACAGGAGCGAAGGCAGAAGTCGTGGAAGTTGGGTATTTTGGAGCGGGACAGTTCATTCCTTGCGAGGAATTAAGTGCGGGAATGGTTGGATATATTACCGCCAGTTTGAAAAATGTGAAAGATACTCGTGTTGGTGATACCGTGACAGATGCGAACAGACCTTGTAAAGAGCCTCTTCCGGGATATAAAAAGGTGCAGCCGATGGTATACTGCGGACTCTATCCGGCAGATGGGGCGAAATATCAGGATCTGAGAGATGCGCTGGAAAAACTGCAGCTCAATGACGCCGCACTTCAGTTTGAGCCGGAGACATCGATTGCACTTGGATTTGGTTTCCGATGTGGTTTTTTAGGATTGTTGCATTTGGAAATTATTCAGGAGCGTTTGGAGAGAGAGTACAATCTGGATCTTGTGACAACCGCGCCGGGCGTTATTTACAAAGTTTATAAGACAAATGGAGAAGTGATTGAACTGACAAATCCGTCGAATCTTCCGGATCCGGCTGAAATCGATTATATGGAAGAACCGGTTGTGAAAGCTGAGATTATGGTTACGTCTGAATTTATCGGAGCGATCATGGATCTTTGCCAGGAACGTCGAGGAATTTACCAGGGAATGGAGTATATCGAAGAGACAAGAGCAGTGCTTCGCTATATTCTTCCTTTGAATGAGATTATTTATGATTTCTTCGATGCGTTAAAATCGCGTTCCAGAGGATATGCGTCATTTGACTATGAGATGGCAGGATATGAACGGTCAGAACTTGTGAAATTGGATATTCTTATTAATAAAGAAGAAGTCGATGCATTATCTTTTATTGTCCATAGTGGGACTGCATACGAACGTGGACGTAAGATGTGTGAAAAATTAAAAGAAGAGATTCCAAGACAGCTGTTTGAGATTCCGATTCAGGCGGCAATTGGAAGCAAAGTCATCGCGCGGGAGACAGTGAAGGCGATGCGTAAAGACGTGCTGGCAAAATGCTACGGTGGTGATATTTCCCGTAAGAGAAAGCTTTTGGAAAAGCAAAAAGAAGGGAAGAAGAGAATGCGTCAGGTTGGAAACGTAGAGATTCCGCAGAAAGCATTCATGAGCGTGTTGAAACTAGACGATAAATAGTAATTGGGGACGTAGTAAAATTGAATTTTACTACGTCCCCAATTAAATGTAGCCCTGTCCCTTTTTGGAGGTGGATAATGAAAAACGAACTGGAATTATATCTTCATATTCCGTTTTGTGTAAGGAAATGTGCCTACTGTGATTTCCTTTCAAGCTCGGAAAATGGGGAAACAATAGAAAATTATGTGGAGGCACTGATAAGTGAGATCAAAGCTTACCAAGCCCTGTCCCTAAATGACACAGTAGTGACTATTTTTCTTGGCGGAGGTACGCCGTCTGTTTTAGAAGGAAATCAAATGGAGCGAATTTTTGAGGCGTTACATGAGGTGTTTGAGATTGCAGAAGATGCAGAGATTACAGTGGAGGCAAATCCTGGAACAGTGACACCAGAGAAGCTGTCTGCCTATCGAAAACTTGGTATCAATCGTATCAGTTTTGGTTTACAGTCGGCAGACAATGGAGAATTGAAGCTGCTTGGAAGAATCCATACATATGAGCAATTTTTGGAAAGCTATGAGATGGTAAGAAAGGCAGGATTCACGAATATTAACATAGATTTGATTTCGGCAATTCCAAAGCAGACAGTAAGAAGCTGGGAAGAGACACTAAAGCGAATTATACGCCTCAAGCCGGAGCATATTTCGGCGTATAGTTTGATTATTGAAGAGGGCACGTCATTCGCAAAACTGTATGGAGAAGGCAGTCCACTGGAGCGAGATCTTCCAAGTGAGGAGGAAGAGCGTCTCATGTATGAAAAGACCGAAGAAATATTAGACCAAAATGGATATCATCGTTATGAGATTTCCAATTATGCAAAAGAGGGAATGGAATGTCGGCATAATTTGGGATACTGGGAACGGAAAAATTATCTAGGACTCGGACTTGGAGCGTCGTCTTTATTAGATAACAGACGCTATAGTAATACTGAGAATCTAAGAGAATATACAGAGTGCGCAGGACAGCCAGAGAAGATCAGAAAAAACACAGAGCATCTGACGGAGGAAGAGCAGATGGAAGAATTTATTTTTTTAGGACTTCGGAAGATGAATGGCATTTCAGAACAGGCTTTTTGGAATTGTTTCCAAAAACAATCTGGGACTGCTACGGAGAAAATATCAGGAAAGTCATGGAAAAAGGTTTGTTAAAGCAACGGGAGGGCTGTTTGAGTCTGACAAAAAAGGAATCGATGTGAGTAACTATGTGTTTGCAGAAATACTATATCAATAAAAATGTTGATTACATGAGGGAGGAAGCAAAAATGACATACGAAGAATTATTAGAAAACGCAAGACCAGAGATGGGAAAATATTGTAAGGCATGTTCGGTATGTAACGGAAAAGCATGTGGGAACCAGATGCCGGGACCGGGAGCGAAAGGTGTGGGAGATACGGCAATTCGCAATTATGAAAAATGGAAGGATATCCGTATTAATATGGATACACTCTGCGCAAATAAGAAGGTAGATACAAGTCTCAATATTTTTGGAAAATCATTCAGATATCCGTTTTTTGCGGGGCCGGTCGGAGCGGTAAATCTACACTATGGAGAAAAATATAATGATGCATCTTACAATGAGGTGCTGGTTTCGGCTTGTGCTAAGGCGGGGATTGCTGCTATGACAGGTGATGGAGTCAATGCAGATGTGATGAAATGTGCGACAGAGGCAATCAAAAAATCAGCAGGCATTGGAATTCCGACTGTAAAACCTTGGAATTTGGAAACGGTTAAAGAAAAAATGAGATTAGTAGAAGATTCCGGGGCATTTGCTGTTGCAATGGACGTGGATGCGGCGGGACTTCCATTTTTGAAAAATATGACTCCGCCGGCAGGAAGAAAATCCGTGGAAGAGTTACATAAAATTGCGGCATCAACCCGCGCCCCGTTTATTGTGAAAGGGATCATGACTGTGAGGGGAGCACTGAAAGCAGAGGCAGCAGGAGCAGATGCGATTGTCGTGTCGAATCATGGAGGGCGTGTGCTGGATCAATGTCCGGCTACCGCAGAAGTTCTGGAAGAGATTGCAAAAGCAGTAAAGGGGAAAATGAAGATTTTTGTGGATGGAGGAATCCGCTCCGGTGTGGATGTGTTTAAAGCATTGGCACTTGGTGCAGACGGTGTGATTATCTGTCGTCCATTTGTAACGGCTGCGTACGGAGGAGGCACAGACGGAGTGCAACTATATATAGAAAGAATCGGTTCAGAGCTTGCCGATATGATGGCAATGTGTGGAGCAAATAGTTTAAAAGAAATTACAAAGGATATGATATGGCGATGAAAAAGACAACATTAATGACGGAGGGAAATATTTGGAAACAGATTCTGTTCTTTTCCATTCCTCTGATTTTGGGAAATCTGCTTCAGCAGCTTTACAATACGGCAGATTCCATTATTGTAGGAAATTTTGTGGGAAGTGAGGCGTTGGCGGCAGTCGGCTCCAGTGGCTCGCTGATCAATCTTTTGATATCGTTCTGCATGGGAGCGTCTGCGGGTGCAGGAGTAGTCATTGCCCAGTACTATGGTGCGAACGACAAAAAGAGAGTGCAGGATGCAGTGCATACAACATTGGCGATTGCAGTGGTGACAGGAGCAATCCTGTCTATTGTAGGAATAGTGGCAAGTCCGCTGCTCTTGCAGTGGATGGGAACTCCGAAGGAGGTTATGCCGAATTCTGTTCTGTATCTGAGGATCTTTTTCGGAGGACTTGTGTTCAATGTGATTTACAATATGGCAGCTGGAATTTTAAATGCAGTGGGCAATTCCAAACGTTCCTTGATTTATCTGGCAATCGCATCTGTTTCCAATATCGTATTGGATCTTGTGTTTGTCATGGGACTGCATATGGGTGTGGCAGGTGTTGCGATTGCAACAGATATCAGTCAGGTGTTGTCAAGTATTTTCATCCTACGTTTTTTGACGCGTGTAGATGAGCCATATCGTGCGGAACTGAAAAAGATAAGGTGGGATGTCCCGATGGCAAACCGTATCATCAAAATCGGTTTGCCGACCGGAATTCAGAACATGGTCATTTCGTTCTCAAATGTGCTGATTCAGTCTAGCGTGAATGGATTTGGAGCGAAAGCAATGGCTGGGTTTGCGGCTTATATAAAAGTAGACGGATTTAATATTCTTCCGGTGATGAGCTTTAGTATGGCTGCAACTACATTTACTGGACAAAATATCGGTGCTGGCAAGATTGACCGTGTAAAGAAAGGAATGTGGGTGACCCTTTGCATGGGGATTGTTTATACAATCGTGACAGGAGTGCTGCTGCTTAGTTTATCGCACCAGATCATTGGCATATTTACAAAAGATGCGGATGTAATTTATTTTGGGACATTGGCAATGTGGTATTTCTGTCCGTTCTATTCACTGCTGAGCATCATGCATGAGATGGCGGGAACCATTCGTGGAACCGGAAAAACAATTCCGCCGATGGCAATCATTTTATTCTCGCTCTGCATTTACAGGGTGTTGTGGGTACAGCTTGTAGTTCCGCACTTTGACAGTATCCGCGGAGTTTACATTGCATATCCGATTTCGTGGGCAATCGGGGCGGCTTTGATGGCACTGTATGCGTGGAAAGGGAAATGGATTCCGAGAAAAGAAGAATAGTATAGAAAGAAAAATTTTATGAAAAAACGATATAATTTTAAAGTGATTTTTGGTATCTGGTATGTCTGAAAGGGAGTATTTTTCTGTCTAAAAATGTAACAGTTCAGCCATATACAAAAAAATGTAAAAAATATATAAACTAGGTTGACAAACGAAAATCAGAGTGTTATCTTAATAATCGTAAGGTGTTAGCACTCGAAAGAATAGAGTGCTAATAGAAAAAACCGAGAAGGAGGGTGAACATGAAATCGAATCATGAATTAGATGATCGTAAGATGAAGATTTTACAGACGATCATCAAGACATATTTGGAGACAGGTGATCCGGTTGGTTCCAGAACAATTTCTAAATATACAGATCTGAATTTAAGTTCAGCGACCATTCGTAATGAGATGGCAGATTTGGAAGAGTTGGGATATATCATGCAGCCTCATACATCGGCAGGTCGTATTCCGTCAGACAAAGGATATCGGTTATATGTAGATATGCTGATGGAAGAAAAAGAGCAGGAAGTTACAGAGATGAAGGAACAGATGCTTGTGAAGGCAGACAAGATGGATCAGCTTTTAAAGCAGGCAGCGAAGGTTCTGGCAACGAACACGAATTACGCAACGATGATTTCTGCTCCGACATATAACAGGAACAAATTAAAATTCATTCAGTTATCTCAGGTTGATGAGAAGCAGATTATTGCGGTCATTGTCATGGAGGGGAACATCATTAAGAATAAGATTGTGACTGTTTCAGAAACACTGAGCAATGAGACTCTATTAAAGCTTAACATGCTTCTGAATACGAACCTTAATGGAATGGAGATTGAGGAGATCAACTTAGGGATGATTGCCAGATTAAAAGAGCAGGCCGGAATTCACAGTGAAGTGATCAGCGATGTTCTTGATGCGGTGGCAAATACCATTCAGCTTGACAACGATTTGGAAATCTATACAAGCGGTGCAACGAATATTTTTAAATATCCGGAACTGAGCGATAATCAAAGTGCACAGGAGATTATCAGTGCCTTCGAGGAAAAGCAACAGCTCGCAGAGCTTGTGACACAGACACTTTCCAGTCAGGAGAACAAAGGAATTCAAGTTTATATCGGCAATGAGACACCGGTACAGACAATGAAGGATTGCAGTGTCGTGACAGCGACGTATGAATTGGGAGAGGGAATGCAGGGAACGATAGGAATTATCGGACCAAAGAGAATGGATTATGAAAATGTAATGACAACGTTGAAGACTCTGATGGTAGAGTTGGATGCAATATTCCATAAAGAACATTAGAAAGGTGGAACTATCCATTGGAAAAAGAATTTAGCAAAGAAGAGATGGTAAAAGAAGCCGCGGAGGAAGCAAAAAAAGCGGCTAAAGAGCAGCAGACAGAGATGGAAGAGACAGCAGAAGAGGTAACTGACGAAGAACTTGCGGAAGAGAAAGATTCAGAAGCAGGGGAAGACGGGGCAGAAAAGAAAGACAAGAAGTTATTCAAACGCAAACCGAAAAAAGATAAAAAGGATGAGCAGATTGAAGAACTTACTGATAGACTGACAAGACAGATGGCAGAATTTGATAATTTCCGCAAGCGTACAGAGAAAGAAAAATCAGCGATGTATGAAGTGGGAGCAAAGGATATTATCGAAAAGATATTGCCGGTGATTGACAATTTTGAAAGAGGTCTTAGCGCAGTGACAGAAGAACAAAAGGATGATTCTTTTGTGACAGGTATGGAGATGATCTATAAACAGATCATGACAACGCTCGACGGAGTCGGGGTAAAAGTAATTGAGGCAGTAGGACAGGAATTCAATCCGGATCTACACAATGCAGTGATGCATGTGGAAGACGAGGAAGCAGGTGAGAATATCATCGTAGAAGAATTCCAAAAAGGATACACCTATAGAGACAGTGTCGTAAGACACAGTATGGTAAAAGTAGCAAACTAAACCTAGAGCACTTAGCGAGGTGTTTTCGAGCTTAGTGCGAAGGTTGTCCGAAGGGACTTGGCGAGGTATTTCACGAGCCTAGTGAATCGGACTTCCTTATAAAAACCAAGAAAATGGAGGACAAAATCATGGGAAAAATTATTGGTATTGACTTAGGAACAACAAACAGCTGTGTAGCAGTTATGGAAGGTGGACAGCCAACTGTTATCGCCAACACAGAAGGTGCAAGAACAACACCATCGGTAGTAGCATTTACAAAGACAGGAGAACGTCTCGTAGGGGAACCTGCAAAACGTCAGGCAGTTACAAACGCTGACAAGACAATCTCTTCTATTAAAAGAGAGATGGGTACAGATCACAAAGTATCTATCGATGATAAAAAATATTCTCCACAGGAGATTTCAGCAATGATTCTTCAGAAACTGAAAGCAGATGCAGAAGGGTATCTTGGAGAAAAAGTATCAGAAGCAGTTATCACAGTACCGGCTTACTTTAATGATGCTCAGCGTCAGGCAACAAAAGATGCTGGTAAAATTGCAGGTCTTGATGTAAAACGTATCATCAACGAACCAACAGCAGCAGCACTTGCGTATGGTCTTGACAACGAAAAAGAACAGAAGATTATGGTATATGACCTTGGTGGTGGTACATTCGACGTATCTATCATTGAGATTGGTGACGGGGTTATCGAAGTATTATCTACAGCCGGAGATAACAGACTTGGTGGAGATGACTTTGACCAGAAGATCACAGACTACATGTTAGCAGAGTTCAAACGCATGGAAGGTGTGGATCTTTCTACAGATAAGATGGCGCTTCAGAGATTAAAAGAAGCAGCAGAAAAAGCGAAAAAAGAACTTTCATCTGCAACTACAACAAATATCAACCTGCCATTTATCACAGCGACAGCAGAAGGTCCAAAACATTTTGATATGAACCTTACAAGAGCAAAATTTGATGAATTGACACATGACTTGGTAGAGAGAACAGCAGAACCTGTTACAAGAGCATTGTCAGACGCAGGTCTTACAGCTTCTGAGTTGGGGCAGGTATTGTTAGTCGGTGGTTCTACACGTATTCCGGCAGTGCAGGACAAAGTAAAACAGCTTACAGGAAAAGAGCCAAGCAAATCCTTAAACCCAGATGAATGCGTTGCTTTAGGAGCTTCTGTTCAGGGTGGTAAATTAGCAGGAGATGCAGGTGCAGGCGACATTCTTTTACTTGATGTAACTCCACTTTCATTATCTATTGAGACAATGGGTGGTATTGCTACAAGATTGATTGAAAGAAATACAACAATCCCTACAAAGAAGAGTCAGATTTTCTCTACAGCAGCAGACAATCAGTCAGCAGTAGATATCAATGTCGTACAAGGTGAAAGACAGTTTGCAAGAGATAACAAATCTCTCGGCCAGTTCAGACTTGACGGTATTGCTCCGGCTCCACGCGGAATTCCTCAGATTGAAGTTACATTTGATATCGATGCAAACGGTATTGTAAATGTATCTGCAAAAGATTTGGGAACAGGAAAAGAGCAGCACATTACAATCACAGCAGGATCCAACATGTCAGATTCAGATATCGACAGAGCTGTAAAAGAAGCTGCTGAGTTTGAAGCACAGGATAAAAAACGTAAAGAAGTAATCGACGCAAGAAACGATGCAGATGCAATGATCTTCCAGACAGAGAAAGCACTTTCAGAAGTCGGAGATAAGATTGATGCAACAGAAAAGGCAACTGTAGAAGCGGATATTCAGGCATTGAAAGATACTTTGGCAAAATCAAATCCAGAAGAGATGACAGATGCTCAGGTAGAGGAGATTAAAGCTGGTAAAGAAAAACTGATGGCAAGTGCACAGCAGTTATTTACAAAGATGTATGAACAGGCTGGAGCCGCAGCAGGTGCAGCAGGAGCTCAAGGAGGACCAACACCAGAAGCAGGTCCGGCACCGGAAGGATTTAACGGAGACGATGTTGTAGACGGCGATTACAAAGAAGTCTAGAGCGCTTAGTGCGAAGACTGTTCGAGCGAGCTTAGCGAGATGAATAGGGTTCTGCGGAATTTGAGTAAAATCAGGTTTCGCAGAACTTCCTTATGAAAAAATAGAAAGGTTAAAAAGTTATGGCTGAAACGAAGAGAGATTATTATGAAGTGCTTGGCGTTGACAGGAATGCAGATGATGCAGCATTGAAAAAAGCGTATCGGGCATTGGCCAAAAAATACCATCCGGATATGAACCCGGGAGATAAGGAAGCAGAAAAGAAATTCAAAGAGGCATCGGAAGCGTATGCCGTACTTAGTGATGCCGAAAAACGTCGTCAATATGATCAGTTTGGTCATGCAGCATTTGAAGGCGGGGCAGGTGGAGCAGGTGGCGGCTTCGGCGGTTTCGATTTCAACGGTGCGGATTTTGGAGACATTTTCGGAGATATTTTCGGAGATTTGTTCGGAGGAGGTCGCCGTGGAGGTCGTGCTGGCAATGGACCGATGCAGGGGGCAAATATCCGAAAAGGTGTAAGGATTACATTTGAAGAAGCTGTATTCGGATGTGAAAAAGAATTGGAAGTGGTCATCAAGGACCCATGTACAACATGTAACGGAACAGGTGCAAAACCCGGAACTTCTCCGGCGACTTGCCCAAAATGTGGTGGAAAAGGTCAGGTTGTATATACTTCTCAGTCCTTCTTTGGAACCGTACAGAATGTACAGACTTGTCCGGATTGTCATGGCACAGGGAAAATTATCAAAGAGAAATGTTCTGATTGTGCTGGAACAGGTTATGTGGCAAGCAAGAAGACGATACAGGTATCCATTCCGGCAGGTATCGATAATGGACAAAGTATCCGAATCCGTGGAAAAGGAGAACCGGGAACAAACGGTGGTCCAAGAGGCGATTTGCTGGTAGAAGTAACGGTATCTAGACATCCTGTTTTTGGACGTCAGGATATGCATATTTTCTCGACAGCACCGATTTCATTTGCACAGGCGGCACTCGGTGGAGATGTGCGTATTAAGACGGTGGATGGAGATGTTCTATATAATGTAAAACCAGGAACAAAGACAGACACAAAAGTACGTCTCAAAGGAAAAGGTGTACCATCGCTTCGCAACAAACAGGTTAGAGGAGATCACTATGTGACACTTGTCATCCAGACACCGGAGAAACTGAGTGCGGAAGCGAAAGAAGCGCTTCGTAAATTCGATGCACTGACTGGAAACACATTGAATCAGGATATCGATTTCGAGAAGACGGATAAGAAAAAGGAAAGAAAAAGGATTTATGGATAAATTAAAAGAGTCCTTTGAAGATTAGTGAGGAGGTACATAAGTACCTCCTTGTTTTAGTGGGCGGTCAGGACGACGACAGTACGTGCTCCGATCAGATAATCATTGCCGACATGGGACATCTGTTCTTTTTCAAACGTGCATCCGCTAGTGTCTGACAGGGAGGTGTCCACAGCAAGATGCCATTGCAGCGGTTTTGGAAGCTTTGGCAAATGGATGAGAATGGACTCCCAATAGGGATTGACAGCGAGGTAGACAATGTCTTCCGAGTCCTGTTTTTCATCGTGACCGGCGAACATGGTGCATACTATTTTGGAATCTTGAGTGAAATTATCATCCCACGGCGTGACACCGTGCTGGCTGATCGGTGGAAATCCGCAGTGGCTTTGTGCGATGCTTTTTCGTATCGCCGGGTGATTGTGGCGAAAATGAATCATATATTTACAAAATTCAAAGATATCTCGATGAGTATCAAGTAATTTCCAGTCAAGCCAAGAGGTCAAATTGTCTTGACAATAGGGATTGTTGTTGCCGAACCGGGTGTCACAGAATTCATCGCCGGATAAGAACATTGGAGTCCCACGGCTGCACATCAATACAGAGAACGCGTTTTTGATCATACGGTAGCGGAGCTTTAAAATCAAAGCATCTTTTGTGTCGCCCTCTGCGCCGCAGTTCCAGCTCCGGTTATCGTCACTACCGTCTGTGTTGTTCCAGCCGTTCGCTTCGTTGTGCTTGTGATTGTATGAGTACAAATCATATAATGAAAAACCATCATGACAAGTGATAAAGTTGATAGAAGCATTTGTTCCACGTTCAAATGGATTGTATAAATCACTGGATCCGGAAATCCGAAGCGCGGCTTCCGGCGCTTTCCAGTACCCTCCTTTTAGAAAGTCGCGCAGATCGTCCCGGTACTTTCCGTTCCATTCCGACCAACGCTTCCAGGAAGGAAAATTTCCTACCTGATAGAGACCGCCTGCATCCCATGCTTCCGCAATCAATTTCACATCACCGAGAATCGGATCAAAAGCGAGTGTCTGCAAAAGAGGAGGCTTATCCATCGGAGTTCCATCTTCATTGCGACCAAGGATCGAGGCAAGATCAAAACGAAAACCATCCACCCGGTATGTTGTAACCCAATATCGTAGACATTCCACAATCATCTGTTGGACAACCGGATGATTGCAGTTGACGGTATTTCCACAACCACTGAAATTATAATAGTTTCCATCCGGAGTGAGCATGTAATACACATTATTGTCAATCCCTTTGAAGGAGAAAACGGTCCATCTTCATTGCCCTCGGCAGTATGATTGAATACGACATCCAGGATGACTTCAATACCGTTTTCTTTGAGTGTCTTTATCAGTTGCTTTAATTCTGTACCGACATGATTGTATTCTCTATCAGATGCGTAGCTTGTATTTGGTGCAAAAAAGCTGACTGTGTTGTATCCCCAGTAATCAAGCAGTTCCCTTCCATCAATCACACGGTGATCCCGCATCTCATCAAATTCAAAAATGGGCATCAGCTCGACTGCATTGATTCCAAGTTCTTTCAAATATGGGATTTTTTCCATAATTCCGTGAAATGTGCCGGGATGCGCAACACCGGAAGAAGCATCTTTTGTAAAACCGCGTACATGTATTTCGTAAATGATCAGATCTTCCATGGGGATAATCGAAGGTTTGGTAATCCCCCAATCAAAATTGTTTTTCACAACCCTGCCCCGATATCCAAGAAATGCATCCGGTTTTTGCCCCCATTCACTTTGTCCGACGACAGCTTTGGCATACGGATCCAGAAGTGGTTTGTGTTTATCAAATAGAAGACCCTTTTTCTTATCATAAGGACCGTCAAGACGAAAAGCATATTGAAAATCTTCCACATCAAGGTCAAATACAATCATGGAAAAAACATTTCCGATGCGGTAGTTGTCAGGGTATTTTAAAATAGCAAATGGTTCTTCCGCATAAGGCTCATAAAGCAGAAGTTCGCAAGAAGTGGCACCTTGTGAATGGATGGTAAAACATACGCCGTCAGAAAGTGCGGTTGCTCCATTTATATCAAAGAATCCGGGGCGAATTCGAAACCCCTCTAAAGTATCAAGAGGAACCATGTGGTCTGAGTGTATCATTGATTTTTGCATAAGTCGTCCTCCTTTGTCTGGAATTGAGTTATCTAACAATATGACTATATTGTAGCATAATTTTAGAGAATAAACAAAATAAAATAAATAGTACAAGAGTGCTGTTTGTGTTAAAATAGAACGCAAAGAAAGCGTGGCACTGAAGATGTGTATCACGATTTCAAGGTGCAAATTATTAGGTAATTGCGAAACAAGTTCGCAATCCTGATTAAAAATGCGGTAAGAATCCTGCAATGCAGGATTCCTAAGATGAGAAGCAGGTCACATCAAAATTAAACATGAAAAAAGACTTCCCAGATAGACTGCGAAGAAAAGATGATATGAATATCGAATATCATGCAATTAAAGGCTTTAAACTCCGTATGTATTGAT
>ENA-OQJN01000074-OQJN01000074.1-human-gut-metagenome-genome-assembly--contig:-NODE-74-length-48907-cov-4.121218_pt1 | contig 48907 bp, 51 predicted proteins | sample MGYA00242610_ERZ504777 | MGnify/ENA primary metagenome ERZ504777 (study PRJEB26092, sample SAMD00036350) | human gut metagenome | host: Homo sapiens | study: EMG produced TPA metagenomics assembly of... | reverse complement strand
AAGTCAGTCATTCCCGGAGGGAAAAGGAACGAACCTATCGCGGATTCAACTTTTTTGATTCCCGTGATCTGTCTGTACTGGAAGCCATCAGCAAAGGGGAATACATGACATTCGGGATACAAGGAAACCCGGCGTCCAGCATTCTTGGCAGCTTCCGTCTTCTCAGAAACTTCGAGATAAATGGCTTCTGTCATTTTCCCAGAATGTTGATGGCTTTTTTTAATACATCAAGCGCATCTTGGGCGTCACGTAATTCACGTCTGAGACGAGCGATTTCTTTCTGTTCATCAGAAGCATAATTACCGGAACCACGAACAGAGATATCGCCAGATTCCCGGAAATCTTTCAGCCACTTTGTTAAAGTGCTGTATCCGATTCCGAGATTTTCCGCACATCCACGTACACCTAAATCCTTATGATCTTCGTAGTACTGGATTGCATCAAGTTTAAACTGTTTGTCATGTTGTCTTGCCATATGAGATCCTCCTTCAGCATGTCTCTATTGTACCATGCTTATGTGTATTTTGGGATTTCTCTTTTTGGCTTGTACTATTTATATTCTAACTCCTGACGATGATTCAGAATATAAGTGGATTTATAGGAAGCATAAAAAGGATTTGGTGTGGATGCAATATTTACATCGGATGATATAGTACCGCTGGGTTTAATGCTGCAGGAATGTTTTTACGACAGGTTCTGCTTCGGAGAGGGATTCCATTTTAGTTGAAAGAGCGGAAGATTGCAGAATGAATCAATAAAGATGTAGAAAAATTACAGAAAATCTTAAAAAATTCCCATAGATTTTGTTTGAAATATACTACTATGTTTATAGCAATATGTGGGATAGAAATACACAAGGAGGTATTTTGATGAAAGATATAGCAAGTATACTTTCAAAAGTAGATGCAGAAGAAATGCTGACAAAAGAGGATGCAGTGACATTGCTCAATATAGACAATCAGTCGAAAGTATTTTATGAGCTGATTGCGAAAGCAAATGAACTTTCCAGAAAAGAGTATGGAGACAAAGGATACATTTTCGCGCAGATTGGATTAAACAGTGAGCCTTGTTCCGGTAACTGTGGATTGCGGTAGAATTGCTTGATAAAATGAAAGGCTGTAAAAACTTTATTTTAGCACCCGGATGCGATATGCCTTATGATGTTCCTGTGGAAAATGCAATCGGAGTTGCACAGGCAGTTTATGAGACAGATTCTGTAAGAGAAATGTTAAAGAACTATGTGGCAGAAGACGAAGATATTGAAGTAGAGCTTCCGGATTATGAGCACTTAGAAAAACCACTGGTAGAGGTATTTACTCTGGATTCTGCGACATGTGCGGCATGTACCTACATGATGGGCGCAGCAAATGAAGCGAAAAAGACATTTGGTGATGCGATTGATATGGTAGAGTATAAATTTACGCTCAAAGAGAATATCGCAAGATGTAAAAAGATGGGCGTTCCGAATCTGCCGTCCATGTACATCAATGGTGAATTGAAATTCCGTTCTCTGGTACCATCTAAAGAAGAATTGGAAGGCGCGATCCGTGCGGCAATGAAATAATGAGTAGACTGTATTTGATCACCGGGTTTCTGGGTGCAGGAAAGACAACATTTTTAAAACAGTTTATGAAACAATTCTCTTCGGAACGGATGCATATTATTGTGAACGAGTTTGGAAAAGGGGGCATTGATGGAGAACTGCTTTCGGAGTTGGGGATTGCACTGGACGAGATCAACAATGGCTCGATCTTTTGCTCGTGCAGGCTGGATAAATTTGAGAATGTATTGCAGCAGGTATTACAGGAGAAGCCGGATGTGATTATAGTAGAAGCATCAGGGCTCTCCGATCCCACAAATGTTAAGAAAATATTGAATCAGAGGGAAAAATTTCCAGGATTGGAATATATGGGATGAGTCTGCCTGCTGGATGCACGGCAATTTCCGAAAGTGTATGAAACGGCAGTTGTAGTAAAAAACAGATTCAGGTATCAGATCTGCTGCTTCTGAACAAGAAGGATCTTGTAAAAACAGAAGAGATAGAGCAGATTCAAAAGATTCTGAAGGCCCATCGACCGGATTTGCCGTTGCATATGACATCATATGGCATGATGGAAGAGAGGTGGCTGCAGGAGATGCAAAAGCCAAATCTGGAAACAGAAGAACAGCTGTTGCAAACTGCAGATGTGACTTTGCGAAAATATCTTCTGCACATTCAAGAAGAGATAAAATTAGAAACACTTTCTCATTTTCTGAATATGCTTTTAGTGGATACATTTCGAATCAAGGGCTTTGTATATCTGGAAGACACGTGGTATCTGGTCAATGCTGTAGGAAATATGTTGTATATCGAACCGTGTAGTGAGAAAAAAGAAACGCAGAAAAATATACTGGTTATTTTATCAGGATATGGACTGCCAACGAAGAAAGCAATCAGGAAAGCAATGGAATGGTATCCGGAGGTTGTTTTAAAAATTGAATAAGGGAAATTCATCAAATCACCACTTTACCTTAAAAAAGTACTTGACAAATCCTAAATAGGACATTACAATTAAAAACATCAAAAGCAAAACCGATGAGAAAGAAGAGTAGGTTTTAAAAGAGATCACAGAGAGCAGCAGGCGGTGAGATTGCTGTATGGATTTTAATTCTGAATGGACTTTCGAGGGCGGCCTGAAATGAAAAGAGTAGGCGTCGTCGGGAACCGAACCCGTTATCAATCAGGAGCGTATGTCAGTACGTGAGAAAGTGGACATTTGTCAATTTGAGTGGTACCGCGATAATGAATTTGTATTTATTACCGTCTCAAGCATATAGCTTGGGGCGGTTTTTTTATACGATCATTGCAGAGCATCCACCCTGTATCCACATGATCGGCTCCTTTGCTTTTGGAATATAGTAATAGAAAAGGAGAACCAAATTATGAAAAAGAGAGTATTCGCAGTTATTTTAGGAAGTGTAATGGCAGTCAGCCTGATGGCATGTGGAACAAAGGAAAATGAGACAAAAGATGGTACCAAAACATATACAGTAGGGATTTCCCAGTTTGCAGAGCATGCCTCTTTGGACAACTGCAGAGAGGGATTTATTGAAGGACTCAAAGAAGCCGGATTTGAGGAAGGAAAGAATCTTACGATCAAAGAGGAGAATGCGGCGGCCGATCAGGGAACAGCAAAGCAGATCAGTGATGGATTTGTTTCAGACGATGTGGATCTGATCTGTGGAATCGCCACTCCAAGCGCGCAGGCGGCATACAATTCAGCAATGAATACAGAGATTCCGGTAATCTATACAGCAGTGACAGATCCAAAAGCAGCAAAGCTTGCAAATGACGATGGAGCTCCGGTGGGAGAGGTCACAGGAACCAGTGATGAGCTTCCGATCAAAGAGCAGCTGGAGATGATCCGCGAGATGCTGCCGGATGCAGAGAAGATCGGGATCCTCTATACAACAAGTGAAGTGAACTCTGTATCAGCAATTGAGAAATATGAAGAGCTGGCAGGAGATTACGGATTTACGATTGTGAAAAAAGGTGTGACGCAGACAGCAGATATTTCGCTGGCAACAGAAGAGATTTTATCCGAGGTGGACTGTCTGACAAATCTGACGGACAATACGGTTGTAAATTCTCTGGCAACGATTCTTGACAAAGCCAATGAAAAGAAAATCCCGGTGTTTGGAAGCGAGATTGAACAGGTGAAACTGGGATGTCTGGCAGCAGAGGGGTTGGATTATGTGGCGCTTGGAAAACAGACCGGAAAGATGGCAGCAGAGATTTTAAAAGGAGAGAAGACGGCGTCTGAGATGAACTATGAGACGATTTCTGAACCTGGACTTTATATCAATACAAAGGCAGCAGAAGAACTGGGAGTTACGGTAGACGAGACACTGCTTGAAGGTGCAGCGGAAACGTTTGACAGTATTTCAAAGTAAAAAGTAGAAACGGAGAGGAATTGAGATGGACATTTTTGTAACGATTTTGGAACAGGGACTGATTTACGGAATCCTTGCTCTTGGAGTTTATATCACATATAAAATTCTGGATTTTCCGGATCTGACAGTGGATGGAAGTTTTCCGCTGGGGGCTGCAGTGACGGCGACAATGATCACACAGGGAGTGAATCTGTACCTGACCATACCGGTCTCTTTTCTGGCAGGAGCAGCAGCCGGAATCTGTACAGGATTGATCCATGTCAAAGGAAAGGTCAGGGATCTCCTCTCCGGTATCATTATGATGACTGCGCTGTGGACGATCAATCTCAGGATTGCAGGGAAAGCAAATGTTCCGATTTTTGGAGAAGAGAATATTTTCGACAATGAGACAATGAATGGGATTTTCTCAGGCGGGGCAGCGAAATATAAAGTTCTTGCAGTAGTACTTATTCTTGCAGTGATCGTGAAAATAATTCTGGATCTGTATCTGCAGACAAAATCCGGATTTCTTCTGAGGGCTGTGGGAGATAATGCAAATCTTGTGACTTCCCTTGCAAAGGATCAGGGAAATGTAAAGATTTTAGGACTGGCGATCGCCAACGGAATGGTTGCTATGGCAGGCGGAATTTTCTGTCAGGAGCAGAGAGTATTTGAGATTTCCAGCGGTACAGGAGCTATCGTGATCGGGCTGGCAAGCGTGATCATCGGAACCAGCCTGTTTAAGAATCTGACATTTTTGAAAGCAACCACAGCAGTTCTGATCGGTTCTGTCGTTTACAAAGCCTGCGTGGCAGTTGCTTTGAAGTTTTTTGAACCACAGGATATGAAGCTGATCACAGCGGTATTATTCCTCGCGATCTTACTCATTGGAATGGAACGGAAAAAGAAGGTGAAGACAAATGCTTGAGTTAAAACATATTCATAAATATTATAATCCAGGAACAGTCAATGAAATGTGTCTGTTTGAAGATTTTAATCTGACAGTAGAACAGGGAGATTTTGTTTCTGTGGTAGGAAGCAACGGCTCCGGAAAGACTTCCATGCTTAATATCCTGTGCGGCAGTATTCCGGTAGAAGCAGGACAGATTCTGATGCATGGGAAGATATTTCCCGCATGAAAGAGTATAAAAGAAACCGGAAGATCGGAAGAGTGTATCAGAATCCGGCGCTTGGAACCTGTCCTTCCATGACAATTCTGGAAAATATGTCTCTTGCAGACAACAAAGGCAGTTTTTACGGATTGAGAAAAGGAATTAATAAAACAGAAAGTCTCATTATCAGGAGCTATTAAGCCAGTTGAATCTGGGACTGGAAAATAAGCTGAATGTAAAAGTCGGTTCTCTCTCCGGCGGGCAGCGTCAGGCAATGGCACTTCTGATGTCAACCATGACACCGATCGATTTTCTGATCCTGGATGAGCACACAGCGGCGCTGGATCCAAAAGACGGCAGATCTGATCATGGAACTGACAGATAAGATCGTGAAACAGAAAAACCTGACAACGATCATGGTGACACATAATCTCCGCTATGCAGTAGAATATGGAAACAGACTGTTGATGATGCATCAGGGGGAAGCAGTGATGGATCTGTCAGCAAAAGAAAAACAGGAATTGAAAGTAGAAGATATTTTGGAAAAATTCAATGCAATCAGTATTGAATGTGGAAATTAAGAGAAAGATAGCAAGTACAGATGTGATGTTACTGTTCAGAGGCTAACTTGAATCAAGAAAACCGATGGCATAGACTATAACCAGTCGAAGCTATCGGTTTCCTTATTTAAAGAATTCTTCTTCCTCTTTTTGAATAAACGTGCTACAATACAAGAAAGCATTATTTCTGGTTTTCTAAGCGGAACGATTCCGCATCTTTTGTTCTAAAGTCATATCGGAAAATCTCTATGCTTTGATATCAACTAAAACAGCAGAGAGGTTTTTAGAAGAGAAGATGTCGGATTGGAAGGCCTCCTGCAACAATTCAATTGAAGGAGGAAGCTTTATGAAACAAACCACAGAACCCCCGGTAAACAGAATGTACAAGTCGCGAATTTTTGCCATGCTCTACCAGGAGAAGAAAGAACTGCTTGATCTGTACAATGCGATCAGCGGAAAGCATTACGAGGATCCGGAGCTTTTGGAGATCAACACGTTGGAAAATGCCATCTACATGACGATGAAAAATGATCTGTCATTTCTTATCGATTTTCGTCTTTCCCTGTACGAGCATCAGTCTACCTACAGTCCAAACCTGCCCTTGCGTAATCTTTTTTATATTTCAGACCTGTATTCGGGCATGACAAAGAACTCAAATCTGTATGGAACAAAGCTGGTGGAGATTCCGGCGCCGCAGTTCGTCATTTTTTATAACGGTATCAAGGAAATGCCGGATCGAACCGTATTAAGATTGTCGGATGCATACAGCGTAAAGGACGAGCATCCCGCATTGGAGCTGGCGGCAGTGATGCTGAACATTAACCGGGGACATAACGAAAAATTAAAGGAACTGTGCAAATCTCTGAAAGACTATTCCGAATATACTGCAAGAGTACGGGAATATGCCAACATAATGCCGATTAGTGAAGCTGTAGAGCAGGCAATATGTGAATGCATTCAAGAAGGAATTCTGGCAGAGTTTTTGACGCAAAACCGAGCGGAGGCGAAGCAAGTGAGTATTTATGAATATGATGAAGAGAAGCATATGAGACAGGAGCGGGAAGCGTCCTGGGAAGAGGGATGGACAACTGGCAGAATGGAACTCCTAAAGGAACTAATTCAAAAGAAATTGTCAAAAGGAATGTCGGTTTCTGAGATTGCAATAGAACTGGAAGAGGAAGAAGCTTTAATTTCTGAATTGATACAGGAGTTGGAAAAATAGAGTTAGTGTTTGATCCAAATGAAATAAGTCAAGGAACTGCATTGTGTCAGTTCCTTGACTTTTAAATTTTTTGCTATTCTACAGATTTTAATGCGCTGAGCATATCTAAGTATTTGAGTTTTCGATTCATTATGTATCCTAGAATAAATGTAATGACTGCAATCAAAATGGCAGGAATCACAAATGCTTTTGCACAAAGAGCGGGGTTAAACATCACTTCATCCGGTGGAACAACTGCCAGTATGTACTGGTAAAGCAGATCACCGACTCCAAATCCTGCTAAAATACCGAGCAGGGAAAGGAGTATTGTTTCCCGGTAAATATAGAGTGTTACTTCTTTGTCGTAGAATCCGAGAACCTTAATGGTTGAGAGTTCACGGATACGCTCTGCCACATTGATGTTGGTAAGGTTACAAAGGACTTAAAAAGATTCTTTTATACAGAGGCAATTGCGGAGACATTACTGGAATGGATCGTGAACAAAGAAAAGTATGACAGGCAGCAGACGATCGATTATATTTCTGTTATTTTCCGTACCGGGCTGCCTGCTGCCATCAGGCAATATTCAGACGTGGCAAAATAAGTTTTATGATTTCAATAATCTGAAAAAACTTCTTGACAATAAAAAATATCCTCCGTATAATGGTTGAAAGTTAGGGAACTAACTATATAAAGAGAGAGGGATGGAATTATGCAGGATATAGAAGATAAGGAAAGGTACATCAATACCGGCAGGCTGATTCACATTCTTTCCAATCAGATGAAGCGCAGAAATGCGTCTGAAGCAGTGGGAGATGATGGCCTGACCACCATGCAGAAGCATGTGTTAAAGCATATTCTTTTGGAAACGATGCACAGGGAAGTATATCAGAAAGATATAGAAGAAGAGTTTCGAATCCGGAAGTCCACAGCCACAGGGATTTTGCAGCTCATGGAAAAAAATGGATTTATTTCCCGGGAAAGTTCGAAAAAGGATGCCAGATTAAAACGTATTGTACCGACTCCAAAAGCAGAAGCACTCAGACCTGAGATTCTGGAGCACATCAGAGATACGGAAAAGCGGCTGATACAAGGGATAGATCAGGAAGATGTAAAGATTTGCAGAAAGGTGCTTGTGCAGATGATTCAAAATCTTGCAGAAAACAAAACAGAAAATAAGGAGGAAGACGAGAACGATGAATAAAACACTTTTAAAATCAGTCCGGGAATACAAAAAGCAGTCTGTGTTGGCTCCATTTTTCGTAATCCTGGAAGTTTTAATGGAAGTTCTGATTCCGATGGAGATGGCGAAGATCATTGATGTTGGAATCATGCAGGGAAATTTGAGCTATATCGTACGGCGGGGATTGATTCTGGTCATTATGGCAATGCTGGCTCTGTATTTCGGTATTATAGCAGGAAAAATGGCAGCAATAGCAGGTGCAGGATATGCCAAAAACCTGAGACATGATATTTTTTATAAAGTTCAGGAATTTTCATTTAAAAATATTGACCGGTTTTCCACATCCGGTCTTGTAACACGTATGACAACAGATATTACTAACGTACAGATGGCGTATATGATGAGCATTCGTCTGCTGGCGAGAGCTCCGATCATGATTGTTTTATCCTGGATCATGACACTTTTGATCAATAAGAAAATTGCTTTACTGTTCCTGATCATCATACCGCTGCTTGGAGGAACACTGATCTTTATTGCAAAGAAAGCGCATCCGCATTTTATTAAAGTATTTGATGAGTATGATATTCTGAATAATTCCGTACAGGAAAATGTCAATGCATCCCGCGTGGTAAAAGCCTTTGTACGGGAAGATCACGAAATTGAAAAATTCCATGGAATTTCAAAATATGTCTATACATTATTTACAAAAGCAGAAAAGATCGTGGCATGGAACTCACCGGTTATGCAGTTTACGATCTATACGGCGATGCTTCTGATGGTAGCGATCGGAGGAAGAGAAATTGTATTCGGTGCGATGGAAATCGGAGAAATGACCAGTGTGATCGTGTATGCGTTCCAGATCATGATGGCTCTGATGATGGTTACATTTGTATTTGTTATGATCATGATCGCAGAAGCGTCTACAGACCGTATTACGGAAGTTCTGACGGAAGTTCCGGAGATGCAGGACAAAAAGAATGCGGTTACAGAAGTGGCAGACGGAGAGATCCGGTTTGAGCATGTAGATTTCAGTTATGCGGGAGAAGGCGGAAATCTTTCGTTAAAAGATGTCAATCTTCATATTAAATCCGGACAGACGATCGGGATCATCGGAGGAACCGGAAGTGCGAAATCAACATTGGTACAGCTGATCCCGAGACTTTATGACGTGACAAAAGGAACTGTAAAAGTCGGCGGACTGGATGTCAGAGAGTATAATCTGGAGGCACTGCGCGATCAGGTATCTATGGTATTGCAGAAAAACGTTCTCTTTACAGGAACGATTTACGATAATATCCGCTGGGGAAATGAACATGCCAGCGAGGAAGAGGTTCAGAGAGTCTGCAAACTTGCACAGGCAGATGGATTCGTAAAAGAATTTCCGGCAGGTTATCATACGATGATCGTGCAGGGCGGAAACAATGTTTCCGGCGGACAGAAGCAGCGTCTGTGTATTGCACGGGCACTTCTGAAAAAACCGAAGATTCTGATTCTGGATGACTCCACAAGTGCGGTAGATACAAAGACAGATGCGCTGATTCGAAAAGCATTCCGGGAAGAAATTCCGGATACTACAAAGATCATCATTGCGCAGCGAGTTTCTTCTATAGAAAATGCAGACCAGATCATTGTACTGGATGAAGGAAAGATCATGGGAGTCGGCACATCCGAAGAATTGCTTGCGACAAATGAAATCTACAGAGAAGTATATGAATCTCAGGTAAAGGGAGGTGAGGACGATGAATAGAAAACCAAAGGTTTCAAAAGAAAATTTACAGACCGCAAAGCGGCTTTTAAAATATGTGACCGGAACGTACAAGGTTCGGTTTGTGATCGTATTTATCTGTATTTTGTTAAGTTCGATCGCATCAATTTCGGTATCATTGTCCCTCAAGTTTTTAATCGATGATTTTATCAGTCCTCTGATCGGACAGAAAGATCCGAATTTTGCAGAACTATATCGGGCACTTGCGGTGCTTGGAAGCATTTTCCTGATGGGAGTCATTGCTACATTTACTTATACACGACTGATGGTCTACATTGGTCAGGGTGTTCTTAAAAAAGTAAGGGATGATATGTTTGAACATATGCAGACTCTTCCAATCCGTTATTTTGACCAGAATACGAATGGTTCTATCATGAGTCTTTACACGAATGATACAGATACGCTCAGACAGATGATCAGTCAGTCGATCCCACAGGCACTGATGTCCTTTTTTACGATTATCGTAACCTTTATTTCAATGCTGATCTTAAGTCCGCTGCTTACAATTTTAGCAGTTCTGATCATTGGTCTTATGATCTTCGTAACAAAAAAGATCGGTGGAAACAGTGGAAAATATTTTGTTCGTCAGCAGAAATCTCTGGCAGATGTGACTGGATTTGTGGAAGAGAGAATGAACGGACAGCGCGTAGTAAAAGTGTTCAACCACGAAAGAAAGTCAGAAGAAGAATTTGACAAACTCAACGAGGCGCTCTTTGAAAGTGCTGCACAGGCGAATACCTTTGCAAATATGATGGGACCGGTAATCGGAAACATCGGAAACCTGCAGTTTGTACTGGTCTCTGTACTTGGAGGATTCCTTTCTATTATGGGAATCGGAGGGATCACTCTGGGAGTTATGGCATCTTATCTGCAGTTTACAAAGAGCTTTACACAGCCGTTTATGCAGGTGGCGCAGCAGTTTAACTCCATTGTTATGGCACTTGCCGGAGCAGAGCGTATTTTTGCTCTGATCGATGAAGAATCGGAAAAAGACGAGGGATACGTAACACTGGTCAATGCGAAAAAAGACGAGAACGGCAATATTATCGAATGCAAAGAAAGAACCGGAATGTGGGCCTGGAAGCATCCACATTCGGCAGACGGAAGTGTGTCTTATACAGAACTGACCGGAGATGTGCGTTTTGAAGATGTGACATTTGGATACAACGAAGATAAAGTGATCTTAAAAGATATCAGTCTGTTTGCAAAACCGGGACAGAAGCTGGCATTTGTCGGTTCTACCGGAGCAGGAAAAACAACCATCACGAACCTGATCAATCGCTTTTACGATATTCAGGAAGGAAAGATCCGGTATGACGGAATCAATATTACAAAGATTAAAAAGGATGATCTGAGACGTTCCCTCGGAATTGTACTGCAGGATACCCATTTGTTTACAGGAACCATTATGGATAATATCCGTTATGGAAAACTGGATGCTACTGATGAGGAAGTATACGAGGCTGCAAAACTGGCTCATGCAGATCAGTTTATCAAAATGCTTCCGAAGGGATACGACACTATGTTAAGCGGTGATGGAGAAGAGCTTTCACAGGGACAGAGACAGCTTCTTTCCATTGCGAGAGCAGCAGTTGCAAATCCGCCGGTACTGATTCTGGATGAAGCAACTTCCAGCATTGATACCCGTACGGAGAGTATTGTGCAGAAGGGTATGGATAACCTGATGAAGGGACGTACAGTATTTGTTATCGCGCACAGACTTTCTACGATTCGCAACAGTGATGCGATTATTGTTCTGGAACACGGAAAGATCATCGAGCGTGGAGATCATGCGGATCTGATCAAAATGAAAGGAACGTATTACCAGTTATATACCGGAAAACTGGAGCTTTCATAAAAATTTACTGTGAATGGCAGACCATAAAGCGGATGGAGTTTTCTTACAGAAAGTGTAAGTGTTTTTCATCCACGATACGGCTTATAATATTCTTATCACGAAAGGGAGGGATATTATGAGCCGTACTATTTTGGAAATAGAATCGTTGTACAAAACATATGGGGAAAAGGAGAATGCAGCAGAGGCACTCAGAGGAATCTCGTTTCAAGTATATCAGGGAGAATTCCTCGGAATTATGGGAAGCAGCGGTTCGGGAAAAACGACGCTGTTAAATTGTATTGCTTCGGTTTTAAGACCTACACGAGGTAGGATTCTTCTGAAAGGACAGGATATCGGAATGTATACGGATGCTCAGCTGGCAGCGTATCGGGGAAGACAGATCGGGTATCTGTTTCAGCAGTTTGAATTGCTGGATAATCTGACGGGTGGAGAAAATATTCTTTTGCCGGCACAGATTCACAAAATGCCGGAAAAGGAAAGCAGAAAAAGGATGCAGAAGCTGGCGGAATATTTTGAGATCGAGGAGGTGCTGGAAAAGTTTCCGAATCAGATGTCCGGAGGACAGAAGCAGAGGGTAGCCGCATTAAGAGCGCTTCTTTTGCATCCGCAGATCGTACTGGCAGATGAGCCGACCGGTGCGCTTGACAGCCGAAGTGCACGAAGTCTGATGGAGCAACTCTCCGGAGTGAATCGAGAGGATGAGGCTGCGGTTCTGATGGTGACACATGACGCACAGGCTGCGAGTTTTTGTTCCAGAATTTTGTTTATTCAGGATGGAAAAGTATTTCATGAATTACGGAAGCGAGTCGGGGAGGAGACAAACCGGGAATTTTATGAGCGCATTTTGTCCGTGATGGCGCAGTTGGGAGGAGGAAGCAATTATGTTCTCTGAACTGATCAGACGAAACAGTAAACGAAACCGGCAGGAAAACACGCTGTATTTTGTTACGATGATTCTCACGGTGGCGGCATTTTATATTATCCTTGCGCTGGATCATCAGGATGTGATGATCTTTCTGAAAGAGATGGAGAGAGATGCTGTAAACAAGCTGCTGATGCTGATTCCGATTTTATATGTGGTATCTCTGTGCCTGCTTTATTCCTGGTATATTTTACGGATAAGTATCAGATGGAACGGCGAAGTCATGAGTTTGGAACCTATGTGATGCTTGGTATGAAGAAAAGAAGTCTGTTTCAGATGCTTTTTCTGGAAGATCTGCGAAATATTGTGTATGCGCTTGTGATCGGGATCCCGGGGGCGCTGCTGATCTCGGAACTTACAAGCCTGATTACGGCGAAGCTTGCAGGATTTGGAATTCTGCGTCATCAGTTTACATTTTCCGGTTCGGCTGCATTGTGGACAGTTATTGGGATTTGCGGAATTAAAATGCTTGCCCGGTTTGTGCTTTGCATCAAGCTTTGGAAAAAAGAGGTTTATGAATTGTTATCCCGTGAACAGAAAGAAAAACAGCGTGCATTTTCGCCCATAAAAACGTGTGTGAAGCTGATGATGGGAATCATTCTTCTGGCAGTAGCCTATGGGATCGGATGCGGGATACTGAGTTCGGAACTTGGGATAAAACGAATGTTTCGTATGACTGCAATTTTATGTTTTTGTGGAGTACTCGGTACATTCTTTTTCTTTCAGGGCCTGGCATATCTATTTGATAGGATATGCAGAAAACTTCCAGGGAAAAAGCTCTGGACATTTACATGCCGTCAGCTGCAGGAAGCGGTATTTTTAAAATCATCTTCGTTGGCAATTTCTTCCCTTCTGATTCTGTTTGCGATCATATGTTGTTCCTATGGAGTCGGGATGAGTGGGCAACTGGGACAACAGGATACGGCAGGGATTGATTTTACATTTGACGAGAAAAAAGAAACGTTAGAAGAAGTGCTGTCATCTCAGAAAGTAGACCAATATTTTTCCAATCTGTTTGAAGTACGAAATGGATTACTTTGGACAGATCTGGATTTTACGGAAGGTATGGAGGAGCGAAAAGTATATGCATATGACTGTGAGGAATTATATGAGCGTCTGAAAAACAGATTGAATCCATATTCTTGGGAAGAATCCCCATTTTTGATCGCAGAATCAGGGTACAATGAGATTTTGCGTTCAAAAGGAATGGAACCTTTGAACTTAAAGGAACATCAGATGGCAATTTACGGGCACCCCACATATTTGTCGGATGAGACTGCAAAGAGCGTAGAGAAACTTCTGAAAGAGAAAGTCTTTGTGCAGATAGAAGAGACCGATTATGAAATCATTCCAAGAGTATGCAATGACAATCTGGTGGCAGACCGGATGTTGACGATTATGTATGGTTTTATTGTACCGGATGAGGTTTTTGATGTCTTTGTAGCAGACGGAAGCTATTCTTACTGGAACGGGATTCTTGATCCGGTTCTGGTAAAGGAGGAAGGATTGCTCAAAGCAGTGATGTCTGTCAATGACCGTCTAAAAACAACCGATCTGCATTATGAAAGTTATCTGGGAACAGCCGGACGGCATATGTTTTATCAGGTGGCATTGGGATATACGACGATCTATCTGGCTGTGATTTTTTTGATTATCGCAAATACACTCATTGGAGTTCAGTTTTTAATTCAGCAGGAGAAGACCGGGGCACGCTACAGCGTTCTGCTTACACTGGGAAGTAACTACAAAGAGCTCTGTCATTGTGCGAAAGTTCAGATCTGGTGGCACTATGGACTGGTATTGAGCGTTGCATTTTTCAGTAGTGTGTTTGGGGTCTGGACATTGTTCCGGCTGATTGGACAGGTGCAGGAAGTAAAAGTTTTCTGGCAGATGGCAGGAAGTGTGTTTCTTTTCTTGTGTCTGATAGAAACAGCTTATATAATAGGGGTTATAAAGACAAGCAATCGCAGGATTTTGAAATTTATTCAGAGAAAACGGCAGGAGTAGAAGACAGGCATGCAAAAAATCATGATCGTAGAAGACGATGAATTCCTTCGGGAAGAACTGGAAAATATTTATCATAAGGCAGGCTATGAGGTATGCTGTGTAACGGATTTTCCAGAAACCGGTGCTGTCTGTGAGGCAGAGCATCCGGATTTGTTAGTGCTGGATCTGGGACTTCCGGGAATCAGTGGATTTGCACTTTGTAAAGAAATACGAAAGAAAGGCAGCCTTCCTATTCTTGTGCTGACCTCCAGGGATAAAATGCAGGATGAGTTGAAAGCACTGGAGCTGGGAGCTGACGAATATCTGACGAAGCCGTGTCATAAAGACCGTCTGCTGGCAAGGACAGAAAATCTGCTGAAACGGGCAATGGGGAATGCACATTTACTGGATGGAGACGATTTTCTTTTTGATACCAGAACCTATACGGTCTGTCAGGGGAAAGATGCCTGTCATATTCCGGAAAATCAGGGGAAGATCTTAAAAATTCTTTTGGAATATGCAGGAACAGAGGTGAAAAAAGAATGCATTTCAAAGGTATTGTGGGGAACAACCGAATACATTGATGAAAATGCGCTTCAAGTCAATGTGACAAGGCTGAAAAAGACATTAAAAGCGCTTGGTCTGGAGAATCGGATAGAAACAATCCGTGGCAGAGGATATCGGTGGAAGAGAGAGCAGTAATATGGAATATATCAGACGAATCTGGAGCGAGATCAAAGAAGAAAAAATATGGTTTGTGATCCTTATGTGTACAGAACTGGTATCGCTATTCTTTCTGTGGCTGTCGGGGATAGAGCAGTTCAAAGTTCTGGCAGGACTGGAAACCAGTTGTTTTGTAATTATTTTCTTGTATGCAGTAATCTGGAACGTAAGGAAAGAGCAGAAAAAGAAAGAGCGGTTTCTTACATTTCTGGCGGATCCGAGTGAAGAAAATGAGAGACTTGCGATCGGGGGAGCAGGAAATGAAGAACAGGAAATCCTGCGGGAGATCGGGGTATATCTTCGAAAAGCATACAGGCAGGCTGATGCAGGGAGGATACAGGAAGAAGAATATGAACGGTATGTAGAATTATGGGCACATGAAGTGAAAATTCCATTATCTCTTTTTACACTTTTGCTTGAGAACAGAAGTGAGGAGATGTCACCGACAGTATACAAAAAAATGGAGCATGTCAGACTGCAGATGCAGTCCTATGTAGAGCAGATGTTATATTATGCCAGGGTTAAAGCAGTGAATAAAGAGTATTTGTTTGAAGAGATAAGTCTGGAAGAATGCTGCCGGGAGGTGCTGGATGAATACCGTCTGTATCTGGAAGAAAAGCAGATCCTGGTGCAGTTGGATCTGAAAGAGAAAACCGTACTGTCAGACCGGAAAAGTCTGTGTTTTATGCTCAGTCAGCTGATCGCGAATTCCATCAAATACACAGGATATGAAGCCGAAAAGTGTCCGAAGCTGAAAATCAGTTCCGGAAGTGAGAACAACAGAGTCTGCCTTTCTGTCTGCGACAATGGGTGTGGCGTAAAACCATATGAACTCCGCTATCTTTTTGAAAAAGGATTTACAGGAGAGAACAGCCAGAAAAAATCGACAGGGATGGGATTGTATCTGGTACGGCAGATCGGACAGGAATTAAAGATAGAAGTAGAAGCAGTGTCAGTCTACGGAAAAGGAATGGAAATCAGACTCTGGTTTCCGGTGGTGTAGGGCAGTTCCATGTGGAACTGCTCTGTTACTGTGGCTTGCAGAGTTATTGTTTACAGTAACTTTTTACAGGATATTTATGGAAATTTAATTGTATCCTGATCAAAATTCAAGTATAATAAAACCAATCTTGAAAGGAGTCCCTTTCAATTTTCAAATATGGCAAAGAATTGCCATTCAAAAGTTATTCCCAGATAAAGAGTAAAGAGATGGATAAAAGAATAGAGGGAGTTTGTCTGTATTTGCGATTGTGAAACATCGCGTCAAAAGATATAATAAAATCAACGATATAGATACATACTCGCCGAAATATTCTGGTTTCCATCAGAACAAAGGAGGAGTGTGTATGAAGAAAGAAAAAACAACACAATTTTTAATGAAGCCAAAGGTAGATTTCTGTTTTAAAGAACTGATGCAAGATGAAGAGGTGCGCAATGCATTTCTGGCAGCAGTACTTGGGATCAATCTGGAAGAAATCGTTGAGAGCAGGATTTTGCCGTCCCACCTGCGTCAGAAAGACAAAGATGATAAACTGGGGATTCTGGATGTACGGGTATTGCTAAATAATAAGGAGCAGATCGATATTGAAATCCAGGTGACATCCAGTGAATACTGGGTAGAACGTACCTTGTTCTATCTGGGAAAGATGTTTGTGGATCAGCTAAAACCGGGAGAAGACTATCAAAAATTAGAAAAATGTATTCATGTCGGGATTTTAAATTTTACATTGTTTGATGATGAAGAATACTATTCCCGCTTTCATTTCTGGTCGGATCAGGGAAGAAAGATGTATAGTGATAAGTATGAAATCCATACGCTGGAACTTCCCAAGCTGGCAAAACATGAGTATCCGGAGACAGAGCTGCTGAAATGGCTTCAGTTTATCAATGCAGAGACCAAGGAGGAATTTGAAATGGCAGCGGGAAAAAGCGAATATATTAAGAAGGCGTATGAGGATTTAAACCGGATCAGCGCAGATGAAGAAAAGCGTCTGGAATATGAAGCAAGAGAGCGTGCGATTCGAGATCACCAGTATTTTTCTACTGTTTACAAAGAGACTGGGCTTAGAGAGGGACGAAAAGAAGGCCTAAAAATAGGCCGACAAGAGGGTCTGCAAGAGGGGCGACAGGAGGGCCGGCAAGAAGGCATACAGGCCGTAGTAGAGTTGCTTCAGGAAATGGGAATGGAGAAAGAAATTGTATGTGTAAAAATTCAGGAAAGATTTCAGTTTTCTCTGTCAGATGCAGCGAAGGAGGTAGAAAAGTACTGGAAATCATAGTAGAAGTCGTGGAAAGATATTGGAAGGGATAATGCCATAAGACATGAAAAGCCCACCCTTACTTTAGCGAGTCAGGGTGGGCTTATTATATCCTTGAGCCAATGGTTCATTATTGCATACTTACAGGAATTTCAGCAACTACAGGAATCATGCCAGGAGAAGATGGTTCGGCATATATTTGATCAATGGCCACGTCTACCGTCATTGCATCCGAAAATGTACCGTCTTCCAGAGCATTTCGACTGATCTGATACAAACCGATATAAAGGCTTTTTTTACAATCGATTGTTACACATTAGATAAAAACAGAAAGTAAAAAGTTGCAAAAATAAAAAAATCGCTGTAAAACAACTTTTACTCAGTCATTTTACAGCGATTCAATTTCATATTAGTCACGGAACATCTTCATGCCCATCCATTGCTGCATATGATCCAGCATCTTTTCATCCGGATCGATCAGGATACAGCTCATCGTCTGTTCAGCCGGGATTACAATGGCATAAGTACCTTCGCCTGTACCTGCGGAAAAATCTTTTGTCTTGTCTGCGTGTACAGAATCAAGACGGTGAGAATTTTTTGGCGCAATGATCTCAGCCTGCTGGATATCCAGAGTCATGAGTTTTTTGCGTTTTGATTTACTGTAAATAGCGTCAATTTCCAGATCGTGGTTCAAAAGTGTATACTCATATTCTACATCGAGTTTCGGAAATACAAAGTAGTAAATCAGAACTCCGAGAAGAATCGTAACGAGAACTGCCAGAGAACCGATAAAAAGCATACCTCCGCAAAGCACGACTACGAGAGCGGCAATGCACAAAATACGGATCACGAGGTCCATAGGTCGGGATTTACGAGTAACTAATTGTTCATAAAGTGCGTCATTCATGTGGTATATTCCTTTCAGTATATAAATAATTCATTACCATAGAGGCGATCTTAAATGTCATGGCATCTTCAAACTGGCGAAGATCCAGACCGGTCCGCTTTTCAATCTGCTCCAGACGATAGATTAAAGTATTGCGGTGCATATGCAGCTGCCGGGAGGTCTCTGCGATATTTAAGTTATTCTGTAGAAACTTATTAACGGTTGCAGTGGTTTCTTCATCCAGTGCCTGTGGAATCTCCTCTCCGAAAATTTCATGAAGAAAATTCTCACACAACGAAGTTGGAAGACGGTAGATCAGACGTCCGATTCCAAGTCGGTTATATGGAAATACCGTCTGTTCGGAATAGAACAGCTTACCGACTTTCAGTGCAAGACTTGTCTCACGAAAAGCAGTGGAGAGATCCAGCAGATTATGCAGAGTCTTGCTGTACGAAACACGGACACGTGCCAGAGCTTCCGCGTTTACGGTATCCACGATCATGCGGGCAGTAAGATGTACAGTTTCCTGTGAAGAATCTGCCAGAGATCTGACAGGACAGAGAATGGCACAGGAAGCTTCTGTCAGCGGAATTCGAAATGCTCCTGACTGGGATGGAAAGAGATTCTTTAAAATCTCGGAAATATCTTCGTCCAGGCTGTGAGAAGTCTCCAGAAGATAAAGGATACGCGGCTCTTCCGGAGCAATGTGAAGACGGGCAGCCCGGTCATATACATTATATGTAGGGATGCTGTCTGTCATCAGGCTCTGAAGAAAATGAATCTTGTTATACTTTTCTTTGTATGCGGAGGAAAGGAGCTTTAACTGCTCCAGCGCTTTTGTCACTTCTTCTTCTGTTTCTGCGTGAATCTCCATAGAAATTCCGGTAATATGTCTGAGGTCTGTCAATGCTTTCTCTAATTCTGCTGTATGATTCATAGTGTTTCTCCCGGTAGACAGAGAAGGAGCTGCACAATCGTACAGCCCCCTGTCATTTTTAGTTATAACTATTTTAAAACATTAGTTTGTAATCGTCAACTCTGTTTCTTTGTCGAAGATGTGGATCTTTTCCATATCCAGAGCAAATACTGCGTGATCTCCGTTTCTTAATGTTGTACGAGGATTTACGCGGGCTGTCATCTGTGTACCTTCTAAGTCAAAGTACAGATATACTTCTGCTCCAAGCAGCTCATAAACTTTGATTGTAGATTCGATCACGCTGTCAGGTGAATTGCTGATGAATGCCTGTGAATCATGTACATCTTCCGGACGAATACCAAGAACAACAGTTCTTCCGTTGTATCCACCGTCGATCAGTGCCTGTTTTTTAGATGCAGGAACTTTCAGTGTATGTTTTCCGACAGTTAATGTTACATCATTTCCTTTGATGTCAACAACAGCATCCATGAAGTTCATCTGAGGAGATCCGATGAATCCTGCTACGAACAGGTTGCAAGGTGTGTTGTACAGGTTCTGAGGTGTATCTACCTGCTGAACAACTCCGTCTTTCATAACAACGATTCTTGTACCAAGAGTCATAGCCTCTGTCTGGTCATGTGTTACGTAGATGATTGTAGCGCCCAGATTTTCATGCAGTTTGGAAATCTCGATACGCATCTGAACTCTCAGTTTTGCATCCAGGTTGGAAAGAGGTTCGTCCATAAGGAATACTTTTGGATTACGAACGATCGCACGTCCCATAGCAACACGCTGTCTCTGTCCACCGGAAAGAGCTTTTGGTTTACGGTCAAGCAGTTTTTCCAGGTCAAGGATTCTTGCTGCTTCTTTTACTTTTCTATCAATCTCATCTTTCGGAACTTTACGAAGCTTCAGTCCGAATGCCATGTTATCGTATACTGTCATATGTGGATACAGAGCGTAGTTCTGGAATACCATCGCGATATCTCTGTCTTTTGGTTCCACATCGTTCATAACTTTTCCGTCAATCTCCAGTGTACCGCCGGAAATATCTTCCAGACCTGCGATCATACGAAGTGTTGTAGATTTACCACATCCGGAAGGTCCTACAAAGATGATGAACTCTTTGTCTTCAATGTCCAGATTGAAATCTTTTACTGCGTGAAATCCGTTCGGATAAATTTTCTGAATTCCTTTTAATGATAAACTTGCCATTTTAAATAGCCTCCTTAAAATCAGTGTTTCGTTGTTTTCTGTAATTAAGTATACCTTTGGAGGCCAAAACAGACAATGTTACGAGTAACTAAAAAAACAGATAATGGTGTACAAAGTGACTATAGAAGCTTTTTGATCGCAGGAATGGAAAGTCCGTCCTGCCGAAGAGAACGAATCTGTTCGATTCTTGCGACCGCCGCCTCTCTGGGGAAGCGGCGTGTCAGATTTTCTTCTGCCTGTTCAAATGGCAGCATTCCTTCTTCTGTATAAAATTTTAAAGTACTGTAGCGGCAGCCGGTGATGCGCACCAGCTCGCCGATCGAAACATATTCCGAGGCCAGAATTTTCTCCATAGAACGTTGTCTGGACATAAGAACACTCCTTTTACATAATATATCTTCTAAGCTGAACACCGAAAACAGGAACCCGGTAATATTTGTGCTGTGTCGGGATACATTCATAATAAAGATTGTCAATCTGAAGAAGAGGTACCGTGCCTGCGCGGATCACATGGACTTCATTTCCGTTTTCTTCCAATCTGGCAATGACGCTTTCCAGACGCTTTTCGGCATTACAATATAATTCTTCAGACTCAATGAAAACGGCACTGGAACGTTCCATAAACGGAACCTGAAATAGAACCCCGGTACCGAGCTGGGTGGAAAAAATCGCTTTCTTTTTCGAAAAGAGCCCAAGTGCCGCACTGTCAAGCGCATTGTGAATGGAAACGGAAAGCAGTGTTTTTGCCAGAAGGGAGTTCAGGTATAACTCGTTAATTCTGGAAGTGAGGTATTTTTGTTCCTCCCTGGAAAACAGATCATAAAAGCAGCTGCTTTCACGTAAAAGCCAGAGCATACATACGGTTTCATCGAATACGTTGCCTTCTTCCATCAGTTCTGCACGAAGACTCTCTGTCTGCCGTGAATATTCATCGGAATCCGTGCGGTATTCCAGAATCTTGTTTCCGGCAGAAGAAAACTCCAGATCACAGCTGACCAGGGAGGATGCTTCTGTCATCAGTCCCAGATTATTTAAACGGGTATATACTGTGTGTTCCAGCTCTTTTGCAGCAGAAGAAGATAAATGAGCTGCTTCCTTCAAAGAAACAGATAAAGCATCCAATCTGGAGCGGTATTCGTCAGAGTCTTCGGTGAGCTCTTCTGTTTCCTGTAGAAATCGATCCAGTACACCGGCAGCAGAGATACAGCGAATTGCTGCTTTTTTTGCAGTAGAATTACGTGTGCTGTTTAAAGCGTTTAATGAAATGAGTGAAAAACGGTCCTGTAATGATAAGTTCGTCATAGGAAAACCCTCCTCGTGGATAAGAAAATTTATATTTACTTATTACTTACTACTTACGATTTAAAAATACTGCGATAACAGGAAAAAATCAAGAGATTTTCAGCAAGTTTTCAGAAAATTCCAGAAAAACACAATGCGTTGACGAAATCGTGCAAATCCGCTACAATAACTTCATATACGGCTTCTTCAAAGCCGCAGTTTGATAGAAAAGAGGAGAAAACATATGGCAAATCCAGTTGTTACATTTGAAATGGAAAACGGCGATATCATGAAAGCGGAGTTATATCCGGAGATCGCACCGAACACAGTGAAAAATTTTGTATCGCTTGTAAAGAAAGGATTTTATGACGGACTGACATTCCACCGTGTGATCAGCGGATTTATGATCCAGGGAGGATGTCCGGACGGAACAGGTATGGGTGGCCCGGGATATACAATCAAAGGAGAGTTCCTTCAGAATGGCGTGACGAACAATCTGGCACATGATGAAGGTGTTCTGTCTATGGCACGTGCAATGCATCCGGATTCTGCGGGAAGCCAGTTCTTTATCATGCATAAGAAATCCCCGCATCTGGATGGAGCATACGCTGCATTCGGAAAGATTACAGAGGGAATGGATGTTGTGAATAAAATTGCAGACACAGCTACAGACTACAGTGACAAGCCACTGGAGCCTCAGGTAATGAAAAAAGTGACAGTCGAGACTTTCGGAGAAGAGTACGGCGAGCCGGAGATGGCGTAGTTGATAAATGGTAAAAAGCGATATTCAAAAGGGCAGTTTTTGTACTTTGAAATGCACTTTGGATGTATATACGAGTTGTCATATTGATGAAAATCAATGCGACAACTCTACTTTTTTTCTTCTATAAAAATGTGTTATACTAAGAAACTGGTAAAAATGAAAGGATATCACATTGTATATGGAAAAGAAATTACAAAATCCAGGTGTTGTGTTTGCTCTGGCTCTGCTTTGCTGTGCATTGTGGGGAAGTGCCTTTCCATGTGTGAAGATAGGATATGAATGGCTGGCGATCGAAGGCGCGGGCAGCCAGATCCTGTTTGCGGGATACCGGTTCTTCCTGGCGGGAATCTTTACATTTCTGATCGGAAGTTTTCTTGAGAAGCGCTGGCTTATGATCCGAAGAAGTTCTGTATTGCCGGTTTTCGGACAGGGAATGTTGCAGACATTTATACAGTACATCTGTTTTTATATCGGTCTTGCACATACAACCGGGGCAAAAGGTTCGGTGATCAATGCTTCGAACGCATTTTTTGCGTTGATATTTGCACATTTTATGATAAAATCAGAGAAAATGACGTGGAAGAAGAGCATCGGTTGCCTGATCGGGTTTGCCGGTGTGATCGTGATCAACCTGACACCGGGTGGAATGGCCGGTGGATTTCAGTGGATGGGAGAAGGGCTGATCCTGGTCTGTTCCATGGCATATGGAGCAAGTTCTGTGACATTGAAGCTGCTCTCGGGGAAAGAAACGCCCACTGCGATTACAGCTTTTCAGCTTTTATTCGGTGGAGGAATGCTGATTTTGGCAGGTGTTTTGCTTGGCGGCCACGTGCGTGGATTTACGATGCGGTCCGTGTTGCTTTTATTGTATATGGCACTGCTGTCCACGGCTGCATTCAGCATATGGGCGTTGCTTTTGAAGTATAACCCGGTTGGGAAAGTAGCGGTGTTTGGGTTTACGATCCCTGTTTTCGGGGTAGCACTCTCAGCAGTATTTCTTGGAGAGGACATCTGGAAAATACAGAATCTGGCGGCGCTGATTCTGGTCAGTGCAGGGATTATTTTTGTAAACAGAGAAAAGGAGTCTAAAAATGATACAGACCAAAGAGCTGATTTATGAATATGAAAAAAGAGATGAAGAGGGAAATATCATCGGCATGAAGCGTGCGATTGACGGCGTGGATATTGATATCCCGGAGGGGTCTTTTGTGGCAATCCTGGGACACAACGGTTCCGGAAAATCGACGCTGGCAAAGCATATGAATGCGATCCTGGTGCCGTCCGGCGGAACCATGTGGGTAAACGGAAGAGATACGAAAGATCCGGAGAATCTGTGGGATGTCAGACAATCCGCAGGAATGGTATTTCAGAATCCGGACAATCAGATCATCGGAACGGTGGTAGAAGAAGACGTCGGATTCGGACCGGAGAATCTTGGCGTGCCGGCGGACGAGATCTGGAAGCGGGTGGAAGAAAGCCTGAAAGATGTCGGAATGCTGGAGTATCGCAAGTCTTCCCCAAACAAGCTTTCCGGAGGACAGAAACAGCGAGTTGCCATTGCGGGCGTGATCGCTATGGAACCAAAGTGTATTGTTTTAGATGAGCCGACTGCTATGCTGGATCCGAATGGAAGAAAAGAAGTGATCAAAACTGTCCGCCGTCTGCAGAAGACGAAAAAAGTAACGGTGATCCTGATCACCCACTATATGGAAGAAGTGATCGAGGCCGATCAGGTATTTGTTATGGATAAGGGTCATGTTGTGATGCACGGAACTCCAAAAGAGGTATTCTCTCAGGAGGAAAAATTGAAAAAGTATCGTCTGGATGTACCACAGGTAACGATGCTGGCAGATGAACTGAGAAAAAGAGGTTTGGATATCCCGAAAGGAATCCTGAAGAAAGAGGAACTGGTGGAGGTATTATGTCGATTAAATTAAAACACATTCAGTATGTTTACGGTCAGGGAACTGCATATGAAAAACAGGCGTTAAAAGATGTCAGCCTCGAGATTCCGCAGGGACAGTTTCTCGGGATCATCGGTCATACAGGTTCCGGAAAATCAACACTGATCCAGCATTTTAATGGTCTGATCAAAGCTGCATCCGGAGAGTTGTATTATGAAGGAAAGAACATCTATGAAGACGGATACGATATGAAGTATTTAAGAAGCCAGGTAGGACTTGTGTTTCAGTATCCGGAGCATCAGCTGTTTGAAGTGGATGTTCTGACAGATGTATGCTTTGGTCCGAAAAATCAGGGGCTTTCAAAAGAAGAGTGCGAGAAACGGGCGAAAGAAGCTCTGGAACTGGTTGGTTTTCCGGAAGAATTATATTTACAGTCTCCGTTTGAGCTTTCCGGAGGACAGAAGAGAAGGGCGGCGATCGCGGGAGTTCTTGCCATGCGCCCGAAAGTACTGGTACTGGATGAACCGACTGCCGGACTGGATCCGAGAGGACGGGATGAGATTCTGGATCAGATTGCAGAGCTTCACAAGAAAACGGGAATCACTGTTATTTTGGTATCTCACAGTATGGAAGATATCGCGAAATATGTGGATCGAATTATTGTGATGAACCGCGGGGAAAAGTTTTTAGATGGAACGCCCCGGGAAGTGTTTGCACATTATCAGGAACTGGAAGAGGTTGGCCTTGCTGCGCCGCAGGTAACTTACATTATGCACGATCTGCGGCAGAATGGACTGCAGGTCGGCAATGATGTGACGACAGTAGAAGAGGCGGCAGATGAGATCATGCGCTATTTTAGAGGGAAGCATCCGGAGGAAACAAAATTATGATTCGAGATATTACAATTGGACAATACTATCCGGCAAACAGCGTAATACACCGTCTGGATCCCAGGGTGAAGATCGTGGCGACACTGTTATTTCTGATCTCGTTGTTTGTACAGAAAAGCGTACTCGGCTATCTGGTTGCAACCTTGTTCCTGGCAGGGGTGATCCATTTAAGTAAAGTGCCTTTGAAGTTTATTATGAAGGGCTTAAAACCGATTATGATCCTGCTCTTGATCACAGTAGCATTTAATCTGTTTTTGAATAACGGAGGAGAGGTGCTGGTTCATTTCTGGATTTTTCAAATTACAGAAGATGGACTGGAAATCTCGGTATATATGGCGATCCGTCTCATTTATCTGATCGCGGGATCGTCGATCATGACATTTACAACCACTCCGAATGCACTGACAGATGGGATAGAGAAGCTGCTCCGACCGCTGAACAAAGTGAAAGTTCCGGTACATGAGGTGGCAATGATGATGTCGATCGCGCTGCGCTTCATTCCGATCCTTCTGGAGGAGACAGACAAGATCATGAAAGCACAGATTGCACGTGGGGCAGATCTGGAGAGTGGAAATATCATTCAGAGAGCAAAGGCCATGATTCCGATTCTGGTTCCGTTGTTCGTATCGGCATTTCGCCGTGCCAATGATCTTGCCATGGCAATGGAGGCGCGCTGTTACCGTGGCGGAGAAGGGCGTACCAAGATGAAACCGCTCGTGTATCACAGCCGTGACAGAGTTGCGTATCTTGTGACAGCAGTGTATCTGGCTGTGATCATTGTGCTGGGAAGATTTGTGCCGTTTCATATCTGGATATTCTAGGACGAAGGAATTGAGAAAATTATGAAAAGATTGAAACTGACCGTTGCTTATGACGGAACGAATTATTGTGGATGGCAGATCCAGCCGAATGGAATTACGGTGGAAGAAGTTCTGAACCGTGCGCTCAGAAAACTGACAGGGGAAGAGATTACGGTCATCGGGGCAAGCAGAACAGATTCCGGGGTACATGCCCTTGGGAATGTGGCAGTGTTTGATTCTGAAACCTCCATTCCGCCGGAGCGGATTTCATATGCCCTGAACCAGAGGCTTCCGGATGATATTGTTGTGATCAGATCAGAAGAAGTGTCAGCAGACTGGCATCCGCGATACTGCAATTCAAAAAAAACGTATGAATATCATATTCTGAATGCGAAAATACCGGATCCCACAAGAAGGCTGACCCGGTATTTTGTGTCATTTGATCTGGATATTGAGAAGATGAAAAAGGCTGCACAGTATCTGGTAGGGACTCACGATTTTGTGAGTTTTTGTAATGTGCGTACGGATGTGGAGGATACCGTGCGTACGATTTACAGTCTGGATATTTTGCCGGTGGGAGATGAGATTACCATCCGGATACAGGGAAATGGATTCTTGTATAATATGGTGCGTATCATTGTGGGGACACTGGTGCGCGTGGGGCGGGGATTTTATACCCCGGAGCAGGTACAGGAGATTCTGGAAGCGAAGAACCGCAAAGCCGCAGGGGTGACAGCTCCGCCGCAGGGGCTGTTTCTTGTAGGAATCGAGTATGAAGAATAATATCTAAAAAGGAAAGCAATTTTTAGATTGTACAAAAGCAGGAAACAAGTATATAATAAATATGATTTATCCGTTTCGGATGAATGATGATCGGCCGCATTTTGGAGTTCGCGGGCTGGTATGGATAGAGGAGGAAATGGAACATGAGGATTATTGAAACAAAAGACTACAATGATATGAGCAAAAAAGCAGCGAATATTTTGTCTGCACAGGTGATCATGAAACCGGATTGTGTACTGGGACTGGCAACAGGTTCCACACCGATCGGTACATATGAGAAGCTGGTAGAATGGTATGAAAAAGGGGATCTGGACTTTTCTCAGGTGACTTCTGTCAATCTGGATGAATACAAAGGACTGGACCGTAAAAATGACCAGAGCTATTACTACTTCATGCATGAGCATCTGTTTAATCATGTAAACATCAAGGAAGAGAATACAAATGTGCCGGATGGTACACAGCCGGATGGAGAAAAGGAGTGTGCGCGCTATGAAGAACTGATCCGTTTTCTTGGCGGTGTGGATCTTCAGCTTCTCGGACTGGGACACAATGGTCATATCGGATTTAATGAACCTGCAGATGCATTTGATAAGACGACACACTGTGTAGATCTGACAGAGAGCACGATCGAAGCAAACAAGCGTTTCTTCGCATCCGCAGATGAGGTTCCGAGACAGGCATATACGATGGGAATCGGAACGATCATGCAGGCAAAGAAGATTCTGATCATTGTCAGCGGAGAAGATAAGGCAGATATTGTAAGAGATGCATTTTTTGGACCGGTTACACCACGGGTTCCGGCTTCAATCCTGCAGATGCACAGCGATGTGACACTGGTGGCAGATGAGGCAGCGCTGTCTAAAATCCCAAGATAAAAAAGCGTTGGTACATTTATACGAAAATATAAAAAAAATATAAACAATATTACCAAAATCTAAATTCGGGGCTGCCGGAAGGTTGACTTGAGGTGTCACCTCTGGTATAGTTTATATAACGAATTGAATCAAATTGGATTGTTACTGTCAGGCAGGCAAAACCAGTTTTACGAGAGAGTAATACCATAGGTTTATTCTCTTGTAAAGGCTGGTTTTTATTATTTTACGGGGAACTCCAGACACAACTGACAGAACAGGAAAAAGATTCGTATAAAAGAGGATTCGGTATAGAATGTTAATTGAAAAAATTATAAATAATAATATCGTGTCGGCTGTAGACAGCAAAGGAAGAGAAGTTGTTGTCATGGGACGCGGGCTTGGGTTTGGTATGAAGCCCGGCAGGCAGATTCAGGAGAACAAGATTGAGAAAGTGTTCCGGATCAAAAGTCAGACACTTGCAGAACAGTTTAAAGATCTTCTTGCAGACATGCCGCTTGAGCATGTAAAGGTATCCAGTGATATCATCACCTATGCGAAAGAAAATCTGAAGTTAAAGCTCAATCAGAGTATATATGTGACACTGACAGATCATATTAATTTCGCGATCACAAGATATCAGCAGGGGATTAAGCCGCAAAATGCATTGTTATGGGAGATTAAGAGGTTTTACTCGAGGGAATATGAATTGGGAATGTATGCGGTCAAGACGATTGAAGAAAAGCTGAGGATCCGGCTTCCGGAGGATGAGGCGGGATTTATCGCACTTCATTTCCTGAACGCAGAATATGGAACAGATATTCGGGATGCAGTGAAGTTTCCGAATCTGGTAAAAAAGATACTGGAAATTGTAGAAGAGAAGCTTCAGATTGAATTGGATGAAACATCTCTCCATTATGAGAGATTTGTAACACATATCAAGTTTTTGCTTCAGCGGGTCTACCGAAAAGAGCTTCTTCCGGATGAGGAGTCTGAACTGGCGGAGCTGATGCAGAAAAAATATCAGAAAGAATATGACTGCAGCAAGATGGTTGCTGCATATATTGAAGAAGAGACAAAATGCAGCCTGTCAGGAGAGGAGATCATGTATCTGGCGATCCACATCCGGAGAGTGACGACTGCGGAAGAATAAAAGGAGGAAGAAAGATGTTTGGACTTTTTAAGAAGAAAAAAGATAAAGCACATGTATTAGGAGCACCGGCAAAAGGGAAGGCAGTTTCTCTCAAAGAAGTCAGCGATCCGACATTCAGTGAGGGGATTCTGGGAGACGGAGTTGCGGTGATTCCATCAGAAGGCAAAATTTATGCGCCGGCAGACGGTACGATCGGAATGGTATTTGATACCCTTCATGCGATCAGTCTGACCACAGATTTTGGGGCAGAGGTTCTGATTCATGTGGGACTGGATACGGTACAGTTAAAAGGAGAGGGATTCGAAGGTCATGTAAAAGCCGGAGATACCGTGAAAAAGGGAGATCTGCTTTTGACAGTAGATCTTGAGAAGGTGAAAGCTGCAGGATATGATATCATCACACCGGTGCTGATCTGCAACACAGCAGATTATGCGGCTGTGACAGCTCAGGCAGACAAAGAGGTCAACGCCGGAGATGATGTTCTGACCGTAGAAGAAAAATAGTTTTATAGATATGGTTTTAAACCGGTGGTACTTGCCGGATTAAAATAAATAAAGGGATTCCAATAAGGAAAAGGATTTTGAGAAGGAGGAAAAGAAATGAAATTTTTACAAAAATTAGGTAAATCCTTAATGCTCCCGGTAGCATGTCTGCCTATCTGTGGTATCCTGATGGGACTTGGATACTGGATGTGTCCGGCTACAATGCAGGGTGGAGAAATTAACGGTATCATTCAGCAGATTGGTTTTTATCTGGTAAAAGCAGGGGGAGCTTTGATCGATAATATGGCAATCCTGTTCGCGATCGGTATTGGTGTTGGTATGGCAGATGATAATGATGGTACAGCTGCTCTTTCTGCGCTGGCTTCCTGGCTGATGATCACAAACCTGCTTTCTACAGCAAACGTTTCTGTTATCAGAACTCTGTCAGAAACTTCTACATTAGCATTCGATAAAATCGCGAATCCATTTATTGGTATCATCGCAGGTCTGATTGGATCTATGTGCTACAACAGATTTAAAAATACACAGCTTCCTGACTGGCTGTCATTCTTCAGCGGTAAACGTTGTGTGGCAATCGTATCAGGTGTTGTATCTATCATTGCATCTGTTGTATTGCTGTTTGTATGGCCGGTTATCTTCGGAGCACTGGTTGCACTTGGAGAAGCAATCGTAAGCCTGGATGCTGTTGGAGCTGGTATTTATGCATTCTTCAACAGACTGCTCATCCCATTCGGTCTGCACCATGCACTGAACAACGTATTCTGGTTCGATACGATCGGCCTTGGAGATCTGACACACTTCTGGGCAGGCGAGACATCAGCAGATGTTACATGGAGCCTTGGTATGTACATGTCAGGATTCTTCCCATGTATGATGTTCGGTATTCCTGGTGCTGCGCTTGCTATGGTACATACAGCAAAACCTGCTAAGAAGAAAGTTGCTATCGGTCTTGTTGCTTCTGCAGCGATCGCAGCATTCGTATGTGGTGTTACAGAGCCATTCGAGTTCGGATTCATGTTCCTTGCTCCAGTTCTGTATGTAATCTACGCTTTACTGTATGGTATTTTCGTAACAATTACAACATTGGTTGGATTCCGCGCAGGATTCAGCTTCTCAGCAGGTGCGACAGACTTGTTATTCTCAGCATCCCTTCCGGCTGCTCAGAAAACATGGATGATCATTCCTCTTGGAATCGCAGCATTCATCGTATTCTACGTGGTGTTCCGCTTCGCAATCGTGAAGTTCAACTTAAAGACTCCGGGACGCGAGGATGATGATGTAGATGAGACAACAGTAAAACTTGCAAACAATAACTTCACAGAAGTTGCTAAAATTATTCTGGAGGGTGTCGGCGGAAAAGAAAACGTAGCATCCATCGACAACTGCATCACAAGACTTCGTCTTGAAATCAAAGATTACACAAAAGTAGATGAGAAGAAGATCAAATCTGCAGGTGTTGCAGGAGTAATCCGTCCTGGAAAAACATCCGTACAGGTTATCATCGGAACAAAAGTTCAGTTCGTAGCTGACGAGTTCAAAAAATTGTGTAAATAAAATCAAAATTTAAATCCCTTTACTCATGAGGCCGCTGTAAGCGGCCTTTTTGAGTGGAGTGGAGGGAATAAGAAGTTTGTTGAAATCAAATGGAAAGTATGATAGACTCTCAAACAGGAAAGACCTGTGACAGGGGGCGCACAGGACAGCATACGAAGTTATTATATTGCGTTGCTTACCTTTCTTGATAAGAGAAATAAGTGAAAATAAAAATGAAAAATTGTAGAGAGGCAGACCAAAATGAATTACATTTTAGAGACATGTGCGGACAGTGTGCAGTCCGCGATCGAAGCGAAAAAAGGCGGAGCGAACAGAATCGAGCTCTGTTCCAATCTGGTGATCGGAGGGACTTCCCCGGGAGAATCCTTATTCCGTCAGGTGAAGGAGCAGACAGGTTTAAATGTGCGTGTACTTCTTCGTCCGAGATTTGGGGATTTCTGTTATGATAACTACGAGTTTCGTATGATTCTGGATGAAGTCAGAATGTTCCGTAAACTGGGGGCGGACGGCATTGTGATTGGAATTTTGAATCCGGACGGAACGTTGAATATGGAGCAGATGAAGGTTCTTGTGGAAGAAGCGGGGGACATGGGAATTACGCTGCACCGTGCCTTTGATGTTTGCCGGGATCCTTATGAGGCAATGGAGCAGTGTATTTCACTGGGGATTGATACGATCCTTACAAGCGGACAGAAAAGCTCTGCCTGGGAGGGACGTGATCTGATCAAGGATCTGGTGAAGAAAAGTGCAGGCAGGATCGAGATTCTGGCGGGGGCAGGTATCAATCCGGAGAGTATCGCAAAACTGGCTCCTTACACAAATGCGAAGGCATACCATATGTCCGGAAAAGTCGTGATTGACAGCCGGATGGAGTTTCGGAGAGAAGGTGTACCGATGGGGATTCCGGGATTCAGTGAATTTGAGATCTGGCAGACTTCGGCAGAGAACATCCGTAAAGCAGTGCAGGTGCTGCAGGAACTTTAGAAAATCTCAAATCAGCCTTGACAAACAAGGGGGAATGGGATAAGATTTCGATAGTATATGAAACAGGCAAAGAAGAGAACAAGTAGTACAGGAATGGACGAAGACAGAAAGCAGCCGGCTGATGAGAGGCGCAGGAAGACATCTTGTATGAATACATCTCAGAGCTTCACACCGAACTCTTACAGGAAAGTAGGCTGTGACGGATTGGTGCACGTTACTGCACTGAGTGATTGAGTATCGAAAAGGTGCGAGATTGACTCACAGAGGCAGATGGCGCGAGTCGTCTGTGAAAAAAGGTGGTACCACGAGCTTATGAGCCCTCGTCCTTTCGGATGAAGGCTCTTTTTATATTTTAGGAAAGTGAGGATGCAAAAGATGCAGATTTATGACGAATTGAAAGCAAGAGGTCTGATCGCGCAGGTGACAGACGAGGAGAGAATCTCCAAACTGGTAAATGAAGGAAAGGCAACATTTTATATTGGATTTGATCCAACAGCAGATAGTCTTCATGTAGGACACTTTATGGCGCTTTGTCTGATGAAACGTCTGCAGATGGCAGGAAATAGACCGATCGCGCTGATCGGAGGCGGTACAGGATACATCGGAGATCCTTCCGGAAGAACGGATATGCGTTCTATGATGACACCGGAGCAGATTCAGCACAACTGTGACTGTTTTAAAGAACAGATGAGTAAATTTATTGATTTCTCTGAAGGAAAAGCCCTGATGGTAAACAATGCAGACTGGCTGCTGGATCTGAATTATGTAGAATTGCTTCGTGAAGTGGGTGCACATTTCAGTGTAAACCGTATGCTGACAGCAGAGTGTTACAAGCAGAGAATGGAGAAAGGATTAAGTTTCCTGGAATTTAACTACATGATCATGCAGGCGTACGATTTCTATGCACTGTACCAGAAATACGGATGTAACCTGCAGTTTGGCGGGGATGACCAGTGGAGCAACATGCTGGCAGGAACAGAGCTGATCCGTCGGAAACTGGGAGAAGATGCAAGCGCTATGACAATTACATTGCTTTTGAATTCGGAAGGAAAGAAAATGGGAAAAACACAGTCCGGTGCAGTGTGGCTGGATCCAAATAAGACTTCTCCATTTGATTTCTATCAGTACTGGAGAAATGTGGCAGATGCAGATGTTCTGAAATGCATCCGTATGCTGACATTCCTTCCGTTGGAAGAGATTGACAAGATGGATTCCTGGGAAGGGGCACAGCTCAATACAGCCAAAGAAATCCTTGCATTCGAACTGACAAAACTTGTGCATGGAGAGGAAGAAGCACAGAAAGCGCAGGAAAGCGCAAGAGCGCTGTTCAGCCAGGGAAATGCAGCACAGATGCCGACAGCAGAGTTGACAGAAGAAGACTTCGAAAATGGAGAGATTGACATTCTGACGCTGCTCTTAAAGAGCGGACTGGTTCCGTCCAAATCGGAAGCAAGACGTGCAGTACAGCAGGGTGGAGTTGCAGCAGACGGAGAGAAAGTTGCAGACATTCATGAGGTCTTTACAAAAGATGCGCTGTCAGGAGACGGTATCGTTCTGAAAAAAGGTAAGAAGAACTTCCGTAAGGTTGTTGTTAAAAATAAAAATTATGCAAAAGGGACAGTCGGGGAAGATTGTCCTTTTTAAGTTTATATTGACAAATGTGAATGAGAAGAGGTATTATTTTGTTGAATGAATAAACAAAATGGAGGGGTAGAGAATAATGAAGGAAGGGATGAATCAGGATAAGATTCAAGAATTGAATAAATCATTAGTTTTGAATTTAATTCGAGAGGAAGGGGTGTGTTCCAGAGCACTTCTTTCGAAATTATCCGGTTTAAATAAGGCTACAATCACATATACAGTGAATGAATTTATACTGTCAGAGTGTGTGGAGGAAACGGGACTTTTATCGAATGGAAAAGGAAGGCGTTCTATAGGTATTACTTTGTCAGATAAAAAATATTATGTAATAGGAATCAGGCTTGCACGAACTTATTTTAAAGTAGCTTCTTTTAATCTTAGAGGAGAAATGGAAGATTTAAGACGCATAGAAATTAGTGAAGATAACCCCGCGGAAATAACATTTAAAGAAATCATTAAGGTGATTTTAAGTTTCATAGAACAAAATCAATTTAGAAAACTTCTTTTGGTTGGAATGGCAATACCAGGACCATTTTTTAAGGATAGAGGAAAAATAGGGGTACTTACTGGAGGAAGGAGATTTGAACAAATTGATTTTAAAGAAAAATTAGAAAATCAGTTGAATATAAAAGTAATTGTAGAGCATGATGCAAAAGCGGGAGCATTTGCACAATTATGGTATGATAAGGAAATAGATAAAAAAATTCTTTAATTTATGTTGCAGCAGGAGAAGGAATTGGAGCAGGAATTATTATTGATCAAAAAATTGTATATGGAGAATTGGGAACAGCTGGAGAAATAGGCCATATGACAATAGATTATAGAGGCGAGCTTTGTGAATGTGGGAACCGAGGGTGTCTCGAAAAATATTGTTCACTTTTATCTGTCCGAAGTAGACTAAAAGAAGCAAAAGGAAAGAAATATAGTTTAAAAGAAATTAAAGAAATGATAAAAGGTGATGATATTGAAGTAATCAATATTTATCGTGAGTCTTGTCGTTATCTAGGTTATGGGATTGTAAATATAGTAAATACTTATAATCCAACAGTAATCATTCTTGGAGATGAACTGACACATGTAGATCAGGAAATCATGTTGAATGAAGTGGATAAGGTATTAAAAGAAAGACTTCTTCCAGAGATATATGAAAAATTAACAGTAAAAATTAGTGGAGCAGTAAAAGATTCAGTATTGCATGGAATAGGAGCAATGTGCACAAAAAAAGTATTCGATAATTATTCAATGTTTTTTTAGAGTAATAGTAATTAATGAAAAGGAGTTTGCATAAAAAGCAGACTCTTTTTTGTATAACAGTAACAAAAAATAAAAAGTAATATTCATATGTTGACAATGGATTTATAATTTGCTAAAGTAATCAACAAGTAAATAGTTTAATGAATAAACTAATAAAACGATTAAACAAAGGAGAGGAAAAAATGAAAAGAAAAAAATGATGAGCGTGATTGTAGCAATGATATTGGTTGTAGGGATGCTGGGATGTAGTAAGGAAAGTGGAGAGGGAGATACAAGTAAAGAAAAATCAACAAAAGAAGGATATAAGTTTGGATTTACAGAATGGGCGGCGGGATCATTTTTTGACGCGTGTTATGATGGGGTCATGTCTGTTGTGGAAGAAAAAGGGGGAGAGGTTATCAGAGTTGAAGCGCAGTCAGACAGCAATATTCAGTTGGGGATTATTGAAGATTTTATTGCGCAGGATGTCGATTGTGTATTTTATAATCCAGTAGATGCGGAAGCTTCTGGACCAGCATTAATGTTACTTAAAGAAGCAGGGATTCCAGTCGTAAATTTTGATCTTGCAGTAGCCAATACAGATGATGTTGATGCATTTGTAGCTACGGATCATTATTCAGCAGGGGTAGTGGCAGGAGAGCATATGATAAAAGATTATCCGGAAGGCGGAAAGATTGCAATTCTTGATAGAACAAATGATAATGCAGCTTCACAACGAATTGAGGGATTATTGGATACGGTAGGAGAGAAATTTGAGGTTGTATCAAGATTAGATGGAGGGGGAAAACCAGAGACAGGACTTTCAATTACGGAAGATATTTGCAGGCAAATCCGGATCTTGTAGCAATTTATTGTATTAATGACGAGTGTGCACAGGGTGCATATTCTGCGATTACAGCATCTGGAAAAAATATTGGAATTTATAGTGCGAATGGTGGTCCAGAAGCGAAAGCGGCAATAAAGAAGGATGGAGCAGAAGGAATCTGGAAATGCACAGCTGCCCAGTCACCATTTACAGTTGGCAAAAAAGTGCAGAAGTTGCATATAAAATTTTGGAAGGAAAAGATTTTGAAAAGGAGACATTAATTTCAACATTTGCAATTGATGCATCAAATGTTTCAGAATATTCAGATTCTGATTGGCAGTAGTCATTCGGCGGAATGGGAGAAAAGATATGAATGCTTTGATGGAGATGAAAAATATTAATAAGAGTTTTGGTAGTAATAGAGTTTTGGAAAATGTAAATGTTTCATTGTATTCAGGGGAAGTTCTTGCATTACTAGGAGAAAATGGAGCAGGAAAATCCACTCTTATCAAAATTTTAGGCGGCATTTATAAGAAGGATTCAGGGCAAATTTATGTGAAAGATCAATTGGCAGAGATTAATAATATTTCAGATGCAAGAACCTATGGTATTAGTATTATTCATCAGGAATTAATGCTATGTAGTCATATTTCAGTGGCGGAAAATATTTTTATGGGAAATGAAATTTGTCATAAAAAAGGAATTGTTTCTCTAAAAAATGCAAAAAGAGAAGGCACAATCTATTATAAATCAGTTTGAACTCGAATTGGATGCGGGAGAAATACTGGAGAATTTAACGATTGCGCAGCAACAGATGGTGGAAATAATCCGTGCAATTTCATTTGGAAGTAAGATTATTGTAATGGATGAGCCTACTTCCTCATTATCTGAAAAGGAAGTTCAAATCTTGTTTCAGATGATACGAATGTTAAAAAACAAGGTGTTGGAATCATCTACATTTCTCACCGATTAGATGAGTTGTTTGAGATTACAGACAGGATAGAAGTATTGCGTGATGGAATGGATGTAGGGACTTTTAGTACAGCGACTGTAGAACGCAGTAAATTAGTAAATACGATGGTGGGACGCGAATTAACAAGATATTATATGAAAGATAATGTGCCATCGTCGGATGTAATATTAAAAGTGGAAAATTTATCAGATGGAAAGATGGTAAAAAAAGTAGATTTTTTTGTGAGGAGGGGAGAAATATTAGGAATTGCAGGTCTTGTAGGGGCAGGGAGAAGTGAAACAATGGAATGCATTTTTGGACTTACTAAGAGGACAGGAGGGCAAGTGTGGATAGAAGGAAATAAGGTCTGTTTTAAATCACCTACGGAAGCGATGAAAAGCGGGATAGGATTTGTTCCGGAAGATAGAAAAAATGCAGGATTGTTTTTGCAACAAGATGTTCGGTTTAATACGACAATTACGATTTTACATCAGATTTTTAAGCTTCTTAGACATGATTCAAAAAAAGAAAAAGATATTGTGAATAAAATGATTCAGGATATTCAGATTAAGGTAACGGGGCAGGAACAGATTGTTAATGATTTGAGTGGTGGAAACCAACAGAAGGTGTTAATTGGGAAATGGTTATTGTCAGCTAAGAAATTTTAATTTTAGATGAGCCGACAAGAGGGGTTGATGTAAAGACAAAAGCAGAAATTTATTCATTAATAAATGAATTGGCGAAAAAAGGATTAGCGATTATCATGGTTTCATCGGAGCTTCCCGAACTTATAAATATGAGTGATAGAATTGTTGCATTTTCATCAGGATATACAACGGGTGAATTGAGCAGAAATGAATTCAGTCAGGAAAGAATAATGACAATGGCAACGGAACGATAAGAATCAGGAGGATATTATGGATCAATCAGCAAAGAAAAAAGAAAGCTTATGGAGAGAGAATGGGATTATAAAAATTGTCCGGTCCAACTTGGGAATTTTGATAGGACTTCTTATCATGTGCATTGGCCTTACTTTTATATCAGATTCATTTGCAACTTCAACAAATATTTTTAACGTTTTGAGACAAATTTCAGTTAATGTATTTTTAGCATGTGGAATGACAATGGTAATTCTGATAGGAGGGATTGATTTATCCGTTGGATCAGTGATTGCAATTTCGGGATGCTTGTGTGCGGGATTGATTACAAATAATGGTATCCCGTCAGGCTTGGCAATTATTTTGGCAATTATAATAGGAACCTTAGTGGGAGCAGTTAACGGATTGATTATAGCGAATACAAAAATCCCACCATTTATCGTAACATTGGCGATGATGAATATTGGCAGAGGATTTGCAAGAATTTATACAAATGCTACAACAATATTGGTTAATGATGAGTTGTTTATTTGGATTGGAAGTGGAAAAATATTTGGAGAAATACCTGTTCAATTACTGTTTATGGTTGTTGTGGTCATAATTACAGGTTTGATTTTGAATAAAACCAAATTTGGAAGAAATATTTATGCAGTCGGTGATAACCAGCAAGCGGCAGTTTATAGTGGGATTAATTCAAAAAAAGTTATTTTTTTGGTGTTTACACTTTCGGGTTTATTTGCGGCTTGTGCAGGAATATTGAGCGCGGCAAGAACATTTTCAGGACAATTTAATGTAGGAGATGGAGCGGAAATGGACGCTATTTCTGCGGTAGTGCTTGGTGGAACAAGTATGACAGGAGGTGTGGGAAGAATTAGTGGGACATTGATAGGATGTCTCGTGATAGGTATTTTAAATAATGGAATGAATCTGATGGGAATAGATTCTTCATGGCAATATGTGGTAAAGGGAATTGTGGTGTTGTTGGCAGTGTATATTGATTATATTAAGAAGGAGAAGAGTAAAAAATAAAAGATGCGTACATTATTAGGAATTGATATTGGAACATCAAGTATAAAAGCGATGATGTTGGATATTGCATCAGGGAAAATATATGTAAAAAAAAGAAGATATTCTGTTAGTATACCAGCACCAAATTGTGCCGAGCAGAATCCTGAATTGTGGTGGGAAAATTTAGTGGAAATTTTTCAAGAGTTTCGTTCCGATTCAAGATGCAGGAAAGCATTTGAATCTGTGGTGGGAATCAGCTTTTCAGGACAAATGCATGGATTAGTGAGTATAGATGAATATGGAAAACCAGTAAGACCAGCAATTATTTGGCTTGATCAGCGTTCTGTACAAGAAGTAGATGAAATTTTGGGAAAACTAAGTGAAGAAGAAATTAATACTGTTTTGGGGAATCGTATTTGTGTTGGCTTTTCATGTCCTTCCCTGTTGTGGATCAAGAAAAATGAGCCTGAAAATTATAAAAAAATTTGGAAAGTATTTCAACCTAAGGACTATATCAGATTCAAAATGACTGGGGAGATTGCGACAGAAGTGACAGATGCCTCAGCTTCAGGAATTTATGATGTAAAAAATCGGAGATGGGCAAAAGAGTTGATAAGGAGAGTTGGGTTATCTGGAGATAATTTCCCGGATTGTTATGAATCGGGTGAAATTGCCGGATATGTTACTATGAAATGTGCAGAACTGACAGGGCTTAAGGAGGGAATTCCTGTGCTATATGGATGTGGAGACCAAATGGCACAAAGTATTGGAAATGGTGTTTATCAGGAAGGAAAATTGATTTCAAATATTGGGACAGGAGGTCAGGTATCTGCGTATTCAAATGAGTTTGTGTCTGATAGGAGGCTTAGAACAAATACATTTTGCCATGCTGTTGGAAAAGGTTATTCTGTATTTGGAGCTACATTAAACAGTGGTAATTCCCTAAATTGGTTGTGCAACAAAGTTTTAGGTGAAGAAAATCAGTTTGAAAAATACACAAAAATGGCAGAAGAAATAGAGGCGGGAAGTGAGGGGGTAGTTTATTTACCATATCTTTCAGGAGAACGGACACCTGTGATGGATTCAAAGGCAAAGGGGGTTTATTTTGGATTAAAGTTACAGCACGACAGGAGACATTTAATTCGCGCTACGATGGAAGGAATCATTTATAGCTTGAAGGATTGTCTTCTGATTTTACAGGAATTAGGAATTGATAGTGATCAAGTTATTGCATCAGGAGGTGGCGCGAGCAGCGAGTTGTTTCTTCAATTGCAAGCAGATATTTTTGAAAAAGAGATTAAAGTATGTAATGTGAAGGAGCAGGCGTGTCTTGGAGCATGTATTTTAGCAGGAGCAGGTACTCAAAGTTTTACGATAGAGGATGCGGTTGAGAATTATGTGACTTTTGATGAAAAGATTATAGTTCCCATTTCTGAACATACAAAAATATATAGAAAGTATTTTGAAATATATCATGAAATTTATAAAAATACAAAACAGATAATGGAGGAAATAAAATGAGTATATTTAGAAGATTGTCAAATGGATTGTCGTGTGGAGATTCTATTCCATTTTATCATGATGGCATGTATCACTTGTTTTTCTTATCTGTACCAGAAAACACTGTACGATATCCTGAGAGAGTTAGAAATACATGGCAACATGTTGTGAGTAAAAATCTTGTGGAATGGGAAGAAATGCAACCAGTACTTCTTCCTGGGGATGGAACAAAGCTTGATCAGGATGGATGTTGGACGGGATCAGTAATTTATGCAGAGGGGAAATATCATATTTTTTATACGGGATATCATATTGATTCCGAATTTCCTCAAACAATCTGTCATGCGGTAAGCGATGATTGTGTTACATTTGAAAAAGATTTGAACAATCCGATCATTGTTCCGGATATAAGATATTATGAGAATATAGACTGGCGTGATCCTTATATTTTTTATAATGAAGAGGAAATGGAATACTGGATGCTTATTGCAGCAAGAAAGAATAGTGGACCATCAAACAGAAGAGGTGTCGTGGTTCTTTATAAATCAAAAGATTTGCAAGAATTTGAACATTGGGGTGTGATTTATGAACCATGGCATACAAATTGTCCAGAATGTCCGGAAATGTATAAAATGGGAGAGTATTGGTATTTGGTATATTCACGTTTTTCAGAGCGGGCACAAACAATCTATCGATATTCAAAATCACCTTATGGACCTTGGAGAACACCTAAATTTGATGGAATTGATAATAGAAGATTTTATGCAGCAAAATCTCTTATAGATAATAGGGGAAGAAGAATTTATTTTGCGTGGACTCCGGAAAGAGAAAAACAGTCGGATGATGAATTATGGCAGACAGGGGGAGATTTCGCAATTCCTCATCAGGCCATTCCGATGGGAGACGGGAACCTTAAAATAGTCATGCCGGAAGAAATTGAAAAATATTTTCAAGCACAAAAATTGAAACATTCTTTCAATAAAAAGTTGGGAAATATTAAAATGTATGGAGAAAAGGCTCTTGAAATATTGTCTGTTGGAACCTTGTCATATGGATTTTTCGAGGTAGAACAAAATAATTTTATGATGGAATGTAACATTAAGGCATCTGATTGTGCAGATTATTTTGGATTAACGATTAATACAGATGAGGATATTGATAATGGCTATCTTTTGGCATTCAATCGTGCAACGCAAGCAGTCTCTATTAATAAGCTTCCAGCTCCGTTAGATCCATTCTGGGCAACACTTTCTGGAAAAGAAATTATTGCAGGAGAAGTGGATGGACCAAGAGTATGTGAAAAATCGTTTCCGTTTAAAGATGGTGACATTATTAATGTCAAATGTATTTTGACAGATTCCATGATTGAAATTTTTATAGGTGAAATGATTGCATTTTCTTATCGAACATATCGCAAGATGCCATTTAGAATAGGTGTGTTTGCTCAGGATTGTAATGTAGAATTTCATAATATAACTTTTACTAGAGAAAAGTTATAGGAGAAAAGAAATAAAAAATCCGTGTAAATAATCACACAGATAGTGTGTGGATGTTTACTACGGATTTTTGTTGATATTATCACGGAAAATTTTTTCATAAACGGGTTATTCTATATTTATCAAACAGAGATAGAGGAGGAAAACGATATGTCAGTGATAGATATTCAGAAAGCCTTTTTCGATTTTTTTAAAACCCCGGATATTAATCAGGGAGTACAGGAATATAAAGCAATACCAGGAGCAGTTTTATTGGATGTGCGTATGCCTCAGGAGTATAGGGAAGGACACATCCCCAAAAGTAAAAATGTTCCATTACAAAGCATTGAGAAGGCTCTTTCCGTTGTAAAGAGTAAAAACAGTCCTGTTTTTGTATATTGCCACAGTGGTGCAAGAAGTCGTCAGGCAGTTGGTGCTCTGCAGAAGATGGGATATGAGAATGTAAAAAATATAGGCGGGATTGCCTCATATACAGGAAAGGTGGAACGTTAAATGAAGGTTGTAATTGTAGGAGGAGTAGCAGGCGGGGCAACGGCGGCAGCCAGGATCCGAAGATTAAATGAAGAAGCAGAAGTAGTTGTATTTGAACGTTCCGGGTATATTTCTTATGCAAACTGCGGGCTTCCATACTATATCGGAGATGTGATCACAGATTCCGAAGAATTGACATTACAGACACCGGAGAGCTTTTTCTCACGATTCCATGTAGACATGAAGGTACGTCATGCAGTGCTTTCCATTCATCCGGAGCGTAAGACAGTTTCGGTCAGAAATCTGGAGACAGGGGAAGAATTTGAAGAACATTACGATAAACTACTTCTTTCACCGGGAGCAAGACCGGTACAGCCGGAGATCCCCGGGGTGGGACTGGAAAATTTGTTTACATTGCGTACAGTGGAAGATACGATGCGAATCAAAGCATATATAGAAACTCATCAGCCAAAATCAGTGGTGCTTGCAGGCGGAGGATTCATCGGGCTGGAGTTAGCGGAGAATCTTCGAGAGTCCGGGATGGATGTTACGATTGTTCAAAGAGCAAAACAACTGATGAATCCATTTGATCCGGATATGGCATCTTTTATTCATAGTGAAATGAGGAGACACGGCGTGACACTGGCACTTGGTCATACGGTGGAAGGATTCGTGGAAAAAGAAGGCGGCATTGATGTCCTTTTAAAAGGAGAAGATCCGATCCATGCAGATATGGGAATACTGGCAATTGGTGTTGCGCCGGATGCAAAACTGGCAGGAGAGGCAGGAATCAAACTGGGAATCAAAGGAAGTATTGTTGTCAATGAACGTATGGAGACATCCATTCCAGATATTTATGCAGTTGGAGATGCCGTGCAGATTAAAAATGCAGTATCGGGTGAAGAGGATCTGATTTCTCTGGCAGGCCCTGCGAACAAACAGGGACGCATTGCCGCTGACAATATTTGTGGTGGAAACAGTTCTTATTCGGGAGCTCAGGGAAGTTCTGTGATCAAAGTGTTTGATATGACAGCTGCAACAACTGGTTTAAATGAGAAGAGAGCAAAAAAACTGGGGATCGATACAGATAAAGTCATTCTTTCTCCTATGAGCCATGCCGGTTATTATCCTGGTGGAAAAGTCATGACAATGAAGGTACTTTTTGAAAAAGAGACCAATCGTTTGCTGGGAGCTCAGGTCGTGGGATATGAGGGGGTAGACAAACGAATTGATGTGCTGGCAACGGCCATACATGCGGGGATGAAGGCGACGGATCTCAAAGAACTGGATCTGGCATATGCACCTCCATATTCTTCAGCCAAAGATCCGGTTAATATGGCAGGGTATATGATCGAAAATATAGAAAATAGATATTTGAAGCAGTGGTTTTTGGAAGACATCGAAAAACTTCCGCGTGATGGAAGTGTGACACTGTTGGATGTCCGGACAGAAGGGGAATATGCAGGAGGTCATTTGGAAGGATTTCGGAATATTCCGGTAGACGTCTTACGTGAACATCTGGATGAGATTGAGAAGAGAAAACCAGTGTACGTCATTTGCCAGAGCGGGCTTCGCAGCTATGTTGCTGCCAGAATTTTAACAGGAAACGGTTATGATGCCTATAATTTTTCCGGTGGCTTTCGGTTTTACGAAGCAGTCATGCAAGATCGTTGTCTGGTTGAAAAAGCCAGTGCGTGTGGGATGGATAGATAAAAAGTGGAAAAAAAGCTGTGCTTATGGTATCCTTATTCGTAGATGAAAAACGAACAGAAACAGGAGAAAATTACCATGAAAAAATTAGCAATAGCGCTGCTTTTGTCAGCTGCGATCATGATGACAGGATGCCAGGGGGATAAGACAGGGGATACACCGGCAGCATCAAAAACAGAAGAAGTGAATCAGGCATCTGATGAACTGAAAGAAAAGCTTGGTGACGGCTATATTCTGCCGAGTGAGGCAGTGACAAAGGTTCTGGCAAAGAAATGGGATGTAGTCGGAACAGAATCGGTTTATGATCTGAAGGAGGATGGAACCGGGACACTGGACGGAAAAGCACTTACGTTTGAGTGTGGATTTGACGAAGATGACAATATTACAATGGGGATCAAGATGGACGGGGAAGAGAAAGAACAGCTGTATGCGATTGAGGATGATACGACAGGGTATGGTCTGAAGCTCAAGTCACTGGACGGAGGCAAGGATATGGAATTGTTTCAGTCGGACATCAAGCGTATTGATATATCAGATGCACAGGCATCCGGGCTTCTGGGAACCTGGAAAGATGACAATGAGAATGAATACACATTCAAAAAAGACGGAACTGTTGTGATCAAAGGATCCTCAGGAAAAACAAAGGGAACATTTGGCGTTGTCAAAGATGCAGAAGGTATTTTGAAACTGAATCTGGTCATGGAGGGCGGCAGTCTGGAATATGAGTATACATTAAGTGAAGATCATACGGTTCTGGAATTGTGCAGTCCGGGAACGGACACGATACACCGGTGGACAAAAGCATAGGATATATGATATAATAGCCTTTATTGAATGTCCGTTTTGCGGCAGAGACAGATTTGAAAAGAAGGAGTGAGCGGTATGGAATTAGTGACAGTTCGGGAATTATTTAAAAATAGAGAACAGTATCTGGATAAAAAAGTAACTGTAGGGGGATGGTATCCGCAGTATTCGCGATTCCAAGACATTTGGATTTATCGTGGTAAATGACGGTTCTTATTTTGAGCCTCTGCAGGTGGTATATCATGACAAAATGGAGAATTTTGATGAGATCTCCAGACAGAATGTCGGAGCAGCGATCATTGTGACCGGTACACTGGTAGCGACACCACAGGCAAAACAGCCGTTTGAGATTCAGGCAGACGAAGTGACAGTAGAGGGAGCGTCCGCACCGGATTATCCGCTGCAGAAGAAGCGTCACAGCTTTGAATATTTGAGAACGATCTCTCATTTACGTCCGAGAACGAATACATTCCAGGCCGTATTTCGAGTACGTTCCATGATCGCATATGCGATCCACCAGTTTTTTCAGGAGAGAGGATTTGTGTATGTACACACACCACTGATCACAGGAAGTGACTGTGAAGGTGCAGGTGAGATGTTCCAGGTGACGACACTGGATCTGAAAGATGTACCAAAGAGTGCAGACGGAAGCATTGATTACAGCAAAGATTTCTTTGGAAAAGAGACGAATCTGACAGTGAGCGGACAGCTCAACGGAGAGACATTTGCACAGGCATTCAGGAGCATTTATACATTTGGACCGACATTCCGTGCCGAGAACTCCAACACGACAAGACATGCGGCAGAGTTCTGGATGATCGAGCCTGAGATTGCATTTGCAGATCTGGAAGACAATATGGATTTGGCAGAGTCCATGTTAAAATATGTAATCTCCTATGTTCTGGAGAATGCTCCGGAAGAGATGAACTTCTTCAACTCATTTGTGGACAAGGGACTGCTTGACCGTTTGAACAATGTGGTAAATTCAGACTTTGCAAGAGTGACTTACACAGAAGCGGTTGATATTCTGATGAAGAACAACGACAAGTTTGAATATAAAGTTTCCTGGGGGACAGATCTGCAGACAGAGCATGAGCGTTATCTCACAGAAGAGATCTACAAACGTCCGGTATTCGTGACAGACTATCCGAAGGAGATCAAAGCATTCTATATGAAACAGAATGATGACGGCAAGACAGTGGCAGCAGTAGACTGTCTGGTACCGGGAATCGGAGAGATCATCGGAGGAAGCCAGAGAGAGGACGACTTCGAAAAACTTCGCACAAGAATGGCAGAGATGGATCTGAACGAGGAGGATTACAAGTTCTATCTGGATCTGAGAAAATATGGTTCTACGAGACATGCAGGATTTGGTCTTGGATTTGAAAGATGTGTGATGTATCTGACAGGTATGTCCAATATCCGTGACGTGATTCCGTTCCCGAGAACTGTAAATAACTGTGATTTATAAGATTTCCAGGGAGAAGTCTATAAGAGAATTGAAAGAGGGTGGCCAAAGGCAGTGTGCTTTTGAGCACCCTCTTTGCTGATAAAAGAGACAGGAGGGAGATACCATGGTAAAATGGATTCACATTGCGGATGTTCATCTGGGTGCGTCTCCGGATGCGGGAGACGCTTATTCAAAGGTGCGGCCGCAGGAATTGTGGGATACCTTTGCGGAAGTGATCGACATCTGTGAGCGAGAACAGACGGATCTGCTTCTCATTGCGGGGGATCTGTTCCACAGACAGCCGCTGAAGAAAGAATTAAAAGAAGTGGATTATTATTTTTCCCGACTTTCCCGGACAAAGGTTGTTCTGATTGCCGGGAACCATGATTTTTTAAAGCAGGATTCTTACTACCGGAGCTTTCAGTGGAGCAGCAATGTATATCCGCTGTTTGACAAAGAGCCGGAGTGTGTGATCTTTGAGGATCTTGATGTGGCAGTGACGGGATTCAGCTATGAGTCACGGGAGATACTGACACCTTTTGATGGAGGGATCCGTGCGGAAGGAGACGCAAAGTATGAGATTCTTCTGGTTCACGGCGGAGATGAAAAACATCTTCCGATACAGAAAAGTCTGTTGGAAAAAAGCGGATTCGACTATATTGCCATGGGGCATATCCACAAGCCGCAGCAGGTGATCCCGGGACTTGCAGCATATGCGGGTGCATTGGAACCGACCGATAAGAATGATACAGGAAAGCATGGATTTATCAGGGGAGAGATTTCAGAAAGAGGCACTAGATTTGAATTTGTACCACTGGCAAAACGGGAATATCTGCATTTGGTGCTCGAGACAGAGAGCCGGATGGGAAATGCAGAAGTGCGGGAACTGATCCGGGGACAGATTCAGGAGCATGGAAGAGAGAATCTCTACAAATTCATTCTGACGGGAAAGAGGGATCCGGATATTGAATTTGATACGGGTTCCAAGGATAGATATGGGAATATTCTGGAAATTGTGGATGAGACGATTCCGGATTATGATTTTGAAGAACTGTGGAAGGCAAATCAGGAGAATCTGATCGGAAAATACATTGAAGCGTTTGGGGGATGTGAGACAGGAAGCGTAGAGTATGAGGCGCTTTGTGAAGGAATTCAGGCATTGATGGCAAACCGGCAGTAGGAGAAGGCATGAAGATAAAAGAGATTGAGATCAAAAACTTTGGAAAATTTTCAAATCAGAGATTTGTGTTTCGGGACGGGATTCAGGTGTTCTATGGAGAAAATGAATTCGGAAAGTCCACGATTTACGGATTTTTAAAAGCGATGCTCTTCGGGATGGAAAGAGGACGAGGAAAAGCGGCGCACAACGATGCGTTCAGCCGGTTTGAACCGTGGGAGAATCCGAATGAATACGCCGGAGCGATGCGGTTTTCCTGTGGTGAGAAGACCTTTTGTCTGAAACGGCGTTTTGACCGGTACACAAAAGGCGCAGTGCTGATCTGCGAGGACGACGGTGAGGAACTTTCTGTGGAGCATGGTGATCTGGATATGCTGTTAAATGGATTGACAGCGGAACAGTTTGAAAATACGGCAGCGATTGGACAGCTTGGAGCAAGACCCGGGCAAAGTCTGGCGGCAGAGCTTCAGAATTATGCAGCAAATTATTACGAAACAGGAAACAGCGGAGTAGATCTGGCAGGGGCAGAGGAGCGCTTAAAGCAGCGCAAAAAGGAAATCACCCGGAAATGGAAGCAGCTGGAATCGGAAAAAGCAGAGAAACGGCAGGCACTTCAACGAAAATATCAGTATATTCAGCAGGAAAAGATGCGTTTGGAGTCAGAGATGCAGGAAAAGAAGCGGCAGCTTGCAGATTTAAGAGAACCTGAGCATGTGACAGAAGAGGAGAAGAAAAAATCAGCTGGCAGATAATCGCAGCCATATGTCTGTTGGCAGTTGGCATGCTTCTGCACAGTGTATATACATTGATTCCAGTCATGGTAAGTATTTTGTTTCTTATTTGGGGAATGAAAGACGCGCAGACACAAAAAAGTGTCCGGATCAAAGAACGAGAAACGATGGGATCCGGTTACAGGGAGAAAAAGCAGAAGCTGCACTGGACGCTGCAGCGCATCGGGGAGGAACAGAAGGAAAAGCACATCAGTTTAAATAATGTAAAAGAACAGTTGGAGGAGCTGGATTTTTCCGGAGAAGAGGAGCAGAGGCTGAAAAAGACGGCACGGGCACTGGAGATTGCATCCGAGACAATGGAGAAGGCAGCGGCATCCATGTCAAAAGATTTCGGTACAGTACTGAATGAAAAAGCATCAAAAATCCTTGCGAAAGTGACAGATGGAAAGTATACAAGGCTTCTGATTGAGGATTCTCTGAAACTGATCCTTTTATCAGAAGGGCGGCGGATCCCGGCAGAACGAGTCAGCAGGGGAACCGTGGAGCAGGTTTATTTTGCGCTTCGAATGGCAGCTCTTGAGATTCTGTATGGCGAGGAAGTTCCGGTGATCCTGGATGATGCGTTTGGATGTTATGACGAAAAAAGATTAAAATATACGCTAAAATGGTTGAGCGAACAGTCAAGACAGGTTATAATACTTAGTTGCCAAAAACGTGAACTTGAAATTTTAAATGAGATAGAAATGGAAAGACAGGGTAGACCATAGAATAAAGGGGAAGAGTTTCAATGAAAATAGAATTGCCAAGAAAAGTAGTTTTGATTATTAAAAACTTACAGAGACATGGTTATGATGCATATGCGGTGGGCGGCTGTGTCCGGGATTCCATTCTGAACAGAAAACCGGAGGACTGGGATATCACGACTTCTGCAAAGCCGGAGCAGGTGAAGCGGATCTTCCGACGTACCGTGGACACCGGGATCGAGCATGGGACGGTAACAGTTCTGATTGGAAAAGACGGATTTGAGGTGACCACTTACCGGGTGGACGGACTGTATGAGGATGGCC